>Ga0307373_10002947_pt1 | contig 30302 bp, 31 predicted proteins | sample OX2MG_FD_202534 | JGI IMG/M metagenome (GOLD analysis project Ga0307373, IMG submission 202534) | Soil microbial communities from Risofladan, Vaasa, Finland - OX-2 | ecosystem: Environmental > Terrestrial > Soil > Coastal area > Acid sulfate soil | place: Finland: Risofladan, Vaasa | collected... | reverse complement strand
GAGTACGCCGATCGAGATGTGATCGGACAACCGCTGATCGGTCTCGGGCTTGACCCACCCGGCTCGGGGCACGGGCGCCAGAATAACACCCGTGTAACCTTAAGTAAACGGTATTGGCATTAAGGCCGACCAATGCCACCGATAGGAATCGCCGGTAGTAACCAGATCTGAATCTGGGAGGACTCGCCCCTTCCGGCTTCATGTCTTCGTCAGCTTTGCCATGTTTAATGACGAAATGACCGGCGGCGCCCGCCCAAATGGGATGTCCGGGTTGCGGGTCGGGGTCGTGCCGGATGAAACAGGTTCGGCCGGTGGTGGTGAGGAGGCCGACGAATGTGCGGGATCGCGGGGATCTTGAACCGGGACGGACAGCCGGTGGAAGAGCATGACCTGACGCTCATCACTCGAGCGTTGGCCCGTCGCGGCCCCGACGGTGAGGGTCTTCATATCGACGGCCATGTGGGACTAGGCCACCGTCGGCTCGCCAATGCGAAGATGCCGATCGACAGCCTCTACAAGTTCGTATACGACTTCGAGGACTGCGGCGGATCGCTCATGATGCCAGCGTGGCAGATATTCAAGTTGTAAACGCGTGTCGGAATGGCCGATGTTCTGATGACCCAAGGGAGAGCTGATGTCGGATTCGGATCTTTGCGGTGACTCCGCGGAAGACGAGAAGCTCGATCGGCTCAGCTGGTGGGAAGCTTGCCTTCGCGGTGCACCGGACCTCTTGTCTCTTCCCTTTGATCGAATTCGTCCCATAAAGCTGAGCGCCCGACGCGGCAAGATCGTGATGCCATTGACCGACGATTCCCCAGCGACGGATATCGGACTGGACGAGATCGGACTGCTGGCTGCGATTGCCGTGCTCCTCCAGCGTTACGCCGCCACCGACGACCTGGTCGTCGGAGTTGCCTCGAACGAAAGCGACGTCCTCCCCTTGCGATTGTCGATGGATCCCGACTCGACGTTTGCGACACTACGTCAGCTTGTCGCCGAAGCCCTGGCTGACGCGAGTGGGCACGGGGTCCCAGACGTGCACGACATCAATCGCCGCCTGGAACTTGACGGTAAGCCAAACAGGAACTCGTTAGCCCAAGTTGCCATGCGATGGACGACGGCAGCGCAGCCCACCGAGGGTGCATCTCTCGATATCATTTGGGAATTAGAAACAATCGGCCGGTGCCAGCAGGTCACTTGGGACTACTCCACCGACCTCTTTGACCAGGCAACCGTCGAACAGATGGCCGAACGTCTCGACGTTCTGGTGCACAGCGCCCTGCATTCGCCCGAATCGAGACTGGCCGACCTCGACCTGCTCGGAGAGGCCGAACGCCATCGTCTCTTGGTCGAGTTCAACGACACGGCCACCACGCTGACCAAGCAGACCCTGGTCTCGCGCATTGCCGAGCAGGTGCGTCTCGGGCCGGACCGGCGGGCGGTCGCCTCGGGGGCGGCCTCTTTGTCCTATGGCGAACTCGACGAGCGGTCCGACCTGTTGGCCCGCCACCTGGCCACGTTGGGGGTCGAGCGAGGTGACCGGGTGGGGGTGTTCTGCGATCGTTCGGTCGATCTGTTGGTGGCCCTTTTGGCGGTCATGAAGCGGGGGGCGGCCTACGTCCCGGTCGACCCGGCCTACCCCCTCGACCGGGTGGCCTTCATGCTGGGCGACGCCTTGGTGTCGGCCGTCATCACCCAGGCCGCCTTGGAGTCCGAGCTGCCCGGCCTCGATGCCCCCGTGGTGCGTATCGACGCCGACTGGCCCGAGGTGGCTGCGGGCGCCGCCTCTCGCCCCGACGTCGAAGTGGCGCCCGACGACGTGGCCTACGTGATCTACACCTCGGGCTCGACGGGGCGCCCCAAAGGGGTCATGGTCGAGCACGCCGGGGTGGTCAACCTGCTCGACGAGATGGCCAAACGCCCGGGCCTGTCGGCGGGCCAGGTGATGGTCGGGCTCACCACCCCGGCCTTCGACCTGTCGGTGCCCGACCTGTTCTTGCCCTTGGTGAGCGGGGCCACCTTGGTGCTGGCCTCGGTGGCGCAGACGAGGGACCCCCTCGCCCTGGCCGCCCTCTTCGACGCAGCCGAGGCCGACCTGGTCCAGGCCACCCCGGCCACCTGGCGCATGCTGTGCGAATCGGGCTGGGCCGGGCGCCGCGCCATGCGGGTGGTCTGTGGGGGTGAAGGCTACGGAGCCGATCTCGTCAAAGAGCTCCTCGAGCGGGTGGGCGAGGTCTGGAACTTCTACGGTCCGACCGAAGCGACCGTGTGGTCGGTGTGCACCCGCTTGGACCACGACGTGGCCGACCCGGTCCCGATGGGGCGCCCCCTCGCCAACACCTCGTGCTACGTGCTCGACGAGCACCGCCGGCCGGTCCCCTTGGGGGTCCCCGGCGAGCTCTACCTGGGCGGGGTGGGCCTGGCCCGGGGCTACCTCGGGCGAGGCGAACTGACCGAGGAACGCTTCGTGGCCGACCCCTTCGGGGCGCGACCCGGGGCCCGCATGTACCGCACGGGCGACCTCGTGCGCTACCGGGGGGACGGGACCTTGGTCTTCATCGGCCGCACCGACCACCAGGTCAAACTGCGCGGCTTTCGCATCGAGCTGGGCGAGATCGAGTCCGCCCTCACCGCGCAAGAGGGCATTGCCCAGGCCGTGGTCGTCGTGCGTGAAGACGACCCCGGGGACCGACGCCTGGTCGCCTACGTCGTCGGGTCAGGCGCCCCCATCGAGCGTGCCACCTTGAGCGAAGCACTCCGAGCCCTGGTGCCCGCCTACATGGTGCCGAGCGCCATCGTCACCCTCGAGCGGTTCCCCCTCACCCCCAACGGCAAGCTCGACCGCAAGGCCCTGCCCCAGCCCGAGCGGGGCGAGAGGGATTCGGAACTGGTCGAACCCCGCGACGAGCTGGAGGCAGAAGTCGCCGCGCTATGCCGTGACGTCTTCGGCTCCCAGCCTTTTGGGGTTACGGACAATTTCTTCGACCTCGGCTTCGACTCGATCACGGCGGCCCGACTGTTCACTCGAATGGAGAGGACGTTTGGGGCTCAGCTTCCGCTGGCCACTCTCTTTCAGGCACCCAGCGTGGCGCAACTTGCGGTGCTCTTGCGGGACCGGACCAGACTCGAGGATGGCTCGAAATGGTCGGCGCTCGTTCCCATCAGTATCGGCGGGAGTCACCGACCCTTCTTTGGCGTCCATGGCGGTGCGGGGACGTCTTTGCTCTATTACCCGCTCGCCCACCTGTTGGACGCCGAGCAGCCCTTCTATGGGATCCAGGCCGTGGGTCTCTACGGCAGGGAGACCCCGCAGACCTCCGTGACGGAAATGGCAGCGCTATATATCTCGGAGTTGAGAAGCGTTCAGCCTCAAGGGCCGTACGCACTCGGGGGATACTGCTTCGGCGGACTGGTCGCCTACGAGATGGCAGTCCAGCTGATGGACGCCGGCGAGAAGATAGACCTCGTCGCAATGTTCAATGCCCCCTCGCCCAGTTATAACCAACGTTTCGATCCCGAATTCGACAACGAACGTGTATTGACCGACGAACGGGGGGAGCGGATCGAAAGGTTTGGCGCGATAAATCGATCCCTCGGGCGCAGCATTACTAGACAGTTGGAAGCGACTCGGAGCTTGAGCTTGCCATCCCGAATTCGGGCAATCTCAACGGCCGCCATGGAGCGCATTCGTGGCCTCGTGACCAGAAGAATCCGTACGTTTCGGGTTGGCCTCGCCGTACGCCTTCACCGACCGCTTCCCGACGGCTTGCGTGAGGCGAACGTCTTCGGACGCATCGCCAGGAATGCTCAAGATAGGTACCAGCCTCCGAAGCTGGACGTCCCGATCATCGTCTACCGGGCTGAGGGCCTCTACTATGAGCCGGCCCTTGGATGGGAAGAGTACTCAACGCACATCATTGACTGCGTCGAAGTGCCCGGTTTCCAGCCCGTCCCGCGTCGAACCATGCGGGAACCATGCGTCCGACGGGTGGCCATGCACTTGAACTCGCATCTCGGGCTTCAGGCGGACAGCGACCCCCAGGCGCAAGAAATGGGCCCGGCGCCCGTTGCACGTTCAGCCACGACGGTTCCTGAGGCTCACTGAGATGCGAGACATTCTCACCATTCTCGTATGGTCCTGGACCTGCAGCGTCAGGATCCCGGCGACAAGACCGTCATCTCGCGGGTGGCCCGTCAGCTGGGGGTGGGCCTCGAGTCGTTGCGCACCTGGGTCAAGCAGACCGCCGTTGACGCCTGCACCCGCCCGGGCGTGACGACGACCGAGCACGACGAGCTGGTCGAAACGAGCCTCCGTCAAACCCAGGCCAGTTCACGATGACTTCCACCCAAGTCTGCCGTAGGGCTCCAGCCGACCGGCCACATCGCCCAGCCCTTCATGCTCCGAGGCCCTCCACGGCCTTCTGAGGCAGCTCTCGCACGCCTGCCAGCAACTCGTCGCCGTCATGGCGACAGTGCGACCACGCAGCAAGCCCGTTTCAAGGCGGACGTCAATCGTCCACGTACTCCGATGTGAAGTCAATTAAGCGATGAAGGTGCTCTCTGAGTGACTCGTCCAGCTCGTGTCCGCTGGCCAGCGCTCCTTGTGCCCGCCGACGCAGTGCCCGTAACGCGTCGAGCATGTCGTTACGGATTCTTTGTGCCACAGCGTCGGTGTCCATCACAGAGTCTTACCGCCGCAACGGCCCGGCTACGGGACCGTCGCAACGTCCCTGTTCGGCACGGCCACGTTCCAAATCTCACGGAAGCGTGGGAGTTATGCACGTCAAATCACCACCCAACCGGAGGCGAAATGTTCACCCACATAACCCGAGAACCCAGCATCACCACCACGGCGCGCACATGCGCCTACCTAGCCGAGCTGATCCGCGAGGACGTGGTCGACCGACGACGCGACCGCATCGTCCTCGCTGACGACCAGGACGAGGACTTGTCCAAAATCGGACTCTTCGGTGACGCGTACGCCAACCGGCAATGGCCCACGATTGTCGCCACGGCGACAATCCCGCCATTTCCGCCGCCACTTCCGAGCGCTACCGATCGGGCACATCTCCGGCACCACGGCCCCAACCCCGTCACAACCGACCCTTCGGCACGTTGACATTCTGGGCCATTGCTGGGGCGGGCGAGCCAACGGCGAGGAGCGCACAACGTGGGAACCGAGACGGTGCATGGCTATGGCCCGCGTTGTCACACCTGGGAGCTGGGCATCGAGATCCGCTACCCCGTCAGCGACCTGGATCAAAGGGCCAGGGCCACTGGTATCACCAGGACACCGTGGCAGGGATCGCGGCGGACCTGGATCACGACGCATTGAAGTAGGGGGCTGGCTCGATGCGGGGGAGTCGTATACCGTCACAGGGTGACTTGATCAGTAATCCAGTGGCCGCCCGGGACCGGGGTGACAGGGCCCCCATTTCCCTTACTCGCCGTGATCGTCCCGCAGCGAACAGGGGCGCCCTATGGCACTGACGGGATGAATCTGGCCTCATCCTCTGCGGGCAACTCAGGACGATAAAGGGCTGCCCCCTACCGAACCCCGGGGCAACCCGACGGCACGCAGGCACGAGCATTGTTTTGGGACACCGATCCACGCGCAGATCGCCGACTCGGAACCCATCTCGGAACGCCCGGGCTCCCCTCTGGGTCGCCGACGATCAGCCGGTTACTTTCCGAGCTGCGGCGTAAGTCCGTCCACGTGCATCTCGTAGTACTCGTTGTTCGCCCATGGTCCGACCGCGCCTTCAACCACCTCACGTACGGCGTCGACCGATTCGCCTTCCCAGATGCAGATGCCGAGCCCGTGATCGTTGGTAGCCGCATGGATTGGCAATGCAACGTGGGAAGGAAGTCCAGCTTCGAGTGCCTTGGCTTCGGCGGCCTGAAAGCCTTCGGGGTCGTGAATTCGGTGGATGACTGTCACAAACACGGGTTACCGTCCCTTCATGGGGGTGACTGCGCGGAAGCGCAGCCCCTATTGCTACCACACCCGAAAATGGCGCGCTCTGGCGCGTCCGACACCACTCGCTATCGACGGATCTGGGGAGCTGGGCTCGGCCGCCGTACATCCCCACCTCGATACCGTCCACGGCGGTGATCGTGGTTGAGCGATACCGTTCGGCCAGCCGCCTCCCAGAAAGCACGCATGTCATGAGCGTTATCTCGGTTACTCGATTACACGCTGCTAAAGCTCATGAGGGAGCACTTCTCGAACTGCAGTCAGAAGGGCGAAGGCGCATGTTGGCTTCTGAAGGGTGTGAGTCGTTCGACATTCTGCGGGATCAATCAGACCCAAGATCCAGTGCCTTCGTTCAAACGTGGTCGTCCCGCGAAGCACACGATGCTGCCTTCGGTGAACTGATTTTGGCGAGTGGTCATTTGGAGAAGGTTCTTGCTGCTCTCGATGAAGGCGCCGTGCAGACCTTCTACGACATCGTCTCTTGAATCGGTTTGACTGTCTCCGTATCGTGACGTCAGGCCGGAGACTAAACGTGATGAGGCCATTTCTTCATCATTGCCGGTACCCCCGATCGAACGCCCAGTTCGGATAGCTAACGGTGAGGAGGGCGAGGTGCTCATCCCAGTTCGAAGCATCGAGAGGCTGCGGGTCAACGACCGTAATGACGCCTCTCGATATATCGAAACCCCAACTGAATCCCGCGATTGCTTGCACTCTCCGTGTCAGCACAGCGTCTGGCGAGACACATTGGAAACTGTGCGCTCGCCAGAGCATGTCGGTCCGAGTCTCCCGGGACGGAGCGTCGAAGAGGGTCGGTTTGAGCCCGTACCATGCGAAGAGGGTTGATACTTCTGAGTAGATCGCGATCGGATCTACCTCGAATTGGGCATTGGCGACCTCTGTGGAGCGGACCAGCTGGGTCCAACCAAAGACCGCTGGGTAGCCTTCAGCCTGGTAGGCGACAGTCGCTCGACGACCGGGAAGCCGTTGGCGAAGGCAACTGGTAGGCCACCGCTTAGCAGTGAATAGCCGACGGCCACTGGGTCGTGGTTGGGAGTGACGAACGCCTCGATGACGCCCCGAGCTCCGCGAAGCGAGAAGTCGAGTCTGAGGTTCGAGCTGGTTGCCATTGCGAAAGCTTGCCCGAAATGGGCTTGGCCCCCCATCCTTTGGAGAAGAGCGTATCTTGGGTGAAAAGCAGCTTGGCGAAGAGGCCGTCAGTTGAGCCGCAGTGAATCTGACATTGCCTCATTTATCCCGGGCGGTGACACCGTGGTCACTTTCTTGAAGCCTGGAACTCAGAGTCTTCACTGATGTGAAAGTGGACGTGGCCGCGCCAGGAGCCATCGCATCGGAGGGCCGCCCACCCTCGTCCGCAGGCATGATCGCATTCGGCGTTGCCATCCCACGTGAACTCCACAGCGGGTCGGTCTTCGATGACGGTTCCAACTCCTGGATCCGCCATTTGCCCGTGAGGCCCGCCTTGCGCCGGCCAGTTGTCACAGGTCCAACCGACGAGTGCGTTGTCGTAGCGAGTTGGCGATCCACGCCTCGTCGACCTCGTGTGCCGCCATTGCCAGGACTGCTGACTCGGTTTCGTCCACGTCGGGTGGGTCTGGATCCCACACGACACCGTTCAGATCCAAGAAGGCGACGAGCCAGGCCCGACTCACCCTTTGTTTCCGTCTGGAAGAGGATGATTCCACGCCATGTGGCACGTAAGCACCGCCGCCTCGTCGATCAGATCTGGATAGAAGTCTTGATCGCCGAAGCTGGCTTGAGGAGCATGAAGGGCCGAGTCAGCCAGGTTGTGACCGCCGGATTTCGCCAGGATCTCGGCGTTGATCCCGGTCACCTGCTCTGCGAGTCATCAGAATTCGGGCAGTCTGATGTATCGGGTCACCGAGTGAGCCGGTCGAGCAACTCCTTGTCACGCTCAAGAATCCGACTGATCCGGGTCCAACGGACACGTCATTTGCCATCTGAGCTGGTCTTTCCTTGGTAGCCCCAGGTCACCGAGAGGGGCTTGAATGGATTCACACGGCTAAGGTCATGGGTTCGGGCCCGCAGCGACACCATCGGCCGGTCCGTCGAATCGAAACGGCCGGGCATCGTGTCGTCATGGTGTTCCGAACCAGTAAGTCAGGGCGTCGCGCAATCCCGCATCTGTGCCGTTCCCCACCCAGGCGACATATCCGTCGGGCCGGATCAACACGCCAGTGGGAGCGGCGACAGCGCCAAGTACCGGAAGCTCCCACAGGCCGACGTACTCAGCATCGATCATCTGGACCCGGTCGGCCCATGGCGTGATGTCAGAGTCGCCGATCTCACCGAGGTTGAGCAGCACCGGCTTGGCGTCGTGCAGCAGGGTGAAGACCCGCAGCGTGCCGTCGGCGGTCACCAGGTCCAGATCGGGCATGCGGCGCCCGAGCAGCGGGTGGCCCTCACCGAGGTCGTACTGAATGTCGAGGCCCGAAATCATCGCGGCGAACCGCTTGCGCGGCTCGTCCATGCTCAGCAGCTCAGCGATGGTGTCGCGCAACGCGTCGGTGCGCTCGTCGGTGCCTATGAGCGCGACCTGCGCCATGGTGTTGTGCTGCACGCGGGCACCAACTGGGTGCCGTTCGGCGTGGTAGGTGTCCAGGAGGGATTCTGGTGATGTCCCGTTGAGCACCTGGGCCAGCTTCCATCCTAGATTCACTGCATCCTGCACACCGGTTTGGAGGCCCTGTCCACCTTGCGGGGGATGCACGTGTGCGGCGTCGCCCGCGAGCAGTACACGTCCCTTTCGGTAGGACGCCGCCTGCCGGGTCGTGTCGGTGAAACGGGAGATCCACGTAGGGCTGTGCACCCCGTAGTCCGTCCCGTCGACGGCGATGAGTGCCTCGCTGAGATCCTGCAGGGTGGGCTCGCTGGTGGGTTCGAGGTGCTGTTCGCGCAGTACGACCCGTACTCGGCCTCCCTCCTCTACCCGGCCGATGCCACCCCCCCGGCGCAAGCCGAGCTCCGGCTCCTCGTCCATCTCGACCTCGGCGATGAGCCAGCTGATCGATGGATCCCACCCGGGAAATTCGATGCCGGCGCCCTTTCGGATCACACTGCGCCCTCCGTCGCACCCGACGAGGTAGTCCGCCCGTAGCGACCGGCCGTGGGACAACTCGACGTCGACGCCTGTGTCGTCCTGCGCGAAGCCTGTCACCTCATGTTCGCGAGCGATCGGCACCCCCAGCTCGCTGACCCAGTCGGCCAGTATGCGCTCGAAGTGGCTCTGCCACAGCGCGAGCCCGTAGTTGTGGCGGGTGGGGAAGTCGCTGATGTCCAGCGGCACCCCGGCGAACCTCTGGACCTGCATCGCCTGCCCCTCAGCGAAGAACCGATCGGCGATGCCGCGCTGATCGAGCACCTCGATAGTGCGCGAGTGCAGACCGCCGGAGCGCGAGCCGTCGAGCTCCTGGGTCGCGCGCCGCTCGACGATTGCGACATCAATCCCCGCTAGCCTTAATTCAGCCGCCAGCATCATCCCTGTCGGACCGCCTCCGGCGATAACCACAGCATGATCGGTCATGCGCATCCCTCCTTTTCTGTAGGTTCTGGTTCGGGCCGGAGATTCTGCACACCGAGCAGGGCCTTGCCGCAAGCGCCCGGTGAGCGCTAGATTGAGAATGGCAGAGGGTTTGTACGCTCCTTCTTCCTCTTTGTTCGGTGCTGGACGGACAATCCCTCTGAGATACGGCTGCGGGCAACGGCAGCATGGGCCTGCCCACAAAGGTCCTGCACGGCCTGGGACACGGCGTTCTGCTGAACCGAGGGAGACGCGCACGCACATGCTCGTGACGCCGGCACAAGCTGCCGGCGGCGCTCCCACGTGAGTAGCGTCGTCGGCGCCCGATTCGTGTAGGCGCCGAGGCGCCGAGGGTGAAGCCGGCGAAGGCCAAGCGGATGACGGCAAACGACACGATGGCACGCAGGGCGGAGCGCGTCGCGAACGGGTGGTGAGCGGTGTGAGCCCTGACGAGCAGTGCCTCGATGCCTCTGCTTTTTGAGGCTAGCTAGCGTCTCCCGAACTATCGCAAAAAATGGGGGGCAATGCGCTCACGTCGGAGGAAGTTCTTGACGGGGGCACGCTGTTGGCCATAACGCTTACGCCCATCACGGTGACCGAAGCGAGCGCATCGGCGACGCCGGCACCGATCAAGATCGCTCTCATCTCATCTCTGACTGGTGCAGCAGCGAGTGAGTTCTCGACTTCGGCCCAAGGCTTCAACGCTCGGATCGCTCTACAGAACACCATGGGCGGGGTGAACGGGCACAAGATCGAGGGAATCGTCATTGATGACCAAACAAGCCCCTCGTCCGACCCGACTGCGGTGCAGGACGCGGTTTCAAAGGGTGTGACGGGCATTGTCTCGGTAAGCCCGCTCTTCTTCCTAGGGGCCAAATATGCCCAACAAGCCGGCATCCCTGTCACCGGCGGGTTCTTCGATGGCCCCGAATGGGGCGAGCAGCCCTACACCAATATGTTTGCTTCGGACGCTGGAAGTGTTGACCCGAAATATCCGGTGAGTTCGCTCTACGGGAACATTGTAAGGAAGTACGGCGGCACGGTGGTGGGTTCGTATGGATATGGCATCTCGCCGAGCGCCGTTCGCTCGGCGACGGGCTTCGCCGAGTCGTCGCAACGCCAAGGGCTGAAGGTAGGCGTCCTCGACGTGTCGGTTCCGTATGGCAGCGTGGATTTCGCCACGGAAGCCCTGGCAGCCAAGCAGAAGGGCGTCAACGTCATATGGACAAGTATGGACGACAATTCAGACTTCGCCCTCGTGACCGCGATGGAGCAAGCTGGGGTGAAGCTCAAGACGATCATCCTCCCGACGGGCTACGAGCCGTCGGTGGTGAACTCTCCGGCATGGCACGATCTGCAAGGCGCGTATTTCTTCTCCGGATTTCGACCCCTCATCCTCCCAAACGCGGGGACGAGGCAGATGGCCGCAGCCCTTCAAAAGTACGAACACCGAACGCCATCTGACTTTCCGACGTACGACATCTACCAGTCGTGGGTCGGTGCCGATCTCATGATCAAGGGACTCGAACTGGCCGGCAAGAATCCGACCAGCGCCGGTGTCATTAAGGCGTTGCGAGGTGTGAAGTCCTACGATGCTGACGGCTTGCTCCCGACGCCGCTTGACTATGCGACCAACTTCGGTCACGACGAGAAGAAGAACTGTCAGTGGATCCTGCAGGCGAAGAAGTCCGGGTTCGTGCTCACCAGCACGCAGCCAGTCTGCGGGAGCGACATACCGGGAACTTCGACCGGGTCGAGCTCGTAAAGAGTAGAGGAGCGATGGATGACGTTGGACGAGGAAGGCCCCGGTATCGCTGGCCGTGAGGTGACCCGGTTCATTCCGGTTCCGACATCTGTCAGCGAACACGCCCAGCAGTTCCTCGGCATGGATTTATTCGGTGGCAGTGGCGATCGTCTCGACCCAAGCGATATCGCAGGCTGGCGGGCGAAGATCAAAGCGACCGATGAGATGCTCGTCGCCGTGATGGGTCCACAGGTCGAACTGCTCCGCTCGTCGGTTCAATCCAGATCGGTTGGGGGAGTGCCCGTATTCGTGGTCACCCCTGAGGGCGTCGACGAGAGTGATGGCCAGCCGCTTTTCTTGGACATCCACGGCGGTTCGCTCGTTATGGGCAGCGGCAAGGCGTGCGAAGTGATGGCACGAAGGATGGCAGCCCAGGTGCAAATGCAGACGTGGTCCGTCGATTATCGGATGCCTCCTGACCAGCCCTACCCCGCAGCGTTGGACGACGTCCTCGCCGTCTACCGCGGCCTGCTCGAAGTTCGGGCACCCGAGCACATAGTGGTGGGCGGGGGTTCAGCAGGGGGGAACTTGGCCGCCGCCCTGATGTTGCGAGCTCGAGACGAGGGACTGCCCCTCCCGGTGGCACTCGTCCTGCTGACGCCCGAAGTCGACCTGACCGAGTCCGGCGACTCTTTCAACACAAACCTGGGTATCGACTGCGTGCTGACGGAGAGCCTTGCTGACTCCATCGCGCTGTACGCGGGTGAACACGATCTCCGACACCCCTATCTTTCGCCACTGTTCGGCGATCTCACCGCCCCGTTCCCGCCGACGTTCCTTCAAGCTGGAACCCGGGACCTGTTTCTGTCCAACACCGTTCGGATGCACCGGAAGCTGCGTGCCGGCGGGGTCGACGCGCAACTTCACGTATTCGAGGCCATGCCCCACGGCGGGTTCTTCGGTGCCCCCGAGGACGATGAGCTGACCTACGAGATCCGTCGCTTTCTGGCCACCCATGCCAGCGTCAGCCAACGGTGACCCGAGCGTTCACGCATTCGCCCTGCTCGGGTTGTCGATGTCGTAGCTGTCGGCGCGGCCGAAGAGCACGAACGTGGAGCAATCGAAGGTTCGACGAACGTGCCCATCGACACACTGCGGGACAAATCTTGACGCAATGGGTAGCGGTCCAGTTGTTGTCTATTGCGAAGTAGGGCAGCGGAGACACACCGCCACGGCGCTGCTGCACGAGCTCGGGCCAAGGCAACTGTGGCCCCGATCCCGTAGGGATTCGTCAATTGACGGCAGTCCCAATGGTGAACCATGACCATGGTCGGGGTCCCTTGGCGTAGCGCTGCTCAATACGGTCGATCACAAATCCGGCGTCCGAAATGAGAGCTGGGATGTCACGGGTGAGATGGCACCCGTCGGCCAAGCGACGTTGCCAGGGATCTAATCGACGTTGCCAGACCGCGACGTCAGGGTCGGGAGCAAGACCGTGCTCGAGAAAATGGAACATACCGCCGGGACGCACGACTCGGCGCAATTCGGAGAGGGCAAGGCGGGCATCGCGGACGGTGCACAGAGTGAACGTCGACAGGGCTGCCTCACAGCTGGCGTCATCGAGGGGGATGGACTGGCCGTCGAGACCGACATGCTCGACGGGGATCGACGACGAGGAGATTCGACGGGCGGCCAACCGACGAGCCACCTCGGCCGGTTCGACCGCAAGGACAACATCGACAGTGGATGGGTAGTACGGGACATTGAGTCCGGAGCCGAAGCCGATCTCGACCACCCGACCGTGCAGCCCGTCGGTGACGCCGGCACGCCACCTCGCCATCTCGGCGGTGCCGCATGCCCGGTCCACGAGCCGGGGTAGGACGTGTTCACGATAAAACCCCACGTCGGAAAGGTAGCCGGGACTAACGAGTCGCGCCGTTGGGCAGTCACGCGAAGCACAGAGGGACCCCGCCCGGCGAAGAGTGGCGTTGAGGACAACCAGGCGATGCCCCCGCGCCCATAGAGACTAAAGGAGATACTTGAGTATCGAACCTTGAGGGTTCTATACTCAAGTAGATGCTTGACCAAACGATCGACATGGATCGGACCTTCCGGGCGTTGGCCGACAAGAGCAGGCGCAACATGGTGGAACGACTCGCCTCGGGGCCCGCTTCGGTCAGTGCACTGGCAGAACCTCTGGCCATGTCGCTTGCCGCCGTCCTCCAGCACGTCCAGGTCCTCGAGAGTCGTGCGGGCTCGTGAAGACCGAGAAGCTTGGGAGGACGCGTACGTGCCGGATTGAACGTGCGGCGATGACGTCGCCAAACAGTGGTTCACCGACCGACGCCGGGGTTGGGAAGCCCGCCTGGACCGACTGGGCGACATCCTGAACGAAGTTGTCACCACCGAGGAGAAACGATGACTCTGTCCACCGTTGCCCATGACACGTTCGTCATTGAGCGGACCTACGCCGTTCCAGTTACTCAGGTCTTCCAGGCTTGGGCGGATCCCATACTCAAGGCCCGCTGGTTCGCCGGCTCCGCGGATGCCCTGGAAGCAGGGTACGAACTCGATTTCCGGGTCGGTGGCCATGAGACGAATCGCGGTGGGCCTCCGGGTGGGCCCATCTACACCTACGAGTCGCAGTTTCGCGACATCATTCCAGAGCAGCGGATTGTCTACACGTACGAAATGTCCGCCGATGAGAATCGGATCTCGGTATCCGTCGCCACGGTCCAGTTCCACGGCCAAGATGCAATGACGCGATTGGTTCTCACGGAGCAGGGGGTGTTCCTCGACGGCCACGACACGGTGGCCCAAAGAGAAGAAGGAACCCGGTCCCTCCTGGACTCGCTGGCTGCCCTCTTGCAGGGAGGCGGATCGTGACAAAGTCTTGGCGTAGCTCCTGATCTCGGTGGACGGCTACTCCGACGGGCGGATCAACACCTCGACCGGTTGGTCACGGACGACGAGTTGCTTTCCTACGTAGACGCGATGTTGAGGTCGATCGACGGCCTCAACGTGGCAAGCGATTCCTCGACGACTTGCCCGAACGGCTCAAGCTGACCCTTCAAGAGACGCGTGACTACATGCCGACTTGCGCATGGCATCAAAGCAGGCAGACCTTTCAACGACGCGCAAATTCCCTGGGCCCACTCGTTGAAATGGCTTCAAGGTCCCGCGACCAACATCCCTATTCAGCGAGTGGTAGTAAAGCACATGGTAGGGCGACGGGTGCGGGCGCCCTGAGAACGGAAAGTCCGGCCGGCCTCTCCGCTTCAGTCAGGAATATGCCGTGGATTTGAAATCGATGACGAAGTTCATTCTTCCCGATGATGTCGGCACGGATCGCCTTTCGTAGCCTTATGGAATTGACGTCGCTATCGGCTCCGATCGATCATGTACTCGCCATGCCGTATATCGACCTCGGTTCGATGTGCTGGAACCGGCCACAGGGTCCCCTGGTCCTTCCGGCTCATCGATATTGCGGGATTTCACGAACTTGTCATACTGGAAGGCTTTTCAGGCTGATAGGAGCACGGAGTACGCGCCCCATGTCCAGCGAAGCCCGCAACCCCTGAAGGGGAGTCACGGTGTCTCTCACCTCGCTGGCAAGTTGTACCCACACGAAGTGGTGGCGGACTTTCTTGTGGAGCCTCGGAGCCATCTCCTTCAGCATCACGCTGGTCAGGGCTGTTGATATTGGCCTTTTTACCCATCAGGTCGACTTCGACGTCTACTTGATGGGGGCAAAACAGGTCTTCATTGGCCGCCTCTACACCACCTACCTATTCTCCCCAAGGGTCCCCTTCACGTATCCGCCGATTGCGGCGCTGCTGTTCACTCCGTTCACCTTGGTGTCCCGTGTCACGGGCCAGGTCATATGGGCAGTCATTTCGACGATTCTGCTGATCGCCTTCCTTCGTACCTCTCTCAGGGCCGTTCGACCGCTCTGGAAAAAAGATGACTTGGTGCTTTGGTCGCTCATTTTGGCGCTTCCGACCATGGCACTAAATCCGGTCAACCTGACCTTTGAATACGGGCAGATCAATATACTCCTGGCGCTCCTTGTGCTAGCCGACCTCACGGGTGATCACTTCGTGAAGGCACGAACGATTCCGATTCCGCGTGGCATCATGACTGGCATCGCTGCGGCGCTGAAGCTCACCCCTCTTGTTTTCGTGCCTTTCCTCTTTGCCACCAAGCAGATCCGGGCCGGATGCGTGGCGCTGATCACATTCTGCGTATGCGGAATCGTCATGCTGGTTGCGGGACCCTCGGAAGCATGGTCGTACTGGACGAGGTATGTCTTCGATGCCCACCGGGTGGGTGGGGTCATCTACATTTCGAATCAGAGTCTTCGGAGCACCATTTATCGATTCAACCATGGACGCCCACCCGAAGACCTTCTCGTAGTGTTGCTGTTGCTGGTTGGGATCATCGGTCTTTGCACTGCGGTGTGGGCCTACCGTTCGTCGTCGCCCCTCCTTGGCGTACTGCTCTGTGCTGTGACCGGGCTCCTCGTCTCTCCCATAACCTGGGCACACCACTTCGTCTGGATCGTCCCGATCATCCTCTGGCTAGCTCTTGCTCATGACCGACCCGCTTTCGGTCGGATCTGGGCCACTTTGGCCGCCGTGTGGTTCTGGGACGGGCCCATTTGGCGCATCCCTCACGGAAACGGTGTCGAAATCCACGACTCGTTCGGGCAGCTGGTGATTGGCAACTCCTATACAATCAGCTTGCTGGTTTTTTTGGGCGGAATGATCATTATGTTGGCGCTTCGTCGCTCTGCAGCCATTCCGTCCTCTGGTCGCTCGATCGATCGGGCACCTTGGGGGATACCCGGTCACTGAGGCGTCACGCTCAACCGCTTCCGGTCTTCTTTCGGACATGCGTCTTCGCCGGTGGACCGAAGTATTGTTCGATCGCCTGGGCAAGGCCCCTGGCAATGGCTTCTTGGCCAGTCACACCGGCGGCGATCGTGCCTTCGAACGGATCGGAAATGAAGAGTGGCTCAATGAGGGCACCGGGCATCTCGCTCGGGGTGGTGAAGTAACCAGCTTCAGGTGGCCCCAGAAGAAGCAGATGCCCGTAGTGTCCTGCCGCCTGCGTCAAAGGCGGGCCACCGAGGTAAACGTCCGAGACCACTCCGGCATCCGGAATATCCCATCCGTGCGCGTTCAACTCGGAGAGGACGTCACTCTGCACGAGCGTGGCGAGCTTCAGGTTCAATGAGGAAAACGGTCGGTCCGTGTCATAGCCGGTGATACTGCCAGCGTTCTCCGTCGATGCACCCACGTCGAAGTAGATACCAACCAGAATATTGGCTCGGGCACGGTTTGCGCATTCGTCTCGCGCGGCCACGTCCTTATGCTCGCCTTGCACGGTGAATATGTTGCCCGATTGATCTCCGGGCTTGATCCGGGCGACGGTGGAGTTGCGAGTCCGCGAGTCGACCACCTCGAATCCCTGGGCACGCAACAAGGCTGTCGTGTCCAATTCCACGGGCAATGTTTCATTCGCCTCGTAGATCGTCTGGCCCGATTCAGTGATGCCAACGCCCCCTGGGTCGAGGCCGCCATGGCCAGCATCGAGGAACACGGTTTTGTGGCGGTTTCCAGAAGTGGGTGGGAACGACACGCATGATCCGGTGGCGAACAGGCTTGGATCAACTGCACGCCCGGGAGAACTTCCGATCCACAGGGCAGCTGCCCTCCGTAGAACTCGCGATGGGTCGGCTCGCCCCGGGAGGATGACAACGGCGGCGACAACGACCAGTCCGGCGATACCGACCGCGTACCCTCGCCGAAGGTGACATTGCCGCCTGGCCACTCGATGGGAGTAACCCATCCTGTTGGATGCCCTATTGGCAATCGGGCTGGTGGTTGGCCGAACGATGACTTTCTCCGTCCCATTGATACTTCGGGCGGCTCCGCCCCTCCCCGCGAACTATGACCTCACGTCGGACCGGTCGGGTGGTCAAGGACGAGTTGGGGCCATCCAACGACAAGTCCTGGACTCCCTCCGACTTCCGCTCCCAATGGCTCTCGCAGTGACTCTATGCATCAAACCTGACGCGGACATGAAGCCGCAGCAGACGAACGAACGGGAGGTTCGACGCAGACCATCGACCGAACCAGTAGAGGGGCCACATCAAGGCGACCCCACGCCTGTTTGCAGGATAGGGGCGGATGTAAGCACCGTGATGAAGTCACGGGTCCAACCGACGAGATACTGATTGGCCGGACGGTATTGTCCCGGGATGGCGGTGACGAACTGGCCGCCGGCCGTCGAGGCCAAATCGAGCTGGATCCACGTGGGATTGATGTCAAGTTCCATGGCATTGATGGCGCCGTCGTCAGAGAGTGCAAGAGCCAGGTCGATTGGCAAGGCGGACATACTGGCGGCAAAGAGGATGTCCCCGGCCGGATCTTCGCCGAGGGCACTGCGCGCGGTTGCGGTGAGGCCATGGAGTGTCGCACCCCACTGCGTGACAGTCCCAATCTGGGCGCTCATCTGTCCACCTTCGATGAGTGGTGGAAGGTTCTGGCGAACGCTGGCCACTTGCTCTCCGGGCAGGGGGACCGTAGACCCCCATACCCCGATTCGGCCTGTGCCGTTCGTGTCGATCACGAAGCTGGCGAGGCCATTGAGAAGAGGGGTGAGTATTTGCCCGTCGACTTCAACACCACCGGCCGCAGCATTCACCTTAAATCCACCATTGAAGGCTCCCAGTAGCTCAGGGATCTCCGTCGTGCTCACAAGAGACGAGGACTCTGGGCCGATCACCGCCGCTCCCGCGGGAGGGTCTTGGCTGCCGATGTGCAGATGGAACCGAACTTGTCCGGCTCGAAAGCGGACCACGGTGATTTGCTGACCATCTGGAACGGTTACGTTCCGCTGATCGGTGATAACGCCATTGGGGCCGGAAGCGATCGGCGTCCAACCGGGCTCTATTGGAACCGTCGTCGTGGTTGTGGTCGGTGGCGGTGGGATGACAGGCCTCGATATGGGCGGAGAGGTAGAGGCCAGGCGACTTGGGTTCGCATCCGAGCAAGACGCCAGGAGCAGGGACAGGAGGACGACGATGGTCACGAGGGTGCCAGGGGCAGGGCCCGCTGCTTCTCGCGGCACCACTATGTCGAGCAGGGGGAACTGATTGGCGTCGTCACTGCCTGCGCATGAGTGATCTGACTGAAAGGTGGGGCCGACCGGCTGTCATCCCGGGAGCCGTCGCCAGAGCTGCTGTGGCATGTGCCGCAGGGCGAGAAATACCCAACGGAGGGTGGAGGGAACCCAGATGATGGGTTGATTGCGTTCGATACCTCGCATGACAGCAGTGGCAACCATTTCCGGGTCAACGGCGAAGGGCGCTGGTCGAAGTCCCGCCGTCATTTTTGTGCGGACAAATCCTGGTCGCACTACCTGTAGTTGCACTCCAGATCCGCGGAGAGTTTCTGCGAGCCCCAGCGCGTAGCCGTCCAGACCCGATTTCGCGGACCCGTAGATGAAATTGGTTTCCCGTATCCTCACCCCGGCGACTGAGGAGAACACCACGACTCGGCCATAGCCCTGATGCCGTAAGCGTCGGGCAATGGAACCGAGAGCAACAGCAGGCCACACGAAGTTGACCGTGATGTTCTCCGTGATTCTGGTCGCTTCCCTGACATCGGCGGCCGCATCGCCCAACAGGCCCAGAGTGACGAGTACGAGATCCACGCTCTCACCTATGGCATCGAAACAAGCCCGGATCGCGTTTTCGGTGTGGACAACGTCGAGGGCGTCGAACGCCACAATTTTCACGGTCTCTGCCCCATTGTCCTGGGCACGTTTCGCCGCGTGGGCAAGTGCTTCGGGATCCCTCCCTGCGAGTACGACGGTCCGGCATTGATCGGCCACCAGGCGATCGACCAACGCACCGGCGATTTCCGACGACCCCCCGAGCACCATAACCGACCGGGGGTGGTTAAAGGCGTCGTTCACGGGGCGGTCGTCCTTCCAATTCCGAGGCGCCGCGAAAGATCGGATTGGAGAATTCCTTCGGGGTCGACACGACGCAATATCTCCACAAAGTCCTTGATCCCCGGGTACATCACGCTGAGTAGCTCAGGTCGCAGCCTTGCGTCTTTCGCCAGATATACCCTTCCGGCGTGCGCCGCCACCATGTCATCCAGCCGATTCAGCAGAGCTGGGAGCCCCGCTAATCCGGCGGGAAAGTCGAGGGCCAAGGTCCAGCCTTCAATCGGAAACGAGAGTGGTCCCGGGTCGCCGGGACCGAATCGCTTGAGCACAGCCATTGATGATGCGATACCCGAGGAGGCCACCATCGAAATCACCCGACGAATAACGTCAGCGTACTGTGGGGCGACGACGAACTGATACTGAACGAAGCCGCGTGGTCCGTAGAGCAGGTTCCAATCTGCAACTCCATCAAGGGGATGCAGAAAGGACGTCAATGGTATGAGTTCTCCATATTTGCGCCGTGGTGACTTGCGGAACCACATTGCGTTGAATGCCCGCAGGGAACTTTGGTTCACGAGTCGGCCCGGTGGACTGAAGGGCACTCGCAGATGTGAAACGCGCGGGACGGCGCGAGCGCTGCCGCGTGACCCTGGACGCAGCATGTCAAGCGGCGCATAGTTACCCCTCGTCACTACAGATCTCCCTACGCTGCTGCGATGGGAGCTGCAATCGACCCAGGCCACGGAGAATCGGTAGGTGTGGTCCAATGCCTCCATGGCGGACATTGCGCCATCAAGGTCGGCGAAGCGTTCGCTGTCAACAACCACCCATGCCGTCTCGACCCTGGTAAGCCGGAGTGTGGCTTTCACGATGACGCCGGTAAGACCCATCCCACCGGCTGTGGCCCAAAACAGTTCTGGGTCGGACTCGGGACGTATCGTGCACATCCCCACCGGAGTGACCAATGTCAGTGACGTGACATAGGAGCAGAAACTGCCATCCCGATGATGATTCTTCCCATGGACATCGGCGGCTATGGCGCCCCCGACGGTTACTTGTCGAGTACCGGGCGATACCGGGATGAACCAGCCCTGCGGAAGTGAGGCGCGAATGAGCGCGTCGAGGCTCGCTCCTCCACCTACTTCGACTGAACCAGTGTCAGGGTCAATGTCTCCGATCGAATCAACGTGGGAGGTATCGATGACGAGACCTCCCGCACACTGAGCGGCGTCGCCGTAACTTCGTCCCAGTCCTCGGGCGATCACTCCACGTTGCACGCCGGGCCGTCGCCGCAGTAAGCCGGGAGCGGTGGAGTTGCGGGCAGACGTCTTTGGGTCTTCGATCGAAAGCAGGCGAACCAGCTCGTCGGGATCGTCGAAGGCCACAACGCGGCTCACCGCAGGCGAGGTACGCCCCCATCCCGCCAGCAAGCGGGGTTGGCTCGATGGCTCATCGTCGAAGTCAGTGGCCACTCCGAGGGAAGACATGCCATGGTTGGCGTTCACTCCGCGCACGGGCTTTTCAATCACCTCGCGGGTCATTCATCCGTAGATGCCGATTGCGAACAACGCAATCCACAACGCAGCAAGGCCCTGGAGCACGTGGTCGTGAAAGACCAGGTCCTCGGGTGCGTCGACCAGCCCGGCGTCGACCAGCCGGAGCATGTGGAGGGTTCCGAGGATTACGGGAACCACAGATAGCTGGATCCACACAAAATGATGACTGGCGTGCGAGAGCAGTCCTGCCTTGTCGAATGCCCATAAGCAGTAGGCCGTAACCGTCACCGAAGAGGTCAGCGTCAGTGCTGATCGTAGGAACGATACCGTGTAGAGAGAGAGTACTTTCCGGTGGTCCCCGCGTCGTTCGCCCAACCGAAGCAGCTCCCCCAGACGCTTTCCCGTCACCACAAACAGTGCGCCGAAGGAAGACACGGCGAGAAACCAGCTCGAGAGTGGCACATGGGTGGCAACGCCACCAGCGACGGCCCGAAGGAGGAATCCTGAGGCGACTGCTGCAAGTTCGATAACCGGCTCTCTCTTCAGTCTAAGCGTGTAGGAGGTACTGATGGCGAGATAGATGGCCATGACGAGGACGAGACTCCAGCGCGCAACATACCAAGACGCAGCGAAGGTGACGAGCATCAATCCCGCAGCCATGACTAGTGCGAAGGTTGGACTGATGATGCCATGAGCGATCGGCCGAAGGCGTTTGTTGGGGTGTTCCCGGTCAGCCTTCGCGTCGGCTACGTCGTTCACCAAATACGTGCCCGAAGCGGCCGCACAGAAGATCCCGAATGCGGCCAGTGCATGCAATAGGTCAATCCGGTGAGTGAGCACGCCGGCTGACGCTGGTGCCACGAAGACCAGAGCATTCTTGGTCCACTGGCGAGGACGAAGGCTTCTCACTACCGCAATGAACGGTGCTGAATTTCCATCTGCCCCTCGTGTAGGGGGGGTCGCCGTGTCAAACGGCGCCAAGGAGAGCTGTTCAGCGATGGCGTCGGGTGATGGGAGTACCGCTTTGTGGTGAGAGCGCATGTCACGTACCCACTGCGGACATGGTGAAGAAGTCCCGGGCCCACCATGTCTGGAAGTAACGGGTGGGTGTCCCCGTCATGCCGGGGAGCAGTTCGGTTCCGTTGACTCCTGATGCTGGTCCCTTTGGTGTGGCCGGCTTGTAGACCGAGTAGTTGACCCAGTCGGTGTTGATGTCGAGCTCCATGGCGCGAACCGCGCCCGCCCGTATCAAGAGATTGGCCAGGTCGGTGATGTTGAGCCCTGGGCCGCCGACATAGACAAGGGCGCCGTCCGCAGTGACCCCAATGCCCGAACGCCAAACGTAGACCGCATTTCCTAACGTGTTCCCCCACTGCGTCGTGTCCGATGCGTTCAAGCCGGGAGTGGGCCGGCCGCCGTCGACCAAGAGACTGAGATTCTGGCGGACAGATACGACGTTCGCCGTCATGGTGACGTCACGACCCCATTGACCGACAGTTGCCGTGCCATTGCGATAGATGACGAACGACGCCCCACCAGTGCGCAGCGGGAGGATCGTCTTGTTGTCCGTGTAATAGCCACCGTTGGCTGCGCTCATGAGGAATCCGGCATTGAATGCCGCAACCAGGCTGTTCGCCGCTTGAGGTTGTACGGGAGCTGTATGGGTATAGGGGCCACCACCCGGGATCTGACTTCCGGAGTAGAGGGTGGTCTTCAAGAGCTTGGTGTCCATCCAGGCCACACCAACCACGTAGCTGGTGTGTATGGCGTCGGGCCGGAGCGTCGTTTCATAGATCGCTGGGATACCTCCCACGAGGCGACCGGCGGGCGACCACTGCCCTTCGCCGGGGATCGCCGGCTGGGCGAAGGGTTGGATCGCCGTTGGGGGCGACAGGTGGGGTGGCCCCGCAGTCGTGATGGCCGTCGACGCGTGCGGGACGTGGATCGCGCCGGCGGGGGGTTTGCCCCCGACGGGCGGGGGATGGTGGCTGTACCACTCCTTTTCGACCCAGTTCACGATGCTGGCGCCTCCATGACCCCGAGCCCATTCGGAAAAGCGCGAGGCGAACGAGCTTCCAAGGGCCGGATTCGTCAGGGCTCCGCCGAGCGAGAATGCCAGCCACAGGCAGAAGCCGGCAAAGGCCAGTCCAAGGACCAGCAGGATCCGCCGGCGTCGGTAGGGTGTTCTGGCCCTCGCACGGCGCCGCCGATGGGTGTTCCGCGCAGGCCGCGGCGCGAGATCGAGCCGTGATCCGCTCGACTCCAGCACCTCATGGTCGACTTCATCTCGAAGAAGGTCAGAGTTCACCGGCGCCCTTCCACCAGGTGAAGGGCCAAACGTGGACATGCGGCGACGGCGCGACGAGCATGTTCGGCAAGTCCTGTTGGTATCTCTTCTTGGTCAACGATCGGATAGCCCCAGTGATCCATGACGACCCGCTCAGGGAACAACTCTGCGCAGACTCCGCGCCCGTCACACAGGATGGGATCGACCACGAGGTTGACCCGCCACCTTGCCACCGGTGCTTTGACGACATGGGCATCTTGCCCACTGACGCGTCGGGTCTCCATCACCGATCTCGGCCATCGTGGGTTGGACAGGGCAAAAGCGCTGACGTCTTGATCGCCGCGCAGGGGCCGTGACGGAGGTGCTTTTCCACCTCGTCACGAAAGACAACGAGTGCGCTTCGGACAAATCGAGCAACGCCATCGGGGTGACGGCAAGCACCTCTCCCGTCGATGAGGTTGCACAGTTCGAGAATGGGCGGAACGTGACGACGGAAACTCGCCGGATTGAAGGCGAGACCTTCGAGGTGGGCCGCGAGGTCGGCGAGACCATGGATGCAGGGCCCGCACTGACCGGCTCCCTGGCGCTGCATGTAGCGGACCACTCGAGCCGACTCGGCCAACGGGCAGTGCGTGCGAGGAAGGAGGACGACGACCCCGGCGCCCAGCGACGAATTCAGTTGCCGGGCCGACTCTTCGCTCAGGCGACAGTCGAGGAGGTCGGGGATAGAGACCCAGCCTCCCCCGTAGCCACCTAACAGTGCCCCCCAGTATCTGTCTGCATCTTGTGGCGTGAGCGTCAAGAGATCTCGGAAGGCAGCGCCGAGAGGTGCTTCGACAACCAGGGGTTCCGACCATCGCCCGGTGACCGTGAGAAGCATGGTGCCCGGCGAATCCTGCGTCCCGAGGGACCGAAACCACAGGCCTCCGTACCGGCTGATCATCGCCACGTGGGCGAGCGTCTCCACGTTTTGTACCAGGGTGGGTCGGCCGCGTACGCCGTGGTCGCGAATGGACCGCAAGCCGATGAAGGTGGGAACCGCAGGTCCGTCGTTGAGCGCGTGCACAACGGCGGATTCCTGACCCGAAAGGTACGCGTCCGGTGCTTCGATGACTTCGATCTCCACCCGGTCGATGCCACCACGCCGTCGATCGTGAACGACTCGATGAAGGCCATTGACTTGGCGCGCCGGCACGTACAGCACGACCCGACTCGCGTTGAGCGTTGCCGCGGCAAGAGAGAGCCCGTCGAGCACCAAATGGGGTGTGTGAGTCAGGAGGAGTTCATCCTTGCGGCTGGCCGGTTCTCCTTCGGACCCGTTGGCCACCACCACCGTTCGGCGACCTCCGCGTGCGAGGTCCCGCCACTTGGTCCCAACAGGAAACCAGGCTCCTCCGTGGCCTCGGAGGCCGCTCGCATCAAGTTCGTCCAAGAGCCCGCTTCGTGCGCTGTGGAGGGGCAGATCTCCCCAATGTGTGAGGTGCGCTTCCAGGTCGACGACGGAGTCAGGCGAAGGGAGGGCGCTCAAGAGCCGTGGGAACCCCGGGGCCTGCGGGAGCGTTGCCGTCGATGCGGCCAGCGGGGCTCTCACTGGTTGTTCCTCGAAGTTCCGGACACGGTTCCGGTGATGCTGCCAGTGGACTGATCAATGCTGAGCTGCATATCGAGCTCAATGCGTCCGCGGGGCCCCAGTACGGTGGCCCCGATGGTGGTGCCATCCAGTGCGGTGACGACGCCCTGGGCATTGCCCAGGGCGACACTGCTACTCGTCATCGACACTCCTCCGTTTACAGCTGTGCCGATCAGTTTCACCACCAGAGCGGTATTCGATCCCTGAAGTTCCATCGAAAGCAGGACCTCTACACCTCCCGCGCTGTTCGGGGCCGACGTCTTGAAAGTCCCGCTGACGTTCGCGGTAAAAGGGGACGTCGGAATAACACTAGTCGAGGACGGAGTGGGCGTGCTTGGAACCGTCGGCGACGTCGCGCTCCCGCTCGCGTTTCCTACGGAACTGGCGGCGTATCGAGCGTTGATCTCGGCCAATACGGCGGCGGACGTGCCCGCTCGTCGTGACCATCCTGGCTGGAGAGGGCCGGCCAAGGCGAAAGCGCCGATCCCGATCACCAGCGCCGCTGTCCCGCCGGCCGCTGCCAGGCGCCGGGCGCTCGGCAGACGACGGGAGGCCACGAGCCGCCACGCGACGGCACTCACCACAGAGGCGATGCAGACCACCTCGATCAGCACCATGATGGGCAAGCGAGCATCGCTCCCACTGCCCAGCCCGTGCAGCACCGCGATGGGCCAGCACGCGTAGGCCAGGTAGTGCACCCCCCGCCAGGCCCGCACTCCGATTCGGCGACGCAACCCGCTTGTGATGCCCACGGCAAGCAGCATGTCGAACGCCAAGGCTCCCAGGCCGATCCAGAGGGGTCGATACGGCGTAAGGAACGGTATGAACGCGTCCACGTAGCTGATGGGGACATACCCATCAGCTACCGTCGTGACGATATGGATGGCGATCAGCGCTATGCAGAAGAGCGAGAGATTGCGATGCACGGCCTGCGAGAGAAATCGCGGCCACCGCTCCGTCGTCCAACCGACCGAGGCGACGATACCGAGCACGACAGTGGCAGAAAGAAGTATGAGCGAGATCAGACCAGTGGCGCGGGTCAAGTACCACAATGCTGTCCCAGTGTGGGCAACTGCGGCGAGCGTCAGCATCACCGAGTACTCTCCGTCAGTTCTGATATCGCCGAGGCGCCGGCCGGCCATCCCGCAACCCTCAGGATACGTCCACCAACGGTAACCAACCGCGACGGGAGTCCGAGGGAGTCCAGCCATTGGACAGCGGTGGCGCCCTTGACCATGGCCGCCGTCGATGCGGCGTTCGCATCGACACATGACCCGGCAGTAACGGTGACCGTGCGCCACGTCGGTGCGGGGGAGAGCCCGGTCGAAGGGTCGACGATGTGGTTCACCATGTGGCGCCCCAACCGCCACTGGCGAGACATGATGCCTGACGTGGCAAGCCCTCCTGATGCGATCGCCACGGTCTCGGGCGCTTCGACATCGCCGCTCACGTCGGCCAGACCGACACGAAATCCGCCGAAAGGTGAGGGACCTCCAACTGCGATGTCCCCACCGAGTGAGACCAGGACCCCGCAACCGAGCGTCGCCGATACACGTTGGGCAATCCGGTCCGCCGTGAGCGCCTTTGCGGTGGCGCCGAGATCGATCAATGTACCTGGGGGCACCCTCAGCGTCCCGTTGGCCCGATCTAGCTCGATTCTGCGCCAGCCGACGACCGGGGACTCCTCGGGGAGGGAGCCACAGACGCCTCCGGCGATCCGGGCGAAGTCCCGGTCATAGCCGAGCCGGCTCACGGCATTGCCGACTGTGGGATCGACATCGCCATCGGTAGCCTCGGCTACCCGCAGCGCGACGGAGACGGCTTCGACCAGGGTTGAGCTGATAGCGACAGGGCGCCCCTTGGCTCGTTGCACAACGGCGATCTCTGAATCAGCCCGGAAACGGCTGGCCGCTCTGTCAATGCGCTCGAGCTCATGGTGGAGAATGTCGATCGCGCCCACAAGAGCGTTCGCGTCGGTGACCCAGATCTCAGCCCGGCACCCGAGTCCAAGAGTCCGGTAGATGTGTTGGTTGTCCACGGGTGGAGCGTTGACCACCGTCGTCAACTGGCTCCCGAGACAACGGGTGCCGGTTGCTGAGACTGTGCGGGAGGGCTTGAGGGAGGTGACAACTGACCCGAGGAAGCTCCCGCGGCAGCGGTACTCGACGCTGGCGCCGTTGTCGAAGAATTCTGAGTGGCGGCGTGGTGGCCCGGTAGGGCTTTGCTGAGGTAGAGCCCTAACACCCCTGTCATGGCGAGAACGCCTATACCGAGCGTCTTGGTAATCTTGGTAATCCGGTACAGGGAGTTATCCCGTCGGATGCGCGCAATGCGGGAGTGATCCGGCGCTGGCCGTTGCTGTGGGCGTCCCATGTGTTCAAGAGTAAGGAACGTTCCTGACGACTACATGACGAAGACTCTGAAGAATCTAAGGAGTTTCTAAGACGTCAACCTCGCGAATGTGCCGGGGCGGGGTGCGCAAGACCGGAGGCAGCCTCTCGGTCGTCGTGGGCGCCCGAATCGCTGTTCCGGCGAGGCGGAGCCTTGCGCCACGTGACCTGCATCCGAGCGCCGCCATGAGGGGAATCCGCTATCAGCCAGGTGCCATTTGTTGCCCTCACGACTGAGTCGGCTATGGCGAGTCCGAGCCCGGTTCCTGGGCGGGCTTCGTCCGCGCGGTGAAAGCGGTCCATGATGAGCGTCCGCTGATCCATCGGGATCCCGGGCCCGTTGTCATCGACCTGAAGAATGATCCGGTTGCCCGTGGCGTGGACACCCACCGTTGCCACTCCACCGATGCCGGCGAACTTGCATGCGTTGTCGATCAGGACACCTATCAACCGGTCGACCCATTCGGCCTCCGCATGCACGCAGAGGGGTTCATGCACGTCGTCGAACGAGAGGGTAACTCCCTTCGTGGCGGCCACGGCTTGGAACCTGTCGGTACACGTCCTCGCTATCTCGGCCAGGTCGACTGTCGCGTCCGCAGCGATCTCCATGCCCCGGTCGTCCACCCGCGCCAGCCACAACAGGTCGTCGACAATTCGCCTGAGCCTGCGACTTTCGCCCGCGACGCGACGTAGGACGGACCGGTACTCGTCAGGACTTCGGGATCGGCTGAGTGCCAGATCAACCTCAGCCTCAATGACGCTGAGCGGGGTTCGGAGCTCATGGGAGGCGTCCGCAGTGAACTCGGCTTGACGGCGTCGAACCAGCTCCAGCGGGGCGGAGGCCCGCAACCCGATCAGGAGCGAACCGACGAACATCACCACGAGGAGCGCAAGACCAAAGATGAGCTCGGGAGTCATGAGGGCGTTACTGACTCGGTCAATTTGGGCGATGCTCTCTCCGGCAACCAACGTTTCCGATCCGTTCGTGATGGATCGAAGTCGGAAGGGAGTACCGCCAATGTCGACCGTACTGGCTCCTTTGCTCACCGTCGTATGGAGCAAGGACGGCGCTCCAGTAGTCAGTGCGGAAATCGACCCTTGTGGACTCACTCTCCAGACGAAGATCGGTGCATCATCCTCATCCTGATCGTGGTGCGTAGAGAGAGGGGCGGTTCCGGCTCCGGTGATGGTGAGCTTTCCAATGTCGGCAAGCCGTTTGGCCAGTCGCACATCGGCCTGAGCGGTGAGTCTATGCACCACGACAAGATTGAACATCAGGGCGCCGATCACGTAGCAGGCGACGACAATAACGGTCGCCACAATCGCCACTTTGGCGGCGTGTGTTCGGCGGGATTCATTGTCCCTCACATCGCAACCAATCGATACCCGCTTCCTCGGACCGTTTCGATCCGGGTCTGACTTCCCGTGAGCTTGGACCGAAGACGACCGACGTGAACGTCGATGGTGTTTGATCCCACCGCCTCGGCCTCGTCGTCCCAGACCTGCGTGGCAATCGTCTGACGCGTGACGACACTGGGAGATCGGCGGAGAAGGAGTTCGAGCAAAGCAAGTTCTGTCATCGTCAAGGAGACCACCTTCCCGGCCATGGTCAGCTCTCTTGACGAGGGATTGAAGGTCAGGTCCCCACAGGACAGGACCGGGTAGAGGGTGAGCGGTGGTCTCCGTTGTAGGGCACTCAGGCGGGCCAACAACTCGTTGAAGTCGAAGGGTTTCACCAAATAGTCATCTGCACCGACATTGAGTCCCGTGACCCGGTCTGTTGGGGCGTCCCGGGCCGTCAGCATCAAGATGGGAGTGTGGATACCTCGTTCGCGGATGTTCTGCAACACTTCGATTCCATTGGCCTTGGGCATGCGCCAGTCAAGGATCGCCACGTCATACTGGTATGCCCGAAGGTAAGCGATCGCTGAGGTGCCTTCCGCTACCGCGTCCACGACATAGCCATTCTCTCGCAACCCTCGCTCCAGCACGGCCCGGAGCGATGCGTCGTCTTCAGCCACGAGCATCCTCATTGTGGTGATCGCCGGCGAGGATGGCGGGCGTGATGCCAGCATTTGGAAACCATTTTCATCAACGTAACCCCCAAAGCTTACGAATTCATTACGGAACGCGCCATCCCTCGCATGTCCGGTTGGGCGAGTCCGGGCAGCACCCTCGCGACCCGTCTCATGGACGTGTTTCCCGCGACACGCGAGCATTTGTGGGGCCCGAAGTGGAGGCCAGATCGCCTGAACTCCGCCTGCTTCATGTTGGCGTCAGGTCCGGCCTCTAAGATCGGCGTTACAAGCGTGGCATGGGCGTGGGGCTGGCGACCGATCGAGCAAGAGGGTAATGGCGAAGAGCCGAGCGCAGAAGCGATCCGGGTACCCCGTCCGGTCATCGTCACTTCACGCTGTCGGGAAGACCCGGTCGGACAATGACAAAGAGGATCTGCGCCGACCTTCGCCGAATGCGGTCTCGCCCTCACGCTTTGCGAGGCTGTTGAGCACGCCCGGCGCACCGCTGCTCCTCCTCAGGGCCTTCCTCGGAGTGACATTCACATTTGCCGGGCTGCAAAAGCTTGCCAACCCGAACTTCTTCCGGGCGACGGCCCCGGGATCTTTCCGGCAACAGTTGGAAGGCTCGATCCTTACGAGTCCGCTCCACCATCTCCTCAACCCTGCTCTGCACGCCTCGACACCCGTGGCCCTGATCATTTCCTTCGGGGAGGTAGCCGTCGGGCTTGGCACGCTCCTCGGCCTCTTCGGCCGCATCGCCGCAGTGGGTGGGTTACTCCTGTCGTTCTCGTTCTTCGTAACCGTCAGCTTCAACGATAACCCGTATTACTACGGTCCGGATATCGTCTTTCTGTTCGCGTGGACTCCTTTTGTTCTCTCGGGCCCCGGAGCGTGGTCGCTCGACGCACTGTTTGCGAAGCGTGCCCAGCGCGCTCATGTCCTCCTCGAAGCAACAACAGAGCGGGGCGGTCCCGCATCGGGGCGGGCGGCGGAGCTCGAGCGGCGAGTCTTCCTGCAAAAAGCCTCTGCGGCAGGCGTCGTTGGAATAGTTGGACTGGTCACCGGGGGTCTCGTCGCAGCGATCGGCCGCCTCGTGGGGGGTTCGCCGCAAACTACATCGGCCGGTACGATCGGTCGAGGTGGAGCAAGTTCCACCACGAGCCCGAGCACTTCCAGCCAAGGGAAGCCCGGGACGACAACGTCAACGACAGCAAGATCGTCGGGTACTGTCAT
>Ga0307373_10002946_pt1 | contig 30307 bp, 25 predicted proteins | sample OX2MG_FD_202534 | JGI IMG/M metagenome (GOLD analysis project Ga0307373, IMG submission 202534) | Soil microbial communities from Risofladan, Vaasa, Finland - OX-2 | ecosystem: Environmental > Terrestrial > Soil > Coastal area > Acid sulfate soil | place: Finland: Risofladan, Vaasa | collected... | reverse complement strand
ACTCCGCCCCCAGCCCGCTGTCCGGGGCCGAAAGCTTCCTCAAGGTTGACCCTGCGGTGGAGGCTGAGTTGAGGGCCGACGTGGCGGAGTGGCGGGCCCGCCGGGACGCCAAAGCGGTTACCGCCGCCGTGGACGCCCTGCGGCGGGCAGCCGAGGATGGGTCGAACGTCATGGCCCCAACCATCGCCCTGGCTCATGCCGGGGGGACCACCGGGGAGTGGGCCGGCGCCCTGCGGGAGGTCTTCGGGGAGTACCGGGCCCCCACCGGGGTGGCCGGCGCCGCCGGGCACCGGGGCGCGGACATGGGCGTGGTGGCGGCCCGGCTCAAGGGGATGGCCGGCGGACCGCCCCGGCTGCTGGTGGCCAAGCCCGGCCTGGACGGACACTCCAACGGGGCCGAGCAGATAGCTGTGGCGGCCAGGGACGCCGGCTTCGAGGTCGTGTACCAGGGCATCCGACTCACTCCGGAGCAGATAGCCGCCACCGCCCGGGACGAGGACGTGGACATCGTCGGGCTGTCCATCCTTTCCGGCAGCCACATGGAGTTGGTGCCCGACGTGATCGAGCGGCTGCGGGCCCTGGGTGTGGACGCCCCGGTGGTGGTGGGCGGGATCATCCCCGAAGCCGACCAGCCCAAGCTGGCCGCGATGGGAGTGGCCGCCGTCTACACCCCCAAGGACTTCGAGATGGGCAAGATCATGGTCAACATGGCCGATCTGGTGGAGGCCCACCGCCGAGCCTGAGGTGGTGGACTGGCTATGACACCTGTCATATGGAATCGACAGCCTTCTCCACAGGCTTTTCCACAGGGGTCGGAAAAACCACTCTCTGCCATAGGCGCTACCAGGGAATTCTAAATATCCTCAGGCCGTGCGCAGTCAGAAGATCGCTGAGAGTGGCCAAGTCGGATGCTATCCCCTGAGTTATCCCCAGACCGGGGTAACTAGCCCGCCGACGATGCCTGCTAAGTCGGCCGTCTTCTCTCAGTCGACCCGGAAGCAGCGGTCGGCCAGCGAACCGAAGGCGTAGTCGGAGTAGGTGCCGGCATACAGAGCCCGGGTCCGCTCCGACCAGCGGAGCGCCTGGGCCCCGCCGATGCGCCGGACGACCTGCAGTATCCCGTCCTCGTAAATCCGGTATTCGGCCCACACCCCGGGGAACTCCTTGACGCTGGCCACCTCCACGAAGGGACGGGCGCCGGTGGCGCCGAAACGCCGCACCCGGTTGCGGTGGGTGTGCCCGGCGAAATATCCCGCCAACCGAGCCCGCCGGGCGAACACATCGACCAGAGCTTCGGAGTCGGCCGGGCGGATCCCGTAGTACTCATCGGAACGGATCCTCGAGCCCGGCCCCCAGGGATGGTGGTGGCCCATGACCAGCACCGGCCGATCGGCCCTGGCCCCCAACTCGTCCAGCCACTCCAGCTGTTCGGGACTGATCTTCCCGGTGGCCGCCCCGGGAATGGTGGTGTCCAGGAGGGCCACCGTCACCCCGGGGAGGTCCACCGCGCCCGGGACCCTCCCGCCAAAGGGCGCGGCGGCCAGGTCCAGCCGGCCGCCGGCCACATCGTGGTTACCAGGCAGGGCCAGCAGCTTCGACCCGAAGACCGAGTAGCAGCCGGCAAAGGCCTCGAGATCCTCGGTCGAGCCGGCGTCAGTGAGGTCGCCCTTGGCCACCACCAGATCGGGCGCCCAGTCCGAAATGTCCGCTACGGCGGCCCGGTTCATCGTCAGCGGATAGGGGTCCTCCCCCGGGTCCGAGCTAAGGACCGGTCCGACGTCGGTGCCGGCCACGATGCCGGCGGCGGCCTCCCCGAAGTGCAGATCGTTGACGGTGGCCACCCGGGCCAGCAACTCACCCGCCGGCCGGGGCAGGGTCCGCACCGCTACGCCGTCGAAGTCGTACTCGGTGTCCGGCTCGAGGCCCTCGAAGGTGAGGACACCACAGGGCTCGTCCCCCACCGCCGGCCGGTGCATGACGACGTCGTCATCGCTGACCGTCGTGACTTCTGTGCTTATGGCGGCGGGCACCCGGGTCCTTCGGACCACGCCCGCCGCATCCGGCGGGGACCCCAACCCCGCCGGTCCCCGTCCCGCCGCATCCGGCGGGGACCCCAACCCCGCCGGTCCCCGTCCGGCCGCGCTAGCCGCTCGTGGGTCGCCTACCAACGCCAGGGGCGGTCCCGACGGGCCACCTGGGGCCGGGCCCACCAGCGCCCGGAGAAGCGCCAGGCTGTCGGCGGGGTCTCCACCTCCTCGCCACCAACCCTGGGGCGGGGCCAGAGCACCTCCACCGCGGCCATGATGGCGGCGGCCTCGTCCTCGCTCGGCGGCTGCAGCGAGTAGGTCACGACGGCCGGGGACGGGGCAGGGGCCCCCGTCCTGCGGAGGAGGCCGGGTGCAGGGGACCCGCCGGGGAATGTCTCACAGCGGCATGTTGCCGTGCTTGCGCCGGGGCAGCTCCTCGCGCTTGGAGCGGAGCATTTCCAGGGCCCGCACCAGCACCCTGCGGGTCTCGGCCGGGTCGATGACGTCGTCCACATATCCGCGCTCGGCGGCCACGTAGGGATTGGCGTAGCGCTCGATGTACTCCTCCACCAGCTCGGTGCGGCGCTCATCGGGATTGGCGGCAGCCTGCAGCTCCCGGCGGTAGACGATGTCCACCGCCCCTTGCGGTCCCATGACGGCCAGCTCGGCCGAGGGCCAGGCGTAGGCCAGATCGGCGCCGATGGACTTGGAGTTCATGACCACGTAGGCGCCGCCGTAGGCCTTGCGGGTGATGACCTGGACACGGGGAACAGTCGACTCACAGTACGCATAGAGCAGCTTGGCCCCGTGGCGGATGATGCCGCCGTACTCCTGATCGGTGCCGGGGAGGAAGCCGGGGACATCGACGAAGGTGACCATCGGGATGTTGAAGGCGTCGCATGTGCGCACAAAGCGGGCGCCCTTTTCTGAACTCTCGATGTCGAGGACGCCGGCCAGGTTCTGGGGCTGGTTGCCAACTATCCCGACCACGTGGCCGTCGAGGCGGGCGAAACCGCAGGTCAGGTTCATGGCCCAATGGGGGAAGTACTCCATGTAGTCCCCGTTATCGACGACGATGGCTATGACCTTCTTCATGTCGTAGGGCTGGTTGGGACTGGCCGGCATGAGTTCGGACAGCTCGGGCGTCAACCGCTCCGGGTCGTCACCGGTGACGACCATCGGAGGCTCCTCCAGGTTGTTGGAGGGAAGGAAGGACATGAGGTAGCGGACCTCGTCGAGGCACTCCTTTTCGTCCCCGGCGACGAAGGTGGCCACCCCCGACTTGCTGGCGTGACTACTCGCCCCGCCGAGTTGCTCGAGGGTCACATCCTCACCGGTGACCGTCTTCACCACGTCGGGACCGGTGATGAACATGTGGCTCGTCTCGCGCACCATGAAGATGAAGTCGGTCATGGCCGGGCTGTAGACGGCGCCGCCAGCACATGGGCCCAGGATCACGCTGATCTGGGGGATGACTCCCGAGGCGCGCACATTGCGATGGAAGATCCCGCCGTAGGAGGCGAGAGAGACCACTCCCTCCTGGATGCGGGCGCCGGCGCCGTCGTTGAGTCCGATCATGGGGACCCCGACCGAGGCGGCCAGGTCCATGACCTTGTGGATCTTCTCAGCGAAGACCTCTCCCAGCGCACCGCCGAAGACGGTGAAGTCCTGGCTGAAGAGGCAGACCTTGCGACCGTCGATGGTCCCGAAGCCGGTGACCACCCCGTCGGTGTAGGGCCGGTTGTCCTCCAGGCCCATGCCGTGGGCCCGGTGCCGGGCCAGCATGTCGAGCTCCTGGAAGGAACCTTCATCGAGGAGGTAGTCGATGCGCTCGCGGGCGGTCAGCTTGCCCTTGGCATGCTGACGTTCAACGGCGTGGGGAGGCCCGGCGTGGAGGGCTTCCTCCTTGCGCTTGGCCAGCTCCTCCAACCGCTCCTTCATGGGATGGTCAGGCATGCCAGGAGCGTAGGCGAAGCCCGCCCGGCTCGACCCTGGGCCCAGCGGGCTCAGTGGTCGCCAGCCGCGTCGAGCCCGGGGTTAGACCCGGCCGGCTCCCGAGCCGGCCGGCAGGTGCTGGTGCTCCTCCGCCGAGGACACCGAGGGCGCCGAGACCAGGCCCTGGAGTTCAAGCTCGATGTCCCGGTTGCTGGCACTGAGCATGGCCCTCACCGCCGCGTCCATGGCGTCGGGACGGCGGACCACGCCCATCCGACTCTCCCCCGTACCGAGGCAACGCAGGACGGTGAGAACCGGCGCCGACGAAGAGAAACCCAGACGGGTCACCGACTCGATCTCGTAAGGGACCGACAGGCCCAGAGCGGCCAGAGCGGCCAGAGTGGCCTTGACGGCTGCAGTCGGGGCGGCGTCCCAGGCGAATCCGGTCCCCTTGCGCCCACCGTGGCTCAGCTGGACCTCGATGCCCGGGATCGGATCAGCTCCGGGGGAGTACTGCATGCGCTGGCGGACGCTCTCCACCTTGACCCGGGCCGGTCGGTCGGCATCCACCGGGCCGGCTTCGATCGGATCAAAGTCGAAGACATGGAGACCTACAGCCCCGCCGGTCTCGGCCTGGAGTTCGCTGATTATCCGCTCGCGCCAGGAGCGGTCATCGTGCCTGGCGGCCACCTCGATGTTCACGGTGCCGGACGGGGCGGCCGAGATGGTGGCCCACACGATGGCATCGATCCGGCGCAGGCGCAGCTCCAACTGGTTCTGGTCCTCGGCCGAGAGGCGATCTATAGATAGTTCCTCCAGTGCCGCCTCTTGTTCTGAGTCCGATGCCGGCGAGTCGGGCACCTCAGAAACGGCGGGGTCCGGCGGTGTGGCCGGGGCCGGGGCCGCGGCGGGGGCGGGAGTTGCGGCGGGGGCGGGGGCGGGAGTTGCGGCGGGGGCGGGGGCGGGAGTTGCGGCGGGGGCGGGGTCGGAAGTTGCGGCGCCGGCCGGCGGAGCCGAGGTGTCGATCATGACCGGCTGAGCCCGTCCGGATCGCTTGTCCTCGTAGAGGCGGGAGTCGGCCAGCCGGTAGAGGGCGGCCGAATCGACCCCGGTCTCTCCTGAGCGGGCCACGCCGATCGAATACCGAGTCGGCATCCCCAGGACGTTGCTGACCGCGGCTTCAAGACGGTCGCGGATGCGGGCGGAACTGGAAGGGTCGGCCCCCACCAGCAGGAGGCCAAACTCATCCCCGCCGAGACGGGCGGCCACCTCCCCGGCTCTCATCAGACGACTCAGCTCCCGCCCGGTGGCCTGCAGGAGCCGGTCGCCCCGCCAATGACCGGTCAGATCGTTGATCTGTTTGAGCCCGTCCACATCCAGGAGGGCAAGGGAGAACTCGGTTCCGTGCCGCACCCCGTTGGCCACGAACTGACCAATGGCCTCTTCGAACGACCGCCGATTCAGTAACCCGGTCAGTGCATCATGGGCGGCGTCGTGCTTGGCCAGCGCCAGGGTCAGCGCCGACTGGCACAGGGCGACGATGGTCGAACGATCTTCCTCCCCCAACACGCTCGGACGCAGGTGGAGCCCGAACTCCCTCAGCTGGGGCGAGGCGAGGGAGTCGCCCAACGACCGGTGGCGCAAACGGAATATCTGATGGCCGAGTTCGGGCTGATCGAGGACGAGCACGGCGTCCTCGAGTTGAAACTGCACTGCCAGGTGTTCAAGACACCAGTAGATGTAGTCAAGTCCGTTCATGCCGAGGCTGAGCCGGCGGATGAGCAGGGAAAGGTCCGGCCGGGGGTCGTGCGGGTGGATGCGCGCTTCTGCGCCACTCGGCGCCTCCGCTCCCGCCATCGCCACCGTCAGCCGGTTCCCTTTCGTCTCACCTGGGTCTCGGTTGGAGGGCAGGCTCATGCTGGGCGCGATCCTGACGGCAGGGTTGAGGGCTGGGCCGGACGGCCCCCGCCCGAATTAGTTCGACCCTGGCCCGTGAACCGCCGATCGGCCCACCCAGGTGCGAAGCGTTGCTGTCACAAATAATTCGGGGCCAGCACGGATTTACCTGCTCAGAGATAGCGTTCTTTTAGCACTAACTGCGCTCCAGGCGTCGTCCGCTTTCGGCAAATTACGTCGATACGACCGAAACAATTAGCCCAACGATCTTTTGTTGGCTTTTTCTAATTCCTAACTCTCTCATTGGCCAGACGGTCGGCCCTCGGCGCCAAACCTGGCGCCCCCAGTCGCTCACATAAATCGGCAAACCCGGCTGCGGGGCCGGCCCACCGCAGTTCGTCCACCGAAGTGAGCAGGCTCCGGTCGATCCTGAGCGTGGCCAGGGTCTTGAACAACTCGGCGGCCGGACGTGCCGCGGCCAGGTCGGCGGCCAACTTCGCAGCCGAGCGAACCGACCCTCGCACGCCGGAATCCCACTCCTCCACCGAGTCGGGGATGTCCTCCAGATGGAGATAGCGGGACAACACGGCCGCCGCCGTCTTGGCCCCCCACCCGGGGATGCCGGGGAAGCCGTCGGCGCTGTCGCCGACCAGGGCCAGCCAGTCGGCCACCGATCCTGGACCGACCCCGAACTTGGCCCGCACGCCATCCTCATCGATGACCTTGTCGGCCCGACGGTCGAGCTGGACCACTCGCCGGCCGACCACCGCCTGGCCCAGGTCCTTGTCCGGGGTGCAGATGAGGACCTTCTCGACCCGGGCATCATCCGCCGCCACCGCCGCCGCCGAGCCGAGGGCGTCATCGGCTTCCAGCTCCACCATGGGCCAGATGGTCACACCCAGGGCGGTCAGGCCGTCCTCGACCAGGCCGAACTGGGCGAGCAGCTCCCCGGGCACCCCGGCCGAACTCTTGTACCCGGCCCAGAGGTCGTTGCGGAACGACTCGATGACATGGTCGGTGGCCACCCCGATGTGAGTAGCCCCCGCCTCCAACATGCCCAGGACACTGGCCACCACCCCCCGGGCCGCGGCCCGGTGGCTCTCGGCCCCGACCCCGGTGTCGCCGCCCGGGGCTTTGCGGGCCGCCGCCATGGCTCCGAAATGATGGCGAAAGAGCTCATAGGTGCCATCGACCAGATGGACGCTGATCCGTTCATCAGGCACGATCACAGCATGCCCGACCTCACGCCCATCCAGACCGACCAGGCCATCTCCAAGTCCATCCACGATGTGGGATCGACCTGGATGCTCCATGGCGAGACCATGGCCCGGGCCGGGGAGAACGGTTATGACAACCCCTTCGCCTTCTACTTCGCCGGCCGGGGCGGAGTGCTCGGGGAGGTGGACGCCGACGTGGTCTACTCCGCCTTCGGCTGGTTCGCCCCCGGGATAGTGCGGCCCATGTGGGAAACGGGGATCGCGGTGCACGGGGCGAGGGAGGCGGCGCGGAGGTACTTCGCCGCCGCCGCCGACTGGGGCCGGGCCCATCTGGCGGGCTGCGAGGGCCTGGACCGGTTCAATGTCCTGGCCGGTCGGCTGATGGGGGAGGCGGACTGTTCGGGGCGGAGTCTCTTTGCCGGGTGGAGGGTGGAACCCAGGGTCGAGGATGCGTCCGGGCAGGCCCTCCAACTCATCCACGTCATGCGGGAGTGGCGGGGCTCCAACCACCTGGTGGCCACCACCGCCGCCGGGCTGACCCCCGTGGAGGCCATCCTGGCCGGAGACGGGGAGGGCCAGGCCAAGTTCTTCGGCTGGGCCGAACCATTCGCTCCGGTCGGGGACGACCACCGGGCCCGCCGGCAGGAGGCCGAGGCCCTGACCGACCGGCTCTGTGCCGCCTCCTACCAGGTGCTCAGCCCGGCCGAGCGGGGCGAGCTGGCCGAGCTGGTCCCGATTCTGGAGGCCGCCGCCAACAGCTGAGCCGGCTGTGGGTGGCTCGTGGAGGCGATTTGCGCTGCTGACCGCAAGAAAAGTCGGTTCGAAACGTTTCAGGGTTCGAAGTCTCTAGTCAGAAATATCTAGTCACTTCCGTGTCATAGCTAGGCCCGGTCCCCGTCTAGTTGGACAAGGGGGAGAGACCCCGAACGTCACGGACCGAAAGGTTTGACACATGCGTGCACACAGGATTGCCGCAGCCGCAGCCGGCGGCGCCCTCGGACTGCTGGCTGGTTCACCTCTAGCTGCTCTGGCCAGCACCGCCCCGACGGGGTCGGGCTCGGGCTCGGTTCTGACCGTCGGCTCATCGTCCTCGCCCATCGCCGCCGTTTCCTCGACCTCGGCCAACGCCGGGCCCACCAGCGACGGTTCCAGCGCCGGGGTGGTCGACGTGGCCGGGTCACCTATCGTCGGCGGGTCCAGCGCCAACGGCAGCGGCCCCAGCTCGGGGGACCTGCTCGACACCGGCTCCACCTCCCCGGTCGAGGTGAAGGTGGCCCCCTGGTCGGCCAGCAGCACCACCCCCTCCGGCGGCTCCTCCAGCTCGGAGGGCCAGGCGGCGGTGGCCGACGCCACGGCGGGCTCCGCCTCGCTGGCCGTGGGTCAGTCCGACTCCAAGGCCTATTACACGTCGTCCCCGGGCGGCACCGGCGGCAGCGGTAGTGGCGGCTCGACCCAGAGCGGGGGCTCCACCACCACCGACGGGGTGATCCTCAACGGCCCTGGCCTCTACGTGGACCTGCTCCACGCCGACGCCAACAGCAACGGCACGGGCAGCTCCTACCTGGCCGACATCAACGGGACCCAGATCCCACCCAGCCGCGCCCTCCAGGGCATTTGCAACAACCTCAACATCCCGTCCGTGCTGGCCCTCAACTGTGTCTCGGCCACCGGCGGCGCCGGCAACCTCTTCGAGTACGTGGCCCAGCTGAAGACCCCCGGCGGCCCCGGTGGCCTGCCGGTCACGCTGGTCGGCGCCGGCGGCATCGGCGGAGGAGTGGGTACGGCGGCCGCCGGCATGCCTACATCGGTCAAGGGCACGTCGGAGACGAGTCCGATCGGATCGGCCCCGGCCGGCCCGGGCACCGCCTCCTCCGGCACCGGCTCGGGAAGCCTGCCCTTCACCGGCGCCCCCATAGCCCTCTGGGTCCTCGGCTCGATGGCCCTCCTGGGCCTGGGTGGAGTGACGGTCAAGGCCTCGAGCCTGGTGGCGCCTCAGCTCTTCGGCTGAACTTCCCGGCCCGCAGGCCTACGACCGACTTACACGGAACCCATGACCTGGGCGGCCAGGTCCTCGAAGCGGGCGGCCTGTTGGTCCCAGGTCAGGTCGGACACCGCGCCCCGGCCGGCCCGACCCATCTGCATGGCGGCGTCCGGGTCATCACAAAGCCGGCGCATGGCCGCTCCCAGCGCAGCCGGCGCGGCCGGCTCCACAACCAGTCCTGTGACACCGTCCTCAACGAGCGAGGGCAACGGTCCGACACCAGACACGATCACCGGCCGCCACGCAGCCCACGCCTCCAGAAGCACCGTGGGGTAGGCATCGTTGCTGGTGGTCGGGTAGGCAATGAGGGCGGTACACGTCAACAGGGCCCGCTCTTTGGCTTCACCGTCTACGTTGCCGAGGAAGTCCACTCGATCCTTGACTCCGAGCTTAATGGCAACCGCCTCGTAATGAACCCGCAGGTCTCCGTCCCCCGCCACGGTCAGCGTCGCCTGTGGCACGTATGGCAGAGCACACAGAATCTGCTCCAGCCCCTTCCAACTGTGCTCCCGATTCAGACGAGCCATGAAGAGGAAGCGATTGGGCTCCGGGGGCCGAGACTCCGGAAGAAAAGCGCCTCGTCCGAGGGCATTCGAGAAGGTAATCAGTCGTCCGACAACCATGGGCTGGAGAGCGGCCCGAACATAATCCGACACGGCCAACACGGCCGCACAACGCCTAAGTATCGCCGATTGAAATGGCGCGTACACCCTCCTTACCAGCTCGAAGAGAGGACCGGCATCCTTTCTCAAAGTTGCGGCGTGATAGGTGAGCAGCACGGGTACTGGGCCTGAAACCAGCACGGCGCAATCAGCCATGAAGGGCACGGGCGAATGCGCATTTATGAGGTCGGGTCGCCAATCACGGATCAGCCGATGAATCTGCCACGGCCATGCCAGGCTGATTGGCGTGTATGAGAACCGCCACCACCAACCCAGCCGGCTTATTGTCATCCCTTCTTCGCGGGTGGATTCAGTGCGCCATCCCCGATCACCGGACGTGACCACATGGACGTCCCAACGTTGCGTCGCCACGAGCGCTAAGCCCAGTTCCCGGGCGAACTGTTCCACTCCGCCCACATGGGGAGCGAAATAGGGAAGGACGAGCATCAACCGTGATCGGTTGGCCTCAGAGACAGGCCCCGATGAACTAGCTGATCTGGGTCCCTCCTTCACCTCTAGGCCGGGCTCTACCGGTCGGTGGTGGGTGGCCCGACGCAGACTCCGTAGGTGTTGAGCACGGTGGCACACACGAAGTTCGGGTACGCCACCGACCGGTGAGGGGCCGATCCGAGGCCCAACAGCGCGCTCAGGGTTATCACCAGGGCAGCCATGAGGCCGACGCAGAGCTTCCAGACCTTACTCATTGAGATACCACTCCCTTGCTTGAAGGCGGGACGTGGTTCTTGACCACATCCCGCGCGTATGACACGGCCCAGCCCGGGTCGACACCGACGGAGGCCACCCCGGGAACGTTCACATACAGCGGATCAGTGCTGGCCTCGTGGCCGGCGGCAGGCTCGGAGGTGCTGATCGGATCGGCCGGCGTCGGCACTGGCGACCACTGGCCGGCGGAGACGGCCGGGGGCGCCGATGACGCCGGCAGCGCACCGGGGACGGCCTCGCTCCCGGCGGTGGCGGCGTTGACCGACACCAGAGACTGAGGGCTCATGCCAACCTGGGCCACCGCCACCGAGGACAGGTTGGACCGGCCCGTTCCGACGCCGGAGAACCCTCCGACGGCGGCGGCAACACCCACGGCGCTGATGACGGCAAAGTTGCCGACGCTGACGATCGGCTGGCTCCAGCGGGCGACCCACTCCGAGGCCCGAGCATGGAACCGCCGCAGGCGGGAGGCCAGCCAGGCCAGGCCGGGCACCCCGCCCAGAACCCCCTCGGAGCCGGCCAACAGCTCGAACTGGCGCTTGAGGCCCTGGCGCGCCCGCCATAGGAGTGACTCGACGGTGCCGATCGAGACCCCGGCCCGCGCCGCGATCTCCTCGTAGGAGAGCTCCTCCTGCTCCCGCCACTGCAGAGCGGTGCGCTGCCGCTCGTTCAGCCGCGCCATCGCCGCCCGCACCAGGGTTACATCCACCTGGTGGGTCAGCTCACTCTCGAAGCCCTCGAACGCCCCTGGCTCGATCTCGGCGACCGGCTCCACCCTGGCCCGGCGCCGGCCCGTGTCGGCACACAGGTTGCGGGCGATGACCCTCAGCCAGGGGTAGATCCGCTCCCCGGCAAAGCTGGGCAGCGCCTTCCACGCCCGAGCGAAGGTCTCCTGGACGGCGTCCTCGGCATCGTGAACGCTGTGCAGCCGGTACTGGCAGTAACGGTACAGGCGGTCGTGATACAGGTTATACAGATCTTCGAAGGCGGCGGGATCAGCCCGGCGGGCCCGCTCGACCAGCGTCCCCTCGGACAACCCCACCTCATCGATTTGTAATGCCACCGACGGCCCCTTTCGTGGCCCCCAGAACTCCCGACACTCCCTTGGCAATCACTCCCAGTTGTCGAGATTCGCCGGCGCGGTCCGAATTCCTTCCGGGCTGACCTTGAACCTCCCGAGGAGGGCGTCAGCCGCTGGGTCGACCGCAGGGGCTGAGGCTGAGGCTGGGGCTGGGGCTGGGGTCGTCTGGCCCCGGCCTCGCCCCTACTACTCCTGGACCAACTCGATCAGGGTCCCGAAGGCCGCCTTCGGGTGCACGAAGGCAACCGTCGTCCCCCGGGAGCCGGGCCGGGGAGCCTGGTCGATGACCTGGCCGCCGGCGTCCTTGACCGCCTGGAGGGCGACTCCGCAGTCGGCCACGCGGTAGCCGACGTGGTGGATGCCCTCCCCCCTGCGCTCCAGGTACCTGGCCACGGGGGAGTCCTCGCTAGTAGGGGTGAGCAGTTGGATGTAGCTGTCGGCCACCTTGATCAGGGCCTCCTCCACGCCATCGGAGTCGATCCGCTCCCGGTGGGCCACGGTGGCCCCGAAGGTGGCGGCGTAGTACGAGATGGCCGCCTCCAGGTCCTGGACAGCTATGGCGACGTGGTCGATCTCCGTGAGCAGGCCGGGCCCGGCCTGGTGGTTTGGCGTCATGGAGCCGGGACCTTAGTGCTGGGTCCGTTATGAGTCAGTTCGCCACGGCAGGGCCGGACTTGGGGCCAGGGGGTGCGCAGCCCTTAGAATCGTGGTCCCTGTTACCTGGAGGTAGGTGTCCATGGCTGGATCGGTGATCGTCTCTGGGGCCCGCACGCCCATCGGAAAGATGTCGGGTGCTTTCGCCGACATGGCGGCTGTAGACCTCGGCGGCATCGCCATAGCCGCCGCCCTGGGTCGGGCCGGAATCCAGCCCGACCAGGTCGACTACGTCTTCATGGGCCATGTCCTCCAGGCCGGAGCCGGCCAGATCACCGCCCGCCAGGCCGCCGCTAAGGCCGGCATTCCCATGACGGTCCCGGCCACCACGGTGAACAAGGTGTGCCTATCCGGGCTCAACTCCATCTACCTGGCCGACCTCCTGATCCAGGCGGGCGAGGCCGAGATAGTCGTGGCCGGGGGCATGGAGTCCATGACCCAGGCGCCTTACCTGCTGCCCGGGGCCCGAGCCGGCCTGCGGATCGGGGACGCCAAAGTGGTCGACTCGATGATGTACGACGGCCTGTTCTGCGCCTTTGACCTCTGCGCCATGGGCCTGGGCACCGAGCGATACAGCCGGGCCAACGAGATCTCCCGGGAGCGCCAGGATGCCCTGGCGGCCGCTTCCCACGAGCGGGCCTCGGCCGCCCAGAAGGACGGCCGGCTGGCCGAGGAGATCGTGCCCGTGCCCGTGCCCCAGCGCCGGGGTGACCCGATCATGGTGGATACGGACGAGGGGGTCCGGCCCGGCACGACCGCCGCGAGTCTGGCCGCCCTGCGACCCGCCTTCGAGGCTGACGGCACCATCACCGCCGGTAACGCCAGCCAGATCTCCGACGGGGGTGCTGCCGTGGTGGTGATGTCGAAGGCGAAGGCCGACTCCATGGGCATCAGTCCGCTGGGCGAGATCCTCTCTTACGGTCAGGTGGCGGGTCCGGACCCGTCGCTTCTGACCCAACCGTCGCGTTCGTCCAAGCAGGCCCTGGACAAGATCGGACTGGCTGCCGGGGCCGTTGACCTGTGGGAATTCAACGAGGCCTTCGCTGCGGTGGGCGTCGCCTCCATGGACGATCTGGGCCTGGCCGAGGACATCGTGAACGTCAACGGCGGTGCCATCTCCCTGGGCCACCCGGTGGGGATGTCAGGCACGCGACTGGCCATCACCATCCTCTATGAACTGCGTCGCCGGGGCGGCGGGACCGGCGTGGTGGCCCTGTGCGGCGGTGGCGGCCAGGGCGACGCCATGGTGGTCAGGGTCTGAGCCCCGGCGCACGGCGCTCCCGGGGCCTTCGCGTCCTGGGCCTGCTCGTGGCGCTCCTGTTACTGGGCAATGTTGCGGGGTTGGTCCGTTCCTGGCCGTCGTTACGCCGTCAGGTGCTGATGTCGGTCAGCGAGCAACCAACCTCCTTCACCGAGCTCTATTTCTCCCGTCCCACGGTGATCGACCCCGGCGTCGTCATCGGAAGACGACCGCAATCAATCGCTTACACCGTCGTTAACCACACCGGCGCCTACCGGAACTATGAGGTGACGGTCTCCTTGCTGGTTGACAACGTGACCCACTATCTGACCCAGTCCGGCCTGGGACTGGCGGTGGGAGCGGCGGCCCAGCGCGCCGTTGTCATCCGTCCGGGCCACCCGGGCACCACCGCGGAGCTCGAAGTCAGCATCGGCGCCGGCCAGGAGATCCATCTGCGTCTGCGTTTCGCGTGAGTGGCGAGTGAGTTGAGCAGACTGTTGATCGCCAGCTCCCACTTCTACCCTCGCACCGGCGGGGTCGAGCGTTACGTCTTCGAAGTGGCGAAGGGCCTGGCCGAGTGGCACGGGCACGCCGTCACGGTCCTCACCAGTGGACCCTCCCGCTCCCGGGTCGAAACCGATCGCATCGGGGAGGTCAAGGTGGTCCGGGTGCCCACTTGGACCAGCCTGTCATCGGCTCCCCTGTCGCCGACCTGGCTGTGGCAACTGAGGAGGGTCGTGTCCCATGAGAAGCCCCAGCTGATCAACACCCACGCCCCCCAACCGGGCCTGCCGGACCTCGTTGCACTCACCTCGCCGCCATCCGTCCCCCTGGTGGCCACCTACCACTCCGGCTCCTTGAAGAAGGGGGGTTGGACCGACGTGGTGATCGGGCGCTATGAAGCCTCACTGCTCCCCCGGGTCTTGAGTAGATCCAGGACAGTCATCGTCACCGGCCAAGCGGTGGCGGAGGAGCCCTACATTCCCGACGACAAGGTCGAATACATCCCTCCCGGCGTCGACACCGCCGTCTTCCATCCCGATCCGAGTTCGGTCCACCAGCCGGGCCAACTCGTCTACGTGGGCCGGATCGACCGCAACTCTGGCTGGAAGGGAATCTCTACGCTTCTCCGGGCCCTACGGCTTTTGGCCCTCACCCACCCCTCGGTCCGGCTCCAGATGGTGGGCGACGGCGACGCCATCGAGGACTACCGCCGTGAGGCGGCGCAGCTTGGACTGGCCGATCGGGTGGAGTTCACCGGTCGGTTGGACGGGCCCGACCTGGCCCGGGCCTACCAGTCCGCTGGCGCGCTCGTACTGGCTTCCGAGACGGCGGCCGAGTCCTTCGGGATGGTGCTGATCGAGGCACTGGCCTGCGGCACCCCGGTGGTCGGAACCCGCGTCGGCGGCATCCCGGGGGTCATCGAAGACACCGGAGGGGGGCTGCTGGCGCCGGCACGCAACCCGGAAGCCCTGGCGGGGGCCATCGGCCGGCTCCTCGATGACCCGGCCGCAGCGGCGGCCATGGGCCGGCGGGGCCAGCAGGCGGTCCACCAGCGCTACACCTGGCGCCATACCGTTGATGCCTACGACCGGGTGGTGCGCGGCCATCTAGTCGTAACGGCCAGATGACCCCTCTGAGCTCACCGGGCAGGACCGCCAAGCCGGGCGTCGAAGGCAGCCCGGCGGTGTTCGACCTGAGCCGGGTCCAGGTGCTCGTGCTGGTCGGGCTGGTCGCCGCCCTGCCCCAGTTACTCCTGGTGAGCGGCGTCCGCATACCGATCTTTACGCCCGCCCTGGGATTGGTGGGGCTGCTGGGTCCGATGATCTTCTTCGTCTACCTGGGGGTGGGGCGATGGTGGGCATGGCGGGAGCCGGGTGAGCGCCTCATCATCAGCGTCCTGTTGAGTCTCCTGGCCCTGATGCTGGTCGGGCTCCTGGCCGACGCCATGCTGCCTCTCCTCGGGGTCGCACATCCGCTGAGCAGCGGACCCGTCTTCGCCTTCACCGACTTGCTGGACGCCGCCTTGGCCTGGAGCGGGGTGAGAGCCATGCCGTCCCGGCTATCGGGGCCGCGGGGCCTGGGTTGGGGGTGGCGGGAGAGAAGCTGCGTGAGCCTGGCGGCGGTCAGCGTGGCGATAGCGGCCCTGGGGGCCACTCGGCTCAACAATGGCGCTGGAGGGGGTCTGACCACCTTCGACATAGGAATGGTGCTGGTCATCCTGGTGGCCCTCTTCGGGTGGCGTGAGCGACTCGACCAGGTGGCGATGCCGGTGGCGATCTACGGCCTGGCCCTGGCCCTGCTATTCATGACCTCCCTCCGGGGCTGGTACACCACCGGTCACGACATCCAGCACGAGATGCAGGTCTTTCTCAACACCGCCGGGCGCGGCCGCTGGAGCCCGGACTCCAAGGATGGTTACAACAGCTGTCTCAGCATCACGATCCTGCCCACGATCCTGCTGCGCTGGACACGAGCGTTCCCCCCCTACCTTTACAAGGTCGCCTTCCAGTGTTTCTTCGCCCAGGCAGCTGTGCTCGTCTACTACCTCGGGCGCCGGTTCAGCTCCCAGACCTACGCGCTCCTCTCGGTGACCTTCTTCCTCGGTTTCGTCGCCTACATCGAGGACATGCCGATGCTGAACCGGCAGGAGCTAGGCATGCTCTTCTTCGGTGCAATGGTCCTGATCCTGCTCAGTACCGAGTACCCGCTGCGCCGCCGCTACCGCCTCTTCGTTGTGCTGGCCACGGGGATGGTCGTCAGCCACTACTCCACCTCCTACTTCACCCTGGCTGCATTCTTCCTCGCCTTGGTCGCACGACCGGTGGTCAAACGCCTACCCCTGTTCTTCGATCGAGCCGGGGGGCCAGAGACCGACCCGGCCGTCACGAGAAGCCCGGAACGGGTGCTGAGGTGGCGGCTAGTTCTGGTCCTGACCCTCCTGGTCGCGGTCTGGAACCTGGCGGTGAACCAGGCGTTCTCGCCCCTGCAGACCGAGATCGTGAACGGGCTCAAGGGCTACGGCCAGACCGGGGCCAGCGCCGTAGCCCAGACCGGGATCATCAGCCTGCACCCCAAGACTCATCAACAGGCCCTCGACGACCTCCTCGCCAGCCTGGCCGCGCTGAGGGCCCGGCGCCCGGCCGCCTTCATCGCCTCGCCTCCTCCCAGCGCCCAGATATCTCCTACGGTGCCCTCGGACATGCTTCCGGTCACGGCCCTGGGCCGTGCCCTGGGTGGGTCCGAGCACGGCGCCAACCTCATAAACCGACTGTGGCGGCTGGTGGCCGCCTTCGGACTGCAGGTCCTTCTGGGCGTCGGCATGCTCAGGCTCCTCTTCTCCCGCCGCCTGCGTTCGGCGTGGAACATCGACGGCCTCTTGCTCGCCATCGGCGTAGCCGTCGTCTTGGTCGTGCAGACGGCCGTCCCTGCCGCCACGTCGGACTACGGCGTCGGCCGCTCGCTCCAACAGGCCCTCTTCCTTCTCGGTCCGGTGGCGGGGCTGGGCGCGGTCACGATCCTGGGCGGCCTACGCAACCGGCGGGCTCCCGACGCCGCCGCAGCCCTGAGCATCGGCCTGTTTGCCAGCACCAGCGGCTGCGTTCCGCAACTGCTCGGCGCCTATGGGCCGCAGCTTCAGCTGAACAATGCCGGTGACTACTACGACCAGCTGTACCTTCATGCCCAGGACGTGGCCGGACTGACCTGGATGGAAGGTGTTGTCAACCGTTCGGCGCGGTATCCCAACATCCAGATGGATAACGCCCTCTTCGGGGTGGCACGAAGCCTCGGCGGGCTGAACGCCTTCACGGTGGATTACCCGGCCGATGTCTCTCGCGGGTCCTACGTGATCCTTGGCTACACCAACACGACCAACGACAAGAGCGCGTTTACCTCGGACGGCTATGAGATCTGGTTGAGGTATCCGACCTCGATCCTGAACTCGGCCAAGAACCTGATCTACACCAACGGCGCCGTGGCCGTCTACCGGTGAGGGAGCGGTGATAGGGGCGGCCCGATCGCGGCTGGCACAGGACAGCCTGGCCAAGAACTCCTTCTTCATCTCGCTGTCCAACGCCTCCATGGGCCTCCTCGGCTTCCTGTTCTGGATCCTGGCCGCTCACCTCTACCCGGCTCGTGCCGTCGGAGTGGCCACCACGCTCGTCACGGGAGCCGTCCTCGTCGGTTACGTCAGCCAGCTCGGCTTCAACACCACATTCGTGCGGTACCTGCCGACGTCCGAGGAGCCGGACGCCGAGATAAACACCGGACTGACCATGGTTCTCATCGCCGCGCTTGTCATCGGCACCCTCTACATCGCCTTCATCCCAGACTTCGTGCCCCAACTGCGCTCGCTGCGGGCGTCGTGGTGGGAGACCGCCTGCGTGGTCGTCTTCCTGGCTTCCGGGTCGGTCAATCTGGTGACCGACTCGGTCTTCATCGCCCACCGCGCCGCCGTCTACAACTTCTTCGTGGACGGAGTGCTGCAGACAGGGATCCGCCTGGCGCTGCCCATCGTACTGGTAGGGCTGGGCGCTTTTGGCCTTTACGCCGCCTTCGGTGTCGGCGCGACCGCCGCGGTGGCAGCCAGCATCGCCCTGATGATGGTCCGATTCAGCTACCGGCCGGCAGTGCAGATCTCCCGGTCGGCGCTCAAACGGGTGGTCGCCTTCGGGGCAGCCAACTACATCGGTGCCGTGCTCTCGATGATCCCAGTGGTGTGCCTGCCTCTCTTTGCCGTGCGCGATCTGGGGGCAGCCACCGGCGGCTACTTCTACCTCGGCCTGCAGGCGGCCAACCTGCTGTACGTCGGATCGTTCGCCGCCAGCCAGTCCCTCTTTGCCGAAGGCGCCCAACGCGACGCCCGACTGGGGGAACTGGCGCTTCGATCGCTAAGGCTGCAGGTACTGGTTCTGATCCCCGGAGCGGTCGCGCTCGGCCTGGGGGCCCACTGGATCCTCTACATCTTCGGGCCTTCGTACTCCGCCCACGGGACGGCCAACCTGCAGATACTGGCCGCCTCGACCCCGGTCGTAATACTCAATTACTGGACGACCGCCCTGTTGCGGGTTCGGGACCGTCTGGTCGCCCTGGTGGTCTCCAACGCCGCTTGGGCGGCGGTGACCGTGGCCATGGTCGCAGCCACCATCCATCGTGGGTTGATCTGGGCCGCCATCTCCTGGGCGGTCGGCAACCTGGTGTCGGGAACCATTGGGGGCGCTGCGCTTCTAATGCACGACAGGCGACGGCAGCCCGTGGTCTCGACTCTGGTTGTCAGTCCGGTCCCCGATGGACGGGAGAGCCATAGCTGATCCGGGCGGGCAGCCCATCGGCCAACAGTCGGTCGGTCTCAGCGCCACTCCACATCCTTGGCGATGATCCGGGCGGGGACCCCGCCAACGGCACAGGCCGGGGGCACGTCGCCGGTGACCACGGCGCCGGCGGCCACGATGGCACCGTCGCCAATCCGGACCCCTTTGAGGACCATCGCCCGGGCCCCCACCATGACATGCTCGCCGAGGACCACAGGGGCCTGATGCTCCATCCACTTACCGTTCAGGCGCATGGGGTGCAGGTCCGTGTCGGAGATCTCGGCTCCCCAGGACAAGCCGGAGCCGTTGCCCATCTTCACGCCCGTACAGCACATGACCCGAGACCCCTCATTGAAGATCACCCTGTCCCCGAGGTCGAGATGGGCACCTTGGTAGACCTTGATCTGGGCCCCCCGCCAGATCTGCGTCGTCCCCCGCAGGGTCAAAGTCGTGTTCCGGCCCAGTTCCAGGCTGGCCGGAAGGGGGGAGCGGTGCAAGAAACCGTGCAGGAGGAAGCCACCCGGGCCGAACTCAACCTTGGCCGACCAGCGGATCCTGACCCGGGCCCCCCGGGCGATCAGCACCGCGCCCCGCAGGCGGGCGGAGTACCAGACGGAGCGTACGATGCTCACCCGCCGGACCACCGCCCAGAAGTCCCGCGCCTTTACGGCGTTGTGTGTAGCCGGTAGGAACCGTGCCAGGCGGCCTAGGCGCCGGCGGAACGGATCCTCGGCTGGGTCGTAAACCGGCACCGAGACCCCCGGCTCCGCCATGTCCCTCAAAGGCATGTCCGTCGCAGGCACGTCCAACGCCGAAGTGGATTGATCGTGCTGCGTGGTCACCTCCGATGCCGACAGTAGACCGAAATGCTCCTTTGCCTGCGGGCGGGCTGGGGCGTGTGACTGAGAGACAGCGATTCCCTGCATCACGCTCCGATGCGGCTGGAGAGGAGGTCTCGGAGCTCGCCCGTGTCGCGCAGGGACCTGATAAGGCTGTGGTCACCGCCCGGGTGAGCGATCAGACTGACACCGGCCAGGCCGGATAACCGCTGGGCGTGATGGCGGTCGAGACGGTCCCCGGCGGCGAAGTGCACCTCGGCACGCAGGGGCAGGCCGCGAAGGAACGGCACCAGGTCGAGGACTGCCCCCGGCGTAGCCCGAACGGTTCGGACCTGCGGCCGCCAGCGGGTGTCCCGGCTGCGCAACCGGCGCCAGCGCCCGAGGTAGGTCTGGGGCGAGAAGGCCAGGACCTGGAACCCGGTCAGCGCTCCGAGCAGGAGAGCGGCGAAACCACCCGCCGAGTTGCCCACGATCAAGTTGGCACCAGGGGACCGCAGCGAGTGCAACCTCTCGGCCACGGCCGGCAGCGATCCCAGGCCGGCCACGCCTCGCTGGTACCAGGCCTGGTCCAGGTCGCGTAGGAAGATCTTGGAGACCGACCAGTCCGAGAGCAGCCCGAAGAACTCGTACGGCGGCATATCCATCCCGCCGGCGATCCCGCCCACGGCCACCACGAGGTCGCGCCCCGGCGTGACCTCCTCCCAAAACCCGCTGGTGTCAGCCATGGCCGACCGATGCATGCTGCCCGTGTCCATAACGGCGGGCTCAGTGGTGGACACGCCACTCATCGAGTGGTCGCCCCAGAACCGACTCCAACCGCTCGTTGGCCGGCTGGTACCACCGCCGCAGCCGGCCCATGAGCTCCGGATCGGGCAGTTCGTACTCGGCGGACGACTGGTTCCATGCGCTGGCCCAATCCAAGACTCCTCGGATGACTCTGACCGCACCCGGGCGGGCAGCCACGACTTGGCGTAGACGTGAAGTGCTGGACTCCGCTCGGCTCAGCACGCTCTCGACGATCTCCAGTTTGGGCTGCCAGGCGGGGTTCACCGAGCGCTCCGGAGCATCCGGGACATCGATGCCGAGGAAGGTGGTGAGGCGGGCCCGCACGGTCTCGGTCTGACCCCACAGCTCCTCGGAGGTGAGCACGAGGGTGTTGTCGGGCCCGAATACGTCCAGGTACCGCTGAACCGGCTCGGCGTAGAGACCACAAAGCACGTGGTGCTGGAAATGGTCGGGATTGAACTCGCGTGCCACAGCGGCCACGGGGTCGGCCGCAGCCATCTCATCCTCGACCACCTGCTCAAAGGTCCTGGTCTCGCGCCGGCGTCCGACCCGCTCGTGGTACATGGACACCGCCCGCCGAGCCGGCTCACGCAACAGAACGATGACCTTCACCGAGGTGCCGACGTTCTCGGCGATTCGCTCCGGGACATTCGCCGGGTACAGATACCAGGGGGTGGCGTCGACCACCAGCCTTTCCCGGGCCACATCAGCGTAGTAGCGGGCCCGGTAGTGCTGCATCCCGAGCCGGTATTGACGCGTATCGGTGAAGAAGCCCGGCTCCTTCACCGTGGGAACAAAGGCATCGCGGCTGGTCGCCAGCCAGGCCGCCAGGTAGGTGGTGCCACATTTCGGTGAGCCGACTATGAACGTGTTAGGCGCTCCCGTCCGCTCCTGGTCGGCGCCCGAAGACCCTTCCTCAAGCAAGGTCATAGCCGATCCCTTCCACGACGGTGGAGACTCGGTCGGCCTGAAGCTTGGTCGCAGCCAGGATTCGTACACAGGTGAGACTGTCTCGCCACGAGATTTTCTTGCCTTGCGCCCTGGTGCGGGGGTTGTAGCTGACCGGGACCTCGGCCATGGTCACCTGCTGGAGCAGCAGCCAGGCGGTGAGCTCGGTGTCCAGTCCGAATCCGGCCTGGGTCAGGGGAAGGGCCCGCATCAGGCCGAGCGGCACCAGCTTGAGACAGGTGTGCAGGTCGGTGATGCTGGACCCGTAAACGAGGTTGGTCAGCCTGGTCATAACCACGTTGCCGAGCGAATAGAGGGGCGAGATGTGCCGGACGACTCCTCCAACCGCCCGGGAGCCGTAGACGACCTCCACCTCGACGCTCTGCAGCCGCTCCACCATCCGAGCCACATCGGTCGCCGAGTACTCAAGGTCGGCGTCGAAGGGCACCACATGGGAGGTAGATGCGGCGCGGGCAGCGGTCAGGAGAGCGGCCCCCTTGCCCCGATTGGTGTCATGGCGGATCTTGGTGAGCCGGGGATCGGCCACACCGTCGAGGAGTTCCGCGGTGCGGTCCGTACTCCCGTCGTCAACCACGATGAGCCTCGTCTCGCAAGGGAAGTCAGTGGTGAGAACATCCTCGATGGCGGCCAGGACAGTGGCCGCCTCGTTGAAGACCGGCATCAGCAGGGTCAGGGTGACAACCCTGCACGCCAGCCCGTCGCTTGGTTGGACCGACACGCGCTCCAGTCCGGTCAGGTCAACCAAGGGCTCGAGGGCCGGGGTGGTCGTAACCATGACTGGTTCGGGCGCCACCTCCGGCGGGTGACGCCTAACCGGTAAGAGGGCTGCTTCAGGCATAGTCGGTGTCCCCCGTCTGGCTGTGTCGCAGGCTGGCGCGATGCCTTGAAGACGAGGACTGCTGCTCAAACTTGCGGCCCCTTATCGACGTCTAGGCCGTAAACAAGAATCCAGGTTCGCACCGCAGGTTTCTTGGTCCAACTCCGTCTTTGCGCCCCGATCCGCCGACAGGCCGCAAGATTCCAGGGGCTGCGACGTCTCCCTACTCGGTGTCCGATACGACCGCGACGAGGACTCAAGAGGCCATCCAACCGGCAACCGCCGGGGCGGCTACGAAGCGCCCTCGCATCCTCATAGTCATCGACTTCTTCGCACCGCACATCGGGGGCCTGGAGGAGGTGGGCAGGGCCCAGGCAGCCAGCCTCACCCGCCGCGGTCATGACGTCATCGTCCTGACCTGTTCACCCGGGCGCGGGGTTCCCAGAGAAGAGACTGCGGCGGAGGGATATCGAATCCGGCGGGTGCCTGCGCTCAACTTCATCGAGCGGCGCTGGGGGGTGACCTTTCCTCTGGTGTCGCCCCTTCTCCTCCTTCTCCTACTGCGAGAGGTTCGCCGAGCCGACATCGTGCACATCCACGATGCCTTCTATCCCCTCTCCCACACCGCCTTCCTCGCCTGCCGCCTGGCGGGGCGCCGGTACCACATGACCCAGCACGTGGCCGTGGTCGACCACCCCAGCCGCCTGGTGGTGGCAGTGCAGCGCCTTGTCTACGCCCTAGCCGGACGGCCGATGTTCCGGAGGGCGGCAACTGTGGTCGCATACAACTCGCGCGTCCGAGACTTCCTCATCGCCCAAGGCGCGGCACCGGACCGGGTGTCCATGCAACACAACGGGATCGACACTGACTGGTTCTCACCCGCGCCCGCGCCTGCGGCGAGCAGGTCAGAGTTGCGGTGCCGTTACGGGCTACCTCCCGAGCGCCCAGTGGCTCTCTTCGTCGGGCGGCTCGTGCCCAAGAAGGGGGCCCGCCTGGTGGTGGAGGCGGCCAGGCCGGCCTGGACCACGGTCGTGGTGGGGGAGGGCCCGGATGTGGCCCATCCCACTCCTGAGCATGTGGTCATGTTCGGGCCCGCTGACCGGGCTCAGCTTCGGGACCTCTACCGCCTGGCCGATGTCTTCGTCTTCCCGGCCGTCTCCGAGATGTTCACCCTGGTCATGCAGGAGGCCATGGCCTCGGGGCTGCCGATCGTCACGACGGACGATCCGGCCTACGACGAGTATGACGTCGACAGGGACCTCGTCTCCTTCGTGCCGAGGGAGGCGGCGGCTCTGACCTCCGCCATAGACGCTGTCGTCTCGGATACCTTGCGCCGCAGTGCCATGGGTGAATACTCCCGCCGGCTGGCCGAGGAGCGGTTCAGCTGGGAGGCCAACTACGACCTGGAGTACGACCTTTACAGCCTCGGACCCGGCGAAGGACGGCTCGGGGGACCCCGTCAGCATCCACTGTCGGCTGATCTAGGCGTCGCCTGAGTGCGGGGTCCATCCGGGCATGCCTGCCGAAGCTCAGGTTGGGATGTCCCCGATGCGGTGGACCGGCACCCCCGCGTAAACCCCAGGCAAGTCGATGCTGCGGTTCACGACACTGCCTGCACCGATCACAGTCCCCGGTGCGATGGCCACCCCGGGCAGGACGGTCACCCTGGCTCCCAACCAACATCCGTCCCCGATCTTCACCCCCAGCTGCTCGTGACGCTTGGTCGCCCGTCCCCCTTCCATCGGGTGGGAGCCGGTGGCGATCATCGTCTCCATGCCGATCTGGCAGTCCCGACCTATCTCAATCGGCCCACCCTCGAAGAAGCAGGACCAGTTGATGAAGGTCCCCCGACCGATGGACACCCGCCGGCCGGTGAAGACGCAGCGGGGGCTGATCAGGAAGGTCCCGAGGCGGAATCCCGCCGCCCGGTACATCAGGTACCGGACCGGAGCCGGGACGATCGGAAGGCCGGCCAAGGAGTTGATCCACGTCAGACGCAGGGGCTCCAATACGAGCAGGACCAGCCTTTGGCGCAGGGGGGAACGCTCGGGCCGGCTGGGGTCGCTCTGGTCAAGGCGCATGATCACAAAGGAGCATAAAGTACATAGAGTTACTTAAGGCCCCGGCAGAGGCGGCCGATCTGAAGGAAGCTATGACTCCCCAGCGTGTAACTCATCTGGTAGCAAGCCCGTCGACCGGCCCCCGGCGCGGGCCAAGGCGGCGCCTGTCCCTCCTCGGCCTGGCTGTGGTCTTGTCCTGCACGCTCGCCGGCGCCACGGCTCCGATCACCGCCGCCGACGCCTCGCCCGCTCCGGATCCCCTGCACTTCGGTGTCGTGGACGGAAGCCTCCTCACCGAGACGCCGGCGCAGATGAACACCGATCTCAATACGCAGGCGTCCCTTGGGGTTGCCTACATCCGTGAGCAGCTGAGTTGGGCTGCCCTGGAGCCCGAGCCAGGGGTCTACAAGTGGTCCCAGATGGACGCCATCGTCAAGGCGACCGCCGCTCATCACATGCACCTCCTGGCCCTGATCGACTTCACCCCGGCCTGGGCCCGGCCCATCGGGTGCGACTCTTTCAAGTGCGCGCCGGCCGGCCCATCTCACTTCGCCGCCTTTGCCGCCACAGCAGCGGCCCGCTACGCCCCCTACGGCGTCCACGACTGGGAGATCTGGAACGAGCCCAACGTCGTCAACTTCTGGCTACCGGCACCGGACCCGGCCATCTACAGCCAGCTGCTGACCCAGGCCGCCTCCGCCATTCGCTCGGTCGATCCTCAGGCCTTCATCATCACCGGGGGTCTGGCTCCCACCGCCGACGCCAACGGCAACATCGATCAACTCTCCTACCTGCAGGGCCTGTGCGCCGACGGGGCTCTCAGCGTGGCCGACGCCGTCGGCGTTCATCCCTATTCCGCCCCGGTGGGCCCTGATTACTACGCCCCTTGGAACGCCTGGAGCCAGCTGGCCCAGACGGCTACCAGTGACCGGAGCATCATGAACGCCTGCGGAGCTGCCTCCAAGCAACTATGGGCCACCGAGTACGGCGCTCCGACCAACGGTCCGGGCGCCCAGGCTACGGAGTCCGACCTGAATCTGGCCGCCCACCCTGATCATGTGGATGAGGCCTTCCAAGCGCAGATGGCGACCCAGGCGGTGCAGTACGCCGCCGCTCAGAGCTGGTTCGGGGCCCTCTTCTGGTACTCGTCTCGCGACCTCGGCACTTTGACGACCACCAACCAGAACTTCTACGGGCTGGTGCGTTACGACGGCAGCCACAAGCCCGCCTTCGCCGCCTACGCCTCCGCCATCGCCCAGGTGACGAACCGGTCTCAGTAGCCGCCGCCGTTGGGCCCCAGCCCACTAGCCCTTGGCCTTGCGGGCCCGGCTGGGGGCGACCCGGTCAGGCTCGTTCGGCATCTTCGGGTAGACGGGCGGCCAGGGGGCATCCATTAGCCCGGCCCCCATGTCCCGCCGGCTCATCTCCAACAACGGCTCCAGGGACTGGGGCCCCATGTCAGCCCAGGCATCACCCGACTTTTCGACCAATGGTGGAACCGTCTCCAGGGTGAACATGTCCGGATGGACCGAGCCGAGCTCGTCCCAGCCGAAGGGCATCGACACCTGGGCGCCCGGCCGGGCCCGCACCGACCAGGCCCCGAAGACGGTCTTGTGGGGGGCGTTCTGATTGAAGTCGATGAAGACCCGCGCCCCCCGTTCCTCCTTCCACCACGCCGCCGTGCACAGGTCGGGCCGGCGCCGCTCCAACTCCCGGGCGAGGGCAACCGCCGCCGCCCTCACCTGGTAGGAGTCCCACTCCGGCGCCAAGCGGACATAGATGTGGATGCCCCGGTTCCCGGTGGTCTTGGGCCGACCGTCCATCCCCAGCTCGGAGAGGAGGGCGTGCACCTCCTGCGCCCCCTCCTGCAACATGGGGAAATCGACACCGGGGGACGGGTCGAGGTCGATGCGCAATTCATCGGCGTGGTCGGGGTCGGCCGCCCGGCACGGCCAGACGTGGAAGCCCAGACAGCCCAGGTTGACCGCCCAGATGACGTGGGCGATGTCGGCCGCCACCAGGGCATCCGAAGTGGTCCCGTTGGGGGTCGAGACCACCGCCGTCTGCAGCCAGTCCGGCCGGGCCTCGGGCACCCGCTTCTGGAAGAAGGAGGAGCCGCCGGCCCCGTTGGGGAAGCGCTGGAGGAGGACAGGCCGACCCCCCATCGCCCGCATCAGCGGCTCCTGAACGGCCAGGTAGTACCGGACCAGGTCCAGCTTGGTGTCGCCCCGCTCACTGAAGAAGACCTTGTCCGGGTGGCTGATAGCCATCTCCCGGCCCGCCGCGTTCACCAGCGCCTCATCGGCCACCGCCAAACGGTACGTCTCCCGGAATCAGCCAGCCGGCGCCACGGCCAGCCCTCCCTCAGACCAGGCTGTCGGCCCAGGCCTGGTACAGGTCTCGATAGCGGCTGGGCCGGTCCAGGAGCTCGGCAGAGCTGCCGTCCTCGACCACCCGCCCGTCCTCGACGATCAACACCCGGTCGGCTATCTCCACCGTGGTGAGGCGATGGGCGATGATCACCGCCGTCCGCTCGGCCAGCAGGGTGAGGAGGGCCCGCTGGATGAGCCGCTCGCTGGGGATGTCCAGCGACGCGGTGGCCTCGTCCAGGATGAGCACCTCCGGGTCGGCCAGGAAGGCCCGGGCGAAAGAGACCAGCTGGCGCTGGCCGCCCGACAGGCGACCACCCCGCTTGCCCACCGGGGTGTCGTAACCCTCGGGCAGCCGGGATATGAAGCCGTGGGCCCCTACGGCCCGGGCGGCCGCCTCGATCTCGGCCTGGGTGGCCCCCGGCCGGCCGAAGGCGATGTTCTCCCCCACCGAGCGGGAGAAGAGGAAGCTCTCCTGGGTGACCATGACCACGTGGCGGCGCAGTTCGTCCCGGCCGATCCGGCGCAGGTCGACGCCATCGAGGGCCACCGTTCCCGCCGTAGGGTCGTAGAAGCGTGCCATGAGCCGGGCCACGGTGGACTTACCCGCGCCGGTCTCGCCCACCACCGCCACCGTCTGGCCGGCCGGGATGTGCAGGTCCAGGCCCTCCAGGATCAGCCGCTCCCGGTAACCGAAGTCGACCCCGGTGAAGATGACCTCGCCCCGCACCGGCTGCGGCAGCGCCACGGGGGCCTCGGCCGGCTCGGGCACGGTGGGCGCCTCCTCGAGCACCCCGGACAGCTTTTCCAGGGCGGCGGCGGCCGACTGGAACAGTGTGTAGAACTGCGAGAGGTCCAGGATGGGATCCAGGAAGCGGCGCAGATAGAGGATGAAGGCGGCCAGCACGCCGACCGTAATGCGGCCGTGCTCGACCCGCACCGCCCCAACCAGCAGCACGGCGGCCAGGCTGGCGTTGCCCAGGGCCTTGACTCCGGGCCCGAACACGGCCACCAGCCGGATCGACCACTGGTTGGCCGAGCGGTAGGACTCGTTCAGGACCTCGAAGATTTCCTGATTGCGGGGCTCACGCCGGAAGGACTGCACGGCCCGGATGCCGCCCAGGGACTCGACGAAGTGCACGATCACCAGGGCGATGGCCTCCCGGGTGGCCCGGTAGGCGCGCACCGACTCCCTGCGGAACCAGCGGGTCAGGATGGCCACGAAGGGACTGGCCAGGAAGACCACCCCGGCCAGGACCGGGTCGGAGTAGATAAGGATCCCGGCCACGGTGAGGATGGTGAGGCTGGCCCAGGCCAGCACCTGGAGTCCGTCCATCAGCAGGTCGGATATGGCATCCACGTCCGAGGTCAGCCGGGAGATGACCCGGCCCGATGTGTAACGCTCGTGAAAGCTGATGGACAGCGACTGGAAGTGGTCGAAGACCCGCTGGCGCAGGTCGAGCAGGACGTCCTGACCCACCCGGCCGGTGACCATGGTGAAGCCGAAGTCGCTGGCGGCCTGGAAGACCCCGGCCAGGGCCAGGCCAATGGCCGCCAGGGCCAAGGGCACGAAGTCATGGTGATGCTGCAGTGCAGGCAGGCCGCTGTCGATGGCCCGCTCCACCAGTAGGGGGCCCACCATGCTGGCCACGTCGAAGCCGATGATCAGGCCGATACTGGCGACCAGGGCGCGGCGGTGCGGCGCCAGCAGTGAGCGCAACAGCCGCTGGCTGCGGCCCCGCAACAGGGCACTGACCGGCGCGGTTATGACCTCGGCGTCCTCGGCGGCCACGCCCCGCCAGGCGGTGGCCAGGTCCGCGCTCATCGGGCCGACACCTCCCACCAGGCCGGCTCGGGCTCGGCGCCAGGAACAGCGGAGCGAGCCGACTCTTCCTCGGTCAGGGGCTCCTCCTCACCCAGGTCAACGGCGGCGCCGTCCACCTCCTGGGCCAGGACGGCCCGGTAGGCGGGGAGGGTGTTCATGAGGTCGTGGTGGCTGCCAGTGGCCACTATGCGCCCGCCGTCGAGGAAGGCGACCCGGTCGGCCAGGGCCACGGTGGAGGGACGGTGGACCACCACCAGGGCGGTGGTTCCGGCCAGGACCCGGCCCAGGGCCTCTTCCACCTTGGCCTCGGTGTGCACGTCGAGGGCTGACAGCGGGTCGTCCAGGACCAGGACCCGGGGCCGGCCCAGGATGGCCCGGGCCAGGGCCAGGCGCTGGCGCTGGCCCCCGGAGAGGGAAAGGCCCTGCTCCCCCACGCGGGTGTCCAGACCCCACGGCAGGTCGTGGGCGAAGCCGGCCTGGGCTGTCTCGAGGGCCTCATCGATCTCGGCGTCGGTGGCGTCGGGGGCGCCGAAGGTCAGGTTCTCCCTCACGCTGGCGCTGAAGAGCGTCGGCTCTTCAAAAGCCATCCCCACGTGACGGCGAAGCGAGTTGAGTTGGATATCCCTGATGTCGGTCCCGTCCAGCGTGACCCGCCCCGCCGACACATCGGCCAACCTCGGCACCAGGGAGATGAGCGTGCTCTTGCCCGAGGCGGTGGCGCCCACCAGGGCGACGGTCTCACCCGGCGCGATGTCCAGGTCGACACAGTCGAGAACGGCGAAGGCGTCATCCCCGTCGGAGCCGGCGGACCCGGCAACCGCCTCGGAGCCGTAGGAGAATCTGACGCCTTCGAAGCGCAGGTGGCCGGTGCACTCGGCCAGGGCCACCGCCCCGGGCCGGTCGGTGATGTCGGGCTCGGTGTCGAACACCTCCCAGATCCGCTCCACCGCCGCGCTGGCCTCCTGGGCCATGGCCAGGATCTCGCCCAGGCTCTCCACCGGCCACACCAGCATGAGGAACAACGACACGAAGGCGACCAGGCCGCCCAGGGTCATGACCCGGTCGCTGACCGCCCACGCTCCGCCGAGCACGATGGCGGCCAGGGCCAGGTTCGGAATCAGGCCTAAGACAGCAAAAAAGCGGCCCCGGAGCCGCACCGTCACCATCGAAGAGGACCGCAGGGTCCGCGCCATCCCAGTGAAGCGGGCTTTCTCCAGGGCGTGGCGGCCGAAGGCCTTGATGACGCGGATGCCGACGGCCGACTCTTCGATGATGGTGGTGAGGTCTCCCTGCTGGTCCTGGACCTTCCGGCTGGCCTGGTGGTAGTCGCGCCGGAAGCGGTTGCCGGCGATGAGGATCGGTATGACCGCAACCACCGCCACAAAGGCCAGACGCGCGTCGAGGTGGAGCAGCAGGGCCACCACGTAGATGAAAGTCATGGCGTTGACGACCAGATAGATCATCCCGTAGCCCACGAACTGGCGGATGAGGGTGATGTCCCCCGTGGCCCGGGACAGCAACTGGCCCGACTGCCAGCGCTCGTGGAAGGAGACGGGCAGGCGCTGCAGGTGGGCATAAAGGTCATTGCGGATATCCGTCTCCACCCTGGTGGCGGCGCTGCCGAGCACCCAGCGGCGGATGCACAACAACAGCCCCTCCCCCAGCCCCAGCAGCAGGGCCAGGCCGGCCAGGAGCCACAGCCCACCCCGGTGGTGGGTGATCGGGCCGTTGATCACCGCCTCGGTAACGAGTGGAATGGTGGTCACAGCTACCAAGGCTCCCGTGGCCGACGTCCCCATCTCGAACATCTGTCGGCGGTACGGGCGCACATAAGGCATGAGGCGCCTAATGGCT
>Ga0307373_10002942_pt1 | contig 30343 bp, 27 predicted proteins | sample OX2MG_FD_202534 | JGI IMG/M metagenome (GOLD analysis project Ga0307373, IMG submission 202534) | Soil microbial communities from Risofladan, Vaasa, Finland - OX-2 | ecosystem: Environmental > Terrestrial > Soil > Coastal area > Acid sulfate soil | place: Finland: Risofladan, Vaasa | collected... | reverse complement strand
TCGTCGACGTGGAGCACGCTCGCCATATCGATTAGCTGGTCGCGAACCATCTCGGGGGTGCCGGCGAAGTAGCGGGGCCAATCGCCGAGCTCGTTGGGCGGCGGTCCGGGCGAAGTGCCCAGCTCCGCGATCGCGTCTTCGGGCGTCGGAATCGGGCGCACGTCGCCCTGCCGGATGCGGCGGCGGAACAGGCGGGCGCTGGACAGCAGGCGTTGGGCTTCGGCTTCGGTGTCGGCGCAGATCACGCCCGGCGCGACCATCGCGTACGGCGCCGACAAATCTCTGGACGCGGTGAAGTGCGAGAAATAATGCTCCAGCGCGGCGCGGGTCGGATTGGAATCGATGAAATGCGCGAAGGCGTAGCGCAACCCGAGCTGCGCCGCCGCGGCCGCGCTCCACAGACTGGAACCCAGCAGCCAAACTTCGGGACAGCCCGGCATGTCGGGCGAGACGGTCAGGCGGCTGAACGGATGCTTGGTGGGGAAGTCGTGGTTCAGGAAGGCCAGCAGCTCCATCAACTGTTGCGGGAAGTCGTCGCTCGAAAGCTGCTGGCCGCGATAGCGCTGGAGCGCGAAGGTATCGAGCGGAGTGCCGCCGGGTGCGCGGCCGAGGCCGAGGTCGATGCGGCCCGGATACAAAGCGTGGAGCATGCGGAAGACTTCCGCGACCTTGAGCGGGCTGTAATGCGGCAGCATCACGCCGCCCGAGCCGACCCGGATGCTGGAGGTCTCGGCCGCGATCCGGGTCATGAGTATTTCGGGCGCGGGGCTGGCCAGGGCCGTGATGGCGTGGTGCTCTGCGATCCAGTAGCGCTCGTAGCCGAGCCGTTCGGCCAGGCGCGCGAGCTCGATCGAGTTGCGCAGCGCCTCGGCCGGAGTCGAACCGGCGGACACTGGCGACTGGTCGATGACCGACAGCTTCAAGCTTGATGGTCCTTTTAAATCGCGCGAGTCGGTGAACACGCAGCCAGCGGCAGCGTTCGCGCCGACATCGGGGGCGCGCCGCGAGGGTTGGCGAAAACTAACGCTTCATCATGGCCGCCAGCGCCTCGCCCATCTCGGCCAGCGCCTTCTTCACCGACGGCCGCGTCTGCACCTGCGTCCACCACGCCTCCAGCTTGGGGCGCCCCTCCAGCGCCGGCTTGGCGCCGAAGCCCGGCAGCATATTGGTCGCGAAGAACATCGTTGGCGCCAGCGCGCAGTCGGCCAGCGTAAACTCCGGACCCGCCGCGAATCCGCTCAGCGGGAGCATCGCCTCGAGCTGGTCCAGGCGCTGGTTGAACTCGGTCAGCCGTTCGTTGACGATTTTCTCGTCGCGGTTTTTGGGGCTGAGCTGGCCGAACAGCGCGCGCAGCGGCGGCTCCAGGTAGAGGTCATGAAAACGGGTGAAGCTCCGCACCCGCGCCCGCTCCTCGGGCGTCCCGGGCAGCAGCGGCGGGTTGGGAAATTTGTCTTCGAGGTATTCGTTGATGATCTCGGACTCGGCGATGATGATTCCGTCGGCGTCGAGCGCAGGAGTTTTGCCAAGCGGATTGATCTTGAGGTACTCGGGCGACTTGAGGTTGTTGCCGGGAATCGCGACGATCTCGATATCGAGCCCTTTGTCGTAAATCGCGATCCGCGACTTCGAGGCAAAATTCGAGAGATTCATATTGTAAAGTTTCATTTTTTGCCACCGTGTTCCTTTTGGGACCCTTTGCGCTTATCTCAGAGCGTGGCCGCCGGGGCAAGCCGCCGCCGGTTAAGCCGCTACGTGCGCCACGCCATTGATCGGCGTCTTCACTGATCGTCGTCCCGGTCCGGTTGCTCGCGCTGGAACTTGTCGAGCCGGTTGCCGGCGTCGTTGAACTCGGCCGCCGCGGCGTCGAAGAGCTCGACGGCGTGGTCCGCGCGGCGCTGCGCGTCGGCCGCCTGCTCTTTCGCCAGCGCAGCCTGGGCTTGCGCGCGCGCCGACGCGGCCTGGGCCTGCGCGGCGGCCGCCTGGGCCCGCTCGGCGCTTTCTTCGGAAGACGGCCCGCATCCGGCCGCCATCAACGCCAAGAGCGCTATCGCCGCGGCCGCCCCGGCGAGCCTGCCCCCGCGCGCGCGCATTGCGCCTATCGCGGGGCCAGCGCCTGCAACGCCCGCTCGTCGGGCATCAAGGGGTTCGCGGTATTCAGCGGCTGGATACATACGTGACTGGCGCCGGCCTTCAGATGGGCTTCGACACGGTCGCGGATCTGCGCTTCGGTACCCCACGCCACGATGGCGTCGACCAGCCGGTCACTGCATCCGTTTTCGAACTCTTTGTCCGCCCAGCCGAGCGTCTTCAGCGCATTGGTGTAGTTGGGCAGCCGCGGCACGTAGGTCTTCATGTATTCGCGCGCGGTCGCCCGCGCCTTGGCCGCGTCGGTATCGAGAACCACCGCCTGCTCGACGCAGATGAGCGGCTTGGGGCCGATTGCGGCGCGCGCCATGGCGGTATGCTCGGGCGGCACGAAGTAGGTATGCGTGCCGTCGGCTTCCGCCGCGCATAGCGCGAGCATTTTGGGATGCAGCGCGGCAAGCACCACCGGCACCCGCTCCTTGGGCTCGGGCGCTTTGTAGAGCGCGCTCTTCATCTTGGGCAGGTACTCGCGCATGTAGCTGTAGGGTTTCTCGTAGCTGTGGCCGCGCAGGTTGGCCACCAGCGGCTTATGGCTGACACCGATTCCGAGTAGAAAGCGGCCGCCCGAAAGCTCGGCGACGGTCTTGGCCGCCGCCGCCATCGTCAACGGATCGCGCGCATAGATGTTGGCGATGCCGGTGGCGAAGCTCAACCGCTCCGTGCGTGCCGCGAGATAGGCCGCGTGCGCGAACGGCTCGCGCCCGACCGCTTCGGGAATCCAGAGCGCGCCGTAGCCGTGTTTTTCGACCGTGCGCGCGAACTCCGCGCTCTGCGCCGCGGTCATCCCGTCGTAGAAGAACCACACTCCATATTTGCCGATATTCATAATCATTCTACTTAATCCTGTCGGGCGCGGGGGACAAGCCGTGCGCGCGCGGGTATGCGGCGAATCGGGACGTGCGGTTTACCGCGGCGCGCAAGCTAGGCTACAAGAAAGGAGGGCCAAACCGTTTCGAAGGTTCACGGCACAGGGCCGGAGAAGATAGCCGCGGAAGGCAGGAATACAATGAGCGAGCAGGTCAAGACCGTTGCCGGAGAGCCCGAGCCGCTGCTGGTGCGCCACGAGGCGCCGCTCGGATGGCTCGTACTGAACCGTCCGCAGGTGCGCAACGCACTCAACCTGCGCACCTGGCAGCTCATCGTCAAGGGCGTCGCCGAACTCAGCGATGACCCCGATGTGCGCGTGATCGTCATGCGCGGCGCCACGCTCCAGGCCTTCATCTCCGGCGCCGACATCTCGGAGTTCCCCAGCCTGCGCGCCAATGCCGAGCAGGCGCGCATCTACCGCGAGGCGCCGGGCAACGCGACCAGCGCCATCATCAACTGCCCCAAGCCGGTGATCGCGATGATCGCGGGCATCTGCATCGGCGGCGGCTTGCAGGTCGCCCTTGCCTGCGACATCCGCATCGGGGCGCGCGGCACGCGCCTGGGAGTTCCCGCGGCGCGCCTGGGACTGGCCTACCCGCTGGACGGCGTGATGTCGCTGGTGAGCGTGTGCGGCGCGGCCAACGCGCGCGATATCCTGATGTCGGCGCGAATCTTCGACGCCGAAGAGGCCTATGCGATGGGCCTGCTGAACCAACTGGTCGAGCCCGCGGAACTGGAGGATCACGTCCGCCAGTATGCGACCCGGATGGCGTCGAACGCGCCGCTCACGATGGCGGCGGCCAAGGCGACGATCCGCGAGGGGCTCAGGGACGGCGCCGATCGCGACCTCAAGACCATCGCCGAGATGGTCTCGCGCTGCTTCGATAGCGAGGATTACCGCGAGGGCGTGCGCGCGTTCATGGAAAAACGCCCGCCGCGCTTTGCCGGCCGCTGAGAAGCGCCCCCGCGGGACTTGGAAGGCTCGCGGCCCGATAATTCGTCCACCGGTGGACGCATGGCCCAGCCCGGTTAGAGCGCTTGCCCTTTCCCGCCGTTGGGGTGGAACAATCCATCGCGGTGTCACTCTCTGAGCAGCGATTTCCGCACCCCCCGATGTTTGGTCTGCGGATGAAGCCATACGCTCATCAGCGCCGGGCAGAATGACGGGTCGTCAACCTCGCCATGGGCCGAATCGTTCAGATAGACCAGCGTCCGGTTGGAGTCCGAGCAGAAGATGACGACCTGATCGCCGGCCCGGACGCTGGGGATAACCTTGTTCATTTCCGCCTGCCAGGCGTTAAGCTGGCGTGCGTCGCCAACCTTGAGGTCGCGCATCTCGCCGATCGCGGCCTTCACCAAAGTGTCGGAGGAAACGGCCCGGCTCGGGTCGAGATCGAGCGCGTGTGGCTCAGCCGCGGACCATCGTGGGCCGACAATCCACAACGTCGCGTCGTACATCTGGATGCCCCACCACGAGTGGCGGCCTTTTCCGAACGGATGCATTCCGGGAGTCTGCGAAAGCACCTGCGGCGGCAACGGTCGATGGCCCGGTGGAGCGGCAATCGCCCAAGCGGCGGAAATCAGAGTCACGAGGACCGTGGCGAATAGCAAAGGCGCGCTGCCAATGGAAATCCGATCGGTCATGAGTACCTCAATTGTTGTCGAGAATCGGGCGCACCGGGCCCGATTCGGCCGGAATTCCGACTATGGCCTTTCGACCCTAGGCACACGTAGTGCAAATTCGACCTGTGCGCAAAGGATTTGAGCGTCTTCTCCGGTGCCGGCCACGGTCTGCCCAGGTTCTAAGCGATCGGGCTGAGCCACAGCCGTACCTCATTGTCCGCCGCCACGCTACAATGAGCGCTGCGCCCGCGGAGCGGGCGCGGAGGCTGTGCCGTCGTATGAGCGAGGCCGAGCAGATCTATTTCAACCCGTGGGACGAAGCGTTTCGCGCGAATCCCTACCCGTACTACAAGGCGCTGATGGCGGGACCGCCGCGGCTGCTCAACGTCTTCCTGCCGATGGCGCTGGTGGCGCGCTACGCCGACTGCGCCGCCGTGCTGCGCGACCACGAGCATTTTTCGAGTGTGCCGCCGCGCTCGCCGTTCCTCGAAGAGCGCATCAGCGTCTTCGGCGACGCGCCACGCGTGGTGTTCTCCGATCCGCCGGTCCATACCCGATTGCGCCGACTGGTGAGCCGCGCCTTTACGCCGCGGCGCATCCGCGAGCTCGAGCCGAAAATCCGCGAGTTCACCGACCTGCTGCTCGACCGTGCCGCCGGCAGGGGCGCAATCGACGTGATGGCGGACCTCGCCAATCCGCTGCCCGTGATGGTCATCTCGCACATGCTGGGCGTGCCGCACGAGCACTATCCGATGTTCAAGCAGTGGTCCGACACCGTGATCGAGTCGGACAACACGCCGCCCGGAATGCCGCTGCCGCAAAACGTGCGCGACGCGTTCACGGCGCTGCGCGAATATTTCATCGCCGAGATCGAAAAGCGCCGGCGCCATCCGGGCGACGACCTCGTAAGCGTGCTGGTCGCCGCCCACGAGGGCTCCGACGAGGTGCTGAGCGAAGCCGAGCTGGTCGCCTTCGTCGTAATCCTGCTGCTCGCCGGCAACGAGACCACCACCAATCTCATCGGCAACGGGATGCTCGCGCTCACGCGTCATCCGGGCCAACTCGAGCGCCTCGGCCGCTCACCCGAGCTGATGCCGTCGGCGATCGAAGAGATGCTGCGTTACGACGGCCCGGTGCAGGCGACCATGCGGCATATTCGGCAGGACACCGAAATCGCCGGCACGACGGTGGCAGCCGGCTCCCTCATCTTTGTGCTGCTGGCGGCGGCCAATCGCGACCCGGCGCAATTCAGCGAGCCCGAAACGTTCGACATCGCGCGCACGCCGAACGACCATCTCGCCTTCGGCGAGGGGATTCATTTCTGCATCGGAGCGCCGCTTGCGCGGATGGAAGGGGCGATCGCGATCGGCTCGCTGCTCGCGCGCTACAAACGAGTCCGCCCCGCCGCGCCGGAGGCGCCGCTGGCGTACAAGGGGTCGTTTTTTTTGCGCGGGCTGGCTTCGTTGCCGCTCGAGGTCAGCTAAGTCGGTGAAACGGTGTCATTTCGAGCGAAGCGAGCCCGCTTCTTCTGTCATCCTGAGCGAAGCGAGTCCGCGAGCGGAGTCGAAGGACCCCGCACGGTCTTCCGCGCATAACAGAAGGCGCCGGCACGTCGCGCCCGGCACGATTCTGGCGTGCTGGCTCGTCCTGCTCGGGCTGGCGACGGCGGCTTTGGGAGCCGTTCGGACGCCAATGGTCGTAATCAGCGCGTCCGATGGAGCGCGGCGCGCCGCGGTGAAAGTCGAGCTGGCGCGCACGCCGGGCCAGCGTACCTTCGGTCTGATGTACCGCCCCCACCTGAATGAAGACGCCGGTATGTTGTTCATCTTTCCAGTGGCGGATCGGTTGAAATTCTGGATGAAGCATACGGAAATTCCGCTCGACATGATTTTCGCCGACCCTGCGGGCGTCGTCGTCGGTATCGTGGCCAACGCCACGCCCTACTCTGAGCGCCCGGTCGGCCCCGACGCACAGGCGCTCTATGTGCTCGAGGTCAACGGCGGATTTTGCGCCCGCCATGGCGTGCGCGACGGCGATAAGATGAGCTTCGTCGGATTCGATCCGCACACGAACGAATAGGCGGCCAAGGCTAAGTCGGGCGCCGGCGTGCGTGGTGCGCGAACGTGCCGACCACGCCGAGCACGTAGAGCACCGCGAGCACGAGTGCGATCGCTATCTCGGCTGACGGAACATAGCGCGCGCGAGTAAGGAGCCCCGCTACTCCCAAAAGGTGGTTGACGAGCACGAGCACCGCGCAGATCCGACTGCGCCGGTAAATACCGTAAGCCAACGCAAACAGGACGGCAGCGCCCGTGAGATATATCCATCCGAGGCCGAATCCGACCAGGAGTGAAAGGGCGATCATGAACACGGCCGCGATGCTCGCCGCGATCCATCCGCACGCCACCATCCGTTCCGCCATCGTGTCGTCAATCACGGCTGCCCCCGCCCTTTCTGCGCTCGAATTGCCTCATTATGGTATGCGTGCACGGTGGCCGCAAAGACGCCACCGGAGCCACCATGGGGATGTTTGGCCGGCGCTGAAGTCGCGGCCAAATGCGCTTGCGCGCGGCCGCCAGCGCACCGTATCATGCTCGCTTGCGCGCGATTGATCATGCTCGCCGGCGCTGGATTTGGCAGGGATTTGGTGATGAGCGCTAAGGAAAATATCGAACGGATGAGCGAGCTTTCGCGCCAGGCGGAGTTGGGCGGTGGCGAGGATCGGCAGCGCCGCCAGCGTGAAGCGGGCCGCCTGACCGCGCGTGAGCGCGTCGAATTTCTGCTCGACCGCGGTTCCTTCATCGAGCTCGACAAGTTCAAGACCCATCGCTGCGACGACTTCGGGATGGACCAGCGGCGCATCCCGGGCGACGGCGTGGTCACCGGTTACGGCACCGTCGAGGGGCGCCAGGTTTGCGTCTTCTCGCAGGACTTCACGGTTTTCGGCGGCAGCCTCTCGGGCGCGTTTGCCGAGAAGGTCTGCAAGGTGATGGACCTGGCGATGAAGACCGGATGTCCGGTGATCGGCCTTAACGATTCGGGTGGCGCGCGCATCCAGGAGGGCGTGGTGTCGCTGGCCGGCTATGCCGACATTTTCCTGCGCAACGTGATGGCCTCGGGCGTGGTGCCGCAGATTTCCTGCATCATGGGGCCCTGCGCCGGCGGCGCGGTGTACTCGCCCGCGATGACCGACTTCGTCGTGATGGTGCGCGACACCTCATACATGTTCATCACGGGTCCGGACGTCATCAAGGCGACCACGCACGAGGAAGTCTCGATGCAGGATCTGGGCGGCGCCGACACGCATTCGATGCGCTCGGGCGTATGCCACCTGGAGGCGGCTGACGACCAGAGTGCGCTTTTGGCGGTGCGCGACTTGCTCGCTTACATGCCGCTCAACAACGCCGAGGACGCGCCCTTCGCGGCCGGCAACGACCCGGCGGATCGGCGCGACGAAGCGCTCGATTCGATCGTCCCCGAGAATCCGAACAAGCCCTACGACATCCGCGACGTGATCCATCGCGTGGTCGACAGCGGTCAGCTCATGGAGCTGCAGAAGGATTTCGCGCAAAACATCGTGATCGGGTTCGCGCGCCTTGGCGGCGCCTCGGTGGGCGTGGTCGCCAATCAACCCGCCTACCTTGCCGGATGCCTCGACATCGACGCCTCGGTCAAGGCCGCGCGCTTCGTCCGGTTTTGTGACTCCTTCAACATTCCGCTGGTCACCTTCGTCGACGTTCCGGGCTTCCTGCCCGGCACCACGCAGGAGTTCGGCGGCATCATCCGCCACGGCGCCAAGTTGCTCTATGCCTATTGCGAGGCCACGGTTCCCAAGGTCACAGTGATCACTCGCAAAGCCTACGGCGGCGCCTACGACGTAATGTCCTCCAAGCACATCCGCGGCGATTTCAACTTCGCCTATCCGACCGCCGAGATCGCGGTGATGGGTCCCGACGGGGCGGTCAATATCGTGTTCCGCGGCCAAATCGAGAAGGCCAAGGACCCGGTTGCCGAAAAGGCCCGGCTGGTCGAAGAGTACCGCAAGACCTTCGCCAATCCGTTCAAGGCCGCCGAGTTGGGCTATATCGACGAAGTGCTGATGCCGCGCGATACGCGGCCGAGGCTGATCGCGGCGCTCAAGGCGCTCGAGAACAAGCGCGACCGCAACCCGCCGCGCAAGCACGGCAACATCCCGCTGTGAACCCGGCGCGATGCGTCGAAGCCGCGGCCCCATTACCACCCGCACCCGCTCTCGCCTGTGCGGCAGCGAACGCGATAAACTTTATCTGCGCCGTCTGCTCGCGAATTGGTGGGCGCGCCGGCGCATTGCATAAACGATGTTCAAGCGCATCCTGATAGCGAATCGCGGCGAGATCGCCGTGCGCGTGATCCGCGCCTGCCGGGATCTGGGCGTCGAGTCCGTCGCGATCTACTCGGAGGCCGACCGCGCCGCGCTGCACGTGCGCGAGGCCGACTATGCGATCGCCGTCGGCCCGGCGCCCGCCTCCGAGAGCTACCTCAAGACCGAACGGATTCTCGAAGCCGCCAAAAGGACCCGGGCCGAGGCCATCCATCCCGGCTACGGCTTTTTCTCCGAAAACGCCGGCTTCGCGAGCGCCGTGGCGGAGGCCGGTCTCGTCTTCATCGGCCCGTCGCCCGAGGCGATCAAAAGCATGGGCGACAAGGTCGAGGCGCGCAAGGCGATGGCGGCGGCGGGAGTGCCGGTGGTCCCGGGTTCGCCGGGAACGCTTGCGGGAGAGGCCGAGGTGCGCGCGGCCGCGGCGAAGATCGGCTATCCGATCATGCTCAAGGCGGCGGCCGGCGGCGGCGGCAAGGGCTTGCGCTTCGTAGAGAAGGAATCCGAACTTACCTCGGCGATTCGCGCGGTTGGCGGCGAAGCGAAGTCGTCCTTCGGCGACGCCCGCTTGTATGTCGAGAAATATCTCAGCCGTCCGCGCCATATCGAATTCCAGGTGTTTGCCGATCGCGCGGGCAAAACCGTCCATGTCTTCGAGCGCGAATGTTCCATTCAGCGCCGCCATCAGAAGGTGGTCGAAGAGTCGCCCTCGCCCTTCATTACGCCCGCGATGCGGCGCGCGATGGGCGAGGTCGCAGTGAAGGCGGCGCAGGCGGTCGGCTATGTTGGTGCGGGCACGATCGAGTTCCTGGCCGACGCCGATCGCAATTTCTATTTCCTCGAGATGAACACGCGCATCCAGGTCGAGCACGCGATAACCGAGATGGTCACCGGAGTGGACCTGGTCAAGGCGCAAATCGAGGTCGCGGCGGGCGCGCCGCTGCCCTTTAGCCAGCCGGATCTGAGTCAGCGCGGATGGGCGGTCGAATGCCGCATCTACGCCGAGGATCCCGCGGCCGGCTTCGCGCCCGCGCCGGGCCGGATCGATACGCTGCGATGGCCGAGCGGGCCCGGCGTGCGCAACGACGCCGGGGTATACGCGGGTGCGGAGGTGCCGGTTTTTTACGATCCGATGATCTCGAAACTCGCGGTATGGGGCCGCGACCGCGCCGAGGCGATCGCGCGGATGCGCCGCGCGCTCGGCGAGTTCGTGATCGCCGGCGAACTTACCACCAACCTGGATTTTCATCGCTGGCTGATGAATCATCCGGTCTTCCTCAGCGGCGACTACGACACCAACTTCATCGCCCAGGAATACCATCCCGGAGTTCGTGCCGACGCAAGCGGCGCCGACGGCAAACCGGCCAATCACGGGGACGACAGGGAATTCACCGCGGCGATGCTGGCGGTGGCGGCCGCCGCGCAAAACCTTGGCAACGGCCGCGGTCCCGAGACCTCGAGTGCGGGACGCGCAACGGCGCGCGGCGGCTCGGCGTGGAAGACGCTCGGCCGGCTCGACGTGCTGAGGCGTTAGAGGCGGAGGCGTTAGAAGCGGACGATGCGCTACCTGGCTACGTTGCGAGAGGTCGAGCACGAATTCGAATTCGAGGAGCTTGGCCCGAACGTTTGCGCGGTGCTGCTCGGAGAGGAACGCTTCGAACTCGATCTGCGGCGCGTCGGCCCCGGTTCGTTTTCGGTACTGATCGGCGACCGCTCGTTTGACTTCGACGTGACGCCCGAGGGCGAAGAGCTGATCGTCACTTCGCGCGCCGGGACGTGGCGCGTCAATCTGATCGACGAGAAACGGCGCGCGATGCGCGCCAGCGCCGGTCGCCAGTTGAGCGGTCGCGTCGAGCTCAAGGCGATGATGCCTGGGCGGGTGGTCAGCGTGCTGGTGAAACCGGGCGATGAGATCGAGGCGGAGCACGGAGTGCTGACCGTCGAAGCGATGAAGATGGAGAACGAAATCAGAGCGCCCAAGGCCGGTCGGGTGATCGAGGTGCGGGTGACGGCGGGGCAGACGGTCGAAAAGGGCGAGGTCCTGGCGATCATCGAGTAGCCGGGACGGAGGCCACAACCATGTCCGATGGCGGTATCGGGGACGCGCGCAAGAACTGGGAGCAGCGCAAGGTCGCGCCCGCGCTCAAGCGCGGCGGTGAGCGCCGCGAGAGTTTCACCACCAGCTCCGGCGTCGAGGTCGAGCGCGAGTACGATCCTACCGACTTGGACGGTTTCGATTACCTGCGCGATCTCGGCTTCGCGGGCGAGTACCCGTTCACCCGCGGCGTGCAGCCGACGATGTATCGCGGGCGGCTGTGGACGATGCGCCAGTACGCGGGCTTCGGCAACGCCGAGGAGTCCAACCGTCGCTACCGCTACCTGTTCGAGCACGGGCAGACCGGGCTCTCGGTCGCTTTTGACCTGCCGACCCAGATGGGCCGCGATGCCGACCATCCGCTGGCCCGCGGCGAAGTCGGACGCGTCGGGGTGTCGATCTGCGCGCTCCACGACATGGAGACGCTGCTCGCCGAGCTCCCGCTCGACAAGATTTCGACTTCGATGACCATCAACGCGACCGCGTCGATCCTGCTCGCGCTTTACCTGGTTGCGGCCGAGCGGCGCGGCGTGGGATGGGACAAGCTCAACGGCACCATCCAGAACGATGTGCTCAAGGAGTACGTCGCGCGCGGAACCTACATCTATCCACCGCGCGGCTCGATGCGGATCATCACGGACATCTTCGCGTTCGCGACCGGCGAAGTTCCCAACTGGAACACCATCTCGATCTCCGGCTACCACATCCGCGAAGCCGGCTCGACCGCGGCCCAGGAGCTGGCCTTTACGCTGGCCGACGGTATCGCCTACGTCGAGGCGGCGCTCAAGGCCGGGCTCAAGATCGATGCCTTCGCCAGCCGCCTGTCGTTCTTCTTCAACGTGCACAACAACTTCTTCGAGGAGATCGCCAAGTTCCGCGTCGCGCGCCGGCTATGGGCGCGAATCATGAAAGAGCGCTTCGGCGCCGTCGACGAGCGCTCGATGATGCTGCGCTTCCATGCGCAGACCGCGGGCTCGACGTTGACCGCGCAGCAGGTCGACAACAACGTGGTGCGCGTGACGCTGCAGGCGCTGGCCGCGGTGCTGGGCGGCGCGCAATCGCTCCACACCAACTCGCGTGACGAAGCTCTGGCGCTGCCCACCGAGCAGTCGGCGCTGCTGGCGCTGCGCACCCAGCAGATCATCGCCAATGAATCCGACGTTGCCGATACCGTCGATCCGCTCGGCGGCTCGTACTACGTCGAAAGCCTCACGCGTCAACTCGAACAGAAGACGCTGGAATACCTGGGCAAGATCGACGACCTGGGCGGCGCGGTGGCCGCGATCGAGCGCGGCTACATGCAGCGCGAAATCCAGTCGGCCGCCTATCTCTATCAGCGCGAAATCGAGTCCAGGCAACGGATCGTCGTCGGGCTCAACCAGTTCACGTCATCCGAGCAGCCGCCCATCGACCTCCTGCGCGTCAATCCCGAGATCGAGCGCACACAATGCGAGCGGCTGGCCCGCCTGCGCGCCGAGCGCAATGCCGCGGCCGCCGGCGCCGCGCTGGAGCGGGTCGAGGCGGCGGCGCGCGACGGCGGCAACCTGATGCCGACGATCATCGACGCGGTCCGTAACTGGGCGACCCTCGGGGAAATCTCGGATGCGATGCGCCGGGTGTTTGGCGAGTACCAGCCGGTAAACGTGGTCTAGCGGCCGGAATACGCATCCCCCGTGTATCGAGGGTCAGCTTGCTGCTACCCTGATTGAATGAGCCTGTCGAGGGATCTCGCGTCGGCGCCTCGGGAAGGGGCTTAACAGGGAGAGCGTCTATGGGGCCTTTTCCGAAGGGGGTGTTTCTGACCAAGGGGGTTGGCAAGCACCGGGAGAAACTCAATTCCTTCGAGTTAGCCCTGCGCTCGGCCAATATCGCAGAGTACAACCTGGTGCGCGTCCAATCGATTTTTCCGTCCTACTGTAAACTGATCACGCCGCAAGAGGGGCTCAAGCGCCTGACTCCCGGACAAATCGTTTTCGCCGTGGTGAGCGACAACGCCACCGATGAGCCGCATCGCCTCATCGCCTCATCGGTGGGCGTGGCGATTCCGGCCAATCCGAGCCAGTACGGTTATTTGTCCGAGCATCACAGCTTTGGCGAAACCGACCAGAAGGCGGGCGACTATGCTGAAGACCTTGCCACGATGATGCTGGCGACGATCCTTGGCGTCGACTTCGATCCCAACGCCAGCTACGACGAGCGCAAGGATATCTGGCGGGTCTCGGACAAGATCGTAACCACGCGCAATGTCACGCAGTCGGCGATCGGCGACCGCGACGGGCTATGGACCTCGGTGGTGGCGGCGGCGGTCTTCGTCGACTTGCCCGAGAGCAAGTGATTACGAAGTGATGGACTGAAACGGAGAGTTCCCCGATGGCGACCGAAATTCTCTACTGCTCCCCCTGAGGGTACAAGCCTCGCGCGGCCAGTCTGGCCGCGTCGCTTCATAGGCGCTTCGGCGAGGACGCCGAAATCAAAGCCGGCAAAACCGGGCAGTTCGACGTGCTCGTCGACGGCCAGTTGATCTTCTCCAAGGCCACGGCCGGCCGCTTTCCTGTCGACGGCGAAGTCGAGGATCTCTTCGCCGCGCGCAAGGCCGGCGCCGAGTCGCCGGCTGCCAAGGCGTCGGCCGCCGCGCCGCCCACGGACCAAAGTGGCGGCGGCCGATCGGATATGCTCCGGCGCCTGACCGACAAATTTCGTAACTAGCCCGGGGGTCGCCGCAGCGCCGGCGCTCAGGCGCTGGTGTGCCCGAAGACGAGCCTTTGCAGATCGTCGGCGCCGAGCCGGATCGCGACGATGAAGGGGCCGAACTCGGCATAACGCGCGCTCGATTCGTCGAAGCGCATCTCGTAGACCAGTTTCTTGAAGACCAGCGGATCGTCGGCGAAGAGATCGACGCCCCACTCCCAGTCGTCGAAGCCGACCGAGCCCGAGATTATCTGGGTGACCTGACCCGCGTAGCGGCGGCCGATCATCCCGTGCTCATGCATCAGGCGGCGCCGCTCGCCGATCGGAAGCTGGTACCAGTTGTCGGCGCCGGCGCGCCGCTTGTTCATCGGGTAAAAGCAGAGGTGGCGGCGCGGAGGGATTTTGAGCCACAGGCGGGTGACCATCCTGTCGCGCTGCGCGGCAAGGTCTTCCTCGACCGCCTGCTTCCACTGCGGCGAATGAGGACGCACCCCTTCGCGTGCAAGCCGCGCGTTCAGCGCGACCGTCGCTTCGTACAGTCCAATCTCGACCATCGAGACGTAAGATCCGGCCTGTTCGAGGAACGCGCTCAATTCCAGTGCCGCAACGTCGGCCTGCGCGCGCTCCAGTTCGTCGAAGCCGCGGCGGAAATGCAGAGCGAGCAGGTCGCCCTTGTGGCCCAGGATCGAAAAGAGCGCGCTCTCGCCGTCCTCGCGCCGCTCCATCGCGGAGATCGCTCCGGCCGCCTGCCGCAAGATGCGTTCGCGCCGCGCGGCGTCAAGCGCGCCGAGCGCTTCGCGCCGTAACCGGAACACCTGGTGGAGTACGCTCCAGCCCTCGAGCGTGTTGGGAGCCTCATGGGCGAGCGCCTCCGCAAGCGCCTCCGGATGATTATCTGAACGGTCGTCGCTCATGGAGGCAATTCTAGAATTTCGCGACGCGGATGTCTTGGGGGGAGCGCAAGCGCCGGATCAGTCCAGCTTGGCTATTGTTTTCAGCTTTGGCAAATCGACACTGGCGGCGACCGCCTCGGCCAGGCGGTCGTATTCCGTCTCGCGCGAGGAAAGCGGCCGCGTTCCGCCGTTCGCGGCGATTCCCTTGCGCCTGCGCAATGCACGCAAAAGGGCCACACGCAGCACGTCGTTTTCGAAAATTCCGTGGAGCATCGTGCCGGCGACCGTGCCCTCGCGGTTTATCGCGCCATCGAGCTTGTCGGCCGGCGCGCCGTTGCGCGCGACGATCCGAAACGGCGCCGCCGTTCCAGCGGCTCGCTCGACGTTCCCCATGTGAATTTCGTACGCGGAGATTTCATCCGCGACTCCATCCGCGGCGCCCAGAATCGAGGGCGCCTCGACGCGGGCGCGCACCTGCGTGGTGACCTTGGTCTTTGCGAAGCGCGTGACTATCGGCAGCAGGCCGAGGCCGCGCGCCGAAGCCTCGTCCGACTCGACCCGATGTGGATCTTCGATTCGTTCGCCCAGCATCTGGTATCCGCCACAAATTCCCGCAACCAAGCCGCCGTCGCCCGCGCGCGCGACGATCGCCCGCGCGAACCCGCTTTCGTTGAGCCATCCGAGATCGGCGACCGTGCTCTTCGTTCCGGGGATTATCGCGAGGTCGGCGCCGGTTAACTCGCCGGCTTCCTCGACGAACCGCACGGTTACGCCGTCCTCGTGTTCGAGGGCGAGAAAATCGTCGTAGTTTGAGATGCGCGGCAGCCGTATAACCGCGATATCGATCTGGCCGGACCCGGTCGTGCGCCGGTTGCGGCGATCCTCCAGCGCCACCGAATCTTCGTCGGCGATACGCAGGCGCTCGACGTACGGAATCACGCCGAGGACGGGAACCCCGAAGCGCGCGCGCAGAAATTCCAGTCCAGGCGTCAAAAGCGCGGGGTCGCCGCGAAATTTGTTGATCAGAAAGCCAGCTACGCGCGCGCGATCGGCCGGCGCCAGCAATTCCATCGTGCCCACAAGATGCGCAAACACGCCGCCGCGGTCGATGTCGCCGACGAGCAGCACCGGCGCTTCCGCCTCGGCCGCGACGTGCATATTCACGATATCTTGCGAAGACAGATTGACCTCGGCGGGCGATCCGGCGCCCTCGATTACGATCAGGTCGTGATGCTCCCGCAGCGTGCGCAGCGAGTCCGCGATTATCCGCACGAACTCGGGCTTCAGCCGTTGATATGCGGACCAGGTCATCCGCTCGCGCGGCTTGCCGAGCACGACCACTTGCGAGCGCATTCCGCCTTCGGGCTTCAGCAGAATGGGATTCATCTCGACCCGCGGCTCAATCCCGGCGGCCTCGGCCTGCACGGCTTGCGCGCGTCCGATCTCGCCGCCATCGGGTGTGACGTACGAGTTGAGCGCCATGTTCTGTGCCTTGAACGGCGCGACGTTGAAACCTTCGCGATGAAAGATTCGGCAGAGCGCGGTGACTATCAGGCTTTTTCCGACCGACGATGCGGTTCCCTGCACCATCAATGTGCGCGCCGGTCTTATGCGTGCCGTATTCATGCTTGGAAGCGCAACCGTGAGAGCGGCGGACGGATCACTGGCGCTGTCGCTTGCGCCAGGCGGCGCACGAGTTTGCGAATCCCTCGGCGGCTTCGGGGTTCGACGCCCAATGGACATGCACGTAGGAGGCGAGCACGCTGCCTGAGCGATAGCCCTCCACAAACGGGGCGCCCCATCGCGGACGCACCGCGAAAACGCGCTCCGTCTGTTCGGGAGTTGGCGTGAGCGTCGAGTAGCGGAACTGATGGCCGCGCATTCGCATCCCCGCCGGTCCCAGAATCGACGCCCCGCGCGTCTCGACCTCGACGTAGCCGAGCGCCTGCAGGCGCTCCGACATCACGGCTTCTCCGGCGACGAGCCCAACCATCGGCCACGTCCGTCCTGCCAGGGTGCGGATACCGCCGCTCAGATACATGAGGCCGCCGCACTCGGCGTAAATCGGCCCGCCACGTTGGGCGAAGCTGCGCACCGCCTCGATCATCGCGCGGTTGCCGGAAAGCTCCGCGGCGAGCGCTTCGGGATAGCCGCCGCCGAAATAAAGCCCATCCACTCGCGGCAGCTCGGTCTCGCGCGTCGGCGCAAAGCGCACCAGTTCGGCGCCCGCCGCCTCCAGGCGGCGCAGGTTGTCTTCGTAATAAAAATGAAAGGCATCGTCATAGGCCACGCCGATACGACATCGCGGAGCCGGCGCGCCGCTGCGCGGCCATAACTCCGCGGCGTCCCCGCCGCTAAGCATCGGAGCGCTCCGAGCGATCGCCACGATCGCGTCGAGGTCGAGCCATTGCGCCGCCATGTCTGCCCACGCCTCGAACAGCGGCTGTGCGACGTTTTTGTCATCGGCGCTCAGCAATCCGAGATGGCGCTCCGGAAAGGCCAGCCGCGCTTCGCTCGGAAAGCCGCCGAGCACCGGGACTTCCGCGGATGCCGCGCGCAACAGATCGAGATGGCCGCGGCTGCCGACGCGATTGCAGATGAGCCCGGCGAGCCTCAGGCGCGGGTCGAAGTGGCTGAATCCGTGCGCGACCGCCGCCACCGTGCGTGCCATCCCCGACGCGTCGACCACCAGCAACACGGGCACGCCGAGCCACTTCGCGATCTCCGCCGACGAGCCTTCGTCGCTGGTCGGCGCGGCGCCGTCGAACAGCCCCATCATTCCTTCGACCACCGCGATGTCGGCACCCGCGGCGGCGCGCGCGAAGGTCGCGAGCACCGAGGCGCGATCCATCATCCAACCGTCGAGATTGTGCGAGGGCGTGCCCGTGGCGCGGCGATGGTACGTCGGGTCGAGATAGTCAGGGCCGCATTTGAAGGCGGCGACCCGCATCCCGCGCGCGCGCAGCGCGCCCATCAACGCGATCGTCGCGGTGGTCTTGCCGGCGCCGCTGCCGGTCGCCGAAACCAGCAGGCGCGGTATGGACTGCGGATTCATCGACGCCCGTCCTTATGCGGTCAGCGTTCTTCGGTCGCGCCCCTGAAATAGATCGTGCCACCCGGCTTGTCGGCGCTTTGCGAGGGCTGGAGCGTGACCTCGCCGGCCACCACGCGCGCAGCGGCGGGCGGCGGGGTCGCGGTCGCGATCGCCGCGCCATGCGGGTCGAGATGGAGGACCGCGGCTTTAATCGCTTCGTCGTGCGGTCCGATCCACCATAGCTCGTAAATCTCGCCCGCCGGTGCGGGCGGCAGCCCGCTGACGAGCAGCACGGCCTCGCCCTTGATCGGGCTTTCGGTAATTGCGGCGCTCGCGTTCGGCACGGCGCCAAGCGGCGCAAGATGGATGATCCGCGAGTCGGGCGCGAGTGTCGCGCGGACGGTCTGACCGCTCGCCTCCAGTTGCTGGCGTAGCGAAGCTACCTGGCTGTGCGCGTCGACAACGTCCTGTTCGAGGCTGGTGATACGATCGCTTAGTGCGGCACGCGCCGCGGAGTTAGCGACCTGCTCGTAGCTCACGGCCGCCGCGTACTTGCTGGCGACCAGCGCGAGCACCACAACACCCGCCAGCGCCAGCAAAGTCAGTCCCCGCCATATGGGCGACACTGCGCGCCGCGGCGTATCCGGCGCTCCGATGGCTTCGGGTGTGTCCACTTGGTTCCTGTCCCAGTATATGTTTAAGCGATGGCAAATTCACAATCGACCGAAATTTCGCCGCCCGCACAGAGCTGGAATGCCGACCGCTACGCCCGGCACGCGCATTTCGTTCCAGCGCTCGGAGCGCCCGTGCTAGATCTGCTCAAGCCGCGGGCCGGCGAGCGCATTCTCGACCTCGGATGCGGCGATGGTGTGCTGACGGAAAAAATCGCCGCCGCCGGCGCCTCGGTGGTGGGCGTCGATGCCTCGGCGGACATGGTCGCGGCGGCGCAAAAGCGTGGGCTGGACGCGCGCGTGGCCGACGGCGCGAGGCTCGATTTCACGGGTGAGTTCGACGCGGTCTTTTCCAATGCGGCGCTGCACTGGATGAAGGACGATCCCGATGCGGTGATCGCGGGTGTGGCGCGCGCCCTCAAGCCGGGCGGCCGTTTCGCCGCCGAGATGGGCGGCCACGGATGCGTCGCGGCGATCGCGGTCGCGCTGATCGCGGTGCTCGAGCGCCGCGGCGCCGACGGTAAGTCGGCGCACCCCTGGTATTTTCCCACCGTCGACGACTATCGCGCACGCCTGGAGCGCGGCGGCTTCGCGGTCGAATACATCGAGTTGATCGCGCGGCCGACGCCGCTGCCGACCGGTATAGCGGGGTGGCTCGAAACGTTCGCCGAACCTTTTCTGCGCAGGCTGCCGGCCAACGAGCGCGCCGACGCGCGCGACGAGGCGATCGCGATGCTGACGCCGGTGCTGTGCGATGAAACCGGGCGCTGGACCGCCGACTACATGCGGCTGCGCTTTCTTGCGCGGCGCGCCTAGTAGGGGCGGGCGGCCTTGCCGATGATCTCGCGCGCCACCAGCGTCTTCATGATCTGCGCGGTGCCGTCGCCTATTTCGAGCCCGATAACGTCGCGCAGACGCTGCTGATGGGGGAGGTCGAGGCTGAAGCCGAGATGGCCGTGTAGGAGCAGGCATTGATGGATGACCTGGACCGCCAGTTCCGGCGCCCACCATTTGCATCCCGCCGCCAGCCATCCGTGCGGCTTGTCCTGATCACGCAACCATAGCGCCTCGTAACAGAGCAATCGTGCGGCGCGCAGCTTGACCGCGGCCTCGGCGAGCGGAAACGAGACCCCCTCAAAGCGTGCCAGCGCCGAGCCAAAGGCCTGGCGCTCGGTTACGTACTTGACGGTTTCGTCGACGCTTTGCTGGGCCGCCCCGAGGCACATCAGGCCGATGAGCGAGCGGCTGAAGTCGAACCCCTGCATTACCTGCACGAAGCCGGCGCCCTCGGCGCCGATGCGCGCGGCGGCCGGCACGCGCACTTCGTCGAAGAAGAGCTGGCCGCGACCGATCGCGCGTGTGCCGAGGTCGCGAAAGCGCGCACGGCTCACGCCCGGCGCGCGCAGATCGACGTAGAACGCGCTCACTCCATGCGCGCCCTGCTCGAGCGTTCCCGTGCGCGCCATCACCAGCGCGGTGTCCGCCCACGAGCCGAAGGAGATAGAGGTCTTCTCGCCGCTCAGCAGGTAACTGTCGCCGTCGCGCCGCGCCTGCAGGCGGATGTGCGCGGCGTCCGAGCCGCCGCCGGGCTCGGTGACGGCGAGCGCGGCGACCGTGTCACCGCGGCAGATTGGTGGGAGATACTCGGCACACTGGCGATCGTCGCCGCGGGCGCTGACGATCGCGCCGATCAGCCCCGAGAGCAGCAGCACGTAGGCAGCGTTGAAATCGGCGCGGCCGATTTCCTCGTGCGCGATGCCTAGCGAGACGTAGTCCAGCCCTTGGCCGCCGTGGCGCTGCTCGACCATCGGCGCGAGCAATCCCAGCTCGCCGAGCTTGAGTACGATCGAGCGCGGCAGATCCTCGTCCTTGTCCCGGCCGGCGTAGGCCGGGGCAAGCTCGCGCGCGGCGAAGTCGGCGAGCGTGCGGCGAAGCATCTCCTGGTCCGGGTTGAAGGCGAACTCCATCGTTAGTCTGTGTCCTTGGTTTGCGCGATGCGGCGCGGCTCGCGCCATGTCATGAATAGTGTTTTGCTATTGCCCGGCCGGCGCGGGTTGCGGCACGCCGGCCGCGCCGTTGGTGTTGAGATAGGAGGGCAGGTCCTGCAGGCCCGCGCCAGTGCCCGGCGCCGCTTCGACGTGTTTGGGCGCTGCGCCGTCGTCGTCCTGCTCGGAGTAATGCTCATCGATTGCCTGCTGTACGTCCTTCGACGATGCGCTCGGCCGGAGGCCTTCGCCGCGCTCGAACTTGATGCGTTGGTCGGGGGTCATCTGGAGCCAGATCTGGCTCGCCTGAGCCGAATTGCCGATCTTGAGCGCGTTGAAATACTCCTGCTGCGGCGGTGTGCGATTGAACGGCCAACATCCGCTGAACGCGATCGCGCAGACAATCAGCGGCGCCGCCGCGATGAATCCGCGGATGGTACGAATCCAGGCCATTTAACCTCCCCGGGGATGCATCTCCAGCCCTCAAAACAACTACACCTCGTCCTGCCCGCAAGTCCATGCGGGGGGGGGCCGACAGGGTTTCGGTGGGTGCCGACGGGTTGCGTGGCGGGCATTGCCACGGGCAGCGCGCAGGTGGATAGTTGCCGCTATGATACGCGCCGTGGCGGGGGTGATCGGGGCTTTAACGCTGGCGGCGGCGATGGTGGCGTTGGGGCGCGCGCCGGCCCACGCACGGAGTTTCGCCGCGGGGCCGGCTCAATCACGCCGCTCTGCAAATACCCGCATCGTCCACGCCGAGGACGCGGGGCCCGCGCCGAATAGTTTCGGCGACGACCCGACGCCTTCGGTGCAGGATATTGCGCGGCGCCGTGGCGAATACACCGCGGCGTTCGCGATTTCCGCGGGGATATTGCTGATCGCGATTGTCCTCACGTTCGCGTTGCGCCGGCGTGCCGCGACCGCTGCTGGAATTGCCGCGCTGGGCGCGCTCGGGATGGGCGCGTTCCTGCAATTTACGGCCTCCAAAGGGCTTCCGATGTTTTTGTGGCCGCCGCTGCATCTGTGGCTGGGGACCTTTGCCGCCAACTTCATGTTGGCCGTGATGTTCGCGGCGATCGGCGGAACACTGCTGCGGCCCGGGATGCGCCGCGTCATGGGATCGATCTTGATCGCCGAAATTGCGTGGTGGGGAATACCCGCGTTCGTGGGCGCCGCCGGTCTCACGCTCGGCATCGCGCGCCAGCGGATGGATATGGACTGGCTGGTGTTTCTCGGAACGGCCGTGGGAGCGGTCGCGGCGCCGGCCGCCGGATGGGCCACGGCCGCGCTGTCCGCGGCGCTCGCGGAGCGGATGTTGCCCGGCCGCACCTGAGCCCCGCGCGGCGGCCCGCGGCGCCGGCTCATCGCCACGTCTTCAGCGCGGCAAATCCATCATGCTCAGAACGTCACCACGGTGCGAATCGATTCGCCGCGATGCATCAGGTCGAAGGCGTCATTGATGCGGTCGAGCGGCATCGTGTGCGTGATGAGGTCGTCGATGTTGATTTTGCCCTCCATGTACCAGTCCACGATCTTTGGGACGTCGCGCCGTCCCCTGGCGCCGCCGAACGCGGTGCCCTTCCAGGTGCGGCCGGTGACGAGCTGAAACGGACGGGTTGAAATCTCCTCGCCTGCGCCCGCAACGCCGATTATCACGCAGGTGCCCCATCCGCGATGGCAGCACTCCAGCGCCTGACGCATCAGCTTGACGTTGCCGATGCACTCGAAGGCGAAGTCGGCGCCGCCCCCGGTCAGATCCACCAGGTAGGGCACGAGGTCGCCGCGCACCTCGGCCGGGTTGACGAAATGCGTGAGGCCGAATTTCTCCGCCATCGCGCGGCGCGCCGGATTGAGGTCCACGCCGGCGATCATGCGAGCCCCGGCGATCCGCGCGCCTTGCACCACGTTGAGCCCGATGCCGCCAAGTCCGAAGACCACCACCGTATCGCCCACCTGGACCTTGGCGGTGTTGATCACCGCGCCCACGCCGGTTGTGACGCCGCATCCGACGTAACAGATGCGCTCGAAGGGCGCGTCCTCGCGGACCTTGGCCAGCGCGATCTCCGGCACCACGGTGAAGTTGGCGAAGGTCGAAGTGCCCATGTAGTGATGGATCATCCGGCCGCCGCTCGAGAAGCGGCTTTGGCCGTCGGGCATCACGCCGCGGCCCTGGGTCTCGCGGATCGCGGTGCACAGGTTGGTTTTGCCGGAGAGGCAGGCCGGGCATTGGCGGCACTCCGGAATGTAGAGCGGGATAACGTGGTCCCCGGGGCGCAACGCGGTCACGCCGGCGCCAGCTTCGACCACCACGCCCGCGCCCTCATGGCCGAGGATCGCGGGAAACAGCCCCTCGGGATCCTTGCCCGAGAGTGTGTAGGCGTCGGTATGACAGACGCCGGTCGCCTTGATTTCGACCAGCACCTCGCCTTGCCTGGGTCCGTCGAGATCGACGGTTTCGATCTCGAGCGGAGCGCCGGCCTTGTATGCGATAGCCGCCTTGACCTTCATCCGAGTAACTCTCCCGCTATGCTCGCTGAGCTTTTCTGAGTAATGCCGATGGAGTAGTGCCCTCGCGCCTGCGCGCGCGGCTAGTTGCCGAGCAGGACCATCCCGTCGCGAATCGCGCGGCCGCCGTCGGCGTTGAGCACGTCGAAGGAGACCGCTTCGCCACCGTTTGAGGGCGAGCGCGAATTGATTCGCACCGTGACCATCGACGGCATCAGCACCATCGCGCCGAACCGCCCGTGGACGCGCCGTACGCGCTCGGGATTGTAGCCCGCTTCGGCGGCGACGATCTTCGATACGGCCATCGCCATCGTGGCCGTGCCGTGCAGGATGATTGCGGGCAGGCCGGCCGCGGCGGCCACGGCGCTATCGGTGTGCACCGGGTTCCAGATGCGCGCGCATTCGGTGTAGACGTGTGCGGCGCCCGCCGAGATCGCGAGCGGAATTTCCGCGCGCGCCGTATCGCCCGCCCTGGGAGCCGTCGGCGGCGCCGGTGCATCGTCGGCCGGACGGTCGAGGCCTGAGACCTCGACGTCGCGGTAAATCGTCCCATACCAGGTCGTGCAGACCGGGCGGGCCTGCGCGTCGACGGTATCGAAGCGCATCAGCTCGTAGGCGCCGGGCTTCAGGCGCTGCACCGCGGCGAGCGTGAGCGTGGTCGTCAGCCGCTCGGGCGGCCGGATTGGGCGATGGAGCGTAACGTCGTAGGTCGCATGGACGCCGCGCGCCGCCTCGCTCTGGGCGAGTTTCGATTCGCGCAGCTTGTCGTGCAGCGCGATCGCCGCCGGCCATTCGATACAGACCGGGAAGACCGGATGGGTGACGATACCGTCGGCGCGGCGGGTGTCGAGATAGCAGGGCAGGTAATCCTCGAGCGCCGCCGCATAAGCCATCGCCCAGCGCGCGTCGACCTCGGTCGTGGCGGGGCCGATTTTGGTTCCAACCAACGATGATTCCAGTGGCATAGGTTATTTCTACAGAGCTTGGGCGACGAATGTCCATCGCGCCGCGAAACTTCGCGCGGCGCGGGACGCCGCCCCAATGCGGTGAAGAATGCGCGACGCGATACTTTGCGCGGTACTCCACACCCGAGACGCCATGGGCCGTCAGCCGCGCACCATGACGAAGCCGTCGCGAATTGCTCTCCCGCCGTCGGCGCTCAGCACCTCGAAAAAGACCGTCTTGCCCTCGGCGCTCGGCTCGCGCGCGGAAATCCGCACTTCGATCTCCGACGGCATCAGCACCATCGCGCCGAAGCGTGCGTGGACGCGTCCGACTCGCGTTGGGTCACCGGCGGCGTCGACGGCGACCACCCGCGAAGCCGCCATCGCGAGCGTCGCGGTGCCGTGCAGGATCGTCCCCAGCAGGCCGGCCTTCTTCGCGGTGGCCGCGTCGGTATGGATATTGACCGGGTTGCCCAGCCGCGCGCAGGCGCCATAGACGTGCGCGGCGAGTGGCGAAATCGGAATCGCGAAGCTTGCATGCGCCGCTGTTGCGCCGGCCGAAGCCGCAAGCATCGCCGGCGCGTCCGGTGGCGGGCGGTCGGGCCCTGAAACCTCGACGCCGCGGTAAAGATTGCCGTACCAGGTGGTGCAGACCGGCGCGCCCTTTTCGTCGACGGTGTCGAAGCGGGTGAGCTGGTAGGCGCCGGCCTTGCGCCGTTCGATCCCGGCGAGCGTGGCGCGCGTGAACAGACGCTCGGGCGGTCGGATCGGGCGATGCACGATCACGTCGTCGGTCGCATGTATGCGGCGCAGCATCTCGGCGCGCGGAAAGCCGGCCTCGCTCAGCACCTGGATAATCTGGACCATCGCGCGCCACTCGATCGCCACCGGAAACATCGGATGGGCGACGATGCCGCGCTCGAGCGTAGTGTCCAGGTAGCAGGGCAGCGCGTCGCCGAGCCCCGCCGCGTAGGCCATCGTCCACGCCACGTCGACGTCGGCCGACACCAATTCGGAGGAAGTTCCAACCAGCGATGAATCGAGCGGCATGAAGCGATCTTTACGCCCGCTCCGCGCCGGATGTCCACCGCCCGGAGCTACGCACCGCGTCTGCCCTACTCTTCAGCCTCGTCATCGGACGCGGCGCCGTTTGCGCCGTTGGATGGATCGCCGTTCTCGTCCTCTTCGGGCTCCGCCAATCCCGCGACCGCGCGCACGTGCTCGCCCGAGTCCAGCTTTACCAGCCGCACGCCCTGCGCATTGCGCCCGGTGATTCGCACGGTGCTTACGTCGAGCCGGATTACCTTGCCGCCGTCGGTTATCAGCACCACCTGGTCGTCCGAGCCGACTTGGCGCACGCTTACCACCTTGCCGGTCTTGTCGGTGACGTTCATGGTGATGACGCCCTTGCCGCCGCGATGGGTCAGCCGGTACTCGGCGGCGGCGGTGCGCTTGCCAAAACCCAGCTCGGAGACCGTCAGCAGGGTCTCGTCCTCGCGCGAGGTCGCGATCGACACGATCTCGTCCTTGACCAGCGTGACGTTCTTCCCTTCCTTGACGCTGTAGGATTCGAGGTCCATCCCGTTCACGCCGAAGGTCGCGCGGCCCATCGACCGCACCTCTTCCTCCTTGAAGCGAATCGCCTGGCCCTCGCGTGTCGAGAGCACGATCTGCTGGTTGCCGTCGGTGATGCGCACGCCGACTAGTTCGTCGCCCTCTTCGAGATTGATCGCGATGAGGCCGTTGGAGCGGACGTTGGAGTATTCGTCGAGCGCGGTCTTTTTGACCATCCCGCGCCGGGTAGCAAAGAAGAGATGCTTGCCAGCGGTGTCCTTGGGCGCCGGGATGAATGCTTCCATCCGTTCGTCGGAAGCGAGATTCAACAGGTTGGCGATCGAGCGCCCCTTGGCCGCGCGTCCGCCCTCGGGCACCTCGTAAGCTTTGAGTTCGTAGACCTTGCCCTTGCTGGTGAAGAACATCAGGCGATCGTGAGTGCCGACCGGCACCAGGTGTTCGACGAAGTCGGCCTCGCTGGTGGTCGCGCCGATCTTGCCGCGTCCGCCGCGGCGCTGGGTGCGATAAAGCGAGAGCGGCGTGCGTTTGATGTAGCCGCCGTGGGTGACGGTGACGAGCACGTCTTCGTCGACGATCAGGTCTTCGACCGAGAAGTCGCCTTCGGCCTCGACGATCTGGGTGCGGCGGGCGTCGCCAAACTCTTTTTTGATGTCCGCGATTTCCGAAGCGATGAGCGCGCTCATCTCGCGCTCGTCGTTGAGCAGCCGGGTGAGCCGCGCGATCGTGTCCACGGTTTCCTTGTGCTCGGCAAGGATCTTGTCGCGTTCCAGCGAGGTCAACCGGCGCAGCGTGAGGTCGAGGATCGCCTGGGCCTGCAGCAGGGTGAGCGAGAACTGGCTCATCAAGCCGGTGCGTGCCGTCTCGGCATCCTTCGACGCGCGAATCAGCTTGATCACCGCGTCGAGGTTCTTGAGCGCGATCAGCAGTCCGTCGAGGATGTGCAGGCGCGCCTCGGCCTGGCGCTTTTCGTACTGCGCGCGCCGCGTCAGCACCTGGCGCCGGTAGAGCAGGAAGGCGTGGAGCATCTCGAGCAGGTTGAGCTCGCGCGGACGGCCCTCGTGAATCGAGAGCATGATGAGCCCGTAGCTCTGCTGCATCTGGCTCAGCTTGTAGAGCTGGTTGAGCACGATTTTCGGCTCGGCGTCGCGCTTGAGCTCGATCACGATGCGCATTCCGTCGCGGTCGGATTCGTCGCGCAGATCGCTTATCCCGTCGATGCGCTTTTCGTTGACCAGCTCGGCGATGCGTTCGATGAGCCGGGTCTTGTTCACCTGGTAGGGAATCTCGCGCACGATGATCGAGCCGCGCCCGGTGCGTTTGTCGGTTTCGATCACCGCCAGCGCCCGTATCGTCAGCGATCCGCGCTTGTTCAGGTAAGCCTGGCGAATCGCCTGGCGTCCGAGCAGCAGCCCGCCGGTCGGAAAATCGGGGCCCGGGATGACGTCGAGCACCTGCTCGAGTGTCATCGCCGGATTTTCGATCAGCTTCAGCAGCGCGTCGCAGACCTCGGTCAGGTTATGTGGCGGGATGTTGGTCGCCATCCCGACCGCGATTCCGTCGGCGCCGTTGATCAGCAGGTTTGGGAGCTGCGCCGGCAGGACTTCGGGCTCCTGCTGCGAGCCGTCGAAATTATCGACGAAGTCGACCGTCTCTTTCTCGATGTCGGCGAGCATCCGCTCGGCCATCCGGGTGAGCCGGCATTCGGTGTAGCGGTAGGCGGCGGGCGGGTCGCCGTCGATCGAGCCGAAGTTGCCCTGACCGTCGATCAGCGGGTAGCGCATGCTGAACGACTGCGCCATGCGCACCAGCGCGTCATAGACCGCCATGTCGCCGTGCGGATGGTAGCGCTTGAGGACCTCGCCCACGACGCCGGCGCATTTGGAGTAGCGTCGCGTGCTGAGCAGCCCCTCGCGGAACATCGCGTAGAGGATCCTGCGATGGACCGGCTTCAGCCCGTCGCGCAGGTCGGGCAGCGCGCGCCCGATATTCACCGACATCGCGTAGTCCAGATAGGACTGCCGCATGTCATCTTCGATATTCAGCCGGGCGGGTTCGTTGCGATGCGGTTCGTTGCCGTTGGGGGTCTCAGCCATTGTCGGTTACGTCTTTTGTTCCTTATTTAATTTCCTCTCCTTGTCCAAGGAGAGGGTTAGGGAGAGGTCAAATTGCTGTTGAGTCACTTTGGCCGGCAGCGTCCGCTATTGCTTGCAGGACGCCATCGATATTCGTCAAAACCTCATTGTCCCAGAATCTGAGTACTCGATAGTCGCGCTCCTCGATTCGCCGGCTGCGAAACTTATCGCGTGCTGCGATCGTCCGTTCGGCGTGTTGTCCGCCATCGAGCTCAATTACCAAATGGCGCTCCTTGCAACAGAAGTCAGCGATGAAAGCGCCGATTGGAAACTGGCGGCGGAATCTCAGGCCATTAAGGCGTCGCGCGCGGAGATGATGCCAGAGAGCGAGTTCAGCATCGGTTTGGCCGCGTCGCAGTTGTCGCGCGCGGGCAAATCTCAGCGCGACGAGATGCGGATCGGTCAACGGAACCTCTCCCTTACCCTCTCCTTGGACAAGGAGAGGGAACAAAATGTGCCGTTGGGGGTCTCAGCCATTGTCGGTCATGTCTCTTTTCTTACCCAAATCTTTTTCAATTTATTTCCTCTCCCTGTCCAAGGAGAGGAAATGGAAGAAGGCTGCGTGCTCAGATATCCAGATTTCTGACGTTGAGTGCGTTTTCCTCGATGAACTGGCGGCGCGGCTCGACCTGGTCGCCCATCAGCTTCTGAAAAATCTCTTCCGCATCCTCTTGCGCGCCGATCTGCACGCGCAGCATCGTACGCGTCTCAGGATTCATCGTGGTCTCCCACAACTGCTCGGGGTTCATCTCGCCCAGCCCCTTGTAGCGCTGGACCTCGACTCCCTTGTGCCCCGCCTCCAGCACCGCGTCGGCGACCGCCTTGAGCGATTCCACCGTGCGTTCTTCGTCGCCGCTCTTGAGCTTGTACGGCGCCTTGAGCGCTTCGAGGTCGGCGTCGAGGCGGCGGATTTCGCGCAGCTCGCCCGCGTGCAGCAGCGCCAGGTCGACCACGGTCGGGGCGGTGGCGCCGTTTTGCGCGTGGGTGAAGATGGCGCGGAAAGCGCCGTCGCTCTCCGGTTCGACTCGCTCCGGCTCGATTCGCTCGATTCGATAGACCAGGTTGCCCTTGAGTTCCTTGACGATCGCCTCGGCCAGTTCCTTGAGCGCCTTGTCCGAACGAAAGGTCTCGTCGCTGACGCGCTTGTCGGCGGCGAGATGCGCCAGCACCTCGACGATCGGCCGTTCCTTGGAGCGCCGCGCGAGCCCCTCGTACATCCGCTCGCGCGCGAGCGCCCTGCGCACCATGGTCTTGAGCGGCGCGCCATGCAGCTCGCGCATCTCCTTGCCCTTGCCGGCCTGCAAGGTCAGCGCCTCGGCGCCGAGGTCGGTCAGATAGTCCTCGAGCGCGATTTCGTCCTTGAGATAGCGTTCCTGTTTGCCCTTCTTGGCGCGGAACAGCGGCGGCTGCGCGATGTAGAGGTAGCCGCCTTCGATGATCTCGATGAACTGGCGGAAGAACAACGTGAGCAGCAGCGTGCGGATGTGCGAGCCGTCGACGTCGGCGTCGGTCATGATCACGACGGTGTGGTAGCGGAGCTTGGTGACGTCTTTTTCGTCGGCGACGCCCATCCCGAGCGCCATGATCAGCGTGCGCAACTCCTGCGAGGAGAGCATCTTTTCGATTCGCACGCGCTCGACATTGAGGATTTTGCCGCGCAGCGGCAGGATCGCCTGGACGCGCCGGTCGCGGCCTTGTTTGGCCGAGCCGCCGGCCGAATCGCCCTCCACGATGAACAGTTCGCTGCGCGCGGGGTCGCGCTCCTGACAGTCGGCAAGCTTGCCGGGCAGCGAGCCCGAATCGAGCGCGCCCTTGCGCCGCACCAGGTCCTTGGCCTTGCGCGCCGCCTCGCGAGCGGTGGCGGCCTCGATCGCGCGATTGATGATCTTGCGCGCCTCGGAGGGATTCTCCTCGAGATACTCGCCGAGCTTCTCGTTGACCAGCGCCGCGACCATCCCTTCGACCTCGGAATTGCCGAGCTTGGTCTTGGTCTGGCCCTCGAACTGCGGTTCGGGCAGCTTGACGCTGATTATCGAGACCAGGCCCTCGCGCGCGTCCTCGCCCTCCAGGCGCATCTCTTTGTTTTTGAACAGGTTGTTCTTCTGCGCGTAAAAATTGATGGTGCGGGTGAGCGCGGACCGCAGGCCCGACAGATGGGTGCCGCCCTCGACGGTGTGGATGTTATTGGCGTAGGTGAACATCACTTCGTGAAAGGCGTTGGTCCATTGCAGCGCGACTTCGATATCGACGCCCTCGCGCACGCCCTTGAAGAAGATCACGTCGCTCAGCTGATCATTGCCGGCCGTCAGCGACTCGACAAACTCGGCGATTCCGCCCTCGTAATGAAATTCCTCGGCCTTGCCGTTGCGCTCGTCCTTGATGCGAATCTTCAGCCCGGCGTTGAGATAGGCCATGTCGCGCAGGTAGCGTGCGATGGTCTCGTATTTGAATTTGACTTCGGGAAAAATCTTGGGGTCGGGCGAGAAGGTGGTCTTGGTGCCGCTCTGCTTGGTGGCGCCGCGCTCTTCGACCCTGGTCTTGGGCGCGCCGCGCTCGTAGCGCTGATAGTAAAGCTTGCCGTCGCGCCGGACTTCGACCTCGAATTCCTCGCTGAGCGCGTTGACCACCGAGGCGCCGACGCCGTGCAGACCGCCCGAAACTTTGTACACCCCGCGATCGAACTTGCCGCCGGCGTGCAGCACCGTGTGCACGACCTCGAGCGCCGAGCGCTTCTCGGTCGGATGCATATCGACCGGGATGCCGCGGCCGTTGTCTTCGACCGAGAGCTGATTGTCGCTCAGGATGATGAGGTTGATCTCGTCGCAGTAG
>Ga0307373_10002941_pt1 | contig 30346 bp, 21 predicted proteins | sample OX2MG_FD_202534 | JGI IMG/M metagenome (GOLD analysis project Ga0307373, IMG submission 202534) | Soil microbial communities from Risofladan, Vaasa, Finland - OX-2 | ecosystem: Environmental > Terrestrial > Soil > Coastal area > Acid sulfate soil | place: Finland: Risofladan, Vaasa | collected... | reverse complement strand
GAATTGAACTTGAGCAGGACTTCCTTGTTGAGGCGATGGTCCCTGGGCTCGAAGGGGAAAGTCTCTTCGCGAGTGACTTCGGTTGCGGGAAGTGCCGCAAGGTTAGGCAGGTCTCGCTCGCGGATGATCACCCAGCGGATTTGATCGTTGCCGGCAGCCTGCATGAGCGCGGTCTTATCGTCGAAGAACGGGAGCGATTTGGGCAGGTTGAGATAGTAGAGAGGCCCGACGGTTTTGTAGAGCGCGACGCCTGAAGTTGCGCCGTCCATCTGGCGGCGGATCGCAAGGGCGAACGGCTTTTCGCCGCGCCATTGGTCACCGGCTGGCATCGCGAAGATAAAGAGATAAGAGAGCATCAGGGCGGCGCCAATAGCGGTCGCGATTGCGATGTTGCGCGAGGTCAGGTTTCGCCAGGCCCAGATAATCGCGGCTAAAGAAAAAATCCAGGCGACGGCATAGATGAGACGATCGGGCGCGGGCGGTAGGGTTGCGAGGCGGCCGCGCAAGACCAGCGACGGCGGCAGCATCACGATCGCGCCGCCGATAACGGCTGCAACGAGGACGGCGAATCCGGCGTTCACCAGAGCGCGCGCGAACGGTGACAATTGATCGCGTGGACGCGAGAGCGTGCGTGCGACCATCAGGGCCGCGGCGGGGAGAATCGGAAGCAGGTAGTAGCTCCGCCGTGAGCCGGAGAGCGTGAAAAAGATAAAGGTCGCCCAGAAATAGATCAGCGTGAAACGATCGGCGCGAGGGCGTGAATCGGGTCGGGTGCTATCGGGATAGACGCTGGCGATCGATGCGGGGAGAAAGGCCGACCAGGGCGCCATCAAAGCGAAGATCACGTAGACGTAGAGATAGACGGGGCCGCGATGGTCGAAGGGATGGAAGTAGCGGACGACGTTCTCGCGATAGACCATCTCGAGGCCCTTTTCGGAACCGACGCGGGCGGCGGAGATGGCGAAGGGCTCGTAGTAGCAGAAAAGGCCGAGCGCGATCGCAAGCGGCGATTTCCAGTTCAACAGCCAGCGGTAGCGTTCGAAGAGCCATCGGAGGCGGGCGATGAGCGAGCCTTGAGAGAGGCGGCGCCAGAGTTCGAGCCATCCGCCGGCGAGACCCGAGTAGAGTCCGACCACCATCAGTGGGAGAACGAAACCGAGCAACCCCTTGGTGAGCGAGGTTGCGGCCATGATCAGCCAAAAGCCGAAGAGCCACCAGCCGGTGGGATTGTCCTCGTTGCGCAGGAAGAGGATCAGGGCGGCGAGTTCGCCGGTGACGGTTTCGACATCGGCGGAGGCGTGGCGGGAAAAGAAGACGAAGCTGAAGCTGGTGGCGAGGATGGCGCCGGCGAAAATCGCGGTGCGATCGCCATAGAGGCGCCGCCCGAGCAGCATCACGAACCAGACGGCGAGAAGGCCTGCGATCGCGCATGGGAGTCGGGCGGCGGTTTCGTCGAGCGAGCCGGTCAGATGGGTCGCGGCGAGCACGAGCCAGTAGGAGCCGAGCGGTTTATCGTAATAGACGTGGCCGTTGATAGTGGGCCAGAAGTAGTTGTGGGTCAGGAGCATCTCGCGGGCGATTTCGGCCCATCGGAATTCGGATGACCATAGCGCGCGGGCGCCAAGGCGGGCGAAGAAAAGCACGGCGCTGAGCGCGAGGACAATCGCGGCGCCGAGACGAAAGTAACGCGGCGATGCGGTAGAGGCGGCGGGCGAGGCGGATGAATCGGTCGCGGACGAAGGGCTCGCCGCCGAATGCGCGGAAGTTTTCATACGCGGATAAGCGTCGCAGCATGAAAAGCGGGGCGCAAGACCGAGTCGCGGGGGAGCCGCGTGGTATCGAGCGGCGGTGCATGTTAGCGTCGAAGCGACAATCGCGACGGCGGCGCGGAGACTTTTCGCCGCGGGGATTGAGCGGGTTTCGAAACGGGTCGATTTCAAAGCAGGTTCATCCAAATGAGCGACGCGCACGAGCCGGCGAGGAGGGGGCGGCGGCCCAACCGGCTGATAAAAGAGCAGAGTCCGTACCTTCGGCAGCACGCCTACAATCCGGTCGAGTGGAATCCGTGGGACGACGAAGCGCTGGGGCGGGCGCGCGCGGAGAACAAGCCGATTCTACTGTCGATTGGATATTCGGCGTGCCACTGGTGCCATGTGATGGAACGCGAATCGTTCGAGAACGAAGCGATCGCGGGGCTGATGAATGAGAACTTCGTTCCGATCAAGGTGGATCGCGAGGAGCGTCCGGACCTCGATCAGATTTACATGGACGCGGTGCAATTAATGGCGGGCCGGGGCGGATGGCCGCTGACGGTGTTTCTGACGCCGGATGGGAAGCCGTTCTATGGCGGGACCTATTTTCCGCCCGAGGATCGGCATGGGATGCCGGGCTTCCCGCGGGTCCTGACGGCGGTGGCGAAGGCGTATCACGAGAAGCCGGGCGATATCGCGCAGAACGTCGAGCGGCTGACGCATGCGCTCGACGAGCTTTCCTCGCAGGCGGCGGAGAGCGGCGACCTGCATAGCGGCACGGCCGAGGCGGCGGCGCGGGCGCTAGCGGGCCATTACGACCATCAGCACGGCGGAATCGGCGGGGCGCCGAAATTCCCCAGTGCGTTCGTGTTCTCGCTGTTCCTGCGGGTCTATCAGGCGAGCGGCGCGCTCGAGTTCGGCCATATGGTGCGCGAGACGCTGAGCGCGATGGCGAAGGGCGGCATCTACGATCAGATCGGCGGCGGGTTCCATCGCTACAGCGTTGACGATCACTGGCTGGTGCCGCACTTCGAGAAGATGCTCTATGACAACGCGCTGCTCGCGATGCTTTATCTGGACGCGGGGCGCGAGCTTAACGAGCCCGAATTCCTGAACGTCGCGCGTGAGACGCTGGATTACGTGGTGCGCGAGATGCAGAGCCCGGAGGGCGGGCTCTATGCGACCCAGGACGCCGATAGCGAAGGCGAAGAGGGCAAGTTCTTCTTGTGGACGCCCGAGGAGTCGCGAGCGCTGTTGGGCGAAGAGTTGAGCGCGATCGCGGAGCGGTACTTCGATATCAGCGAGGACGGGAATTTCGAGGGGAGCAACATCGCGCATCGCACGATCGACGTCGAGCAGGCGGCGCGGCTGTTCGCGATGAGCCGCGACGCAATGGCGGAAAAGGTAGCGGAGATTCGGCGGCGGATGTTCGCGGCGCGCGAGCATCGCGTCAAGCCTGCGCGCGACGAAAAGGTGCTCGCGGCGTGGAACGGGATGATGATCGCGTCGCTGGCGGAGGGATATCGCGTCTTCGGCGACGCGCGCTATCTTGCGGCGGCCGAGCGCGCGGTGGATTTCGTGATCACGCGGATGTGGAATGGCAACGCGCTCAAGCGGTCGTTCAAGGATGGGGTCGCGCGGTTCAACGGTTACCTGGAGGATTACGCGCTGATGGCGGCGGCGCTGGTCGCGGTATATGAAGCGTCGCTGAACCTGCGCTACCTCGAGATGGCGCGCGAGCTGGCCGACGCTATGATCGAGCGGTTCGCGGATCGAGAGCGCGGCGGATTTTTCTTCACTTCGGATGATCACGAGGCGCTAATCACGCGATCGAAGCCGGCCTTTGACGGATCGACGCCCTCGGGCAACAGCGCGGCCGTGATGGCGCTGCTGAGGCTTCACGCCTACACGGGCGAAGAGCATTACCTGGCCGAGGCGGCGCGAACGCTCCGGGTCTTTCGCGCGCAGATGGAGCAGCAGGCGTTCGGATTCTCGTTCATGCTCGAGGCGGCGCAGCTTTACGAGACGGGAGCGACGGAGATCGTGATCGTGGGCGATCGGCAGTCGGCCGAGTTCCGCGAATGGGTCGAGCGGCTGGGGCTGCTCTACATTCCGAACCGGGCGATCTTTGTCGTCGACCCGAAAGCGCCCGAGGCGAGCTTTGTACCTGAGGCGGCGCGCGGGCGTAACGCGGTCGATGGCCGACTGACGGCGTACGTGTGCCGCGAGCGAGCCTGCTCGATACCGCTGACCTCATGGGACGAGCTGCAGGCGGCGGTAAAAGGGAATCCGGCAGCGTGATGACGATCTCTTCGTCAGCGCGGTCGGCTTTGGAGGTTCCGCTTGCGAACGGCGCAGCGCCAGTCGCGGCGCTCGAGCCGGTGACGCTGAATCGCCCGGCGAATCGCGAACGGACGGTGCTTCGCGTCGCGGTGCACAATGTATACAAGGGCGGCAATCTCGAGGCGATGTGTGCGTTTCTGAGCCGCGGCCGGCTGGCGCAGGCAGGACTGATCATGCTCTGCGAAGTGGACTGGGATATGCGGCGGTCGCAAGGACTCAGGCTCGCGCCGGCGCTGGCGGAAAGACTCGGGATGAGTTTCGCCTATTTTCCGGAATACGCGATCAGGACCGGGCCGAAGGATTTTCGCGGCGTGGGCAATGCGATTCTTTCGGCCGAGCCGCTGACTGACGTGCGTGTCGTGCCGCTGCCGAATCTGCGTCTGAAGTACAATCCGCAAAAGTTGCCGGGAGGGAAGAGCGCGCTGGCCGCGACGACCCAGGTCGGCGGCAAAGCGATTACGTTCGCGGTCGCGCATCTCCATCGGCGGCTCGATCCGGCGGGGCGTGCGATCCAGATGGAGCGCCTGCTTTCGGAATTGCCGCGCGGCGTTGCGACAATCGTGGGTGGCGATCTGAACACCACGACGCTCGACGGCAATGGGCGATGGGCGCTATGGCGCGCCGTTGCTCCGATGATCCTGACGCCGTGGCGATTTCGGCGGCCCGAGCGCCACGAGCCGCTGTTTGAGCGGATGCGGGTTCACGGCTTCGATTTCGAGGCGAGCAACGCCACGCGCAAGCCGACTCACACGATAGAGCAATTGATACCGCCGCTCTGGCGCCCGAAGCTCGATTGGATAGCGGCGCGGGGAATCCGGGCGGTGCCGGGATCGGCGGCGGTGATCGCGCCGCGAACGTCGCTATTTGCCCGCCGCAGCTCGGATCACGACCTTATCGTCTGCGATTTTTCGCCACCGGATTAGCCCCGGTGGTTCACTTCAGGCCGGGTTGACCAGGGGATATTGAAGCTGGGCAATCACGTCGTTCAGGGAGTTGGCCGCGTCGCCGGCAAGCTCCAGTTGCGCGAACTTTTTTATCGCCGATTCGTGCACCACCATCGAATGGGCGACTTGGCGCTCATGTTCAGGCGCGGCACTCTCGATCTCGCGAAACTTTCCCAGGTACAGATCCGTGATCACGACAATTTCTTCCATATGCCTATGCCAGGACTTCGACGCAAAGCTCTTTGCGAAATTCGCAATCCGTTCACGAAGGTCGTCCTGCGCTATACTCAGGCCAAGCCGGGTCAGGAACGGTCGCAAGCGCGCTTTGGTCTCGGTTTCAAACTGAAGCAGTGTTCCCCACTTGTAGCGCCGCTCCGCATCCTGTTCCAGGCCGACGTAACACGAGAGAAGAGCTTCACCAAATACTTCGCCCTGATACATGCTTTCGTTGACGGCTTTAAGATATTCGGTCCGGTTCATGGTCGCTCCCAAGATGGTTTATCTTCGCCCTAGCCGGGTTACATTAACGCCGTAATAGCGTCGTTCGCGTCGAACGCTCAGAGCGACGGCCAGGGGAGTGGGCCGCGCGCCTTTTCATAGGCGCTCGCGACCTGCAACACGGTCACTTCGTCGAACGGGCGGCCGACTATCTGCATCGAGAGCGGCAGGCCGCCGGGTGCAAGACCGGTCGGAAGCGCAAGCGCGGGCTGCCCGGTCACGTTGAAGGGCGCGGTGAAGCGGAGCATCGCGGTGACCATGTTGATCGGATCGCCGGCGGGCGAGACGGTGCGGCCCTTTTCACCGATCATAGGCGCGGCGATAGCGACGGTGGGCGCGAGGAGTGCGGCGCGGCCTTCAAGCGCGTCGAGTGCGTCGGCCAGGACGCGCGCGCGGGCGCGCTGGGCGCGAACGTAATTGACCGCCGGCGTCATCATCGCGATCTCGAGTGTGCGGCGGACGTCGTGGCCGTAGTCGGCAGGCCGCTCGCGAAACCAGCGCTCGTGGAAATCGAACATCTCGGGCCACATGATGTCGGTCGCGATTGTCGAGGCGGTGTCGATCGACGGAATCGAAACTTCTTCGACGCGTGCGCCGAGCTTTTCGAGTAGCGCGACGGCGGCCTCGAGCGAGCGCGCGACCTCGTCCGAGACGCCTACCATCAGTTCCTTGACGAGGCCGAGGCGCAAGCCAGCAATTCCGGCGTCGAGGCGGATCGTGTAGTCGGGCACGGGTTCGAGGCTGGTGGTCGCATCGTTGGGATCGTGGCCCGCGATAACGGCGAGCATCAGGGCGGCGTCGCGGACCGAGCGGGTGATTGGGCCGGCGTGGTCGAGGGTGTCGGAGAGCGGCATCACGCCGTAGCGGCTGACACGGCTCCAGGTCTGCTTGAGCCCGACGCATCCGCAAAGCGCGGCGGGGATTCTGATCGAGCCGCCGGTATCGGTGCCGATCGTGGCGGCGGCGCTGCGGGCAACGATCGCGGCGGCCGAGCCTCCGCTCGAACCGCCCGGGATGCGCGTGAGGTCATAGGGGTTGCGGACGAAGCCCCAATGCTGATTGCTCGAACTCGCGCCGTTGGCGAATTCATGCAGGTTGAGCTTGCCGAGCAGGACTGCGCCGTCGGCGGCGAGGCGCGCCCACAGGGTGGAATCGTAGTCGGGAACGAAATCGGCGAGGATTTTCGAGCCGGCGGTGGTGCGGATTCCAGCGGTGCAGCATAGGTCCTTGAGCGCGACAGGGACGCCATGAAAGGGTCCGCGCCAGTTGCCCGAGGCGATTTCGCGATCGGCGCGGCGCGCATCCTCGCGGGCGCGATCGGCGGTGACGATGATATAGGCGCGAATGCGATCGTCGGTCGCCGCGATACGGCCGAGGTAGGCTTCGGTGATTTCCGCCGAGGACAGCTCGCGGTTGCGAATTTTCTGTGACAGAGCGGCTACATCGAGGTCGAGTATTTCGTTGCTCATTGTCGGTACTCCGGACGCGCCCGTGCGGGCGCGCAGCGTTTCAGGCGGCGTAACGGGTTCAAGCGCGGCGGCGGCGCGCGCGAATCCGCTCGGCTTCGGCGAGGAGGGTTGGATATCCGAAGGGCGGCTGCGTGACGCCGGGCTCGATTCCGACCAGGCGGCGGGTCTGAGTCATCAGCGCGCCGGCGGCATGAGCGGCCGAGGCGGCAGCGTCGTCGGCGAGCGCGCACTCGTGGAATTCAGCCGCGATATGTTTGACGGTTTCGGGAGTAAGCTTCGGCATCTGACTAATCCTCCTGGCGTGCCGGGCCCCGATATCGAGCGGGGCGGTCGCTATTTCAGAACGCGTCGCTCGCGCAAGCCGGCGATTCGCCGCGCGTCGTAGCCAAGATATTCGCGAAGAATCTCGTCACTATGTTCTCCCAAGAGCGGCGCCGCGTGGTCAACAGCCGTGGGTGTTTCGGAGAACTGGGCGAGGACGCCAGTCTGCAGCAACTTGCCCCATTGCGAATGGCGAAGCTCGGCGATGAGGCCGTTGGCAGCGACCTGCGGGTCGTTGAAGAGATCGGCGAAATGATTGATTCGGATCGCGGGGACGCCCGCATGGGCAAGCGCCGCGAGCGCCTCGGCACGATCGAGTCGCGCGAAGGAATCGGCGAGGATGACGGCGAGCGGGCCCTCGGCGGGTTGCGCGGCGGCGGCGGCGAAATCGGGCGCATTGGCGGGAGGCGCCATCTCGCGCATCGCCTCCCAATGGCTTGGCGTGGTCGCGTCGACGTAGAGCCAATCGCCGCCGCGGCATTGGTAGGCTCGGCAAAGCGCCGAGTATCCGCGCGATTCGGGGGCGCCGTTCTCCATGTCGGGACGGCCGTCGTAAAAGATGAACTCGCCCGCCTGAAACGCCATCGCGGACTGGAGCAGCGAGGTTTCGCATAGCTGGCCGCGACCGGTTTGCCGGCGCGCATGGAGCGCGAGCACGCATCCGAGCGCCGAGAGCATCGCGGCGCCGTAGTCGCAGATGGCGCAGGTGAGATAGAGCGGCGGATGGTTGTGGCCGCCCTCGGCCGCCATCACGCCCGAGCGGGCCTGGAGCAGCGGATCGAAGCCGGGCTGGTTGTGATCGGGGCCGCGATTACCGAAGCCGTTGACCGACATGTAGACGAGGCGGGGGTTGAGCGTGGCGAGCCGGGCGTAATCGAAGCCGAAGCGGCGCATCCGGCCGGGGCGCAGATTTTCGACGACGACATCGGCACGGCGCGCGAGCGCGTCGATTATCTCGCGGGCTTCGGGCGCGGCGAGATCGAGCGAGAGTCCGCGCTTGCCCTGGTTCCAGCCGAGGAAGCCGAAGCCGAAATTGCGGAAGGCGTCGCCTTCGAGGCTTTCGATCTTGATTACCTCGGCGCCCATCTGGGCGAGGATCATCGGCCCGTAAGAACCGGCGATATAGCTGCAGAAGTCCAGCACCAGGACGCCTTCGAGCGGACGCTTGAGCGTGGCGGCGGGGGCCGCGCCGGTTGTGGCTGCGGCCGCATGATCGTGCGTTGGCTCCGAGAGCCATTGTGCGACGACCGGATCGCGGACGAGCGCGGGCGCGGGGCCGGGGATTTCGCCAGGGGTGTCGTTGAGCGTGATCGATACGCCGAGCTGCACGGTCGAGCCGAGGACGGGGTCGGCGACCTCACGGCGCATCGCAAGCGCGCCGACCTGCGCGTCGGCGATAAAGGTCTGGCGCGAGAGCACGGGAGCCGAGGGGACGTCGTTCTCGCGCAGGATTTTGAGCCACTCATCGCGCGGGCGGGTTGCGATTATCTCCTGGATAGTCTCCTTGAGGGTCTCGCGATGCTCGGAGGAGACGCCCCAGGGCGCGCCCTCGAAGCGTTCGTCGGCGACCAGGCCGGGGCGATCGAGCGCGAGCGCGAACTTGTTCCAGAAGGTCATGTTGCCGCAGGCCGCGAACAGATACTCGCCGTCGGAGGCGCGGAAGAGACGATAGGCGGGAATCGGGCCGAGCGGATCAGCAGGGCCTTCGTACATCCGGGTCATCTTCTCGTGGCGCATGATGCCGCCGGTCTGGAGCGAAAAGGCGCCGGCGAGGAGCGAGACCTCGACCATCTGGCCGCGGCCATTGGCGTCGCGTGCGGCGATTGCGGCTATCGCGGCGGCCGCGCCGAGGGTCCCGGCGGAATAGCTCGAGGCGGGAAAGTGAAGCGCGACGGGATTGCCGCTGTGCGCCCACTGGCTGCCCATGATTCCGCTGAGCGCCGCGACCATATCATCGCTCAAGTCGAGTTCGGCCTCTGGGCCGCGGCTCCCGAGCGGCGGGATATGAAGCACGACGGCGCGGGGGTTCAAATCGCGGATCGAGGCGTAATCGAGGCCGTCCGCCTTAAGACGGGCTGGCGTGGCGCCCACGACGACGATATCGGCCCATCGGATGAGGCGGTCGCGATCGGCGCTCGCGGCGGCCGCGCTAAGATCGAGGAATAGCGAGCGCTTGCCCCGGTTGAGGACGTGAAAATGGGGTGTGCCACGTCCGGGAGCGCCAGCGGGCGGCTCGACCTTGATCGTGCGCGCGCCATGCTCGGCCAACGCCATCGCGGCACAGGCGGCGCCGAGATTGGCAGAGAATTCTACGACATTAAGGCCTTCGAGCGCCTGCTTCATCCTGCTCGCTCCACCAGGGTCCGGACGGCTTGAGGCCGCCGGAGTGATCTCGACCAGAAGTTCTCACGGGCATGGGCGGGGACGCAAGGCGGGCGATTATTCATCGGGAGGTTAATGGAGCGGTAACGCGGACGCCGCAAAAGGGCGGTCTTCAAAGGAGGGTAATCGCCGCGTAACGCGCGCGTAACGAACGAGCTTTAAATGCTCGCGGCGGCGTCCATAATCACACTCGGAGTAAAACCGTCAAAGAGGTGGAAATGATACGTAAGGTTCTTTCCGGTGCTTTAGTCTTTGCCGCATTAGTCATTGCGGCAAGTAATGCGCACGCGCAGACGCTGATAAACGGAGCGGGTTCCACATTCGGCTACCCGATCTACTCGAAGTGGTTCGACGAATACGTGAAGGTCGATCCGTCGATGCGCTTCAATTATCAGTCGATCGGCTCGGGGGGCGGCATCAACCTGCTATTCAACAAGACCGTCGATATTGGCGCCAGCGACGCTCCGCTCAGCGATGAGCAGATCAAGCGCGCACCGGGTCCGATCCTCGAGTTCCCGTCGGTGCTGGGCGCGGTCGTGATGACCTACAACGTCCAGGGTCTGACGAAGCCGCTGCGGCTCACCGGTCCGCTAATCGCGAACATTTACCTTGGCAAGGTCGGCAAGTGGAACGATCCGGCGATAGCGGCGCTCAATCCGGGCGTCACGCTGCCGGATCAGCAGATCGTCACATGCCATCGATCGGAAGGAAGCGGCACCACTTATATCTTCGCCGATTACATGTCGAAGGTGAGTCCGGAATGGGCGGCGAAGGTAGGCAAGTCAACCTCGCTCAGGTGGCCGGGCGGACTCGGCGGCAAGGGCAGCGAGGGCGTGACGGCACTGGTCGAGCAGACCCCGGGCGCGCTCGGCTACGTCGAATTGACTTACGCGCTGGCGAACAAGCTCGCTTTCGCGACGATCCAGAACAAGGACGGCAAGTGGATCGCGCCGTCGCTGGATGGAGTCACGGCGGCGGCCGCCGGGGCGTCGACGAGCATGCCGTCGGACTTCCGGGTCTCGATAACCGACGCACCGGGCGCCACTTCATATCCGCTGTCGTCGTTCACGTGGCTGCTGGTCTATCAGCAGCAGGCCGACGCGACGCGCGGAGCCGCGATCGTGAAGTTTCTGCACTGGGGCCTGACCAAAGGCCAGAAATCCGCGCCGCCGCTTTACTATGCGCCGCTGCCGAAGGCGGTCGTCGCGCTCGAGATGAAGCAACTCAAAGAGATTGTCGTCCCGTGATTGTCCGGGCGACCGAGGGGGAAGGAGAAAACACCATGAAATTCAGGAGTCCAGTCACGAAGGCGCTGGCTTTGCTCGGCGCGGGTGCGATCGCAACTCTGACCGCCGGATGCGCGGTCGCGACGATGCCGGCATCGGGAGGATGGGGACCGCCGCCGACCGCGATGGTCACGACCGCGGATGGCAAGAAAATAGTCGATCCGCGCGTGCAGGATTGCGCGATCGTTGGTATCGGCTCGCCGACCAAGTACGCATGTGGCGGCAAGGTCTACACCAGTATCCAGTTGACCGAGATGACGCAGAAGGCGAACGCGGCGGCCAACTGAGTAGGGAAGCTTGGGCTTCCCGAATCGGACAAACCCTAACGGAGAGAGTATCAATGAGACGGGTAAAACGGGGGATGCGCCTGCGCATCCTGATCGTGGCGGCAGCCTGCGTTATTGTGGGCGGCGGACGCGCGCTGGCGCAGAGCGCGTCGAATATCACGCTGTGGGTCGACGCGAAGACCGGACAGGTGTTCACCCGGCCGGGCCCGGGCCGGGCGCCGATGAAAATATCGGGCACGCTCGACAGCGCGGCGATGGAGCAGCAGATCGAGCAGAACGTCGCGGCGAAGACCCAGGCGCAGGTGGATTCGACCACCGCGCAGTTGCGCGAGCAGAACGCGTCGCTGCAACAGCAGGTGACCGCGATGAAGCCGGCTTGGAACAATTATACTGACTACTTCTTCAACAAAGTCAGAATTGGCACGCTGCTCTACGGCGATTACAGATTCTATACCCATACCGGATTCGGTCCTCAGGAACTTACGCAGATTATCCGTCCGGGTCCTGGCAACGACAATTTCAACTCATTCGATATCACGCGTACATATCTGAACTTCTTTTTCACGCCGACGCAGGATATCCTGTTCCGCGTCACGCCGAACATCTATCTGGCTAATGGCACCGCCTTTGCCGACAAGTTCGGCAAGGCCGGCGCCGTAGGGTCGAATCTCGACGGCAGCCTGGACTACCGGCTCAAGTATGCATATCTGCAGTACGCGAAGTTCTTCGACCACGCGGGTCCGATGAAGGGAGATACGGTCACCTTCGGTTCGCAGCCCAATCCGCTGGTGGGGTGGGAAGAGGACCTCTACAACTATCGCTATGTCAATTTGACCCCGTGGAACTACCTGAGCCTCTCGTCATCGCAGGTCGGCCTGACGGCGCAAGGCCCGATCAAGTTCAACGGCCTGCAATACGTCGATTATGATATCGGCGGCTTCAACGACGCGACCTTCCATGCCTTCGAGCAGACCAACAACAAACAGGTGATGGGACGCGTATCGGTCTATCCGTTCGGAGCCGAATGGCGCTTCGACGGCCTCGGTCTGACCGGCTTCTATGATTACGGCTACGGCAATACGACCCCCGACTTAGCTCAGATGCCCGCTACGTTTAAGGCTGGTCAGGCGCACTTCACCCGTATCGCGGCGCTGATGCACTATACCGCGGAGAACTGGGGAATCGCTGGCGAATTTGATGCCGGCCGGAATGCATTCACCACCGGGAATTTCTTTTCCGGCAGCGGCCCCGAAGATGCCTTCAGCGTGAGCTCGCCGGCGCCGCCGCCGACGGTCTATGCGCCATTCAACGCGATGGCGTCGGCTATCCTGAACAACGGCCAGGCCGCGGAGGAGGGATGGGATTTCTTCGGCCACTACCACATCGCCGATACCCCGCTCACTCTGTTTGGGATGTTCCAGCAGTTCCTGCCGAACACGAACTTCGGTACAGATCCGCTCGATTTCCAGAAATTCGTCGTGGGCGTGAGCTATCAGATCAACGAGTACCTGCGATTTGCGGTCGACAGCCAGAACCTGCTCTTTTACCATGGCAGTACGCCGGTTTCGGTCGCATCGTTGAAGCCCCTGGGATTCTCGGCGCCGACCGGATTCAAGGGATCGACGATTACGGATTCGGTACCTCGGGATACTCACGCGATATTTGCGAACCTCGAGTTCAACTACTGACCGATTTGTAGTATCGCAAGGCCGAGCGCGGCGAGCGGCGAGTTATCCCTGGCAGACTCGCCCTCGCCGCACGAGGCGAAATGGCCGCCGCGAGTGGCGTCGAAAGGCGCCGCTCGCGGCGGCTTTATTGGTCCTCGCCCTGTTTGAGGACGCAGCCCGGCTCAGCAGGAAAAAATGAACTTCATGATGTGGCCGGAGCCGCTACTTCCAAGAGCCTCGGCGATCGGGACGGCCGGCGGCATTGCGCGCGCCAGTTCGTACTCGTAAACTGGTGACAGCTTACTTAGAGAAGCAATTCGCGAGTTTTATCGAATTGGGGGCGAACTGGATTCGACGGAGGCAGGAAAGCTGTGGTCGCACGCCGGGGTACTGTTAGCCCGTTAAACAAACAGACTGCGAAATTTACCCGCAGACAATAACGGTTACGCTCTGGCGGCCTAAGGGCCGCTAGCGTTCCGCCGCTGCTCGCCCATGACAGCGGGCCGGGGCGTCATTTAGTGGGCTAGGGACTCGCGGTTCGCCGGTTGCGCTATTATCCCGAAACTTAAAGCGGCTGGTCTCCGACGAGCCCGTCCGTGGGCGCGGTTGAGACGAGATCAAATCGCGGAATAAGCGTGTAGTGGCCATCGCTGGAGGGTCTTCGGACGGGGGTTCAATTCCCCCCGCCTCCACCATATTAAGTGCTTGATTTTGTTCGGTTTCCGACTCTCCCGGACCGTCGGGGGACGGTTTGGGAGACGGTAAATCGGCCTCTCGCGGTCCGATAACCGACGAAAGAGCGGCGCTGATTTTGCGGCCCGCACCGGTCTGCAAACCTGGAATCCAGTTCCGGTAATGGCGGAAAATCATCTGCTCTGAAGTGCCGCAAACTCGCGCAACCCAGCCCGGATCTTCGCCTGCGGAAAGCGAGAGCGTGATGAACGTGTCGCGGATGCAATACTGGCCGCGCTCTCGAATCCCGGCGTCGTCAGAGGAGCAGCTACCGTCGAGGAGATGCTCCAGATCGCTGAGTGAAGGCAGGTGTCCTCCCCGCTCGAAGAGTCCGGAGCTGACGACCGATGCTACGCGATCTCCGTCTCGGACGGTGCTTGACTCCTCGTCGTCAGATCATGACGTTCGCAGATACCGGACGAGCAGACGCGTCACGTCATCCACAAACCGGCCTGCTTTCTCGTCGCTGAGGATATCCGGGCGACGCAGGACCGCGGCATGGGTCAGCGCTTCCACTACGGTCACTAAGACAAAGGCCGCGAGGTCGAGGTCGGCGACATCGATCTCATCACGATGCGCCTCCAGATAGCCCCGAACCAGCGCATAACCCTCTCGGACATTAGCTTCGATATTTTCGAGCCGCCCGACACGCGGGACCTGTTCCGCCAGAACGCCATGGAGCTTGGGATTGACGCGGTGACCGTCGATTGCAACTGAAACGAATTGACGCGCCGCGGCCTCGATTGGGAGCGCCGCTGCCTTGACCAGCGCGTTGCGCGTCACATCGGAGATTTCTTGCGCATGACGCTCAATAACCGCGGCTACCAGTGCCTCCTTGCTCGGGAAGTACTGGTACAGCGAACCGATACTGACGCCGGCCACCTCGGCAATCCTGTTGGTGCTCGCCCGGTCATAGCCTTCCTTGATCAAAACGCGAGTAGTCGCTTCCAGAAGCGCATCGACGGTTGCACGCGATCGCTCTTGAGAGGCGGATTTTCTTGGGTTTATTTGTAGTTTTTGCGCCATCTGTACTGGCTCGGAATGCGAGTTCACAATTATGAGCTATTACTTGTATTTTATCCATAATGAAAACGCAAGTCACGACGACATCTACACAAAGCAGGTAGCAGGGATATGAGCAAACAAACGCCGGATTATGGTCTCGATGCTGGCGCAGCCGTTTACGCGATGTTCGCGCTCGGCCTCGCGGGAGCGATCGTTGGTTTCATTCTCGTATGGACTTCGAGCCGGCACCTCGGGCTGGCTTACACGCTTCAAATTCTTGGCTTTTGCTTTCTGATCCTCGCGGCGCTCATGTTCGCCAGCAGTCGCTTTGGTAAATTTCGCGCACGCGACCGCATTCTCGCGCGCTTGCAGCTGCGCGGAGACGAAAGCGTGCTCGACGTCGGTTGCGGTCACGGGCTCTTGCTCATTGCCGCCGCAAAGATGCTGCCGCGAGGTCACGCGGTAGCTATCGATCTTTGGACGATGGATCAATCCGACAATTCGCGTGAATCCACGCTTAGAAATGCTGCGCTGGAGGGCGTCGCGGAGCGAGTCAGCGTTCATGACGGAGACATGCGCAAAATGCCCTTCGCCGACCGCAGTTTCGACGCCACCGTCGCCCACTTCGCCATCCACAACGTTCGGAGCGCCGAAGGGCGCCGCCAGGCAATCCGCGAGATCGTGCGCACCCTCAATCAAGGCGGCCAGGTGGCGATTTCCGACATATTCAGCCTCAACCTCTACGCCGACGAGTTGCGCAAGTCGGACATGATCGATGTGGAAATCTCCGGTCTTAGTTTCTGGACCTTTCCTCCCGCCCGCACCGTGACCGCAAGGAAGCGTTCGCAATCAGTCTGATGGAAATGACCCTCTCGAGAGGACGAGTTTTGCTATTACGCGATTAGGAGAAGGAACATGGATCAAGTCAGCACACTGGAAAGGGTATTCAGCTACAAGGCAAAGGCCAACAACGAGATTCTCGCGGCAATGCGACAATTTGACGATGCCTCTCCTGCAAAGGAGATCGCTGTCAGAGTCCTCAGCCACACCTATGCTGTCGACCGGATCTTCGCTGCGAACTTGAGGGGAGCGGAGCACGGATACTCCTCGCCCAACCCTAGCCAGGCGCCATCGCTGGAAGAATTATCCGAGGCGATCAAGAAAAGCGATCAGTGGTACATCGACTATGTGTCACGTCTGGATGAAGCGCAGTTGGCCGAGCGCATCGACTTTACGTTTACCGATGGCTTGCCCGGCCGCATGTCACGCGAAGAGATGCTGATGCATGTGACGATTCACGGCGCAGGCCACTGGGGTCAGATCGGGTTGATAATGATGGAAAACTCGATCACGCCGCCAGGCGATGGCTTCACGAGCTATTTGCATAAGGCAGAAGCCTCAACCCGGCGCCGGCCCGATGCGTCAAGCGACACGGTTGAAAGCCATCCGGACCAGAACGGATTAAACATGGCGCGGCTCGCCAAGCAGGAGCCGACTGAAACAGCAGCTCAAGAAGGGAAGGCGATGCCGCGCCTCGATGAGCTCACCGAATCTTTTAGAGCCGCAGTGGGTGCTGATTCCGGTCTCGGCAAAACGCTGAAATTCGATCTGAAGGGGCAGGGCTTCATCTACATCGATGGCGCTTCGGTCACCAATGAGGACACCCCGGCGGATCTGACACTTACTCTAACGATCAACGACCTGAAGGCAATGAGCCAAGGCAAGCTCGCTCCTATGACCGCAATGATGAGCGGGCGGCTCAAGCTCTCCGATATGGGCGTCGCCGCAAACCTTCAAGGCAAGATGCAAGCCCTGTTCTCCCAGATGCAAGAGGTTTCGCCTTCTATCTCTGCCGCTTAGCGCAGCATTCCGATTCCATCATCTGTCCCCCCGCAATAGTTGCGAGGAGTCCTGGTCATAGACGGCAAGAGGTTCACGCTGTGAAAGTCGAAAATATCAAAGAGGTCAAGGCGCGGTTCAACCGATTCGTGAGCGAGCTTCCGACTGAGGGATCGGTGATCATCACCAAAAATGGCCGCCCATGCGCGCTATTGATGCCGATGACCAAAGACACCGATCTGGAAGTCGTCGCGCTCTCGCAAAACAAGCGCTTCTGGAAGCTCTACGATTCGGCAGTCGAGAAGGTAATACCGCAAAAGAAATCGCCGTCGATCCTTGTCGTCGGTCTCCTCGGCTTCGAGAGCTTCACTGCTCTGCTTCACGTCTTCCGCTTTCCAGAAAACCACGATCGTGCTTTCCTCGCCTTTGCGTACATGCCCGCCGAATTCGGTTGTCTGGCGGTAGGTCAACCAGAACGGCGAAACATACTTTGATGCGGAAAGCAGAAAATAATTGATGCCCTTGTACGGCTTCTTCGACACCAGATTGCGCGGCAACCCAGTCGAGGTCCACGGCTTGCGCCACGGGACAATTCCGCTCTCCAGCAGGTTGATGATCTTCTCGGTGATAATCGCGTACACGTCCATTTGCATCGCTCCTTTGTGCGCTCGCTTCCCGAAGGGCAGAGCGCGGTTTGGTTCGTAAAAACCCGAACCTTTCTTTCCGCCCCTCGCGCTTCACCCAAAGCTGAGAGTGAGAGGCGGAACGGGACCGATGCGGAGCGCAGCGGAGCAACCAATGAACGCGGCGGAGCAATTCAAGGCCGCCGTGACAAGCGAAGCGTTCCCATCAGGGATGGCGCGTCGGTCTTGAGCGGAGCCACGCAAGGCGGGGCCGGGTGGCGGTGACTCGTCGACTTGCTTAAGTATATGCTAGCGATATACGCCATAGCCGCGTGAAGTGGGACGAGCGGCTGACGGAATGCGAGGGCTTCCAATGGGATGCCGGCAACTCCGCGAAGATTTGGGACCGCCATCAGGTGATGCCGACCGAGTGTGAGGAGCTGTTCCTCAATCGGCCACTGATCGTCGGCAGCGACGACCAGCATTCTGCGGGTGAAGATCGCTTTTATGCTCTGGGCCAGAGTGACAGTGGCAGACCGATGTTCGTGGCAATTACGCTTCGCGGCGTTCTAATCCGAGTGATCTCGGCGCGCGACATGAGCCGCAAGGAACGAAGGATTTTCGGTCGTCATGAAAAAGGCTCTGCCTAGATTCAAGAGCGAAGATAGCGAGCGCGAGTTCTGGGCGAAGCACGACTCGGCGGACTTCATCGACTGGCGCAAGACGAAGCGGGTGACACTCCCGAACCTTCGGCCCTCGTCGCAGACCATCTCATTGCGTCTGCCGAAGCCGATGCTCGATAGGCTCAAGCTTCTCGCCAACAAGCGCGACGTGCCCTATCAGTCGCTGCTCAAGATGTTCGTGGCGGACAGACTGAAAGCGGAGCTGAAAGAGTGAGTCTTCGACTGCCAGTAAGTCCTGCACCACGGAGCCGTCAATCGCGTAGAGCGAAGAGACTAGCGTAGGTTGCTTCTGTTGAGGGGGAATCGCACCGCTGAAGTCGTTACGCCGAAGCTTGCTGGATGCGGCGGTGCGAGCGGAAATGTGATATCTCCGTGCGAGTCTGCCCGCAGGCGTAGGGCCTTCGGATGCGGATAGTTCTTAGTGGAGAATCGGGGGACGGGGCGTGAAGACGATTTTTGACCTGTGCGAGCCGCGAAAGGATGTCGCCAAAGGTGACATCGCGAAGTCGGATTTTGCGGCCGACCTTGCGCAGGTGATCAAGGGCACCGCTTCCGACGAGTATCGGACTCCTGAACCGTTCTTCCGGAACACCTATCCGACGCGAGGGCTAAAGAGCCTGCTCGCGAACGTGTGCGCGCGATTGAGCGGAAAGCCGGGCGAAGTCGCCGCCATCTTTCGCCTGGGAACGTCATTCGGCGGCGGCAAGACGCACTCGCTGATTGCGCTCGTTCACGCCGCGAACGCGATGCGCGGTGTGACCAATGCCGCCGAATTCATCGATACTGCGTTGGTTCCGAAAGGCCACGTTCGCGTCGCCGCGTTCGACGGCGAGAATGCCGACCCCGCCAACGGCCGCAAGATGGGCGATGTTCTCGCCTTCACCCCGTGGGGTGAAATTGCCTACGCGCTCGCTGGCAAGGCCGGGTACGAGCGCGTTCGCCGTGGAGACGAGCAGGCAATCGCTCCCGGCGCTGAGACCATACAGGAACTGTTCGGCGGCGAGCCGACGCTGATTCTGCTCGACGAGCTGTCCGTTTACCTGCGCAAGGTACAAAAACTGCCGCAGGCGCGCGAGCAGCTTGCCGCGTTCCTCACCTCGCTTTTTAAGGCGGTTGAGTCCTCGCCGAAAGCGGCTGTGGTTTACACGCTTTCGATTGGAAAGGACGATCGTTCTTCCGACGCGTACAGCGAAGAAAGCCAGTTCATTGCCGATCGGATGGCTGAAATCGAAAGCGTTTCCGCGCGTAAAGCCACGCTGCTGAACCCGACCGAGGACGACGAGACGGTGCAGGTGCTTCGCCGGCGTTTGTTCGACCGAATCGATGATCACGGCGCTTCCGAAGTGATCGACGGTTATCGCGAAACCTGGAACTCGAACCGCGATGCACTCATCCCCGAAGCCTCTCGCCCCGAAACGATCGATGCTTTCCGCGCGAGCTACCCGTTTCACCCGGACGTGCTTGCCACTCTCACCGGCAAGACCGCGACCCTCGTCACCTTTCAGCGTGTGCGCGGGATGCTGCGTCTGCTGGCCGGAACCGTCGCCTATCTGTGGAGCACAAAGCCGGCTGATGCCACCGCGATCCACCTGCACCATATAGATCCCGGCTTCCCTGCGATCTACGAAGAAATCGCCACGCGCCTTGGACAGCGCGCGTATGTCCCGGCGATCCGCAATGACATCGTCGCGGCCGAACCCGGCAAGAAGGCGCTCGCGCAGGAAATCGACGACGCGCACTACCGTGGATTGGCGCCGTACGCCACCTACGTCGCGCGCACGATCTTCATTCACACGCTCGCTTACAACGATCAGCTAAAAGGCGTCACGCCCGAGCATCTGCGCTTCTCGATTCTCGGTCCGGAAACCGACATCAGCTTTATCGATGACGCGCGCAAGCGCTTCGTCGAAGACTCCTCCTATCTCGACGATCGCCCGACCGCGCCACTGCGCTTCCTGGTCGAAGCAAATCTGACCCAGATCATCCGCCGTCAGGAACAGTACGCGGATGCCGGAGAAGTGCGCGCTCAGCTTAACGATCGCATCAAGCGTATTTTCGGCGGCAATTACTTCGAGATGATTCCGTTTGCCGGCGGACCGTGGGATGTTCCCGACGACACTGGCGACGGACGCCCGCGGCTGGTCGTGATGTCGTATGACGGCGTCACGGCTGGTACCGCCGTTGAGAGCGTGCCTGACCTGGTCGCGCAGATTTTCGCGCGGAAAAATGCTGACGGCAATGCCTTCCGCGAGCTGCGCAACAATCTGCTGTTTGTCGTTGCCGATGAGGACAAGATCGGCGAGATGCGCCGCGCGATGGTGCGCCGTCTCGCGCTCGCTGAGCTGCGCAATCCCGAACGATTGGGCGACCTTGCCGAGCATCAGAAAGCCAAGATTCTCGAACTCGAGGAACGGTCCGAATCGCAGGTCGCGGTCGCGATTCAGCAGTGCTATCAGCACGTTTTCTACCCCTCACGAAATCGGCTGTCCCGGGCGGAAGTTGACCTCGCCCATACCGCCCTCGCGTTGCATAACACTTCCGACGCGCCCGGCGCGGGACAGGTTCAAATTCTGCGCACACTTCGCGAGCAGAAGAAGCTCCGCACGCGCGAGGACGAACCCGACGCCCCAGCCTACATCCGCGACCGGACTCCGCTCCGCAAGGGCCAGATGACCACGCTCGCGCTGCGTGATGAGTTCCGCAAGGATCCGGCGCTGCCGATCTTGCTCGGCGACGAAGTCTTCGTCCGCGCGATTCGCAAGGGCGTCGAGGACAGCATCTTCGTCTATAGAAGCGGCACGCTGCTCTATGGTCCTGGCGATCCCAATGCCGATATCCGCATCGACGAAAACTCCGTCGTCTTCACGATGGACTATGCGCGCCAACACGACATCTGGCCGCGACCCAAGGTCGAGACAGGCGGAGAGCCTGGCGGCGTAGATAAAGGAGGCGCGACTGGTGGCGGCGGAGGAACAGGCGCGGGTGGCGACACCCACGGCGGAATTGGCGGCGCAGGTGATGCCGGCGAGAAAAGCGGCGGTTCGCCGACGCCTTCGCAGACCTTCACTGCCGAAGCGGTTTTGCGCGAGGCGCTAATCCAGCTTTGGGAGCAGGCGCGCAAAGCCAAGGTTGCCAAGATCGGCGTGCTGAAGATCAAGGTTTTCGATGCGACCGACGCATTCCGCCTTCTCGGCGCCGTCAGTTCGATATCGAGCGCCGTGAAAACCGCTAAAATGAATGGCGGCTACGAGACCAAGGAAAAGGCAACGATGACGTTCGAGTTCACCGGCCCGGTCGCCGACGCGCTTCCGGTCAAGGATTTTCTCGACTCACAGATGCGCGCGGCAGCCGACAAGAAGCTCGACACTACCTTCGAGATTCGATTCAACGACGGTCTGGCGATGACCGGTGACGCGGCCGAGAAACTCACGGATCGGCTGTCAAAGTTTGCAACAGGCTCGGCCTACGTGTCGGCATCGGCGGAGGCGAAAGCATGAAAGCACAGGTTCATAGGATTGACGAAATAGTGCCGCGCTCTTCGCAGCCGCGCTTCGAGATTCGCTCGCGCACCTATCGGCCCGGAGACACCGAGATCGAGATTTACCAGATGCCGGCGCCCGCCACCCAGTATATCCGCACGCCGCTTCGGATCGCGGGATTGCGTGGTCGCAACCTGGAACTCATCGAGCATCGCGTGCTCCGGCGCCTCACGCAGGAAGGTATCCGCTTCGATTCTACGCGCGACCCTGCTGCCGCGCGACGCGGCTCGGTCCGTCCCGTGAGCGAGGAATTAGCGATGACGCTCGGCCTCGTGTTCCGAACACTTGCGCCGATGCGAAGCAGAAACCGGATGCGCGAAGTGGTTGAGGGAATCGAGACGATGCAGCGTGAAGAAGCGGCGTACTGGCTCGGGATGGCGATGCATCGGAAGTATCCGCGCCGGGTGCTGAACGCGCTGCGGATTCTGCTGACTGATCCCAAGCGCAACCTATAGCGCCCGCGCGCAATGCCGAAAGACATTCGACTAATTGAACGCTGGCTGCCGATCGCGGAGCTGGGAATCGAATCCGTCCGCGAGCGCACTCCGATGACGCCCTTTCCGGCGCCTAATCGACTGCATGTATGGTGGGCGCGACGACCGTTGATCGCTTCGCGCGCGGCGATTCTCGCATCGATCCTGCCGGCCAATGCGGACCACGCGAAATTCCTTCACGCGCTCGGCATTCACGGCGATCCGATGAAGGCGCGTCGCCTGATGGATCAGGTGCAAAGAACGGGCGTGCGCGTGAAAGACCCATATGGATACACGCGCGCATTTTCGTATCGCGTCGACAAAAAGGACCAAGAATGGCTTCGGGCTCAGTGCAACCAGACAGATTTGAGATTGTGCGATCCGACTGCCGGCGGTGGAAGCATACCATTCGAATCGGTTCGTCTCGGCATAGCGACAGACGCGAATGAGCTTAATCCGGTAGCCACGCTGCTGTTGAAAGCAACGGTTGAATGGCCCGCCCAATTCGGAGCGCCTCTACGCCTAGAGTTCGAACGAATCGCAAAGGCCTGGCGCGACCGGCTCGAAGGCGAGCTAAGCCAATTCTTTCCTCAGCTCTGCGCCCCCGACCAAATCGACCTCACGTATCTTTGGGCGCGGACGATTACCTGCCCCTATTGCGAGGGACTGGTGCCGCTTTCGCCGAACTGGCGGCTCGCTCCCGATGGCACGGGCGTCCGGCTCAAGCCGATCCTCGGCAAAGGTCCGGGATCGAAGGGGCGGCGATGCGGCTTCGAGATCGTCGAGACGGTCAAGGAGCAGTCTGCCGGAACGGTCGCCGATGGCGACGCGACCTGCCCATTTTCGGACTGCGGACGCGTCATCGACGGCGACGAAATCAAGCGCCAGGCGCAGGCCGGCCAGATGGGCGAGCAGCTCTACACCGTCGTCTTCAAGCAGCGCGTCGAGGTCAAGACCAAAACCGGCAAGTTTCGTGGCAAATGGGAGCGTGGCTATCGCGCACCTCGTCCAGAAGACGACAACAGCGAAGAAATCAAAGCGCGCCTCGCGGAGAAGATGATCCAGTGGGAATCGCTTGATGTCGTTCCGAACGAGCGCTTCCCCGAGAATACAAACGACGATCGCCCGATCCAGTACGGAATGCCGCTCTGGCGCGACATGTTCTCGCCGCGTCAGCTTTTTTGCCACGGCACCAGCGTCGAAGTCTTCCGCGAATTGCTTGAAGACGAATATCGCCGCGGGGCGCTAAGCGAAGTTACCAAGGCTGCGTTCGTTTATCTCGCCCTCGCCATGGACAAGATGGCCGATTACAACTCGCGCATGACGCGCTGGCACACCGGTCGAGAGGTGATGGTAAACACGTTTGACCGCCATGACTTCTCTTTCAAATGGTCCTACGCGGAGATGGCTCCCCTGATCGTCGGCCTGGGATACGATTGGGTAATTGAGCAGGTATCCAAATGCATTAGTGAACTAGTCGAAATGGCCAGGCCCGCCGTCGCTGTTGGCAACGGACCACTGTTCGCGAATGGAAGCTCCGCCTCCTTCACGCCGCCGCCAATTTCTATTACGTGCAAGTCCGCCGACAACCTGGATCATCTCGCGGATGCCAGCATCGACGTGATCGTGATGGACCCGCCGTACTATGACAATGTCATGTACGCGGAGCTGTCCGACTTCTTCTATGTCTGGCTCAAACGCACTGCCGGCCGCGTCATCCCAGAACTCTTCACCCGCGCGCTCACCGACAAAGAGCACGAAGCTGTCGCCAATCCCGCCAAGTTCAAAGGCCAGCCGAGCGCCAAGGCCCTCGCCGGCCGCGACTACCAGGAGCGAATGGCCGCAATCTTCACCGAATGCCGCCGCCTGCTGAAGCCCGCCGGCGTAATGACCCTGATGTTCACCCACAAGGCGACGGGAGCGTGGGACGCCCTGACCAAGGGCCTGATGCACGCGGGCTTTGCGATTTCAGCCTCATGGCCGATCAACACCGAGGCTGAAGGCAGCCTGCACATCAAGGACAAGGCCGCCGCCAACAGCACGATCTTCCTGGTCTGCCGCCCGCGCGAAGATGCGCCGCGCGATGGATCGACGATCTATTGGGAAGACGTCGAGCCGCTGGTTGCGCAGGCTGTCCGAACGCGTGTCGCGGAATTCCAGCAGGCCGGAATCGGCGGCGTCGATCTCTACCTTGCTTCCTTCGGTCCCGCGCTCGAAGAATTCTCGCGCCATTGGCCGCTCAAACGCGGCACCCCGCGCACGAAGCCAGAAAGCCGTCGGCGAGTTAAGCAGGCGGAGCTATTCCGCGAGGAATGGGATCCCTACGCCGTCACTCCTGAAGACGCTCTCGATGCTGCGAGGCGAGAAGTGAAACGTTGGCGCTTGGAGCAATTAACACATTCCAAAATTCGCGAGGAGCTGGATCCCGCAACGTCGTGGTTCGTTCTCGCATGGGACGCGTTCCGGGCACCTAGGGTGGCCTACGATGAAGCGTTGGTGCTCGCCCGCGCCGTGGGCGTCGAACTGGACGCACAGATCATCGGTCGCCTCGCCGAAAAGAAAGGTGGCGACATCATCATCTGGGATAGCGAGCGCCGCGCCGCCAAGGGCGCGCTGGGTCCGGCCGACGGATCCCGGGGAATGATCGACGCGATTCATCATGCCGCTTACTTCGCGCGATCGCGATCACTGGAATCCGCGCGCGAATTGCTTCATCGCGCTGGAGTCGATAGCGAGGCCACCTTTTTCGCGGCGCTGGAAGCAGTACTCGAGGTGCTGCCACCCTCGAAAGCATATTCGGGCGTCGAATTGGACGGCGATCTTGCGTTGGCAGCAAGCGATTTCGAGGCGCTTGAAAAGCTGCGCCGTCTCGCCTTTACCGAGCACGTCGATGCGCCCGATCAGCTAAACCTTTTCAAGGAAGAAGCAACCGCTTGAGCCGACTCGCCGATCACGAGTGGTTGCTGAAATACACCCGCGATGAGGGCGACCTGGTTGCACTCTTCTATCAAATCGCGCTCACGTGTGCGGTCCGATACGACCGCCTGACCGGCTATTTCAATGCTGGGGCGCTGACGCTTGCGGCCCGCGGCATCGAAGGACTGGTGCGCAACAGGGGAAAGATGCGGCTGGTCGTCGGATGCACGCTGCGAGCCGAAGAGGTCGCGGCGATTGAGAAGGGAGAGTCGCTCAGAAACACCATCGAGCGGCGCATGCTCGCGAATCCGCTTGCGCCGTCCAATCAAGAATCGATCGACGCGCTCGAACTGCTCGCATGGATGGTCGCGAACGGGCATCTGGAAGTGAAGGTATCGATCCCCTGCGATGAGAACCGGCGGCCAACTCCAGCCGAAGGAATTTTCCACGAGAAGTCGGGGATCATCGAGGACGAGCGCGGTGACACGGTAGCGTTCACCGGCAGCAACAATGAAACCCCGTCGGGATGGCAGGGCAACTGGGAAAGCTTCCACGTTTTCACCTCGTGGCGTGAGCCGGAGCGAGTCGTTGATGAGGAATCCAACTTCGGGAAAATCTGGAGCGGCAATGCACGCCGGGTTCTGACCTACGATGTCCCGAGCGCGGTCCGCGATAATCTCCTGCAGTTCTTGCCCAAGGACGACAAACCGGCGCGACTGAAGGCCGTCGAATCGGTTGGCGACTCCGAAGAAAAGCCGCCGCCCGAAGTCATTCCTGAAACGATCATTGAGATACCTCAGTCCGAATTGCGCCGCCTCGTGTGGGGCTTCATCAAGCATGCACCGAATCTCCCTAACGGCGGCGAACGCGTTGGCGAGGCGACGGCTGCGGTGATCCCGTGGCCGCATCAGGTGCTTGCGTTTCAGAAGATGTACGAGAACTGGCCGCCGAAGCTCCTGATTGCCGACGAGGTCGGATTGGGAAAGACGATTGAGGCGGGACTGCTCATCAGACAGGCGTGGCTGGCGGGCAAAGCTCGGCGAATAATCCTGCTCGCCCCTAAGGGATTGCTTAAGCAATGGCAGATTGAGCTTCGCGAAAAGTTCAATCTCAACTGGCCGATTTACGATGGACAGAAGTTGATTTGGTATCCATCGCCGTCGATGAAAGGCCACAACGAGCGCGCAGTCGGTCGCAGCGAATGGCACAAAGAACCGGCGGTGATCGTGTCGAGCCAACTGCTCCGGCGTCAGGAACGTGCCGACGATCTTCTCGCGACCGCAGAGCCTTGGGATCTCATGATTCTCGACGAGGCACATCATGCGCGTCGGCGCGCTCCGGGTGCTCCCACAGAGGGCGGCCCGAATCGCATGTTGCGGCTGATGCAGCGGCTTCGTGAGCGAACACAGGGACTCGTACTGCTCACCGCTACCCCGATGCAAGTACATCCCGTGGAAATCTGGGACCTCCTGAATCTGCTGGGGCTCCCTCATGCCTGGGACGCAGCGGGATTCGTGCGCTTCTTCAGAGAAATCGAGGAGCCCAGCCCATCAGGTGAGACATTCGAGCATTTAGCGCGAATGTTCCGTGCAGCCGAGAAGGCATACGGAGAGGCAAAAGCCGAAGAGGTCGCACGCCTGGGCGGCGTGAGTCGTCTCAAGGCTAGGAAGGTCCTTGACGCGCTTCGCGATGAAGCGAGTATTCCGCGCCGCAGGCTAGAAACGCCTGAACGGAAGCTCGCCATACGGGTGATGAAGCGAAATACTCCTGTCGCGCGCCTAGTGTTGCGTGCGACGCGGGAGACGTTACGCGCGTATTTCAGGCAGGGCCGGCTCTCGACGCCAATAGCAGACCGGGAGATCGACGATCAATTCATCGATCTTTCGCCAGACGAGCAGATGCTCTATCAGGCAGTCGATGACTACATCTCCACGGCCTACGGCCGGGCTTCCGAGAAGGAGCGTAGCGCTGTGGGATTTTTGCTTACGATCTACCGGCGGCGTCTGGCGAGTAGCTTCGCCGCGCTAAGGAACACGCTCGAAGATCATCTGGCGGTGATCTCGGGTGCAAAAAACTCTCCAGCGCCTGCGAGAGCCGAAGAAGATGCCTTGGAGGACGCTTCGGCGGACGAAGAGCCGGATTCCGAGGAAGTAGTGGCACGCGAACGCGAGGGGCTCGCGGCGCAGGAACGCGCGGAAATTGAAACGTTGCTAGCTAGCATTCGCAAGCTGCCGCCAGATAGCAAAGTCGAGAAGCTGAAGAAAGTTCTCGCAGATTTGCGATCAGACGGTTACCCGCAGGTGATGGTCTTCACGCAATATACGGACACAATGGATTTCATTCGAGAGGAATTGGCGAGCGACAACAATCTGCGTGCCTTGTGCTTTTCCGGCCGCGGTGGTGAGGTGCGCGATCCTGACGGGGCTTGGCGCACGGTTTCGCGCGACGACATCAAGCGACGATTCAAAGAAGGAAAGGCCGATGTGCTTCTGTGCACCGACGCGGCTGCCGAAGGACTCAACTTTCAGTTTTGCGGCGCACTCGTGAATTACGACTTGCCGTGGAACCCGATGAAGGTCGAGCAGCGTATCGGGCGGATCGATCGCTTGGGTCAGAAGTTCGCTAAAATCAGAGCAGTCAACCTTCACTATCGCGATACAATCGAGAGCGATATCTATATATCCTTGGGGAAGCGGCACAACATGTTCCAGCAGGTGGTTGGCCGTTTGCAGCCGATTCTGTCCCGTCTGCCGAACCTTGTCGCCCAAACAGTGTTATCAGGGCAGGCGCGTGACCCAGAAATTAGGAAAAGCCTGACCTCGAGAATTGAGTCCGAAGCAAAGGAAGCTGAGGCATCGGGCTTCGATCTTGAAGCTGCGGTCGATGAAGACTTCACCGAACCGAACCGGCCAGCCCCCCGCCTTTCCCTTGACGACATTGATTTGGTGATCCGCACAAACGGAGTACTTCCGCCCGGCGTCGAAGTCCAAACAATGGGAACCCGCGAGTACAGCTATCTCGCGCCGGGCATGCCAGAGCGTCTGCGCGTTACGACTGACGCCGCCTACTACGAGCAACATTCGGATAGCGTCGAACTATGGTCGCCCGGTAATCCGCTGTTCCCGACCGTTGAAATAGCAACTGAAACAAACCCTTCCGTATCAGATCTTTCTATCCGAGAGATCCTTGTTGATCCCCGATCCATGGCCTCTAACAAGTGAGTGCCCGACGATTCAAGCGAAGCCGTCAAGGTGAAAGACGGCGCGAAAATTGTGCCACTTCTCCAAGTGTCCGGACATCTCCATAGGCGCTCTCGGACTTGGCACGCCGAAAGCCACAACGACAAATTCCACCCAAGCATGGGCCCCGCCGTCAGGCCATCATAACGCTGACGGATGGCGTTGATGGGCACCGGCCCGCCACCGGGATCGACCTCGGCGCCGACGCTTAGACCGTCCCGCAGCTGAACAGGCACCTCGAACGGGTGCTGAATCTCTTCATATCGGTGATAAGAACTCGGAAATGACGATTCCTGCAAATATAGAAGCCGCAGAGATCGCGCTTGCCAACCTCTTGTCCGAGGTCAGCAGCTTTACTGGTTTCTTCCTTTCGATGGCGAGCTCTCTCGCAGTGTAGGCTATCATGCAGTCTTGGGTCTTCAATGCCCTTCGTTCATGTATGCCAACCAATGTCAGTAGCTGCCGACAATGGAAATAGTTCCTACCGGCAAATGCCCTGACGACAAGTCGACTGTCCGCCAAATCCTCGAAAAAGCGGCGATCCGCATGTTCGTACTCGGCAATGCTGATCCGTCCATCGCGAACGCAAGACCCTAACGCACTCACGATTTCGAGAACCGAGATCTCGGCTATGAAGACCTCTCCTTTAAGTCTCCCGACTATCTGACGGCACCGATAGTGGTGCTTTCCTGAGATATACGCCCATTTCAGAGCGGAGGTGTCCAGGAAGTGGATCACTTGTCGCGTTTCTTCCGATTTTGCCGAAGCTTTTGATCCATTCTCTTTACATTCGCAGTTTTCACTTTTTTCGAGGCCACCACCTCTATAGCCAATCGCTTCCAGTCCAGGTTTCCGCTACCTTCGTCTGTCAGGTTCTTCACTGCTTCGACCAAACTGTGAACAGACACTGGTTTCGCCAGATAAAGATCAGCGGCAATTTTCTCCCTCAACTCCTTTTGTACTTCGCGAGCGTCGATGGTTCCGTGATCGATTTGACCAGAGATAATCACAGTTCTAAGGAATGGACTGAGTTTTTTCAATTCCAGAGTAAGCTCAAGTCCTCGTAAACCCGGCATAATGAAATCGACAATGGCGACGTCATAGCCAGTTCGACGCGCCAGTGCCAGGGCCTCGTCTGCCGAACCCGCAGTATCGACTTCATAGCCTTGAAGGCATAGCCCGTCACTCAGTACAGTGCGTATATCAGCTTCATCGTCAACGAGCAGAACGCGAATCATGGCTGATCTTCCTGGGAATGGTTACTACGAATCTTGTTGGATCCTGAAAGCTTTCGCACGAGAGATCTCCTCCAAGCACCCGAAGTGCTTCCCGGTACATAATAAGAGCAACGCCCATGCCGCCTTGTTTACTTGTGGTTTCGCGTCTGAACACGCGTTCACGCATTGCTTCTGGAACGCCGGGTCCGTCATCTTCAACAGAGATGCTGATCGCATTGCGATTCTCGCTCACTCGCACATAGATATTATGGTCTTTAGGGTTATCTAAACTGACGATAGCCTCGTATGCATTGATCATCAAATTGGTTAGTGCCATCAGTATTGACCACCTGTTGGATGTGACTTTAGCCGATACCTTATCGCTGCTATGCAACGAGATACCTCTTGCGGCCGTCCTAACCTCAAATTCTTCAACGACCTCCGAGATTAGCGCATTCAGATCGACGGACTCAGTCTCCTCTCTCCGCTCACCAAGGTCCTTAAGGAAACGAATATGTTTATCCATGCGGTCAACATTTCGCTGTATGGTGGTGATCGAATCGTCTACTTCCGGCAAGGTCACGCCCGCTTTTGAGAGTCGAGTCGCGATGTTTTCAGACGCTCCGTATATTACAGTCAGAGGCTGCCTCAGCTCGTGAGCCAAACCTAGCGAAAGCACACTAAGGGTGCGCTGACTAGCCTGTATAAGCTTCTGACTCTTCTTAAGCCGTGACTCCTCCCAACGAGGTTTCGCGACCCGACGCTCGAGTTCAACCTCCAGTTCGCTTAGACGGTTCTTGAGAAATTTTGCGAACGATTCGAACTCGGGACCTCTGATAAAGGCGCGTCGATTCGTGGCGTCCTGTAGTTTGGGGTTTGTTTCGCGCCCAATTTGAACGAAACCAAAAAGACGCGAAGGGACCAGGGGCATGTGTCCCGCCCTCTTAGCACGTTTCGCGAGAAGACCAAGCCAGTCAGCATCCGCGGAACCTGCGGGTTCAACTCTAAGTCCGTCGCGATATACTCCCACACCCGGAACAGCACCGTTGACATCGCCCTTTTTTGGTCGATTGATGAAATAGAGGAAGTGCCCGTCAATCGGGCCAAAGTCAACATGATCGTCTTCGTCCGC
>Ga0307373_10002940_pt1 | contig 30355 bp, 31 predicted proteins | sample OX2MG_FD_202534 | JGI IMG/M metagenome (GOLD analysis project Ga0307373, IMG submission 202534) | Soil microbial communities from Risofladan, Vaasa, Finland - OX-2 | ecosystem: Environmental > Terrestrial > Soil > Coastal area > Acid sulfate soil | place: Finland: Risofladan, Vaasa | collected... | reverse complement strand
CGGGCGCTGGCCCGCTCGGCCTGATACCCGCTCCACCCCCCACCGAACTCGTGCCCGGTCCGGCTGTGGGGGTCGAGCTCGAGGACTGAGGTCACCGTCCGCTCGAGGAAGGCCCGATCGTGGGAGACGATGACCACGCCCCCGAGGCGGGATCCCACCCAGGCCTCGAGCCTGCGGAGCCCTTCGAAGTCGAGGTCGTTGGTCGGCTCGTCGAGCAAGGTGATGTCGAACCGGGAGATCTCGATGCCCGCCAGCGCCACCTTGGCCCGCTGACCACCCGACAACGTCGACGGGTGGCGGTCGGCCACCGCCGCACCGACTCCGAGGCTGTCGAGGGCGGCGTCGATCCTGGCATCCAGGTCGCCCACCCCGAGACCGTTGAAGCGCTCCAGCGCCATCTCGTAGCGCAGCTCGGCGGCGCGGGTCCCACCGGCCAGGGCCCGGGCGGCGTCGGTCAGCTCGGCTTCCGCCGCCGGTCCCCCGACCCGGCGGGCCAGCACCTCCCCCACCGTCCCGCCACCATCGTCCGGGTGCTCCTGGTCCAGGTAGCCCACGGTGGCCGACGGCGGGTCGCGGACGACCCGGCCGCTGTCAGGTAGGAGGGTGCCGGACAGCACCTGGAGAAGGGAGGACTTCCCGACCCCGTTGGGGCCGACCACGCCGACACGGCTGCTCGGACCGACGGTTAGCGAGATGCCGTCGAGAACCGGGCGTCCCCCCCGGTCGAGGGTGAGCGAGCGGGCCACCACCGTGGCCGGGACAACAGGGGACGGGGGGGGATGGGGTGCGGGCAAGCGGGGGACCTCCGGGACCAGGGGAACGGTCGGACACGGGAATCCGGCATCAGCGCACGCCCAGATGGTAGCGGAGGCTCAGCCGGTCAGGGCTTGTCGCTCCCGACCACCCACATGGCGAAGAACTGGGACCCGCCGCCGTAGGCCTGGCCCAACGCGACCTTGGCCCCGTCGACCTGGTGCTCTGCGGCCTGGCCCCGGACCTGCATGGCCACCTCGAGGAACCGGAGCATGCCCGAGGCCCCGATGGGGTTGGACGAGAGCACACCGCCCGAGGTGTTCCAGGGAATGTCGCCGTCGAAGGCGGTGGCGCCGGACTCGGTCAGCTTCCACCCGTCGCCCAGGTCGCAGAACCCGAGGTTCTCCAGCCACATCGGCTCGTACCAGCTGAAGGGCACGTAGACCTCGGCCACGTCGATCTGCCTTCGGGGATCGGTGATCCCCGCCTGGGCGTAGACATCGGCGGAGCAGTCCCGGCCCGCCCGGGGGTTGACCTGATCCCGCCCGGCGAACATGGTGGGCTCGGAGCGCATGGCCATGCCGTGCACCCACGCCGGCGGATAGTGGCCGGACACCGCGTCCTCCGAGGAGAGCACGATTGCGGCGGCGCCGTCCGAGGACGGGCACGCCTCGAGGTAGCGCAACGGGTCCCACAGCATCATCGACTCCTCGACCATCTTCATGTCGATGTCGGGCAGATGGAGATGGGCGTACGGGTTGCGCATGGCGTTCAGGCGGTCCTTCACCGCCACCATCCGCCCGATGTGCTCCGGCGCGCCCGATCGGCGCATGTAGGCGCGAATGTGGGGGGCGAAGTAGCCACCGGCGCCGGCCAGCAGCGGCGCCGCGAACGGCTGCGGTACGGACAGCGCCCACATGGCATCGGAGTCGGACTGCTTCTCGTAGGCCACCGTCAGCACCCGCCTGTGGATCCCCGAGGAGATCAGGTGGGCGGCCACCAGCGTCGTCGACCCACCCACCGAGCCGGCGGTGTGGACCCGGAACATCGGCTTGCCCACCGCGCCGAGGGCCGGGGCCAGGAACAGCTCGGGCATCATGTTGCCCTCGAACATGTCCGGGGCCTTGCCGATGACCACCGCGTCGATGTCCGACCAGGTGAGATCGGCATCGGCGAGCGCCATCTTGGCCGCTTCGCGCACCAGTCCGGCGATGGACACGTCCTCGCGCTTGGCCTTGTGGTGGGTCTGTCCCACGCCGATCACCGCACACCGCTCGGCCATCACTCAACCTCCAGGACGCAGACGAGATTCTGTTGCAGGCAGGGCCCAGAGGTGGCGTGGGCCACCGCCCGCCTGGCCTGCCCCGACGAGACGCGGGCCGCTGCCTCACCGATGCGGATGAGGCCGGCTGACATGATCGGGTTGGCGGCCAGCGGGCCCCCCGAAGGGTTGACGACGACGGTGTCGTCGAGACCGAGGGCCTCTTTGACGATGATCTCCTGGTGGGCATAGGGCGCATGGATCTCGGCCACGTCGACCGGGCCGTCCGCCACCCCGGCCTCCTCGGCCGCCCTGGTCGTCGAGGGCGACGAGGTCAGGTCGCGGGCCCCCAGCGAATGGGTCTCGATCCGGTGGTCGAATCCGGTGATCCACGCCGGCCTCGGCGACCAGGCACGGGCCTTGTCGCCGGCGGCCAACACGATGGCGGCGGCGCCGTCGGTGATCGGCGGAAGTGCATGCCGGCGGAGCGGGGAGACCACGTAGTCGTCCTGGAGCAGGGTCTCGGCGGGCGTGTCGTTGGCCACCTGGGCCTTGGGATTGGACAGGGCGTCCTTTCGGCTCCGGGCGGCGATGGCGGCGAAGTCCGCCTCGGAGCCCTTGCCCGCGTCGATGAGCGCCCGGGCCTGGAGGGCGGCCAGGCTGACCGGGTCCGGCCACAGGGGGGCCACGTAGTACGGGTCGAGCTGCAGGGACAGGATCTCGTTGAGGTTGCCTGGCGACGAACGGCCGAAGGCATAGACCAGCGCGGCGTCGATCTCCCCCTCTTGGAGGAGCACCCAGGCCTCGTAGAGGGCCCAGGCCCCGTCCATCTCGACGTGGCTCTCGGCCCGTGGGGGCCATACCCCGACCGCGTCGAGCGCCGTGACGAAGCTGAACGGTCCGCCGACCAGGTAGTCCGTGGATCCCGAGCAGATGAAGTCGACGTCGTCCTTGGTGATCCCGATGTTGCCGAACACCTCGGCCACCACCGGCATGAGCATCTCGACCTCGTTGTGCTCGTCCTCCCGGCGGACGTTCTGGGACTGGGCGAACGAGGCGACGGCGACGGGCCGGATCGACTTGCCGACGGGAGCGGCGCTCACAGGTACTCCTTGAAGGTCTCGTAGTCGGCGTCGGGCTCCCCGCTGGGACGGAAGTACCTGACCGAGGCCAACGACGGCGTCAGCTGGTCGGGCTCGACCCAGACCGCCTCGACCCGCATCCCCATGCGGATCTGGTCGGTGGGAATCTCTTGGATCAGGCCCATGAACGAGAGGTTGGCGCCGTCGAGCAGCACCTGGGCACAGATGTAGGGGATCTCGATGGCCTGGCCGGCGAAGGGGACGTTGACGACGCAGTAGGTGGTGACCGTGCCCACGTTGGCCAGCTCCACATCCTCGGTGGTGGGCACCCCGTCGGTCGGACAGGAGCCCCGTGAGGGAACGTAGACCTTGCCGCACACCGAGCAGCGCTGGCCCATGAACTTGCCCCGCTCGAGGCCGCGGAGGAAACGGGATTGGGCCACCCCCGGGGTGAACTCGAAGTCGAGCCGGATCGGTGTGGCCAGGGTGGTCACCGGGCCCTGCGGGGCGCCGCTCCTGTCCTCCGCCATCAGGACGCCTCACCCTCGGGCACGAACGACTCGATGTCGGCCATGGTCCCGCTCCGCTCGGCGGCGGGGCGGAACTTGACGGTGACACGGTCGCCGGTGGCGAGCCGGTCCGGTCCGCCCGCGTCGACGACATGGAGCAGCGCGGTGTCCGCCCCGTCGAGGCGGATGAGCGCCCAGGCGAACGGCGTCTGCAGCGGGTGCTTCGGCAGCGGGCGGGACACCCAGGCCCACGACTCCACCGCCCCGCCCGGGCCGACCGCCACCATCTCCCCGGTGTCGTCGCCGGTCGTGGGGTCGTACTCGGTGGGGGGGACGATGACCGACCCCCCGGCCCCCCGGACCCCGAGCAGCCGGCCGTCACGAAGACCGGTGAGGAACCCACCGATGACCGGGCCCACCGAACGCGAATACGGGTATTCGAGGCGGTGACTGGCGTGCAGCGCTTCGCTCTCGGGCATCCCGGACCTCCCCCTGCTCCTCGACCAACCTGGACTTCAAAAAGTAGAACACATTTCACTTTTGTGCGCCAACAGCCCCCAACGGCCGCCCACCGGCGGCGCTACCGTGTCGGATCATGCCGACGACCCCCGAGCGCCCCAACATCCTGCTGGTCGTCTCCGACCAGGAGCGCCAACGGTCCTGGCTCCCACCGGAGGTCGCCCTGCCGTGGCGGGACCGGCTCCGGGCCGAGGGTCTGGAGTTCACCGACTACTTCACCCACTCCTCCCCGTGCTCGCCCAGCCGGGCGAGCCTCTTCACCGGCCGCTACCTCGAGGGCCACGGGGTGCTCGACAACGTGATCATGCCCGAGCACCAGGAGCTGCCCGCCTCGACGCCCACCCTGGGGTCGCTCCTGGCCGGCGCCGGCTACCGGTCGTCCTACATCGGGAAGTGGCACCTGTCCCACTCCCCGACCCCGGACATGGAGGCCTACGGCTTCGCCGACTGGGACGGCAACGACCGCCATTTCATGGGATGGGCCGGCACCGGGGTGCACTTCGACCCGATCATCGCCGGCAACGCCGCCCACTGGCTCCGCGAGAACGCGCGGCCCGGTGGTGACGATCCGGGTGCCACCGACCACCACGACCCCTGGTTCCTGACCGTGGCACTGGTCAACCCCCACGATGTCATGTGGTTTCCGGTCGACCAGCCGGGCTACCGGGAACACCACCCCGAAGAGGTGGCCTCCATCCGATCGGTGCTCGAGTCGGCGGCGTGGAAGGACGACGACCCGCTGCCCGTGTTCACCGATCCGTACCCCGAGGTCGTCGACCAGCTCCCCGCCAACTTCGACGACGACCTGCACACCAAGCCGGAGGCCCACCGGCAATGGCGCTGGGACCAGCAGCACGGCCTGTGGGGCTACATCGACCCGGGTGACAAGCGGGCCTGGCTCCGACATCTCGACTACTACGTCCACCTCCAGCGGATGGCCGACCACAACCTCGGCACCGTGCTGTCCGCCCTCGAGGCGTCAGGAGCCTGGGACGACACGATCATCGTCTTCACCTCCGACCACGGTGACATGTGCGGCTCCCACGGGCTCCGCTCCAAGGGACCGTTCGTGTACGACGAGATCATGCGGGTCCCCCTCTACGTGAAGGCCCCCGGGGTCACAAGTCCCGGCTCGGTCACCTCGTCCCTCGGCTCGCACGTCGACCTGGCCGCCACCCTCTGCTCCCTGGCCGGAGTGGACCCGGCTACCGCGGCGGCGACTGTGCAGGGCACCGATCTCTCGCCGGTGCTCGCCGACCCCGGGGCGTCGGTGGTCGACCAGATCCTGTTCGCCCAGGACTCGGCCCAGACCACCGAGTTGAACAAGGTGCGCTACGCCTTGCGCGGCTTTTTCGACGGGCGCACCAAGTACGCCCGCTACTACGGGGTCGGCGGGGGCAAGCCGTCGACCGGCCTGTGGGGCAAGCCCCCCGGCCACAAGCTCTTCGACGCCGACTGCGCCTTCGACGACAACGACCACGAATGGTATGACCGCGACACCGACCCGGACGAGGTGGTCAACCTGGCCAACGACCGGTCCCGCCGCGCCGACCTGCGCGACGTCTACGAGCGGATGCAGGCCTTCGAGCGCGAGTCGTTCGTCACCCTCGGCTGAGGCCGGTGGGTCAGCCGGTAGGTCAGCCGGCCGGCCGGCCGGGTCCGGCCAGATGGTCGACGAGCCCCCGGCAGCCCGACTCCACCATGGACAGGCAGGCCTCGAAGTCGGCCTCGTCCCCGTAGTAGGGGTCGGGCACATCGATGCCGCCCCCGGCGTCGGGGTCGAACCGGCGCAGCATGACCAGACGGTCGTCGTAGCGGTCGTCGCCGGCCTTGGCGCGGGCGAGGCTGAGGAGCGTCTGTTGGTGGCCCCGGTCCATGCACACGATGAGATCGGTCGATGCGAACCAGGCCGACTCGAACGGCCGGGCCCGGTGCCCGTGGTCGGCATAGCCCCGGCGTTCGAGGGCAGCCCGGGCCCGGGGGTCCATCGGCTCACCGGCATGCCAGCCCCCCGTCCCGGCACTGGAGATCTCGAGATGATCGGCCAGGACCGTGCCATCGGCCATCGACGCGGCGAAGGCCAGTCGGCCGAGCACGACGTCGGCCATTGGAGACCGGCAGATGTTGCCGGTGCACACGAAGCAGACGCGGCGGCGCCGGTCGGCTCCCGACCGCCGGTGGTGGCCGTACCTGCCCGTGGATCCATCCATGCCTCATTCTGCACGGCGCGGCACCGCGCCGATACGCTGCCCGGTGAGCCGCTCTCTGCGGTCAACACCCGACCCGCCCCGGAGAGGTCGAAATGAGCGAACAGCCGAACCCACTGCAGATGGGCCATGGAGTGAAGCAGCGCGACATCGTGAAGATGTCGCCGGCGGAGGTCGAGGCGTTCCTCCACGAGCGCCGGCCGATGACCATGTGCACCCTCAACCACGACGGGTCCATCCACGCAGTGGCCATGTGGTACGGATTCGTCGACGGCTCGATCGCCGTCGAGACCAAGGCCAAGGCCCAAAAGGCCGTCAATTTGCGACGCGACCCGCGCATCACCTGCATGTTCGAGGACGGCGACTACTACGAGGAGCTGCGCGGGGTCGAGCTGGTCGGGACGGCCGAGATCGTCGACGACCCTGACAAGATGTGGGAGCTCGGGATCAATCTCTTCGAGCGCTACTACGGGGCCTACTCGGAGGAGCTGCGCCCGTTCGTCGAGACCATGCTCAACAAGCGGATCGTGGCCAAGGTGACCGTGGAGCGCACCGTGTCGTGGGACCACCGCAAACTCGGTCTCCCCGCCACCCGTCCCAGCTGATCGCGCTGCATCCGAACGGAGGCCCCGATGGCCCACCCCATGAGCGATGTCGAACTGCTTGCCTTCCTCACCGGAGAGCCGAAACACACCGGCAAGCTGGCCACGGTCAGGGCCGACGGTCGCCCCCACGTGGCGCCGGTCTGGTTCGTCGTCGACGCCTCGACGGCCGGGTCCGACTCCTCCATCGGCGACCTGGTCTTCAACACGGGCGCCAACACACTCAAGGGGAAGTGCCTCCGCCGCGACCCCCGGGTGGCCCTCTGCGTCGACGACGAGCGCCCTCCCCATTCCTTCGTCATGATCGACGGGGTCGCCACCATCAGCGAGGAGCTCGATGACGTGGCCTACTGGGCCGCCGTCATCGGCGGTCACTACATGGGCGCGGAGCGGGCGGAGGAGCTCGGGAAGCGGAACGGGGGCCCCGGTGAGCTCCTGGTGCGGGTCCGGCCGACCAACATCGTGGCCATGGCCGACGTGGCCGACTGAGCGGCGGGTCCCACCCTTCCCACCGGCCCACGTGGCGTTGCCCCGTCCCGGACTGTTAGTACTGTCGCCGACGAAAGGGAGGCTCCCGATGATCCTCGATCGATTCGGACTGACCGACAAGGTGGCCATCGTCACCGGCGCGGGTCGGGGGATCGGTGCCGCCACCGCGGTGTCCCTGGCCGAGGCCGGCGCCGACGTGGTCATCGCCGCCCGAACTGCTAACCAGCTCGAAGAGGTGGTCGGGCGGATCGAGGGCGCCGGGCGCAAGGCCGTGGCCGTGACCGCCGACCTGAGCGACCTCGAGGCGGTGGCCGGGCTGGTGGACCGGGCCCGAGACGCCTTCGGCCGGCTCGACCTGGTGGTGAACAACGTGGGCGGGGCCATGCCCCGACCGTTCCTGGACACGTCGCCCGGACGTCTCGAACAGGCCTTCCACTTCAACGTCTCCACCGCCCACGCCCTGCTACGCCCGGCGGTCCCCGTGATGCTCGAAGGCGGGGGAGGCTCGGTGGTGAACATCTCCTCGGCCATGGGACGGCTGGCCGGCCGCGGCTATCTGGCCTACGGGACGGCCAAGGGGGCACTGGCCCACTACACGCGGCTCGCGGCTGCCGACCTGTCCCCGCAGATCAGGGTGAACGCCATCGCCGTGGGGTCGGTGGCCACCTCGGCGCTCGACATCGTCATGCAGACCGACGAGCTGCGGGAGGCGATCGAGGCGGGCACGCCGCTCAAGCGCATCGGCCAACCCGAGGACATCGCTGCGGCCGTGGTCTACCTGGCCTCGCAGGCCGGGTCCTACCTGACCGGCAAGGTGCTCGAGGTCGACGGTGGCATCGAGAGCCCCAACCTCGACATGGGTCTCCCCGACCTGTGAGCTCCACGCCCGCAGCCATCCGATCCCGAACGGGGAGCGCCTCATGACCAAGACCTATCGAGTCGTCGCCTGGAGCACCGGAAACGTCGGCGTGCACGCCATCGCCGGCATCGACGCCCGACCCGACCTCGAGCTGGTGGGGCTGTGGGTGTCCAACCCGGACAAGGTGGGCAAGGATGCCGGCCGGCTGGCCGGGCTCGATCGGGACCTCGGCGTGACCGCCACCGATGACGTGGACGCCGTGCTCGCCCTCGCCCCCGATGCGGTCGTCCACACCGCCATGGCCGACGACCGGCTGATGGAGGCGCTCGACGACATCAGGCGGATCCTCCGGGCCGGGGTCAACGTCGTCTCCAGCGGGCCGGTGTTCCTCCAGTATCCCTTCGGCGTGGTCGACGACTCGATGATCACACCGATGCAGGAGGCCGCAGTCGTTGGTGGTGTCTCTCTCTTCGTCAACGGCGTCGACCCCGGTTTCGCCAATGACGCCCTGCCCCTCGTGCTGACCGGAGTGAGCGAGCGGATCGACGAGGTGCGCTGCTCCGAGATCCTCAACTACAACACCTACAACCAGCCGATGGTCCTCTTCGACATCATGGGGTTCGGGCGGCCCCTCGACGAAATCCCGATGATCCTCCAGCCCGGCGTGCTGACCATGGCGTGGGGCAGCGTGGTGCGCCAGTTGGCTGCGGGGCTGGACGTCGAGCTGGACTCGGTGGAGGAGTGGTACGAGCGGCGTCCGGCGGCCGAGACCTTCGAGGTGGATGCCGGCACCATCGGGAAGGGGACCGCCGGCGCCCTCCACTTCGAAGTGCGCGGCATGCGGGGCGGGAGGGCGGTGATCGTCCTCGAGCACGTCACCCGGCTGCATGACGATCTGGCCCCGGAGTGGCCCCGGCCGGCCGGGCACGGGTGCTACCGGGTGCAGGTCAGCGGCGAGCCCAACTACACCCTCGACCTGCAGCTGCTGGGTAGCGACGGCGACCACAACACCGCCGGCCTCAAGGCCACGGCCATGCGCCTGGTCAACGCCATCCCCTCGGTGGTGGAGGGATCCCCCGGGCTGCTCACCGCCCTCGACCTGCCCCCGATCGCCGGCCGGGGGCTGGTCAGCTGATCGTCCGTCCACCGGGCGCCGGCGGGCAGCGGGTCGGATGGGCCGGAGGCGCCGAACACTAGGGTGCGGTACATGATTCGTGGTCGTGGTGGGGGACTTTGACAGCAGCCCACGGTGGCATGGGAGGTCACGGGGGCGGCCAGTTCGGCCCGGTGATGCGCTCCATGCGGCGGGACGACTCGGTGACCCAGCAGCAGGTGACCAAGGGCACGGCCAAGCGGATGGTCCAATTCGCCCGGCCCTACCGGAAGATCCTGGCCTGGTTCTTAGTGCTGGTGGTCGTCGAGGCGGTGGTCGGGGTGATCAACCCACTCCTGTTCGCCTCGATCATCGACAACGGGATCAAACACAACAACAAGAGCCTGGTCATCGGTCTGGCCCTGGTGGCCGGCGGACTGGCCATCGTCGACACCTTCCTCTCCATCGCTATCCGCTGGGTCTCGGCCAAGGTCGGCGAAGGGCTCATCTTCGACATGCGGTCCCAGGTGTTCGGGCACATCCAGAAGATGCCAATCGCATTCTTCACCCGTACCCAGACCGGGGCATTGATCAGCCGGCTCAACAACGACGTGATCGGGGCCCAGCAGGCGTTCACCGACACCCTGTCGTCGGTGGTCTCCAACCTCATCAGTGTGACGCTGGTCCTCATCGTGATGTTCCTGCTGTCGTGGCAGATCACCCTGATCAGCCTCATCATCCTCCCGGTGTTCGTGCTCCCGGCCAAGCGCGTGGGGCGGCGGCTGTCCTCCATCACCCGGGAGTCCTACGCCCTCAATGCGCAGATGAACAACACCATGACCGAGCGCTTCAACGTATCGGGGGCCCTGCTGGTCAAGCTGTTCGGCCGTCCCACCGAGGAGCGGGGGTCGTTCGAAAGCAAAGCCGGCCGGGTCCGCGACATCGGGGTGACGCAGGCCATGTACGCCCGGATCTTCATCGCCGCCCTCACCCTCACCGCCGCCCTCGCCACCGTCGTGGTCTACGGCTGGGGCGGGATCCAGGTCATCGACAAGACCCTCCAGCTGGGGACGGTGGTGGCCCTGGCCTCCTACCTGGCCAGGCTGTACGGGCCGCTCACCGCCCTCTCCAATGTGCAAATCGACGTGATGACCGCCCTGGTCTCCTTCGACCGGGTGTTCGAGATCCTCGACCTCCCCCCGATGATCGACGAGAAGCCGGACGCCGGGCCCGTTCCCCCGGGCCCCGCCCGTGTGGAATTCGACCACGTCGACTTCCGGTACCCGACGGCCGAGGAGGTCTCGCTGGCCTCGCTCGAGTCGGTGGCGGTGCTCGATCAGACCGTCTCCCAGCAGGTGCTGTTCGAAGTCGACTTCACGGCCGAGCCGGGCCAGCTCGTCGCCCTGGTCGGACCCTCCGGTGCGGGCAAGACCACGATCAGCCACTTGCTGCCGCGGCTCTACGACGTCAAGTCGGGAGCCATCCGCATCAACGGGGTGGACGTGCGAGATGTGACCCTGGAGTCGCTGACGGCGGCCATCGGCGTGGTCACCCAGGACGCCCACCTCTTTCACGACACCATCCGGGGGAACCTCCTCTACGCCAAGCCCGATGCCACCCGCGGCGAACTGGATGCGGCCCTGGCCGGCGCGCAGATCGCCACCATGGTCGACGGCCTGCCCGACGGGCTCGACACCGTGGTCGGCGACCGCGGCTACCGCCTGTCCGGCGGTGAGAAGCAGCGCCTGGCCATCGCCCGCATCCTGTTGAAGGCGCCCGAGATCGTCATCCTCGACGAGGCAACCGCCCACCTCGACTCGGAGTCCGAGGCCGCCGTGCAACAGGCCCTGGCCACCGCCCTGCACGGCCGTACCTCCCTGGTCATCGCCCACCGGCTGTCGACGGTACGGGAGGCCGACGTGATCCTCGTGCTCGACCACGGGCGCATCGTCGAACGCGGGCGCCACGAGGAACTGCTGGCCGCCGGGGGACACTACGCCGAGCTCTACCACATCCAATTCGAACGCCAGCAGCCCTCCGACCTCATCTGACCCGTCCCTTGGGTCAGCCCACCCTGCGGTGGTTGGCTCCGATCAGCGTCAGTGCGAGTACCGCGGGCACCTCGCCCGGGTTCGACCAACGGTGCCTGGTGCCGTTCTGGACATAGGTGTCTCCGGCATTCAGGGTCACCTTTGCACCGTCGTCCAGTTCGAGGGTGGCCTGACCCGAGAGCACGATGCCGTAGTCGATGGTGGCGGTGGTGTGCATGCCCGGGTGCTCGCGCTCGGCGTGGGCGGCCAGGCCGGGCAGTTTCTGCTCCAGCTCTGCGAAGGCGAGCCGGATGTCGAGGTCCGCCGGGGGGCCTCCACCGCGGTCGGGCGGGATAGTGAAGAACCCGAAGCGGAAGCCGCCGAGCGGTGGGAAGTAGGCCACGGCGTCAGGTATGGACCCGTGGTCGGGAAAGGTGGGCGCGGAGTCGGCGCCCCAGATCTGGTGGAACTCCATGCCCGGCATCAGGGACACCTCGACGGCCGGCACCGACTCGTCACGGACGAACACCGCCCTGCCCTCGGCGTCGTGCCCGGTCACCACTCGCCGTGCCTCCATGGCCCTCCTTCGGTCGGCTCCCCCCGTCCCTCCCGGCCCGCAACCGGCCGGCGCAGCGACCAATTGGAGGGTGGGTGGAAGGACACCCCGACGATAGGGCACCCTCGGACGCCCCGGTAGGGCGCCGAATCCGGTCACTGCCCGGCAGGCGGCTCTCCGTCCCAAGCGTGCTCGGTCCAACGAGTCCCGTCCCACCATCGGAGCTGGTGGGAACCGCTCGGGTCTGGGTGCCAACCGGGCGGGGCCGCGGCCGGATAGGGGTTGGGGACGGGAGGACTGGGCTCCCAGCCCGAATAGGTCATGTGGCCCGGACCATAGCGGCCGGCGGCCGCCGCCCCCTCGACGGCGATCAGCTTCTTGCGGATCCTGAACCAGTAGATCAGCGCCGGAATGGCGAAGACATTGACCAGGACGACCAGCAGGACCCAGAGGACCTTCTCCTGCCCGGCCAGCTTCCATTGCCAATCCGGACGCCTGACGATGTCCACCAGGGCGACGACCAACATCACCAGGGAGCCGACGATCACCACCAGGTAGAGGACGAACAGCACGACGAGGCCCACTCCGAACGCACCGGAGCCGGTCATAGCGCCCATATCGATCCAGGCTACGTGGAAGCGGAGGCGGTCAGGGGCACGGTGGACCCGAAGGACGCCCCGGGTTCAATTCGCCGGCTACCGCTCAGAGGGAGGTTGCCGACCAGTTCACCTGGGTGGGGGGGACCAAAGGCCCGCCGACATCGAGCTGTATGTCCTCCCGGGAGCCGAGCGGGATGTCCCGTGGATCGCCCCGGGCGATGTGACCGTTGACGAAGGCGGTGACCGGCCCGGTGGCGGGACCGGCCTGGTCCGGGCCCAGCGGCTGCCTCCAGAGGTCGAAGAAATCACCGAGGGTGTACGTGTTGCCCACCGGCGACTCGATATGGATCACGCCGTCCTGCGCATGGACGTGGAGCCAGTAGTAGCACTGGGACGCCGAATCGAACTGACCGTTCGCCGTCTCCTGCACGATCGGGAGCACGATGCCGATGCCCGCAGGCACCGGACGGAGTTGCCCGTTCACGTACACGCTCAGGTGGGTGTGCACGTGGTAGGCCACCTGTTCGGTCGAGTTGCACTGGACGCCGCCGACCGGTTGGCCGGTGGCCGCGGTCGAGAACGGCGCCAGCGGGGTGCCCTCCTCCAGGGGCACGCCTTCGGGCCCGGGCGGACCGGACACGGTCTGGTTCGCACCCAGCGTGCTCGGCGGCGAGGCACCGCCGGGACCTCCCGACCCTCCGGACCCGCTGGCGACGACGCCGATGAGCACACCCGCCACGGCGAGGACGGCCACCGCCACGAGCACCCGGGCCACCCTCCGCGGTGCCGGCCGGGCCTCTACAGCGTCTGGAGGACGCCGCACCGGGTCCTTCCCTGCATCTGTCTGTCTGCGGGTCATTCGAGCTCCTTTTGGGAGTTGTGTGGGCGCGACCGGCGCGCCGTCGGTTTCGGCGAATGGTGTGGGTCCGGGTCATCGGTGAGCACCCGCGACGATTGAGAGTTGGCGGTGGCCTAGATCACCGAGGAGGATCGCCTCGCCCGGTGTCCAGTGGGCGGGACGCCGCTTCGTTGATCAGAGTGCGAAGAATGACCAGCGCGGGGGCCTGAGGATTCCTCGGTGGACCCCCGTCGGCAGACGGGCTGAGACCCTCGGTCGGCAGAAGCGGCGAAGGGGTGTGCTGCACAGGAAGACGAATCCGACGATGAAGGCCGCCACCTCCGACAACGCGGGACCGGATCCGTCCGGGGATCCGGCGGGGGCGCAGTGGGCGGATCTCGACGGGCACACCCCGCTGCCCATCCGGGGGGCGGGCGAGCTCGCCGGGTGCACGGCGGCTCCCGGTGGTGCCTGGTCATCGGCTCCCGCCGCATGTAGGCCGGCGATCAGGGCCACGACCACGATCACCACCACCACAAAGGCACTCGCCGCTGCCCCGAGGCGGAGCCGACCTCCCATCCGGAAAGGCTACAGGCCGGAAACCGCGTGGAGGGCGTCGCACTCGGGGAGGAGCCGCCCGTGGCTAGGCCTCCCCGGAGAGCATCTTGGTGATCTGGGCCAGGTCGAAGTAGTCGCGCCAGGCGCTGATCCTGCCGTTCCGGACCTCGAAGGTACCCATGACCGGCAGCGCCGCCTCGGTCTGACCGACGGTGAAGGTGTCGACCCGCTCGGTGAGCACCAGGTTGCCGCGAACGGCCAGGTTGACGGTCTCGATCACCATGCCGTCGCACATGGCGAAGAATCCGTCGATGAAGGCCACGGCGGCGTCGATGCCGACCGCGGGATCCATGGGCATGTTGTGGTAGACGACGTCATCGGTGAAGAACGGGCGCAGGGCCTCGGCGTCGTGCTTGGCGAACGTGGCGCAGAAGTCGCGCACGACCCGTTCCGCATCCTCTGGGACTCCCATGGTCGAACCTCCTGTTGGGGCGGTCAGGACCGGTTCAGGCTAGCGAACATCCCGTGCCGAACGGCCTCCGGGTGCCACCCCTCCGACGGGACAGAGGACGACCCTCGGGACGCGACCGGCCCGGTCCGAGTGGGTTGACATGTGACTATTTAGTCACATATTGTGGCCGGGGTGGACGAAGTGTTCAGGGCCCTCGCCGATCCGACCCGGAGGAACCTGCTCGACCAGCTCTTCCGCCAGGACGGGCAGTCGCTGGGCTCGCTCGAGGGGCGCTTCTCGATCACCCGGTTCGGTGTGATGAAGCACCTGAAGCAACTCGAGGAGGCCGGCCTGGTGGTCAGCAGGCGACAAGGCCGCGAGAAGCTCCATTTCCTGAACCCCGTCCCGATCCGGCTGATCCACGACCGGTGGGTCAGCAAGTACACCGAGCCGTGGGCGGCCGCCCTCAGCGAAATCAAGAACAGACTGGAGAGTCCCATGGAGAAGGTCTTCGAGATCTACATCCGCACCACCCCGGAGCGCCTCTGGGAGGCGATCACCGACCCCGAGATACGGACCAAGTACAACTTCGGGGCCGCCGTCAACTCGGACTGGAAGGTCGGCTCGCGCCTGGAGATGGGTGCGCCGAAGGCCGATGGGCTCCTCGGCGAGGGGGAAGTCCTCGAAGTCGACCCTCCGCACCGCCTGGTCCACACCTTGGTCGCGCTGTGGAGCGATGAGGTGAGGAGCGAAGGTGCGTCGCGGGTGACCTGGGAGATCGAGCCGGTCGCCGACTCCTGTCATCTGACCGTGACCCACGACGAGCTGCGCGACGGGGCCAACGCGGAGCTGTACGGCGGCTGGCCGATGATCCTGTCCGGCCTCAAGACCTGGCTCGAGTCGGGTGAGCTGCTCACCACACCGGGCTCGCTGATGTACGGATGAGTGCGGGCGAGGCTTCTCTCGGCTGAGGTCGGGTAGGGAAGGTCCCCGGCCCGGCAACCTCGGAGGCCCCCAGCGGATTGCTCGGGTGCGCCGAGTTGTCAGCACCCACAGCGGCAAGCGGTGCGTCCAGGGGATCGAAGTCCCACTGTTACATCCGTCGGGCAATCGACGGGGACGCCACCCTGCCCGGATGCATCGCTCGACTATCCTTGCTCGTCGACTCCGACGGCGCCCGGCGGTCGGTGCGAAAGAGTTCCTGATGCACATCCCCGCCCCCGATCGCAGCACCGGCGAGTCGGAGTGGCGCACATTCGTCCAGCGCCAGGGCTTCGGTCACCTGGTCGCCGCCGGACTCGGTCGCGACGTGCCGGTGGTCGTGCCGACGCAGTTCATCCTGGAGAGCGAACAGGTCCTGCTCCATCTGGCCGGTCCCAACCCGATCTTCGAAGCGCTCGCCGAGCAGCCGCGGGTCGTGCTCAGCGTCGCCGGCGACTGGGCCTTCATACCGTCGGCGTGGAAGGCCATCGGGAACGAGGACCCGATGCTCGGTATCCCGACCACCTACTACGCCGCCGTGCAGCTGGCGGGGGTGGCCACGGTGGAGAGCGAACCGGCGATGGTGGCGGCGGTGCTGCGGAGACAGCTGGCCGCGCTCCAGCCCGAGACCCCGGTGTCCGATCCCGAGCTGGCCCACCCGGGCAGGCTCCGGAGCATCCGGGCCATCGTTATCGCGGTGGACTCGGTCCGGGCCAAGTTCAAGTACGGAGGCAATGTCGACGAGCACCACCGGCTCGCCGTGGTCGAACGGCTTCGGGCCCGGGGCGGCCCCGGTGACGACGCCGCCGCCATTAGGGCGGCCTCTTGGACCCGACCGGCGATCTGAGCCGCGGCCAGGCCGCTCAACCGGCGGCCAGTGCCCTTCTTCGCAGTGGCGGGAGGGTGGGAGGAGGTTGGCGGCGCGGCGGCAGCCCGGCCAGCAGCTCGGTCGTGGCCTCGGTCACCTTGCGAACGGCGACCTCGAAGGCGTCCTCGGTCGCGGGTGACGTCGCCTGGACGCCACTGACCTTTCGCACGTACTGGCGGGCGGCAGCCTCGATCTCCTCACCGGTGGCCCGGGGCTCGAGACCACGGAGCGTGGTGATGTTGCGGCACATGCCCCAAGGCTACGCCGGATCGGAGGGAGCCCACGGACCCCGGAGGGCCGCGGCGAGCAAGCGGCCGGGCCGGCCGGCGGCCGTCAGTCATGCCGAGCGGCCGTCAGGTCATGCCGCCTCGCCGACGCACAACGAGCGCTCGCCCTTGTCGTGGGAGTCTCCCGGGTCGAGGCCGCGATCCGACGACCCCTCGGTCGACCCGGCCGGGGTGGCCCGGTCGGTCGGGACCCGGCCGGTCGGTGCGCGTGGATCGTGGTGCCTCGTTCTGAGATCGTGGTGGTCAACCATGTCGTTCTCCTTTCGGTCGTTTCGTTGGTGTGGCTCGGGCCGGCTCGGTGCAGCCGGCAGATGGTTCGGTTCCCCTCGGGCCGGTGACGCTGCCCCGTCCTCCGACCGGGGCAGGGTCGGACCAAGACGGTCCAAAACAAAAAGGAGCCGCTTCCTAAGAAGCGACTCCTCGACGGTTCCAGACCCTGTCAGTGTCTGTTCATTCCGTCTGGAGTGCCTCCCGAACTGCCTTGGCGCTGGAGACGAGGGCGTCCTTGCTGCACGCCCGCGACACGCCGGCAATGGATACGGCCATGGCTGACGGAATCTGACCCGCGGCCTGGTCGGAGGCCGTCGGCCCTCCGTCGGCCTGATTCTCAGGGTTCGACTGAATCCCCGGGCTCGACGACTTCTCCCTGCTCCTCACGCCAGCCATTGTAGCGGTGCAGACGGCGGAGTGGGCGGCATCTGACGCATTTTCATGCATTTCTCCGACAGAGAGGCGGCCTCCGGCGTCGGCCGGCGACCACCACTCTGACCGCCCGACCCCGTCGCCGGCCCGTCGCGGGAACCGCCGGCGCCCTCACCTGCGGCCGTTACCGTTGGCGGGTGGCCCGGTTCGTCGTCGACGTCTCCCCCCTGCGCCGATACCGCCATTTCCGCCGGCTGTGGGCCGGCCAGGTCGTCTCGGGGATGGGGACCCAGCTGACCCTGGTGGCGGTCTCCTTCCAGGCCTACAGTCTGACCCGCTCAACCCTGGTCGTCGGATTGATCGGGCTGGTCCAACTGCTGCCCCTGCTCGCCGGAGCCCTCTGGGGCGGCACCCTCGCCGACGCCATGGACCGCAAGCGGGTGCTGGTCCTCACCCAGGTGGCCATGGCCGCGGCGGTGGGTGGCCTGGTCGTCAACGCGTCGCGGCCACACCCGGCGGTGTGGCCGCTGTTCGTCTGCACCGCGGCCGGGGCGGGGTTCCAGGGAGTCGACTGGCCGGCCCGCCGGGCCGCGCTCCCGATGCTGGTCGACGACGGCGACGTCACCGCCGCCATCGCCCTGCAGACCTCCATCCAGCAACTGGCCCTGGTGGCGGGCCCGGCGCTGGCCGGCGTGTTGATCGCCACCATCGGACTCGGTGCGGTCTACGCAATCGATGTGGCCACCTACGGCGTGGCCCTGGTGGCCGCCCTCCTCCTGCCGGCGCTGGTGCCCAGCGGGGGCGGAACACCCATGGGACTGCGATCGATGACCGAGGGGTTCCGCCACCTCCGGCGCCAGCGACTGCTGTCGGCGACCTACTGGATCGACCTCAACGCCATGATCTTCGGCATGCCCCGGGCCGTCTTCCCGGCCTTGGGGGTCGGCCTGTTCGGCGGCGGGGCCGGGACGGTCGGGCTGCTGTACGCCGCTCCCGGGGCCGGGGCGCTCGCCGGTTCGCTGTTCACCGGGTGGTGCAGCCGGGTGCGTCACCAGGGCCGGGCCATCGCCGCCTGCGTGGTGGTCTGGGGGGTGACCATCGCCCTGTTCGGGATCATCCCCGTCCTGTGGATCGGGCTGACCCTGCTGGCCCTGGCCGGCGCCGCCGACGTGGTCTCGGCGGTCTTCCGCCAGGCGGTACAGCAGCGGACCGTCCCCGAGCACCTGCAGGGCCGGCTGTCGGGGACCTTCTTCGCCGTGGTGGCCGGGGGCCCGCGTCTCGGTGACGCCGAGACCGGGGCGGCAGCGGCCGTCGGCGGCCCCCAATTCGCGGTGTGGTCGGGCGGACTGGCCTGTGTCGTCGGGGTGGGCGTGCTCATCTGGCGGGTGCCCGAACTCTGGCGCGACGACGGCGGGGGCCGGGAGCTCAGCGCCGAGGCCCAGACCGATGCCATCGCCGAGGTCACCACGGAACTGGGCGAAGGCGAGCCCCTGTAGGGCCCCCGCACCCCTCGCCGGCCGAGGACCGGGCTACGGCCCGGCGGGCGGGTGGGCCAACCGTCGCAGGAGGAACGAGAGGGAGATCTCCAGCACGCCGTAGATGATCAGCCAGATCCCCATGATCACCGCCAAGGTCGTCACGGTCAGGTTGGGCCAGACCAGGGTCACCACACCGGCGGCGAACGCCAGCACGCCCATGGCGATCCTCCACACCCGGACCGGCGAGGCGTAGTCGCTGTAGGCGGTGAAGAACTCGATGATGCCGCCCACGACCCAGAACAGGCCGATCAGGAAGGCCAGCGTCTTGACGGTCTGGTCGGTGTGGCGGAGGAAGAGGATGCCCACGATCACCGACACCAGCCCGAGCACGGCCATCATCCATCGGGCACCGCCGCTGTCGTCGTGGTCGGCGATGGCCACCACGATGCGGAACAGTCCGGCCACGAAGAGCCAGATGCCCAAGACGATGGCGAAGGCGTAGACGCTGTCCTTCGGGTGCAGGGTAACGACCACCCCGAGACCCAGGGTGACGATGCCGAAGAAGAGCACCCACCCCCAGGACTTCCCGATCAGGCGCAGGACGTCACCCTCCGGAGGCGCCACCTCCACTCCCCCAGGACCAGACATGGCAACCTCCGCGTCGCTCGAGGGCTCGAGGCCCACCAACCCCTCACCCACCTTACGGCTGGGACTCCCGTGAGGGTGGGACCGGGACGGGGCCGCCTGTGGGCCGGGCCGGGGGCCTCAGCGCGTCCCGCTCCCCCGGGTGGCCCCCTCCACCAGCCCTTCGCTGACCGCCCACAACCGGGCAGCCGCCTCGGCGTCGCGGGCGGCGGCCGACGGCGAACGGGGTCGGCACTTCACGAAGTACTGCCCGGTGACGTCGGCCACCTGCGGGGAGGAGGCCAGATAGACCGAGGTCCGCGCTCCCTTCTCCGGCGTGAGGACGAACGGCTTGATCACCTTGATCCCGAAGGCCAGGACGCCCGAGGCGTCGTCGTCCCCGGCGAAGCCGGTGGCCACCGTGCCCGGATGCGCCGAATTGGCCGTGACCCCGGTACCGGACAGCCGCCGGGCCAACTCGTTGGTGAACAGGATGTTGGCCAGCTTGGAGCGGCTGTAGGCATTCATGGCCGAGTAGCGCTTCTCGGACTGGAGGTCGTCGAAGCCGACGCCGTGCCGGGCCGAGCGGTGGGCGGTCGAGGCGACATTGACCACCCGGGCGGGGGCGGAGGCCACCAACCGGTCGGTGAGCAGTCGGGTGAGATAGAAGGGACCCAGGTGATTGGTGGCGAAGGTGGTCTCGAACCCGTCGGTGGTCTCGGTCCGCCGGGACAGCACCAGGCCGGCGTTGTTCACCAGTACATGGATCCCGGGACAACGGTCGAGGAGCTCGGCGGCACCGTCGCGGACCGAGGCCAGATCGGCCAGGTCGAAGACCACCAGGCCCACCCGTTCCGATCCGCTGTCCCGGCTGATGTCGTCGAGCGCCTGGCGGCCCCGGGACTCGCTACGGGCGGTGATCACCGTGTCCGCACCGGCCGCCGCCAGGGCCGTGGCGGTGGCCTTGCCGACGCCGGAATTGGCGCCGGTGACGACAACGGTCCTCCCCTGCATCGGGGCGGTTCCGGCCGATCGTTCTGCGCACATGGTGTCGTCTCCCGGGGTGGGCCGGGCCGGGCCGCCTGCCGGCCCGACGCTGGCACGAGCCTACGTCGCCCACTCGAAATCCCTGGTTGACACCCAATGTTCGGCTTACCTAATATTTTTAGTGACCAGACCCTTATCTCAACGGGTTCCCGATGAGCCGGGCCATCTCGAACTCCCGACCGCAGCGCCCGACCAGAGGAAGTGGACGATGAACCGGCCGGCGTCGAAATGAGCACGGATCCGGCCCGGGTGAGGAGGTCCCCGGTGGGCGCGGCCCTGGTCGCCGTGGCCGCCCTGTCGCTGCTCGGCGCGGCCTGCAGCTCCGCCCCGTCGTCGGGACCGTCCGGCGGATCCGCCACCATCACCGTCTACAACGGCCAGCACCAGCAGACCACCGGTGCCCTGGTCACCGCGTTCGAGAAGCAGACGGGCATCGCCGTCGAGGTTCGCAGCGATGACGAGTCGGTGCTGGTGAACCAGATCATCACCGAGGGATCGGCCTCCCCCGCCGACGTCGTCTACACCGAGAACTCACCGGCCCTCGAGCTGCTGTCCGGGAAGGGCCTGCTGGCACCCGTCGACCCGAGCACGCTGGGCGCGGTGCCGTCCCGGTACAGCTCGCCGGGGGGCCTGTGGGTCGGGGTGTCCGCCCGGGCGGGGGTGATGGTCTACAACACCGACCAGCTGACCCCGGCGCAGCTGCCCCGATCGGTGATGGAACTGGCGGAGCCGAGGTGGAGGGGCCGGATCGGGCTGGCGGCGGGCGAGACCGACTTCCTCCCGATCGTCATCTCCATCGAGCGGACCCACGGGAGGGCCGCCGCCGCCGCCTGGCTGGCGGGGGTCAAGGCCAACGCCGGGGACAACCTCTATCCGTCGAACGAGGTGCTGACCAACGAGGTCAACCTGGGCCACGTGGAGCTCGGTCTCATCAACAGCTACTACTGGTACCGGCAGCGGGCCGAGGTGGGGGTGGCGGCCATGCACTCGGCGGTGGCCTCCTTCCAACCGGGCGACCCGGGTTACCTGATCAACGTCTCGGGGGCCGGGGTGCTGGAGTCGAGCGGGCAGAAGGCCGCCGCGCAGAAGTTCCTGGCCTTCCTGGTCAGCACCGAAGGCCAGGAGATCATCGCCCACAGCCAGAGCTACGAGTACCCCATCGGCTCCGGGGTCACCACCGCCCAGGCGCTCCCCCCCCTCGCCTCGTTGCAGCCGTCGCCTCTGACCGTCGCCGAGCTCGGTGACGGCTCATCGGCCATCGCCCTGCTCCAGCAGGCCGGGTTGGCATGACCGCGGTGGAATCGACCTGCGGCCAAAGGAGTGGTCCGACCGGTCGGGGGAGCCGGCACCCCGGGGAGGGCCCGCCATGGTCCTGACCGGTTCGTCCACCACCGAGATGGTCCTGGCCGAACCGACGCCGCCACCGGCCTTGGCCCGCCGCGATCGGCCGTTGGTGCTGTGGGTGTCGGCCCTGGCGGTGGCCGGCCTGTTGGCCCTGCCGGTGGCCTACGTGGTGGTCCAGGCCGCCCAGACCGGCTGGGCGGAGGTCCTGAATCTGGTCTTCCGGCAGTTCACCCTCGGCCTGTTGTGGAACACGGTGCGACTGTCCGCGGTGGTGACCGCCGCCTGCGCGGTGATCGGGACGGCGGCCGCGTGGCTGGTCGAGCGGACCGATCTCCCCGGCCGGGGGTTCTGGGCGGTCGCCGTGGTCCTGCCCGTGGCCATCCCCGACTTCGTCATCGGCTTCGGGTGGGTCTCGGTGGCCCCGGGCGTGCACGGGTTCACCGGCGCGGTGCTGGTGATGACCCTGGCCCTCTTCCCGCTGGTCTATCTCCCGGTGGCGGCCTCCCTCCGGGGCGCGGACCCGGGCCACGAGGAGGTGGCCCGCTCCCTCGGGCTCTCCCGGCTGGCGACGTTCCGACGGGTCACCCTGGCCCAGGCCCGCCCTGCGCTGCTGGGGGGGTGCGTGCTGGTGTCGCTGGCCCTGCTCGCCGAGTACGGCGCCTTTGAGATCCTCCGTTACCAGACCCTCACCACCCAGATCTTCTTCGAGTCCCAGCGCAGCTACAACATCCCGGTGGCGTCGTCGCTGGCCCTGATCCTGGTGGTGGTGAGCCTGGGAGTGCTCGGTGCCGAGGCGCTGGGCCGGGGGCGGGGGCGGCTCACCCGCACCACGAGGGCGATCAGGACCGGGCGGCTCCACCGACTGGGCCGGGCCACCGCGCCCGCCCTCGCCTCGCTCACCGTGCTGGTCGGCCTGTCCCTCGGGGTGCCGGTGGGCGTGGTCGTGTACTGGCTGGTCCGGGGCGGGACGACGACGCTGCCCGCCTCCACCTCGATGGTATGGGCCGCGTTGACCACGGCGGGATACGCGGCCGCGGCCGGGGCCCTGGCCACCCTGCTGGCCCTACCGGTGGCGCTGCTCGCCGTGCGGCATCCCCGCCCGTCGACCACCGCCCTCGAACGGGGGACCTTCATCGTCCAGGCGGTGCCGGGGCTGATCATCGCCCTCGCCCTCGTGTACTTCTCCATCCGGGTCGTCCGACCGCTCTACCAGAGCACGCCGCTCCTGGTCGCCGGCTACGCCATCATGTTCTTCCCCCTGGCCCTGGTGGCGGTGCGCACCTCGGTGGCCCAGGCCCCCCTGGCCCTCGAGGACGTGGCCCGGTCCCTCGGCCGCCGCCGCCTCTCGGTGTGGTGGCGGGTCGTGCTCCCCCTGGTGGCCCCCGGCCTGGCCGCCGCGTTCAGCCTGGTCTTCCTTTCCACCGTCACCGAGCTCACCCTCACACTGGTGTTGGTCCCCACCGGCGTCCAGACCCTGGCCACCCAGTTCTGGGCCTACACGTCCAACCTCTCGTACGCGGCCGCGGCCCCCTATGCCGGGCTGATGATCCTGATCGCGGCGGTGCCGAGCTATGTCCTCGGGCGATGGTTCGACCGGCTCCCCTCCCGGGCAGGCCGTCCATGACCGGGCTGGGGGTCGGCGACCTCCACAAGTCCTTCGGGACCCACTCGGTGCTGGCCGGGGTAGACCTCGACGTGCCGGTCGGCTCGCTCACCGCCATCCTCGGCCCGTCGGGCAGCGGCAAGACCACCCTCTTGCGGGTGGTGGCGGGGTTCGAGCGGGCCGACCGGGGCACGGTCGTCCTGGGCGGCCGCACGGTCGAGGACGCCGTGCACGTCGTGCCCCCCGAACGGCGGGGCATCGGCTACGTGCCCCAGGACGGATCGCTGTTCCCCCATCTCACCGTGGCCGCCAACGTCTCCTTCGGAGCACCGAGGGCCGACCGGCGGCGGGCCGGGGGCCACACCGGCGAGCTGCTGGAGATGGTCGGCCTGGCCGGCCTGGGCGGACGGTACCCGCACCAGCTGTCGGGTGGACAGCAGCAGCGGGTGGCCCTGGCCCGGGCGCTGGCCATCCGTCCGGCGCTGGTCCTGCTGGACGAGCCCTTCTCGTCACTCGACGCCGGGCTCCGGTCGAGCGTGAGGTCCGACGTCCAGGACGTGCTGCGGGCCGGCGGGACCACAGCGGTGCTGGTCACCCACGACCAGGACGAAGCCCTCTCGGTGGCCGACCAGGTGGCGGTCATCCGGGACGGGGTGATCGGCCAGTGCGGGACGCCCCAGGAGCTCTACGACCATCCGGTGGACCCGGACATGGCCCGGTTCCTCGGGGACGCCAACCTGGTGGCGGCCACGGTCGAGGGCGACCGGGTGTCCACGCCGTTCGGTCCGCTGGCCCGTCGTGGGGACACCCTCGGGAGAGCGGGTGCCGGGCCGGTGGTGGCGCTGATCCGGCCGGAGCAGCTGCTCTTGTCGACCACGGTGGGCGGGACGGGGCTGAGGGCGACCGTGGTCCGGACCCAGTTCCACGGCCACGACACGGTGATCACCGTCGATCCCCACGCCCCGCCGGCCGCGGGCCCCGTCACCATCCGGGCCGACGGGGATCTGGCGGTGGCCGACGGGACCGAAGTCGAGATCACGGCCGAGGGATCGGCCGTCGTCTGGCCGGCCCGGATGGGCTGACCCGGGTCGGGAGCCGGGCCCGCCGGCCGGGCCCCCGGCCGGCGGGCACCGCAGGAGGGGATCAGACCTCGAGCACGGCCACCGAGGCCAGGTCGACCAGCCGGTGGTCGGCTCCGACGTCGTGCACCGCCACCCGGACCAGCGTGCGGTGACCCTGCCCGCCGATCACCTTGCACCGGGCCTCGACCGGTCCCACCCGGGTGGGGCGGAGGTAGTGGATCACCATGTCGCCGGCCGCCAGACCGCCCGGGTCCCCGAGCTCTGTGCCGTCCCCGCCGGCGCGGCCCGCCGCCACGGAGCGGCCCGCCGCCACGGCGCGGCAGGCGGCGGCGTCGGCCAGCGTGGCCACCGCGCCCCCGTGCAGGATGCCCCACGGGTTCCGCAGATGATCGGCGAGGTCGAGCCGGGTGACGGGACCGGCCCCGGGCTCGATGCCGAAGAACTCCTCGATCCCCTGCGGGTCGGGGGCGGGCGGGGGCATGGCCGTGCGGATCGGCCGCTCGAAGTGCAGGTGCATCCCCCCTGGGTCGAGCACGGCCGAGGTCATGACCACCGAGGCGACCGGGAGGTCCTCGGTCCCCTCGTCGACCACGTCCACCCCGGCCACCACCGCGTTGCGCCCCCGCCGCAGGACCCGGGCGTGCAGGCGGAGCGGTCCGCGATGGGAGAGACGGGTGACGGTGGCCATCATCGAGGTGGTCACGATCCACTCGGGCTGGACCGAGAGCCCGGCGAGCATGCCCCCGATCGAGTCGACACCGGTGAGCAGCCCCCCGGTGCGCAGTCCACCGCCCGCGCCGCGCTGGTGGTCGTCGACCGGGGCGCGCCCAGCGAGCTCGGGGTACCCCCCGTGGGCGGAGGGGATCTCCCACCGTTGCAGGCGGAAGTACTCGCCGACGTTCCGGCGGGGATCGACCCCGTCGGTGGGTGCCTCCCGACCCATCAGGCGGGGTCTTCGGCGGGTGGGCCGGGGGACACGGCGCCGACGTTGACCACCGTGGTCAGTCGGCCGCCGTCGCCCTCGTCGACCAGTTCGACGACGGCGTTCCGTCGGGAGCCGCCGCTGCCGACCCCGTCCCCGCTGGTCCCGACGAGCACCCTGGCGCGGGACACGATGGGCCCGACCCGGCCCGTGGCCAGATAGGCGACCTGGAGGTCGGTGACCGCCGCGCCGTCGTGGCCCACCCCCGCTTCGAAGGCCCGGAGGGCTGCCACCTCTGCCAACAGGGCCATCACCCCCCCTTGGACCGCGCCGAACGAGTTGAGCAGGTACTCACCGACCGGCATGGAGACCTCGCCCTCGGCGACGCCCGTCTCCGACAGGCAGAGAGTCTCGACCACCGGGCCTTCGAGCCCGGCGCCGGTGAACGACCACCGGGCAGGCAGCTCGGGGCCCTCGTCCCCCGACGGTCTCGACTGCTTCCCGGCGTGGATGGCGAAGGTCATGGTGGCCCACGCCACCGGCGGGGTGTCCCGGGCATCGGCGGTGGCGTCGGATCCGTCGCCGGACACGTTGAACACCCAGGCCTCGACGACCAGGGTGGTCCGGCCCCTCCGCACCACCCTCCCCCGCGCCTCGACGAAGGGCCCGACCGCGGGCCGGACCACCTGCAGGGTCAGGTCGGCCGTGACCATCCGATCCGGCCGCGCCGCCCGGATCGCCTCCGACCCGCCCACGAGGTCCACCAACGTGGCCAGCACCCCGGCCCGGACCCCGCCGTCCGCCCCGGCGATGTGCGGCGTGGCCCGGATGCGGGCCACGGTGTCCGACTCGGCGATCGACTCGGCTTCGATGCCCAGGTCGGACAGGAGGTGACGGACAGGCGGATACCCGGCAATCCCCACTCAGCGTTCCTGCTCGGTGGGCCTGATGAGGATCTCGTTGACGGCCACGTGCCGGGGCCGGGTGATCGTGAAGAGGATCGCCTCGGCGATGTCCTCCGAACGCATCATCTCCATCTCCCCGAAGTTGGCCCGCATCGTCTCGATGATCTCGGGTCGGTTGTGGGTGGCGAGCTCGGTCATCACGGCACCCGGCTCGATGACCGACGCCCGGACGTGGCGGTGGGTCACCTCCTGGCGAAGCGACTCGGTGAAAGCGACCACCCCGAACTTGGAGGCGTTGTAGACCCCGCTCCCCGACCGGGCCACCCGGCCCGCAACCGAGCTCACGTTCACCACGTCGGCCACCCGGCGGGGGTCGGTGTCCGCCGCCCGCAGCAGGTGGGGAAGTGCGGCACGCGTGCAGTGAAGGAGGGCGAGCACATTCAGCTCGATCATCCGCCCCCACTCCTCGACCGGGGCGTCCACGATCGGACCGAGCAGCATGACGCCGGCGTTGTTGACCAGGGTGTCCAGCCGGCCGAACTCCCGAACGGTGGTCTCCACCATGGCCTGGGCCGAACCCTCGTCGGTGATGTCGGTTTCGATGACCAGGACCTCGGCGTCGTTGCCTATCCGTTCGACCAGTGCCTCCAGCCGGTCCCGGCGACGGGCGGCGACGGCCACGGTCGCCCCCTCCGCCGCCAGGGCGACGGCTGTCGCCTCCCCGATGCCACTCGATGCCCCGGTGACCAGGGCCACCGTTCCCTCCAGCCGACGCGTCATGGCTCGCCTCCGATCCTCAGACACCTCGTCGTCCACGCGGACGAGGGCAGTGTACGAGGTGGTGCGAAACAGGACCACCGCCACCAGGGCCCTTGAGGAGCGCGACGGTGGGAGAGAGGCAGCGAACCGCAGGGCGCCCTGGACGGCGGACGGCCCTGAGGGAGCTACGCCGCGGTCTGGCGGGAGGTCTTGGCCGCTTCCGAGCGCTTTTGACCGGAGCTGCGGCGCCGACGGCCCCGGCGCTGCCGGGTCGATGTGTCGAACGGCCTCTGGGTCGAGGCCGGGCTCTCGTGGAGGGAACACCATTCGGTGCTGTTGTAGCGGGACAGCCGGACCGCGCAGGTGGTCTCCTTGCACACCCGGCCGGTGGCGAACACCTCGGGGGGAGTGCTCCCGGACAGGCCATCGGCCAGGAGCCGGCCCTCCTCTACCTGTCGTCTGTCCACCATGCCGCCCTGCCTTTCGGGGTCGCATCCCTATTCGGTGTCGGGACCTTTCAAGATGTCTTCGGCATGAAAGTGCACAAACTGTAACGACCGGAAAGCGGGGAGTACCGGGCAAGGCCGAGAGGGGGTCGGCAGTCACGGACCGCTCCCCGGCCGGGGGTGTTGCTAGCGTCGCTCCGTGCCCATGGTCGAGGTGTCCGAGCAGATCAGGGCCTCTCCCGACCCGCGACGGCAGCTGGTCCCCGATCCCGTCGAGGCGGGTGGACCGACCGCCGAATGCATCGAAATGCGGTGGGCGGGCGGACCGGGCGGGCTGGTCCGGGGCACCTGTGACGGCGAAGGGCCCGACCGATCCGAGATGGTCGCCGCCCTGGAGCGCATCAGGGCCCGCGCCGAGACCTGAGCCGTGCCCTCCCCTCCCGATCCCTGGTGGAAGCAGGCCGTCTTCTACCAGATCTACCCGCGTTCGTTCGCCGACTCGGACGGCGACGGAGTCGGGGACCTGGCGGGCATCCGCTCGCACCTGGCCGACCTGTCGTGGCTCGGCGTCGACGCCCTCTGGATCTCACCCTTCTATCCCTCGCCGATGGTCGACTTCGGCTACGACGTCAGTGACTACTGCGATGTCGATCCCCTGTTCGGATCCCTCGACGACTTCGACCGGCTGGTCGACGCCGCCCATGCGCTCGGGCTCAAGGTGATCATCGACTGGGTCCCCAATCACACCTCGGACCGACACCCCTGGTTCGTCGATGCGGTGTCCGGCCGCGCCAGCCGCCATCGGAACTGGTACGTCTGGCGCGACGGCCGCCCCGATGACACCCCGCCCAACAACTGGGCGGCCGCTTTCGATCCCTCTGCGCCGGCGTGGACCCTCGACGAGTCGTCGGGACAGTGGTACCTCCACCTCTTCGAAACGGCCCAGCCCGATCTCAACTGGGACGAGCCTGCCGTCGTCGCCGCCATGCATGACGTGCTCCGGTTTTGGCTCGACCGGGGCGTCGACGGGTTCCGGGCCGACGTCATCCACTGCATCGGCAAGGACCCGGAACTGCCAGATGACCCCGTAGCGGTCGCGGGGATCCCCCACTGCGCCCTCAACGACGTCCCGTCCACCCACCCTCGCCTGAGGGACATCCGGGCCGTGGCCGACGGCTACCCCGGCGAGCGGGTGGTCGTGGGCGAGGTGTACCTGCTCTCGACCGACGCCGTGGCCAGATACTACGGGGACGGTGACGAGCTCCACCTGGCCTTCAACTTCCCCCCGCTGTACGCCCCGTGGCGGCCGGGGCCATGGAGGGAGTGCATCGAGGCCACGGTCGCCGCCCTCGACCCCCGGGGCGCCTGGCCCACCTGGGTACTCTCCAACCACGACAATCCGCGTCATCGCTCCCGCTACGACCGGGGAGCCGCATCCGCGGGGGAGGACGCCGGCGTCACCGCCCGGCGGAGCGAGGCCCGGGCCAGGGCGGCTGCCGTGCTCCTGCTCACCCTCCGGGGCACCCCCTTCCTCTACCAGGGCGAGGAGCTGGGCCTGCTCGACGCCGTCATCCCCCCGGAGCGGAGGGTCGACCCCGGCGGACGTGACGGTTGCCGGGCACCGATTCCGTGGACGGGGACCGGCGACTCCGGCTGGGCCACCGTCGACGGGACCGGCCCATGGTTGCACCTTCCTCCGGAGTCCGAGGTCAGGAACTACGAGGACCAGCGCAATGATCCCACTTCCATACTGAACCTCTACCGTCGGCTCATCGCCGCCCGCCACCGCTCGCCGGCCCTGTCTCTGGGCGAGTTCGACCTCCTCGACCTGCCCGACGGCCTCCTCGGCTATCGACGGGGCCGGGGCGGCGAGGCCATGGTGGTGATCGTCAACTTCACCGATCAGGCCGTCGACGACACCCGTCCGTCGGTGGAGCCCGGGCTGCGGGTGCTGGTGTCGAGCGACGGAATCGGCGAAGGCCGCACCTTCGACGGGGCTGTCGGCGCCGATCAGGCGGTGGTGCTCACCAGCTGATCCGCTCCGGCCGCCGGGCGGTCGTCACAACCAGGTCTCGCGCCAGTAGTCGGGGGAGCCTTCGTCCCCCAACGACATCGAATGACCGTCTTCGTGGCCGCTGCGCCTGATGCAGCACACCAACGTCCCGAGCCACGGCCCCCGATCGATGCAATGGACGGCACCACACCGGTGCCACTGCGGCGCCTCCGGCAGTACCAGGTCATCCACATCGAAGTCGGCGTCTGACCATTGGCTGAATTGCCGTACGTGAAACGGGTCGATCGTCAAATTCGTTCCTGCCCCTTTTGTGTCGGATCCCTCTCCGGAATTGATCGGAACCCGCAAGCCGAAGCTGTAGCGGGAATTGCGTACGTCGGGACGGAACGAGCGCACCGCACCCACCGGGTCGCCGGCTCCGATCCACCCGTTCACCCCGGTCACCGGCCAAGATGGTCCGGCCAGGTCCACCGGCCGGCAACAGCCACCCGGAACGAATCCCGACGATCCGCCCACCCCCGGGCCCGTCAGGAGCCCCGCTCGGCCACGGTGGGCGGACCCGGCTCGTGTCGCACGGAGGAGCAGAAGGCGGTCCCCCGCCCCGATTGTTCATACTCTCATCGTCCAGGTGGAGCGGACCCCCTTCCCTACCGGGCGTTGAGACCGTGAATCGAGACGGGACGGGGATCGACCGGCCCAGTTGTGGCGTCGGGGGGGGCGCCGCTCTGTGTTCATTTTTCTTACAGTGGAGTAGAATGCAGAGATGAACGGGGATCCCACCACTGGCATCGAGGACATCGTGCGGCGCAATGTCGCCGCCCTGAGGTCCAAGGCCAACCTGACCCAACAGGGCCTGGCCGACGAGATGTTGCTCCGGGGGATCGCCTGGACCCGTGAGACGGTGGCGCAGGTGGAGACCACCAGCCGGCGCCTCGGCTTCACCGAGG
>Ga0307373_10002938_pt1 | contig 30355 bp, 27 predicted proteins | sample OX2MG_FD_202534 | JGI IMG/M metagenome (GOLD analysis project Ga0307373, IMG submission 202534) | Soil microbial communities from Risofladan, Vaasa, Finland - OX-2 | ecosystem: Environmental > Terrestrial > Soil > Coastal area > Acid sulfate soil | place: Finland: Risofladan, Vaasa | collected... | reverse complement strand
GGTATGATGACACGCATTGCTGCGAAGGTCACCGCTCATAGTATGGGCATGATGGTCAACGCCCTGTTGGGACGACCAGTACTCCAATTGGCGGCTCTCGCCGTCTAGCAACTAGCACAAAGCGTTTTTGTGTCGCTTTTCTGTTCTGTCAGGTATCTCAGTTCATATTATATGTTGAAGAAAGAAAGTGGGAACATTGCTAATAATATGTGAGTCTCCCGGTGTTTCCCTCTGGAAAGGAGAGCCGACGATGCGCCACCAGTTTGCGGTTTCTTGCTTGTTTGTTCTTATCTGGGCCATGACCCTCTCCTCCAATAATGTAGTCGTCGCTTTGGCGCAGACAACCTGTGGGGGCTGGCATGTTGTCTCAAGTTCGGATCCAAGTTCAGCAGTCAATACCCTCTATAGCATCTCGGCTACATCGAGTACCGATGCCTGGACAGTCGGGGACTACGCGCCTCCCGGTGGAGGGGCGGATACCTTGACAGAGCATTGGAATGGGGGACAGTGGAGTGTAGTCCCCAGCCCGAATTCCAGCCCAAATGTCAATTATCTTTATGGAGTTGCGGAAGTTTCTAGCCGTGATGTCTGGGCTGTAGGCATTCACGATGCGTATACGCTCATCGAACACTGGGATGGGGTGCAATGGAGCGTGATAGCGAGTCCTAATCCTGACCAGACAGACGATTATCTCTATAGTGTTTCTGCTACCTCTAGCCGTGATGCGTGGGCGGTAGGTATACGTGGAGCGTATACGCTCATCGAACACTGGGATGGAGTGCAGTGGAGTGTAATACCGAGTCCCAACCCTGATCAGGCTGTTGATTATCTGTATGGGGTCTCGGCACTTTCCAGCACAAATGTGTGGGCGGTGGGTATTCGTGGCTCGGTGAGTCTGATAGAACACTGGGACGGGGTACAGTGGAGCGTCATACCCGGCCCCAACCCTGGTTCCTCGTTGGATTATCTCTACGGGGTAGCTGCTGTGTCCAGCAACGAAGTATGGGCAGTAGGCAAGTATGCATCCCCCAACGGGGGAGCGCCAACGTTGATCGAGCAATGGAATGGCAAGAAATGGCGGCAGGTGCCAAGCCCCAGTCCAGGGATGTTTGCCAATGTTTTGTATGGGGTGGCGGCATTATCTAGTAGCAACGCCTGGGCAGTGGGAGAATATTTGCCGACACCCTCAGCAGCCTATACCCTGACGGAACACTGGAATGGGAGAGCATGGAAGGTGATTCCCAGCCCCAGCCCAGGTCCGAGCCACCTGCTGAGAGCCGTTGCAGAGGTGCCGGGAACAAGTCAGGCATGGGCGGCCGGTTTTTACACGAATAACAATGGGGGGCAGACCTTTGTCGAGGGTTATTGTTAGGCAACCCACAAGATCGGCAAGGTGGAACAGCACCGAGGTACGGTGCCGTTCCACCTTGCTTTTTTTAAACAATAGAGTCAGGCAGCCGTTCTGCCGCCCGGCTTTCCAGATAGCTTGCAGGTACTATTACACTTTTGAAGACACATGCCAGTGGTACAGCCGCAACCAGTGTTGGTAATGCAGAAATAGCCACTTGGACAGTCGGATTGTGAGCTACATTGGCATGGCTGAGTGCTGGAAGAGTTGCAATTGCAGTAAGTACTACAGCAACAGACGCCTCTGTTTGTGCCGATCTGCTGGAAGCAGTAACAATTGAGGTTATGATAGCGATTGAGTTCACAATTCGGAAAGCCCACATTGGAACAAGTCCCGTAATGCTGGCATGTATGGGTGAGTTCGCTTTCCGCCAGCACTTTGCCAGGAAACCAAGAAGCTAACGTCATGCCTACTAAAGCCCCTGCTACAGTTCGCATTACGTCTCGACGAGAAAGAGAGTCGTGTGCTAACGATCTGGTCAGGTTTTCAAACTGTTCGGTTATGGTGGTCTCCTTTACTTCATTTCGCATGATTCCAATACATTCTACCATGCTTTTTCGAGACGAAAGGGCCAGTTTACTTTCAGAGCATTGTACTATACCCTCAGCTTCCAGTACGAACATGGACTTTCTTTTGGGCTGTTATTAATTTGTGGTGATCCTGCCGATATTGTTTCCACTAAACTCCGTAAACCAGAGATTATTATCGGGACCACCAGTGATTTGATCTGGTAAGTTGCCGATGCTTCCCGATGGGAGCGGATATTCAGTGATATTATCTCCTATGGTGATTGTGCCGATCTGATAGTACTCAGTAAACCAGAGTTTGCCATCAGAGCCTGTTGTAATCGCATTTGGGACGCATTGAGGATTAGGAAGTGGCTGCGATTCAGTAATCAGGTGGGTAGAGGGATCAATCTGTCCAATCTTAGAGGTTCCTTGTAAATTTTCCTGGCTAGCTGGAAAAACTATCAAGGAAAACCAGAGCTTCCCATCAGGGCCTGAGGTGATGTCATTCGCAATGCTAAATGGTTGAGGTGAGGGAAGTTGGTACTCGGTGATCTGTCCACCAGGAGTTATCTGTCCGATGTTCTCTCCCATAAACTCAGTAAACCAAATGTTGCCATCAGGACCACTGGTAATGCTTGCTGGCTCACTATTAGCTGTTGGAACCGCATACTCAGTGATTTGCCCGCTAAGAGTAATTTTACCAATGTTGTTAGCATTAAACTCTGTAAACCATAGACATGTGGTACCATCACCGCAAGGTCCAGGGGTAATACTTTCAGGTTCACTTTTCGCAGTTGGAATCGGATACAAAGTAACCTGACCGTTGGTGGTGATCTTTCCGATGTTGTTGCCATAGATTTGGCTAAACTCAGTGAACCAGAGGCACTGTGTACCATCGCCACATGGCCCGCTCGTGATGCCTTCCGGTTCCGCGTCCACATTTGCAGGTGATGATGGAAGCGAGTACTCGGTAATCTGACCGGTGTGCAGGCCGGTCGTGATAATCTTGCCAATCTTGTTGCTATGGCTCTCGGTAAACCAGAGGCATTGTGTACCATCGCCACATGGGCCGCTGGTAATGCCAACTGGTTGACTTCCCGGCGTGGGAATCGGGAACTCGGTGACTGTACCTGCTATCATTGGAACCATGTTGCCGCTATGTGTCCGTTGAGCATGTAACATGGTTGTCGTAGCCGCCTGAGTGGTCGAGGCAACGGCTGATATACTCAATGCCAGGATGAAAAGGAGAAAAAATATTGGGCGAGACACCTTGCGGGTAAAGATCACGGAAATGCTCCTTCTGTATCATGAACGTTTCTGCTTTTCAGTGTCTGGCACTTCGCTAAGGAGACTCACCGAAATAACCTGACCAACTTTTGCTGCGATCTATCTTTGCCGCGTGGCACGCGAGCATCCTACTGGTCATGTTATTGGCGTGAGACTCCTAAGTACCGAGCGAACAACCGAGTGGACTACTACTTGCCATTGTCTGTATTATATAGTAGTCGTAATGCCCTGCTGAATTATTCCAAAACCTCTGGTTGGCAAGACCGCTGTCGTAGGGATATGGTGTAGGACCAAAATTAAATTGACAAATATCACCTATCTCACCTGCGCCAAAGGCAAACCAGCTAAGAGTTATCTTAGTGAGTGGATCTGTTGCGGCCTCAAACTGCTCATGCGCAGAAGCGGTGATAGCTGTATCAATATACAATGAGCCGCTGGGGCTGTTGGGGTTAGATATGCGCATTGTGTAACAGAGCCGGATGCTGCTGAAGCAAAGGCAATGTGAGCAAAGATGATCGGGTTATCTTGAGGACCCCAGGAATAGTGAGCTCCGCATGATCCATCATCTTGAGGATTAGCTACCTGTTCACCCTTGAGCGTGTAGACCGGAAAATAATTGTTATACCCGCTGGTAGGCCAGTTATTGGCAGCGATAGCAAGCTTGACTTCGCTCACAATGTCTGCTGGAGAAAGTGTCGTTTCCGGGTATGGAGTATTCATATCTTCCCAGGAACCTACCAGTTGTGTTGAAGTAATGGTGCCATTATGACCAGGATATTCGGAAAGAACACTAAACAAGCTTATACCGTGTACATCACTGTAGAACTGGTTGATGGCGGCGATGTACGAGTTGTTGGCCCGTTATCATTGGGGAACCAGTAAATAGGGTAGACATTCATGGTTTCCGCCATGACAGGGCCACCATAATACGTCAAACTTGGCACAGCCGTAGGCGAAGGAGTTGGTGTAACCCCATTCGGTCTAGTAAACTTTGCATGAGCAAAAGGGATACCGTTTCTTCCTAACAGTTGAGGAAAGATTGTGAGAGCTACCAGTAGCATGATCAGACCCAGAACCAGTATCATGCTCAATTTTTTCTTCATAAATCTCCCAGAAGTAGCGCATTATGGCACAAATGAGCTGATGAAATATTCGAGAGAATATTCTCTATAATAAAGAATACCTGAGATTGTATGAAAAGTCAAGCTTTTTCCAGTTTCTGCCGACGCGCATTTCCAATGGCTTTGTGGAAGGCAAGAACAACCGCACCAAAGCCATCATGCGCCAGGGCTATGGCTATCGCAGTCGGTTCCATCTGCGGTTACGCATTTTACTGGGCAACCTCGCATGAACTTTTCACCACTTTTCCCCGGAAGGATGGAGAACCTATTTGTCAGGGCAATCGCATCTAAATTTTAAGGGGGTGGTAAAATAGGGTCGAAAAAGGAGGAGACGAGAAGATGGAAGAAGTGGCTTTACGAGACTTGGAAACCCTCTTTGCCCAGGTGGAGGATCCACGAGTGGAACGAACGAAACTGCATCGCTTGCGCGATATCATCATCATTGCGATCTGTGGGGTGATCTGCGGAGCAGAAGGATGGGTAGAGATCGAAGAATTTGGGAAGGCGAAGCAAGCCTGGTTCACGGACTTGCTCAGCTTGCCCAACGGGATTCCCTCCCATGATACCTTTGGCCGGGTCTTTGCCCACATGGATCCCAAGCAGTTTGAAGCGAGTTTTGTGCAGTGGGTAGAGGGGATCAGCCAAACGGTGCAAGGGGTGATCGCCATTGATGGCAAGACGTTGCGCCGCTCGCATGACAAGGCAGCAGGGAAGAAAGCCCTGCACCTGGTGAGTGCCTGGGCCGTGGAAAATCGATTGGTGTTAGGGCAACTCGCCACCGAAGAGAAATCCAACGAGATCACGGCGATCCCGGTGCTGTTACGGCAGTTAGCCCTGGCCGGGTGTATTATCACCATTGATGCGATGGGAACCCAGACCAAGATTGCGGCGCAGATTATCGAGCAAGAGGGCGACTATGCCCTGGCTCTCAAAGAGAACCAGGAGAGCCTGTATGAGGAGGTGAAAGCCACCTTTGCGCTGGCTGAGAAAGACGCCTTTGCGGGTCTGCAATGGGAGGCGATGCGCACGGTGGAGAAAGGCCATGGTCGGCTCGAGATCCGCGAGTACTGGACCATCAGTGATCCCGAGATCCTGGCCTATCTGGACCCGCAGCAGCGATGGAAAGGCTTGCGTGGCATCGGCATGGTGCGAGCCCAACGGCACATGGCGCACGAGGACACCGATCACACGCGCTACTTCCTGCTCAGTTTTCCTTCAGTGAACACGTTTGCTCACGCGGTTCGCAGCCATTGGGGCATTGAAAACAGCCTGCATTGGGTGCTGGATGTCGCTTTTCGCGAAGATGACTCGCGGGTCAGACTTGGTCACGCAGACGAAAATCTCGCCGTGTTACGCCACATCAGCCTGAATCTGTTGCGTCAGGAAACGTCGTCTCATGTGGGCATTCATGCCAGGCGTCTCAAGGCGGGTTGGGATAACCACTATCTCCAGCTCGTTCTGGATGGCCTTCATTAGATGCGATTGCCCTGACCTATTTGTATCTATTGTTGCATATTTTCTGTTCCGTGTGCTATAATCCATCTGGTATAATATGAGAGAGAACAGATGGGATTTGACGGATGAAAAAGAAAGAGCCGCCCTCTGTTTGGGGGTCGCTAGCCTTAGTCGGACAGCTTGGATTAACTATTGCTATCCCCCTGGCTCTAGGCACCATCTTAGGGAATTATCTTGATGGGCTTACCAATATGAAACTATTATTTGTATTACTCGGGCTGCTGCTTGGCCTGGTCGTCGGTATCTATGGAGCGTACCGTTTATTTAGAGGCCTGTTTTAGAGAATAGGATAGGATAAGATAGACGGGGGTAGACGAAACCATCTACAACGAAACAGACTGAGCAGAGCACGATGAGTAGGGAGAATGCAAGGTGCTCTGGAAACTTCCTAACATAACCCAGATTAAGCCGGAAACTATTTTCTACATTGGGGGCTTTCCGGTTTCCAACACATTACTTTGTACCTGGATTTCTATTCTTATCCTCGTTCTCGTTTTCTTCACGGCCACCCGTTACAAATCGCTTGTGCCGACACGATACCAGAGTGCAGTCGAGATGGCGGTGGAATACATGCGAGGACTGGTAGAGAGCGTTTCAGGGAAGGTGAAGGGGCGTAAGTTCTTTCCTCTGGTTGCTGCCCTCTTCCTTTTCATAGTCGTCTCCAATATGCTTGATATTCTTCCCGGCGTGGACACTATTGGGGCGATTGACGGAGCGGGCATCCAAAGTCTGCATCTGAGCGCGGCAACATGCAGCCAGCAGTTCCTGGGCTTTTTGCCCAATTGTCAGCCAGTGGCGGGGTTCCTGCTGTTTGGTCAAATCTCGAACCAGATTACCCCCTGGATTCGCCCGAACACCAGCGACCTCAATCTCACGTTGTCAATGGCGCTGGTTGCGGTCATTACCTGCCAGGTCTTCGGCTTCGCGACCCTGGGCGCGAAAGAACACCTGAACAAGTACATCAACTTACGTGCGTTGAAAAAACTCAATTTCGAAGGCTTCATCGAGTTTTTCGTGGGTCTCCTTGAAATTGTCAGCGAACTCTCACGTATCATCTCGTTCTCCTTCCGTCTCTTTGGTAATATCTTCGCCGGTAGCGCCGTGCTGGCAGTCTTTGCCTTCATCTTACCATTCGTTGCGAATATTGCTTTCATTCCGTTGGAGATGTTTGTTGCCGTTGTGCAAGCCCTCGTCTTTGCGCTGCTAACCCTCGTCTTCCTGGAGATTGCTACTACAGGACATGGCAGCCATGACTCAGAGTCCGAACACGAAGCACAGGCAGAGTACGCCCATAACGAGCAAACACAAGCACATGCAGCGGCGACACGGTAATGTCCTTGTCGTCTGTATCACTCGATACACTGATTGCTACTCGCAGAAATTGTTGCTGCGATTGCATAAATTCATTGAAACAATTTGTTTGTCCATAAGGAGGATTTTTCTCATGACAGGTACAGTTACAACACTTGCAGTAGCGTTGGCTATCGGCCTCGGAGCCATCGGACCGGGCCTCGGAATTGGTATCGCCGCCGGTCAGGCATTCAATGCCATCGGTCGCAACCCTGAAGCAGAGCCACTCATCCGTGTGAACATGTTCATCGGTCTGGCGTTCGCTGAAGCTATCGCTATTTATGCTCTGGTTATTGCCTTCGTACTCACCGCAAAACCGTAATCCTTTTGTTCAAGAAATGTAGGGCTACCCTTTCGAGGGCACCCTACTCTACCTCTGACGAAAGGAGGCGCACATGGTGGTGCATGTAGTTATTGCAGCCGGGGTGACCGATCTGTTGAGCGGGTTTGGCATCAATACTATTGCTTTCCTGTCACAGCTTGTGAGCTTCGGCGTCGTTTTCTTCCTCCTGTGGAGATGGGGCTTACCCGCCGTCACCAAAATGATTGATAAGCGGAATGCTGTCATCGCAGAGGGTGTCGAGAACGCAGAAAAGGCCAGAAAGGCCCTTGAGGACGCAAAAAAAGACGCTGAGCAGTTGCTGCTTGATGCTCGCCGGCAAGGGCAAGAGGCTATTGCCCAGGCGACGAAAGCCGCTGAGAACGAGGCCAATCGCATTCAAGAAGAGGCGCAGGCACGTGCCAGGCAGATTGAACAGCAGCAGATCGAGCGCATCCAGCAAGAAGCGGCTCGCGCCCGTGCGGAATTGAATCGTCTGGTGGTCAACCTGACTATTAATGCCGCCAGCAAAGTTATTAGTAAGTCCGTTGATAGTAGTGATAACCGTCGTCTGGTTGAAGAGTTTGTCGCGAGCAGCAGCGGTAGCGGCAACGACGGCCAGGCAAAGGAGCAGTAATGCCTACAGGAGCGATAGCACGCCGCTACGCCGGGGCAATGTTCGACATCGGGCTGCGACAAAACCAGCTCGACCGTACACTTGAGGACGTACAAGGAATAGCGCAAGTGTTCGCACACCGCACACTGGCCTATTTGCTGCGCGAGCCGAAAGTTCCCGCGAAGCGCAAAGAGACAGCCATCCGTCAGGCGTTGACGAATAAGGTGCTGCCATCATCGCTCAATCTTGCACTGCTCGTTGTCCAGCGCGAACTGGTAGATGTGATGCCGAATATCGCCAGGGAACTCGAACAACTGGTCTTAGACTATAAGAACGAGGCGAAAGCAGAAATTACAACGGCAACGCAGATTGACGATGCCCAGCTGAGCGAAATTAAGCACGCGCTCGAACATTTAACTGGGAAAACAATTATTGCACAGACAAAGATTCGACCTGATATTCTCGGTGGGGTCATCGCCCGCGTCGGTGACCATGTCATTGATGGAAGTGTGCGTTACCGTCTGTCAGCTCTTCGAAAACAACTGTTACACGATGTTTCCAGTAATAACAGTGATTTTTCTGCTGAGAGCGGCGAAGATAGTAACCATACCAGGCAAAGTCCCCCTGATGACGGCATGATTCCCCCTGAAAATACGGTTGAAGCGAGTCGCAAACAATAGGGTTCAATAGGTTTATAGAACCGAGGAGGAACAACGATGGCATCTTGGGCTGATGAAATCAGTGCCATCATCGAGAAAAACATCACTGGCTTCGGTGGCAGCGAGACGGAAAGCGCCAGCGTCGGTACCGTTATCGCGGTACAGGACGGTATCGCTCGTGTCTACGGGCTGCAAGATGTGCAGTATCTCGAACTGGTAGAATTTCCTCGTACCGGGATCATGGGTATGGCCTTCAACCTTGAAGAAGAGACGGTCAGCTGCCCAATCCTGGGCGATTTTACACAAATTAAAGAAGACGACGAAGTGCGTACCACCGGACGAGTGGTTGCCGTTCCCGTCGGCGATGCACTGATCGGGCGCGTGGTCAATCCTCTCGGTGAGCCGATTGACGACCGAGGCCCCATCAATACGGACAAGACACGCAATGTCGAGCGCGTGGCCCCTGGCGTCATCACCCGTCAAAGCGTGAACACTCCGGTACAAACCGGCATCAAAGCGATTGACAGCATGATTCCTATCGGTCGAGGTCAGCGTGAGTTGATCATTGGCGACCGCCAGACGGGTAAATCGGCCATCGCTATAGACACCATCATCAATCAGAAGGGCAAGAACCTCATTTGTATCTACGTCGCCATCGGTCAGAAGAACTCTTCGGTGGCTCGCACAGTTGAGATTCTCAAGCAGCATGGCGCGATGGATTATACGATAGTGGTTCTGGCAGGGGCCTCCGAACCTGCTCCGTTGAAATACCTCGCCCCCTACGCCGGTTGCGCGATGGGCGAAGAGTTCATGGAGAACGGCAAAGACGCGCTCATCATCTATGATGACCTGACAAAGCACGCTGAAGCTTACCGCAACATGTCTCTGATCATTCGCCGCCCGCCTGGACGCGAAGCGTTCCCCGGCGACGTGTTCTACTTACATTCGCGTCTGCTTGAACGTGCGGCACGCCTCAACGAGGACTACGGTGGTGGCTCGCTGACGGCTCTGCCAATTATCGAGACCCGCGCCAACGACATCTCGGCCTACATTCCGACCAACGTCATCTCGATTACGGATGGGCAGATATTCCTGGAAACCGACCTGTTCAACTCCGGCGTGCGTCCAGCTATTAACGTCGGCCTCTCGGTCTCGCGTGTGGGTAGTAGCGCACAGACTCGCGCTATGAAACAGGTAGCAGGTTCGCTGCGCCTCGACCTCGCACAATTCCGCGAACTAGCGGCGTTCGCGCAGTTCTCGTCTGACCTGGATAAAGTCACGAAGGCCCGTATTGACCGTGGACAGCGCCTGACAGAAATCCTGAAGCAGCCACAGTACCAGCCAGTGCCGGTTGAGAAGCAGGTAATGATCATCTTCGCCGCCACCAGTGGCTACCTGGATGATGTGCCGGTTGATGCGGTTGGCGCGTGGGAGACCGCGTTCTACCGCTATATGGATGCCAACAAACCAGAAGTCGGTCAGACTATGATTGAACAGTCCGTCACAGGCAAGAACAAAATGTCCGACGACCTGTTGAAGCAGTTGCGCTCCGCCATCGAAGAGTATAAGCAGACGGCGGCACCGGACACCAACGCACAATCGAACCGGACGCAGAAAGCTGTTAGCACGTCGCGCTAGGAGGCAAGGATCCATGCCATCAACCCGTGAAGTTCGGCGGCGCATCCGTTCGGTAAAAAATATGGCGCAGATTACCAAAGCCATGCAAATGGTGGCGAGTAGTAAGATGCGACGGGCGCAGGAGCGTGTGGAGGACGCACGCCCCTACGCCGACCAGATTCGGGCGCTCGTCTCGCGCCTCGCCAACGCCGCAGGCGAAGATATCGGCGAAGGCGTCACGCTATTGAAAAAACGTCCTGTGCGCACTATTGGCATTATTGTTGTAACACCCGACCGTGGACTATGCGGCGCATTGCCCAGCAATATCAATCGCAAGGCCGCACTCACTGCACGCGAGGAGTCAGATGAACTGGCACAACAAGGCCAGCACCCCGGCGTGGACTTTATCGCGGTCGGTCGCAAGGGACGCGATTTCATCATACGCACACAACAAAATATGATTGCCGAGTTTGTCAACTATGGCGATAAACCAACGGTGGCCGATGCACGAGCGATAGCGCAGGTAGCAGTAGATTCCTTCCAGAAAGGTGAGGTTGATGTTGTCTACCTGGTGTATCCTCAATTTGTCAACACCGTGACGCAGAAGCCGATCTCTGTGCAACTGCTGCCGGTACAGCCGCCTGAAAGCAGCGAGGAAGACAAACAAAAAAGCATTGAATACATTTACGAACCTGATGCCCGCAGCATCTTTGAAGCATTGCTGCCGCGCTACGTGGACGTAGTGGTCTATCAAGCCCTGCTGGAAACCATTGCCAGCTTCTATTCAGCGCAGATGGTAGCGATGAAGAACGCTACCGACAACGCGCAAGAACTGACAGAGGACCTGACCCTTGCGTACAACAAAGCTCGTCAGGCCGCCATCACCACTCAGATTCTAGAGGTCGTCGCAGGTGCCGGCGCATTGTAAGAGATGTTAATATGGCCGGGCAATCCGTGCGATTGCCCCCACTGTGGAGAATAAATACATGGCAACAGAAATTGGCACGAAAGGTAAAGTCGTGCAGGTGTTGGGGGCCGTCGTAGACGTAGAGTTTCCCCCCGACAAAGTACCGCAAATCTATAACGAGGTTCGTGTACGTGTCGCGAATTCCAACACGGACCTCATTCTTGAAATTGAGCAATTGCTGGGTAACAACTGGGTACGCTGCGTGGCTATGGGCGCAACCGATGGCTTGCAGCGCGGCGTAGACGCATACGATATGGGTCACTCCATCTCGGTTCCCGTTGGCGAGCAGACCCTCGGACGCATCTTCAACGTTCTCGGCCAGCCGATTGACAACAAACCCGACATTCCTGATGCGCCACACCGACCTATTCACCGGAATGCACCTACGCTGGAAGACCAGGCCGCGAATATCGAAGTCTTCGAGACGGGCATCAAAGTTATTGACCTCGTCTGCCCCTTTATGAAAGGCGGTAAGATTGGTACATTCGGCGGCGCTGGCGTCGGCAAAACGGTTATCATTCAGGAACTGATTAACAATATCGCGAAAGGCCATGGTGGCTTTAGCGTTTTCGCCGGCGTGGGTGAGCGCACCCGCGAGGGCAACGACCTCTACCATGAGATGCAGGAAGCTGGCGTTATTGACCGCCTGGCAATGGTCTTTGGTCAGATGAACGAGCCTCCCGGATCACGTCTGCGCGTGGCACTCACCGGTCTGACACTCGCCGAGTACTTCCGCGACGAAGAGGGGAAAGACGTGTTGCTCTTCATTGACAACATCTTCCGCTTCACACAGGCAGGAGCCGAAGTGTCCGCGTTGCTCGGTCGTATGCCGTCCGCCGTGGGTTATCAGCCAAACCTCGCCGAGGAGATGGGCGAACTACAGGAGCGCATCACCTCAACCAAGCAGGGTTCGGTCACATCCATGCAGGCCGTGTACGTCCCCGCCGACGACTACACCGATCCGGCACCGGCCACGACTTTCGCTCACCTCGACTCAACGATCATTCTGGAGCGTTCAATCTTTGAGCAGGGTATTTACCCCGCCATTGACCCGCTGGCCTCAACCAGCCGCTTGCTCGATCCCAACGTTGTTGGTCAGGAACATTACGACATCGCACGTGGCGTCCAGCGCGTCTTGCAGCGTTACAAAGACCTGCAGGATATCATCGCCATTCTCGGTGTTGACGAACTCTCCGATGACGACAAGCTGACTGTGGCTCGCGCCCGTAAATTGCAACGTTTCTTCTCGCAGCCGTTCACCGTCGCGACCGTCTTTACCGGTCTCGAAGGTCGTTACGTTCCAGTGAAAGAGACAGTGCAGGGCTTCAAAGAAATTCTGGCTGGAAAGTACGATCACATTCGTGAAGATTACTTCTATATGAAGGGTAACATCGAAGAGGTCATACAGACATATGAAAACGACCAGCAGAAAGGCTAAATGATGGCGACACGCAATACCCTGCATGTCGAGGTAGTCACCGCCGAGCGCGAACTGTACAACGGCGAGGCGAATCTCGTCAGCGCCCCTGGTTCCGAGGGACGCCTGGGCATTCTGCCGCGACATGCCGCTCTGCTGACAATGCTCGCCCCCGGCGAACTGCGTATCGAGCTGAATGGAGCGGAAGAGCCGTTGTTTGTCTCCGGCGGTTTCCTTGAAGTGTCAAATGACAGCGTGACAGTGCTGGCCGACACGGCGGAACATGCTGAAGAAATTGACGAGGCCCGCGCCGAAGAAGCTCGCCGCCGCGCCGAGGAACGCCTGCAAAACGTCCAATCCGAGACGGAGCGTGTGGAACTACAGGCCGCCCTCGAACGCGCTATCAGCCGCATCCGCGTCGCTGAATTGACTCGTCGCAGTAGCGGACGCCGCATCGAAATGCCCCATTCAGAACAGTAAAGTAAGTATAACGCAACACAAACAGGAAGCCGTTCATCTGCCGGCAGATGAACGGCTTCCTGTTTGTGTTGCGTTACACTTACTTTATGGACGATTGCTGCCAGGTACATTGCCCGACTTGTTTGTACCGGTGCCCGTAGGGCTATTCATCCCATCTTGCTGTTGCTGTCGTGGATCAGTGCCGTTTGACCCATCAAGGTTTGCGTTATCCAGGTTATTACCATACGTGGCATGCGTTACCGGGCGACCCATTTTATTGCGCCGCGCAACGCCAATAATCGCGACAAGCAATACTATAACGAAAATCACCGCCAGTATGACAAGGAATATCAACAATCCTGTATTCTGTGACATGTTGCCTCCTCTTCTTACTCTTCTTAATACACTCACCTTACTATCACGCAACAGCTATCTGTCAGGATACTGATGCATTGCCAGTTCAAGCGCGTGATACAATAAAGCGTGACATAACTATAAATTTTTGATACTATGGAGCAAATATACAGATGAGTACAACACCACATAAAGCACAAAAACGTCCGCGACCATTTGTCCTGATTATCATGGATGGGTGGGGCATCAACCCCCGCAAAGAGGGCAATGCCATTGCTTTGGCACACACGCCCAACATTGATAAACTCGCGCAGAATTGGCCCCACACGGCGGTCAAAACCTCCGGCGCGGCAGTAGGTCTACCTGATGGGCAGATGGGCAACTCAGAGGTTGGACACCAGAATATCGGCGCGGGCAAGCGCGTGCTACAGGACTATACCCGCGTTTCCGAGTCCATACGCGATGGCTCCTTTTTCCAGAATCCGGCTTTGCTCAAGGCGATTGAACATGTGAAAAAGAATTCTTCGCAACTCCATATTTGCGGCCTGCTCGGCAACGGCGGCGTGCATGCACACGAAAGCCATTTAGAAGCCCTTTTGCTGCTGGCACAGAAACACGATATCGAACGCGTCTATATCCATGCCTTCACCGATGGGCGCGATACATCGCCGACTGGTGGTGTTGAGTTCATGCGCCACCTGGAAACCCGCGCCCATGAAATATCTGGCGAACACCCGGCGAAAGTGGCAACCGTCACCGGTCGCTATTATGCGATGGACCGCGACAATCGCTGGGACCGCACCGGCGCGACCTATATGGCAATGACCCGTGCCGAAGGCCTGCGTGCCAGTTCCGCCATTGAGGCTATTCAACAATCCTACGACAAAAAAGTTACCGACGAGTTTATTTTGCCAACCGTTATTATGGAGGACGGCAAACCCGTTGCTGTCGTTCAGGCTGGTGATGCGCTTATCCACTACAATTTCCGTCCCGACCGCGCCCGCCAGCTTACGAAAGCCTTCGTGATGCAAGCATTGCCGCCGCAGGCCGAGGGAAAATTCAATCGCGGCCCGCGCCTGCAAGACCTGGAATATGTGATGATGACCGAATACGAGGAAGGGCTGGATGCCGATGTGGCCTACCGCGCCGACAAGGTAGAGATGCCACTGGCGCGAGCCGTCTCGGAAGCAGGTATGCGCCAGTTCCACACGGCCGAGACCGAGAAATATGCTCACGTGACCTATTTCATCAACGGTCGCCGCGAGACGCCATTTCCTGGTGAAGACCGCTATCTCGTGCCGTCGCCAAAGGTGCCAACCTACGACCTGCAACCGGAGATGAGCGCGGCAGGCGTCACCGATACCGCCATCGAGCGTATCCGCAGTGGTCAATATGATCTTATAATCATGAACTATGCCAATGCTGATATGGTCGGACATACGGGCGTCATCGAAGCGGCGATCAAAGCCGTGGAGACCGTAGATACCGGCGTCGGGCGCGTCGTAGATGCTACTCTAGCGGTGGGAGGCGGCTTGCTCATCACGGCTGACCACGGCAATGCTGAGCAACTCATCGAGTACGACACTGGCAAGCCATTCACCGCCCACACTACCTATCCCGTGCCACTCTACCTCGTCGTGCCACAACTCGCTCAGGCCCATTTGCGCACCGATGGTATTCTGGCCGATGTATCCCCCACTATCCTGCAAATCCTGGGTATTCCCCAACCGAAGGATATGACGGGGAGTTCGCTGATTCTGCCGTGATGGGCCAGTGGTGCATCAGACAAAACAGAGTGAATGAACGGTTGTCACAGGTATGTGGCAACCGTTCATAGCTCAATATACCTTCAAATTATGGATAATGCTCTTCATCGTATTCGACTAAGCCCCACACACTATCAATATAAAACAGAAATTGTAAAAAGACAGGCTAACGATTAATACAATCCGCCCAGAAGGTATTCAAAGTTCTAGTATATTTATTTGAAGCATTTGAAGCTTTTTTTGCCAGAGGGGCAAAAGGCACAACGAACTTATCCACATACTGTTGCGTATTATGTGGATAACCATCGAAAATTGTGGATAAAAAGCTAAATTGGCTTAACTCACTCGTTCGACTCCTGTTAATGGCATGACCAGAAGAGAATCGTCTTCGAGCCGGAGACGTGCCGCAGGAGCGTATATCCCGGATAAGAAAAGTTGTTGGTGCGTGAAAAGATAATCCACCTCACCCATCATCCCTACGAAATCACCGCTACATATACGTACCTTTACCCCCACTTTTATTGTTGTATCTGGCTTACGTGGATGCCAGTGTTGCTCCACCTCTTGTGGCGGGAGCGAGATAACCAGTTCTGGAACTATCCGCTGTTTTACTGATGTCGCACCGGATAAGAGGGCGATAGACCCTTGATAATGGTTGAGCAGATTGATAGTGCGTGTTGACATGGCTATATTACCAGAACCCTCAGTAAAAAGCAAGCTTATTTTAGGCAACTTTGCCTGTGCCGCCTCAACATCCGCGCTATTCACCAGCCGTATAACGTCGGTTTGCAAAAAGCCTTCCAGATCGCGCAGAGCAACACTACTGGCAATCAGACCGACCACACCAGATATACTAGCCTGACGAAGCAGCGTGAAGTTGATGGGACCCGGCACTACAAGGAGTGCGCCGGGGGGTATCGTCAATTTTCCTGTCGCACGGGCAAAGGAGGCTTGCCACATCGTCAGCACGCCTACGACCTGATTACCTGCTCCTATTACCCCTTGCAGCACAGCGGCCGGACTCTCGATGACCACCCCTCCACGGGGAGTGATAGACACCACTCGCCCGCTCAATCCCGCCGGAAAGGTTTCTCCCCCACGCCGGTGCTGGATACCTGAGTAGCTACCGGCCGCCGTATGTTCCTGACCTGAAGGTAGGTTGGGGGTAGGAGGCGATGGAAGATGCGGGATGGTATGCCTTGACTCAATTGGTTCTGCCTGTTCGGTGCGTAGGACAGGTTGATCGGGCAACACATACTGACCAGGGGATACCAGTGGTATCCCCTGTACAATATTTCCACCGGGCCAACGCTCTCGTTTTATAAGAATCTGTGGTACGATGGACCATCCCAGCCGGTAGGTCATATACGGTGCCTCCTCCCCCTTTACCCGCGTCCTCAACGTTTCCCATATCAACCATTGTTATTCGCGCACCTGGGCGCGATTATGACCATGAACAAATTCATCTGGTTATACGCTGACTGGCACATCGCTGCGGCTCGTGCCAGGGTGCGCGATCAATCGGGCCCCTACAAAACACGATGGGCGCGATCAATCGGACCCCTACAAAACACGATGGGCGCGATCAATCGGACCCCTACAAAACACGATGGGCGCGATCAATCGGACCCCTACAAAACACGATGGGCGCGATCAATCGGACCCCTACAAAACACGATGGGCGCGATCAATCGGCCCCTACATGGCTCCTATTGCTTGCATCCACTGCTGGAGGCGTGTCTGGCGTTCCCGTTCGTTGGTGGATAATGCCAGTGGCCTGCCGCGAGCATCTATGATCAGGCCAATCAGTCCGCCATCTATCTCCTCGGCGGCACGCGCACGTTCGCCCGGTCCCAGTCCAACATCTACGCCGGGCGCGGGGAATAGCGAGAGCAATGCCTGTTCATTAGAGCGCAAAGGAATAACTTCGATAGAGCCGCCCATCACATCTACTGTCAATTGCCGGCCGTTGCGATACTCGACGCCGACACGCACCGCCGTCTGGCCTTCCGGTATCGCTCCAAAGGGAATAACACACGTGCCCAGGCGATGTGTCACAGCGTCATTCTCATTGACTTGTACAGCGGCGACGGGTGCCACAGTGGCGACAGCGCCCAGTTGCGATATCAGCATGGTGCGGTCCAGTACCAGAGAGGTGACGCCACGCGGCTGGAGTGCATCCAGCAACATGAGGGCGGCTTGCCCGTACCTGGGGGCATGCGACAAGACGCCGCCCGTCGCTAAAATCAAATCAGCGTCCAGCCATTCAGAGTTGCGTTGCTTTGCCATCTCAACTGTCAGTGTCAGAGCCTCACGGGCAAAAGCCTGGCTAATCTGGAGTTCGCGCACCGTCGTTGGAATCACTTCAGGATGCAGCATGTGATTCAGCACATATTCGCGCACCTCTTGCTCCGTCGCCGTGAACGGCAACCAGCGGGCTATCCGCTGCACGCCAACCTGTTCCAACACGGCTCCCAGTCCCGGCCCAACACCAACGCCTGAGTTGACCATGGGGATAAATTCCCCATGCTCACCCGCCAGCATGAGCGTTGTTGTGGCCCCTCCGATATCTACAGCCGTAACGTTCATAGCATAATGCTGGGCCAGGAAACGTACAAGGCTACTCAACGAGGTTGCTGTCGCGACAGGAGCGGCAGTGGACCAACGCTTGAGCATGGCATAGCCGGGAACCTGTTGTATCACCTCGCGTTCGTATAACGCGCCAATCGCTATGCTGGTCGGGCCAAGTTGCGCCGCGGACACCAGCGAGTCAACACGAGTGACCTCCGCTGCCTCACTTACCATGCGACGAACGGCCTCAAGATATTGTGGTGCGCCCGCGTAAATAACCGAGGTGTAGTGTGGCGTACCGGCATCTTTTGCCGCACCCATGGTTGCGCTACGCTGCTGATTGCGCTCTTGAGCCGCTGTTACCAGCAACTGGCATGCCTCCTGGAGTGATGTAGGGCCAGCCGGGCCATCAGCCATACCAACAATTAAAGCTCCATGCGGCTGTAACTGGCGAAGCCGGGCTAGCTGCCGCTCCCACTCTGTAGCTACACGTTCAGATGTCCATTGACCACCATCACTACTGCCTGTGCCACCTATACTACCGACACCTGCACCAATAGAGACAGGGGCTGCCGCCGAAGTTGCGATAAACGAGGGTGATGGCAGTGCGTGCGTTTCAGCATATAAGCCTGCGACGGCCTGTTGAGTCAATTTATCCAACTCCGCGCTCACAGCACCTAACACCACGAGGCGTAACGGCGCACCGGCGCTAATAGTCGTGATAAATACATCAACGCCATCGCCGATTGATTGTTCCGGGGAGATGATACGCCCTTCACTCACAAATTGACGCCCGGTAATCAATTCTATCACGTTGATTGCCTGAATAATACCCCTGGTAATATCCTCATGTGGAGCGGCTATCGTCGTCGGTGCTTCACCACGCGCCATCAGGCGATATTGCCCTTCGACGAGACCAAATAGGGAGACCTTTGTAAACACAGCACCACAGTCTGCAACAAGTATCGAGTTGACAGACGGATAATTGGCACCGCTGGTTGGTCTCTGCCCTCCTTCCGCATATGGTTGTGCGTTCATCTCCGTTTCCTTCCCCTATGTCTACGATGAATCATGTGCCTTTAGCGCGAGAATGGGAACCAGTTCAAAATAGTTTCAAGAAATCCGCGCTTCTTCCCATTTTGTTTCTGTTGACCCTCTGTGGATTGCTCACCTTGATAGTTGTTGCCTGCTTGCTGTTGCGGCATACCCTGATTACGCTGATTTGTTTGATAAGCTTGATTACTCTGGAAGTTGCCAATGGCTGACTGCTGTGGCATACCCGACATACTAGAGCCTTGACCATTTTGACTATTGCCCATACCAGGTGACATGGGCATGCCGTATCCTGGCGGTGATGCCTGTGGCGGCATTTGCGCCGACGCCATTCCTTCAGGAAAACCCGACCAGTTGCTATTGCCTGGACCGCTTGTACCGCCATTACCATTATTTGGTCTGTTTGCGGGCGCTAATGGCCCATTTTGCATTTGTCCAGGCACATTGGCGGAGGCAACGCCAAGCATCGAGGCAAAGACATTGGCGGCAACCGCACTCTCTTCGAGAGAAGGCATTTCCGCTCGTGGGCGACTGGGTACACGCATATTCTCAACACGCGCAGGAGAGCCGACACCAGGTCTGTTCTGGTCACCGATGTTCCCATTATTCCCATTACTCTGACCATGTTGCTCTTCAGCAGAACGGAGCCAGCTGGGAAGGGCATCCATATCTATAAGCGGAGAGACGCCGTTATTGTTATTCATACCGGATAGTTGCATTGGCTGCATTGGCTGTGCTGGTTGCGGCCCTGGCATTGCTGGTACCCCAGATACGCCAGAAGGCGGCATATTCGCACCACGTTGCTCCTGCGCTACCCCTCCACGCAGCCATGCCGGCAAGGCGTTGGGGTCAATCAGCGATCCACCGGCTACATTTCCTGGCCCATTTCCTTGAGTAACAACTCCAGGCGTTTGCGCTGCCATCCACGAAGGCAACGCCTGCTGATCAATCAAGTCACGACCGGATAATCTTTGCTGCGGAACCTCTGGTGGAGTATACACGGACGCCTGCCCGGAAATAGAAGGCGTTGCAGACTGTAGCGGTGGCGTCTGTGCCACCTGCGGAGGAACATTCTTCATCCAGTGCGGTAATGCATCTGATTGTACAAGGCTCGCAGCTGGAATACCCTGCTGGCCGGCCTGTGATAACGCTTGCGACTCTTGCATCCATGCAGGAAGAGAGTGTTCATCAATCAGCGAACTGGCCGACATACCGATAGCATTTACCGTATTACCTTCGGTATTTGGTGCAGGTTGCGACGCGGGACGTATCGCGGGCATCTTGGCAGAATTATCCACCTTGTCTGAGCGCATCCAGCTCGGCAAAGCATTCTCATCAATAGAGTCGGCTAGAGAGTACGAGGATTCTTTGCTGGCAGGGGTTGGTGGTCGCTCGCTGCTGCGCAAAGTTTCCAACCAGGCCGGCAGTTCTGGCGGTTTTGGAGCATAAGCATTCGAGCCGGGTTTGCTTGCTGTATTCGTCACGCCGGGTACAGGCGTCCCACAATATTGACAACTCGCCAGCACCTCTGGGACCTGGCTCCCGCAATTACTACAAAAAATCAATTGGCTCCTCACTTTCGCCAGACTCGACGTATTTACCGAGACATGCGCACTGTATCATTCTTACACACATATATAAAACGTTGGCGTTCCATTCTTCGGCGGAAAACCGACTATGACAAAATAATACATGTTGATATGATACAATATGCAGCGTACTCACGATACCTCTGTCCCAAAAGTACTATTTTCTCTTATCAGGAGGCTTCTATGCAAGAAGAGCTTATACGCAAAAATATGGTGTTGCGCCTTACCTTGCCTCTTCCTCCCAGCATTAACGAACAATATGCTACCGTTAATGGACATCGTGTCAGTTCGGTCGTTGCTCGCACCTTCAAAAAGCAGGTACGCGACACATTGCGCTCGCTTGAACGACAGGGTAAGCTTAGCAACGCACTACGCGAGACATTCCACGAAAACTATCTTGCTCTTTTTCTCGATTTCTTTTTCGCCACACCCCTCAAACGTGACCTGGACGGTGGGTTGAAAATCACGCAAGATGCGATCTGTGACGTTCTTGGCCTGAACGACAACCGTGTGGTTGATATTCATCTGACCAAACATATTGACCCGCTCCACCCCCACCTGTACGTCGAATTAGAGGCCATACCCGACTGGCAATTTGACAGGGAATACGTCCTGTTGACGTGAACCTGGCAATTTCCCAGGGTACCCGGTAGGGCTGTGAAACTTGCATCTTTGTCAGTCCTCTCTTATGATAGAACTGGTAATACAGGGTATCTGTAACAATATGTGGCATAAATTCTCAGGGGTACCAGTATATGTTCAATATATTTCAATGTAAAAGGTGGAGAACCAGGACACCTGCAAGAGACCACCCTGGTACTCCGGCAAGAACGTTCAAACGCCGGCAGCGCCTGTTGCCGGGCTTGCTCTTCAGTACTGGCGTGGGTTTATTTGCGTACCGCCGCCGTTCTTTGAGTCGCAGTGGGGTAGTCGGGGCAATGGCAGCGGGAAGTGTGACAGTAGGCATGGGCGGTTGGTCGTGGGGATTAGCGCTCATTTACTTTTTTGCCTCTTCCAGCCTGCTTTCGCATTTTCGCAGCCGTGAAAAAGAGCGCACCGCCGCTGATAAATTCAGCAAAGGCTCGCAGCGCGATTTCTTGCAGGTCATGGCAAACGGCGGAGTGGCAACCACGCTATCGCTGGCACACGGCCTGACTCACTCACGACCTGCGCAAGAGCTTTTGCAAGCAGGCTATACGGGCGCACTCGCCACGGCCAACGGTGATACCTGGGCCACGGAACTGGGTGTACTGAATACGCGCCAACCCCGGCTAATCACGACGGGCAAACTCGTTGCCCCCGGCACATCCGGCGGTATCACCTTTCTCGGTACCGCCGCATCCGCCGCCGGCGGCCTCTCGCTCGGCCTCGTCATCTGGCTGTTGGACAAGGTAGGGACCGATTTATCGCGTCCGCCCTCCACATTCACCAATAATACCCTACCCCTTGGGACCGATTTATCGCGTCCGCACCCTTGCCCATCTGCGGATTTACATATCGTACAGACAGGGAAGGCGGACGCGATAAATCGGTCCCTACCGATCATAGGGTTGTTCAGTGGGCTGGTTGGCAGCCTTGCCGATAGTTTGATGGGAGCGACCATTCAGGCTATGTATTTCTGTCCGATATGCAAGAAAGAGACGGAACGTCGTGTGCATAATTGCGGCACGCCTACCCTTCTGCAACGCGGCATTCCCTGGTTCGACAACGATGTGGTCAATTTTCTCGCCACGCTCTCTGGAGCATTGGTTGGGATAGGGGTGCATCTGATCATAAAATTGAAGCAAAAGGATACACAGATATGAGTATGATACAACGCATTATCCGTAAAAGTTGGCGACCGGGACGTGCCGCGACTGTCGGCTTAGTAGCAACCGGCCTCTATAGCGTCGCGATGGAGGGTGATATGTCCATTACGGGCAACCGCTTCAGCGATGTGCGCTTCATTCAAGGATTAATGGGCCGCAAGGCGACGACGCAGAAGAAGTTTCTCGTGCTGGCCTGGATAATACACATTCTCAATGGGGTTGCGCTGTCGGAAATCTACGCTGCCGTAGTCAAACGCTTTTTGCCGGGGCCAAACTGGCTGCAAGGGGCTATTTTCGGCGAACTCTTCATTGTCTCGGCATGGTGGCTCACTCCCCTTGCCGATAAGTACCATCCGCTGATCCAAGATGGCGAACTGCCTAAGCTGTTTACCTGGACATCGTTCCTGCAAAATATTGTGCGCCACCTCGTCTTCGGTCTCGCGCTGGGCTTCCTCTACAAAGATTGAACTGGTATGACAGAAGCATAAGCACCAACCAGGCAATTTGCGGTGAAAATTGCCTGGTTGGTGCTTATGCTTCTGTCATACCGTATATTATGTAAATTAGACCAGGTAACGGATCCAGTTGCCGATAATAGGTAAGCGGTAATCGGGTTTAAACCAGGCGTTGATCATCAACCAGACCCAGAGAATACCGATGACCCAACCCAGTACACGCAACAGCAGACCCAGGCCCAGCGTTGTCAGACCACCCAGGATAGGTATCCAGCTAAGGAAGTTGCTTAGCATACTGACGCCGAACATGAGCAGGAACAGCAGACCAAAAGTGACCATTGACTGTGCCGCGTGCCAGCGTACCGAGCGATCTTTTCTCTCTACGAAGAAAAGAATGAGACCAGATACCCAGAAAAATGCATAGGCCAGCACTCGTTCCAGGCGCGGATTCATCCCCAGGGATGTCTGTGAGCCAAACCTGTTCGTCTCCCTATAATTCATATACATGCCTCACTCAATGTTACCGGCTCAGGCGATTTCGTACTATCCAGCTATGAAATAGCCCTTGCCTTCTTGTTATCGTTCTACACAGGTATACGTACATGTGGGGGACATGTTGCAGAATGGCTGATAGGATAGAGGCGAACACTGTAATGAAGTGCCTACGAGATTTTACATGGATAAGCCGATATGACTTTCTCGGCTTTGAAACTTGACTTGCTGCTGTGTTGCCCTCATAATAGTGAGCATCACAAAGATAACTACTACTTGCTACCCGTTTGGAATGAAAACTTCCCTGGAAATACCTGCATATTTTACAATGCTACACCCGGGTAGTTAGCTCTATTTCTTATCAGGATGAATACCATGACAGCTTTTGATGATTTTAAGGTAGTGCTAGAACAGCTGGTAGCAAAAGTACAAAGGGTAGAGGATGAATTAAAGAATGTAGCACCAGGCAAAGCAGGTCGCGGGAAGCCGGAAGAGACAACAAAAGCTAAACTAATAGAGCCTTTCCTTGAGGCACTTGGCTACGATGCAGATCATCGGACACCGGAAGCTTCTATGCGGCGTTCAGGCGTGGGTCACTTGATTTGGGTTGATTATGCGCTCAAAGAAAGTCCCGATGACAGAAAAGGATTAGCTCTTTTTGAAGCGAAGTCTCTACTAGAAAAAGACCTGTGGCGCCGGCACAAAAAACAAATTCGCGATTACCTGCACGACTATCAGATATCCTTGAGAACAGAAGACCCGGTGAGATGGATAGTTCTCAGTAATTTTCGTGAGATGTATATTCTCAATATTGCTGATTACGAACCTTTCTTCAAGTTAACGTATCAGCAATACGTTGAAAACGCGCCTTTACTTTTCCGCTTGCTCAATCGCGAACAGCTCAGCAATGATCAGATCACGAGCATTTATTATGAAAAGCGCCACATTCCACTGGGCAAGTCATTTTTAAATGATCTGAAGCTATGGCGTCTACTGCTAGCAAATGGCTTGAAGCAGTCACAGCCTGATTTAACACTAGAGCAAGTGAAAGCACTTTCTCAACAGGTACTCAACCGCATTATTTTTATTCGTGTTTTGGAAACATTTGGACTTCATCCTTATTACTCACTGGTACGGCAATATGAAAATTGGAAACGAGATGTACGCAATAAGGATAGCTTTCCTTTTTTCGATAATCAACTGATGCGGACATTCATGGACATCGAGTTAGACCTTAATACGGAGCTATTCAAGAATAGCCTTGTCGAAGATGTCTGTGCCGAATTAAGCGATTTATTAGGCCACTCCGTACACCAACTGACTATTCAGAATAAGTTTATTCGTCCACTGGTAGACCCGGATGTTTACTGGCCCGACAGAGATGCCGAACTTCGTGAACTGATCGGAAATCAGACAGGGCAACAACGTTTTGCTCTCAGTACTCCCTATAATTATGACTTTCATACCCTGACGCAAGACATTATTGGACAGGTATATGAACAGTTTCTGGCGCACAGCCTCATCCAGAATGGCAATTCAATCTTGATTCAGACAGATCAAACGTTGAGGCAGACAGAAGGTGCTTACTACACCCCTACCTATGTAGTACACTACCTCGTTCAAGGGACACTGGGTCGCCGCGTTATGCACATGCTTGAAACTGCAAAGAGCCATTTGCAAAACAAGCATTACAGAGAAGCACAGGCAAGCATTCATCAAATACAGACCATAAAGGTACTTGATCCGGCATGTGGCAGCGGCCCATTTTTAATTGCAGCCTACAACACGCTCGTGGAAGCATACAAAGCCTGGAATGATATGCTTGATAGTATTTTGTCAAAAGATTTCGGTAGTATCATCAGCTTTATAGAAAGTGGCTTGCAAAAAATAGAAAGCCCAGGCGATTCCGTACTTCACCACAATATCTTTGGCATAGACCGGGATGCCCAGGCCATCGGCGAAGCAAAGTTAAACATGTGGTTATTATTACTGCGAACTCAACCGGAAGATTACATGCGCGTTGGCGACAATCCGCCAAAAAGAAAACTTCCCGAGCTTTCAAACAATTTTGTGATTGCAGATTCTTTAGACGTATCCTTTGATATTGATGCATGGCTAGGAGTGGAAGCACAACAGCGTATTGTATTGGGAAACCCACCCTGGGGAGCAACAGTGACAACAGGCAAAGCATCACCCGGAACATACAGTCTGGCAAAAGGTCAATATGATTCGTATGACCTGTTTATTGAACGAGTCACGCATATTTTACGTCCCAATGATACTTTCGGATATATCGTTCCTGATAGTATATTGCAACTTCCGCAGCATACATTGTTACGTACACTTATTTTAGACAATTATCGGATTGACGATCTTATCAAACTCGGCGAAGGCGTATTTGAGGATGTATTTCGTGCGGCAGTCGCCTTTATATTTACTCGTACTGAGAAGCCGCCAGTTGGTCATACATTACGCAGCCGCATTATCGTGAAAACAGAGCGGGATCAACTTCTCAAAGTATCTCGCAACAACGCGATTCAAGAATTGCTTGATAGGAATGGTATCTCTATCTCGCAGGACCGTTTCCATCAAAACACAGAGAAAGAATTCGATATTTTTGCCAGCGATGAAGATGCAAACATTTTAGAGACGATCAATAGTAGAGCAATGGACTGGGATGAAACGACAGTATCAGCGAGAGGCGTTGAGCTATCAAAAAATGGATTAGTGATGGCATGTCCTCATTGTGGTACGTGGCATCCTATTCCTGAAAAACAAAAGAATGGGATATATCAGGCAATATTCTGTAAAAACCCGGCGTGCAAACAAACAATTCGCTATGAAGATAGCCCGCATGCAATCATTATTGCACCTGTGCGTACAATACACTGTACTCAACCAATCATAGTTGGAGAGGGTATTAACCGTTACCAGGTTGTCGAAACACGTTTTATTGACACTACGAAGGTTCGTGCTTTCCCGTGCTGCCCTAATCCTAAACCGGGCGATAGGCAAAGAAGGTGCTCTTTTTGTGATGTAACTTCACCTCCATTTGTACCGGGAGAGATACGAATCTGCCAACGATGCGGCCAGCAATACACTGAAGCCGAGGTGAAGAATTGGGTATGCCGGGGTATTGATTATAAATCGCCTGATTGGTACAAAGATGAGAAGCTATTGGTACGTAAAACAGGTCGCGGTATCTATGCAACAATTGACCTGACAGGAGCGTATACCGTTCAGTCAATTTACATTTTTAAGCTCCGCCCTGACCGGGCAGAACAGCATGAAAAACTGCGTTTAAGCTATATACTGGGCGTACTGAATTCGCGTATGATGCTTTACCGCTATTACAAGGCTCTTGGTGATATTGAATGGAAAAGTTTTCCATACATGACGCAGAGAACCATAAAGAGCTTACCCATTCGCACGATTGATTTTACAGATGTTCGTCAAACCTATTTCCATAACAGCATAGCCGATAGCGTAGATGAAGTGATTGCCAATGGCAGACCTCCAGACCTGGCAATGGATACTAAAATTGAACGGCTGGTACGCGAACTCTATGGAGTAAACACGCCAGTCTCCAATGCGAGGATTGATGCTGAGCTTGAGCGCATCAGCCAATTTGGCTCGCTCTTAGGTTCTTCGGCAGAAGAGGTAGAGCTATGATACCTTCTATCAAAACAGTGCAAACTATCGCACGAGCATATCAACAAATCTGCTCCGGAGAAGAACCCTGGATTGCTCTGGGCAACTTTCGGAATGCCTGGTATGGTTATGCAAAGGACTATCGGGTCGCCCTGGTAAACGACCCCTTACAAGAACCAGCACAAAACACCGAACATACGCGGCGCTGGGGAGCCTTCTGTGCCGCCTCGGTTGAATTCCTCTGTAGCCGCTATGACGTTTCCTGTCCCGAATGGGTACACCTTCCGCGCTATATCCTCATGACACCCTGGTGGCCTGAACACGTCTATGATCTCGCTACCCGCAGGCAGCTGATGCAGATTACCCCACTGCCTTTTCTCCAACGTCATATTTTTTGCGGCAATCGGCTTTACCAGAATAAATATGAGATGAGTGCCTGGACACAGGAAGCAAGAGCCAAAGGGATGACCAACCCCGGTGAAATCTTCCGTTATGCTCGTCAAAAAGAAATCAGCATTCATGGAGGCTAAAGAGTGCCTACGGCTTCTCCCCAATCGTAATATAGACTTCCCACCTTCGACTGCGCACGAGTTCGGAGCGGCGGCGCAGACCGTGTTTTTCTAGAGGAATGAGCTGACCAAAATCGGCATTGGGTATCACCTGTGTGGTGATGCCGCTTGCAGTAGTACGGTCGGTGTACAGGATTCTCTCTGCTTGATTACCGTCACTGTCACCTCCGTTGCGCCGTTTGCTATCTTTGAAGAGGACAGATGGGCCGTAGACAAACATCTGGAGCAAGACCAGGAAGGGTTGCAGGAAACCGACGGGGAGCAAGTTGGCACCTTCGATGACGATTAGACGACCGCCGGGACGTAGGACGCGCTCGACTTCGGTGATGGTGTCGGGATCGTAGATGTATTCGGAAGGAAAGGTGCTGACAACGGTATCGAAGGAGCTATCGGAGAAAGGGACGTGTTGCGCGGACCCTTGAATCACCGTCGCCGGTGTACCCAGTGCGAGGCGTTTCAATGTAGCGCGTGCGGCAACCACCATCTGCGGAGATTGCTCAACGGCATAACAATTGTAGCCTGCTGTGAGCATATCTGCCAGCAAGTCGCCGAGACCACAACCGAATTCCAGCACATCGTGTCCCACAATGCGCGGCAACACCAACTTCTGCCAGACACGCCACTGCCCGGCGAATGGCACAGTACTGGCAAAGCGATAGAGGTAGCGGTTTTTATAGAGCGTTTCGAATAGAGATTTACGTACATGGGGTGTCATATCATTGTTCCCCTGCTTCGACAAAGATATTGAGCAAATCGCTGAGAGTATCTATGCGCACATCGGGCTTAATATCGCGTTGCATATGTTCATCCCATTTGCCGACGCGGCTCTGAATATGCGCCAGCACATAATCATCGTCGGTAATGTGCATTCCTGGCGGCAAATCGGCAGGACGTTCCTCACTATTCGCTTCAGTTGTCAACGAGGACAGAACAGAACTGGTAGCACCTGCGGCACTCGCGGCAGCTTTACGCGCATAGACTTCAGAGCCTAATGCAGGTGAAGGTTTCCAGATCGTAAAAAGACCCAGCAGTTGCGCACCCAGTATATCTGAGCGCAGCGAATCGCCAACCATTGCTGCCTCCTGCGGAGGAATGTCGAGCGCACGCAAAACATGCAAGAAGATGGCAGGGTTGGGCTTGCGAATGCCCAGATCAATGGAAATCGCCATATGACGCGGATCAAAATAATCGAGCAAGCCGAGAGTTTGCAGGTCTTCCTGGAAAATTGCGCCACCCCAGTGACGGTTGGTGACAACGCCAAGTTGGAAGCCGCGCCGTTGTAGTTCTGCCAGGGTTGACAGTACATCATCAAACAATGGGCGTGAGCCTGGAATACGCACGCGCAGACCCTCGAAGATGGCCGCGCTTTGCTGGTAGTCAACGTTCTCAATACCCCATTGCTGGAGGGCATGCGCAACCGCGACGGCTCCTTCAGGCTCGAGTTCTAGGTTCTGACGCACAAGTGTACGCAAGTGCTTCTCAACTGATTTGCGGAAGCGTTTGCCCAATGCCGTATCGTCCAACTCTGGTAAGCGCGACGCATCAGTACAGGTGCGCAATAGCGCTACGGCACGGTCATTCGCGTCATATTCCATACGCTGCCAGACCGCTAAATCTTTGCGTGACCAGAGCGTATCGCCAAGATCGAAGAGAATACAGCGAATAGTGCGCTCCGCGAGGGCGGGTATCTGTCTCCTGGGCAAGTGACCTCCTGATAATTGGCACTGTAGAAGACGGAAGGTGAAGGTGAACATGTAAAGCGAAATGTGACAGGATTGCTCGCCACATTTCGCTTTACATGTTCACTATGCCATCCATTACCACCTATTAGCGAGTGGCGGCATCCTCTTCGGCAAGCACTTCATCCACGAGACCATATTCTACCGCCTGCGGTGCAGAGAGGTAGTAGTTACGGTCGGAGTCCTGCATGATGCGCTCAGGGGTCTGGCCGGTGTGCTTCGAAATGATATCGTAGATGCTACGGCGCAGGCGCAGAATTTCGCGTGCGGTAATCTCGATATCTGCCGCCTGACCTTCCGCGCCACCGAGTGGCTGGTGAATCAGTACGGTGCTGTTTGGCAAGCAGAAGCGCTTGCCTTTCTCACCGGCGGTCAACAGTACGGCACCCATGCTCATTGCCATGCCCATGCACACTGTTGAAACATCCGGCTTGAGCCACTGCATGGTATCGTAAATGGCGAGACCAGCATAGATGCTGCCACCGGGCGAGTTGATGTACATATTGATATCTTTGGTCGCATCCTCACTTTGCAGGTAAAGCAACTGCGCTACTGTGATATTGGCGACGGTATCATCAATTGGCGTACCAATGAAAATGATGCGCTCTTTTAACAAACGTGAGAAAATGTCCCAGCCGCGCTCACCGCGTGGTGTTGACTCGACAACGTTGGGGACGTACACGCCCTTAGGTTCCAGAATCTCACGAGTTTCCTTTTTCCACCTGGGGTCCCGTGGGTCAAAAAATGTACCCATATATGCTCCTTTTAATTTGAAACAGCGTTGCTTTTACTACGGATATTGAAAAGCGACACCGTTAGTAAAAACTGAATGTGCAGAGTTCCCCCGCTTGCGCAGGATATTACGATTATGATAGCACCTGCAAGAAATAAACGCAAGAATCCTCGGCCATATTTCAGGGCTGTTGCAAAGTCCCAATGGCGACCACAAGGGTCATTGACTCCAGAAAATAGGACCAAGCGATCACAAGCGCATGTTCAATGAGGGGCGTGCGGAAGCCACAGGACAGAAGTAACCCCACTGCCTTGCGGTGACGAGAGCGCAG
>Ga0307373_10002936_pt1 | contig 30368 bp, 25 predicted proteins | sample OX2MG_FD_202534 | JGI IMG/M metagenome (GOLD analysis project Ga0307373, IMG submission 202534) | Soil microbial communities from Risofladan, Vaasa, Finland - OX-2 | ecosystem: Environmental > Terrestrial > Soil > Coastal area > Acid sulfate soil | place: Finland: Risofladan, Vaasa | collected... | reverse complement strand
GCTCCGATAATTTCTGCTTCCGAAAACTTCCGCTTCGGCATCGCCTTGCCTCCCTTTTGTCCCAAAATCATATCTGACTTTGGTACAGTTTTTGGGGAGCAGGTCAGTCTCGCAGGTGGGAAGTGAACTTGAGGTGGACAAAGTCCCGAATTTCGATGTCATTGAGACGTCTAAAATAGTTCATCACGTGTGATTGGGTTCAGGATGGAAGGGAGGAGCTGGGCACAAGTCCACAGTGATGACGAGAGGACGGCTTATCATGACGAACAAGGATGGTGGAAAAGTTTGTCAAGATAACGATAACTCCCCGCACCTTGAACTTCTCCTATTGCTGTTCTCCGGGCGCAAGCAGGCGAATTTGCTGGAGCGTCATGCCGTATCCGCCGCCCGGCGGGTTGGAGCGATAGTTTGTGTGGAGGTAACCATTGGTGAAATTCGCAGCGTAGCAGAGCCATGCCGTGCGGCCATCCTTGCTGATAAACTTCGACGGGATATTAACAAAGTAGCCTTGTTCGCCGAAGTGTCTCATGTAATCCACCAGCTTCCACGGTCCCGTCATCTGCTCCGACTCAAGGATATAGGTGTTAAACCGTGAGATCGTATTGCCACCGTCGGTGATGCACATCAGGTATTTCTTCAATGGCGCATCATAAGTCATCGTGACGCAACCACAGTTGTTGTTCCAATCCACTAGCGGCCTGATTTTGGAAAAGTCATGCGTCCAGACCGGACGTCCGGAGGCGTCGAGTCCGGAGAAATACTCGTACTCGGACCGATCGTTCATGTTCCGGATGCTCGGCTTCACTCGAACCATGTAGATCTGGTCCCCGGTGATCCAACTGAGGTTGGCCGGCCGGGGTTTGGGGTCAGGATCCACCGCTCCCTGGCCAACCAGGTACGCCTTGCCGTCAGGGGAATACTCCATGTTCTTCCCAAAATCCACAAAATGCGGGGACCCGATCTTTAATTTGTCGCCCGGCTTTTTCGGCTCAGGAAAGAGCGGGTGAAGCGGTGTGTGAGGAGTATCGTGCCAGGTCCGGCCGTAATCGGTGGAGTAGCGAAACCCCACAAAGGGTCCCAGGATGTCCCAGTTGAGTCCCTTGCCGGGATTGCCATCGGAATCCATCAAGCAGTAGGTTCCGTAATACCACACGCCGTTATACACCAAACTGCCGCATGGATACCGGCCGCCATAAGGAGCCGGATTCCCGGGGTAGACGCCGGGGTCGACGACAGTGAGCTTTAAGGGGTCGTCTCCGAGGATTGTGGCGTAGCCGGTTGTAGCGTGTGGTCCGGCAGAGTTTGAGTGGGCATCGTCCACCCTCCCGTCCGTCCATGGGGAATAGAGATTTCCGTTTGCTGCCCAGGATGGATACCAGGTGTCGGCATGGGCATAGTGAACGTGTTTGCCGGTGAAACCGATGCCCGTGATCTCCTTGGAATTCTGAAACGGACAACCGGCGGGCGGCTCCGACGGCCAGATCGTGTACGGACTCGACTGTTTGTTGACGCTGATTTTCTGTTGTGGGGTTTTGCAGCCGGTGGCCAGCAGGAAGGAAAAAGCGATCAAGGATGGAAGCACAGAACTGCGCAACGTCCGGAGCACTTTTGATCGTGACATGTGAGTGAGCCTCCTCTGCCAGTTTGGTTGAACCCGCCAGCGCAGGTCGAGATTATCGTTGTTCTCGAAGACCAGGCAATTGCGGTGCAGATGCACGTACTGAGCTGCCGCCCAGCCGTGAGGCATATCTCCGGTTCCCAGGTGCAAGCCGGACAAACCTCTTCGGTCCCGGCATGGGTGGAGGAGCAATGCGCGCTTTAATCCTTCTGGACGGGGTGCATGTTCCACAAACAGGCCTAGGCTTTCACCGCACCGGTTCCAGATTCCTGAAATGCCATCCCCCCAATCGGAACCAGCAATCCTCCGTCAACCGCAATGGCGGCGCCGGTGACAAAGGAAGCCAAATCACTGGCAAGAAACAGAATCACCCGCGCTACCTCTTCAGGGCGGCCCATCTTGCCACGAACATGCAACTGATCGCATGCTTCCAAGACTTTTTCGGGATGAGGGTCAAGGGCGGCAGCCCAGCGCAGCATCGGAGTGTTGATAGCGCCGGGAAGGACACAGTTCGCCCGAATGTTCTCCCTTCCAAAATCCAGGGCGATCGCGCGGGTAAGTCCCAGAAGGCCGTGTTTACTTACAACGTAGTGGGCCGAGTTGCGTTGAGCAGCGACCGACTGCACCGAACCGGTAATAACAATTGACCCTCCACCGCCTTTGATCATTTCCGGAATGGCGTACTTTGACATCAGGAAGGCGCTCTTGAGGTTGACATTCATTACCTCGTCCCATTCTTCTTCCGACAGTGTCGTGACCGTCCCGTATCGCTGGATCCCTGCATTGTTAACCAAAACGTTGAGCCCGCCAAATTTCGAAACAATTTCAGAAATGACCCCTTCGGCTTGCTTGCGATTGCTGACGTCGGCCTGGAAATACTCGACGGGGGCCCCGTTGCTTTGCAGTTCGGCAACCGCTTCTCCGCCAGCTTTGGCGTCACGATCTACAAGCGCAACCTTCGCGTTTCTCTCTGCGAACTCCCGGACGCAGGCTCGGCCGATTCCCGATCCTCCGCCAGTCACAATGACGACCTTGTTCTTGAAGTCCATGGTTGGTTTTTCTCCTTGTCCATCTCGGGATCAACTTTCCTTGTTGATCCGAGAGTGTGTTCTGCCGGCAGGACGAATGCGCCGGATTGACAACCCCGCGACGGCCCTATGGTTGTGTTGTCGCGCCGTGCTAGCAGACATGTTGATCTTTAACCCCCAGGAGCAAAGAAAGACTGAAGTGTGACCTCGGCCCAGTTTTGTTGCGAACAGCTTACCAAAGCGAACTCGCCCGAGGTATCGTTTGTCGACACACGGTCCGAAACATAGCGGCCCAGCCTCGCCAGCTGCGCAAAGCTTGCTCTCGTGACCGACAAGTGCATCCTCAGGATGGTGAGCCCACTTCACAAAGGTCCGGACTTTCGAAACCGGAAAACACATAATACCACCGCTTCCAGAGGTCGAGATGATTTCCGATCTTTGTCAAAGCTCTTTAGAAATGTCCCCATTCTTACCTCATTAGAAGTGTCCCCTTTTCGGTCTTGGTTTTTGTTGGTTGTTAGCCTTGTCCGCAGCGATGCCCTGCGAGCCCGAAGGGCGAGCGTTTAGGGCGAAGCGGAGGGGAAGGCCAACAACTGCGGCGTCTGGCGCTTGCGAAAAGTTTTCTGGAACTCTATCCCTTCGCAATCAGCTCATACCAAGGCGAACAATACGGTCCCTTGCCTTGGAGGTGGAATTTGAACCCGCCGGAAGGGGCAGGCGACGATTTTTGAGCCACAAACTGAACTGTTTAGCAGCCGCTGGTCTGGCGTTACATGCGGGCTTGTCAAGACATTCAAGGATTTTCGGTGCAGAGGGAGGGCAGAAGAAATATTCCACTCTGGACTTGGCGACAAGTGATTTTCTCTCGGCTCCCGGTACTTATTGACTAATCTAATGGGACGAGAAGATATTTTTTGTTATCGTAGCTGGATGTCGTATGGTCATAAGGTACGGCGAGCAAGTCATCCAGGCGGAGGCTGAGGCAAGATGAATTCATTGGAGCGTGTGCGGGCAGTATTGGCTGGGGAAATTCCCGACCGGGTGCCCGTTTGCCTCCATAATTTCCTGCTCGCATGCCACGAGGCGGGAATTCGTATGGAGGAGTACAGGGTCAATCCCCAGGCCATGGCCCGGGCTCATCTCCAGGCGGTCGAAAAATACGGCTATGACTGCATCCTGATCGATACAGATACCACCATGCTCGCCGAGGCCATGGGAGCAAAATCGGAGTGTGCGCCCAACGAGCCCGGCCGCATTGTTGAACCGGCCATCCGCAGTCTGGGTGAGGTGGACCGATTGAAGGTTGTCAATCCTGAGAGGGACGGCCGGATTCCATCTCTCGTCGAAGGCGTTCGGCTGATCGCGCGGCAGGTGGGCAACGAGGTCGCCATCCGGGCGAACGCCGACCAAGCTGCTTTTAGCCTGGCTTGCCTGGTGCGAGGCATCGAGGATTTCCTGATGGAATTGGCTTCCGATCCCGATCATCCGGCCATCCTGCAACTGCTTGAGGTTTGTTACCAAACTCATCTGGCCGTGCATCGGGCGTTGTCCAAGGCGGGCGCCCACCTCACTTCCCTAGGCGATAGCCTGGCAGGACCCGATGTTACTTCACCTCGAATGTTCAACCGCTTTGCCCGCCCGTACGAGGAAAGGTTGGTGAAAGACCTGGCAACGGAGGCCCTTTTCACGGTAATCCATATTTGTGGCGACACCAGCCTCATCCTCGAGTCTCTTTCCGAGAATGGCTTTTGCGGTTTTGAGCTCGATTACAAGACGGACGCAGCGAGGGCCAAGACGATTGTGGGCCGGCAGCACGTTCTGTTCGGTAATATTGACCCCAGTGGTGTCCTCGCGCGCGGGACCGAAGAAGAAGTTCGCAGGAAAACTCGCGAGATCATCTCCCTCTGGAAGCCGGGTGGGCGATTCATCCTGAACGCAGGATGCGCCATTCCATCGACCACCCCGCCGGAAAACATCTTTGCCCTGATGAAAACCGCTCGCGAAGAGGGAGTGTATGGCTAGCATGACGACGTCAGGCTACTCTTGCGTTGTTTCCTCGCAGGCCGCTGAAGAAGGCCACGTGGCATTCCGAGCCCCTTCGCCCTTTGCTCGCGAACGGCCCTCGCCCGGAAGCGGATTCCTCGCTTCGCTCGGAATGATCGCGGAGGGCTCAGGATGCTGAAAAGGGATTGCGGAATATCAACTAAGATCTGGCCCAACAGGAATTAATCTGATATTTTGCCCAGATGGCCCAGCCCCCCCGATAAAGGGGGAGGGTTTTGTTACATGGATAGGCAAGCTGGGGCCTTGCGTCAGATCCAGGGCTTTTTGCCTGCTTCTGAGTGGCGAGCAGCACATCGATCCGTAACACTTTGTTGTTCCGCCAAGCTGAATCTGGAGTTATTGAGATGAAAGGATCAGGTTCCAATAAACGGCGCAGCGAAATTCTGACAGTTCTTTCCAGCCGCGGCAGCTTGTCCGTGGCAGAGCTGGCGAGCCAGTTTAGAGTCTCGGAGATGACGGTCCGCCGCGACCTTCACGAATTGGAAGAGGCCGGAAGAGTGATCCGAACTCCCGGCGGTGCGGCGATCCGGCGTGCGATCACGTTCGAAAGGGATTTTGCTGAACGATCGCAGAAAATGGCTGAAGCCAAGGATAGGATTGGGCGAGAAGCTGCGTTGCTGGTGAAAGCGGGAGAGTCGATCGTGCTGGATTCAGGCACGACGACTCTTTGCATCGCCCGCCACCTCAGGGGTCGAAACGATATGGTCGTCATCACGTTTTCACTCGCCGTCTTGGATGACCTCCAGGCTGCCCGTGTGGAGCTTACGGGCGGAGAGTACCGGCCTCGTAGTCTCGATTTAGTGGGCGGTCGGGTGAGAGAAAGCTTGGCTAAGATTCGTGCCAACAAGGTTTTCTTTGGCGCGGCGGCAATATCGTTTGAGAGAGGCGTCACGGTCAATGACCCCGAGGCTCAGCGGATGTTACTGAAGTCCGGAATGGAGCGAATTCTGGTGGTGGATAGCAGCAAAATCGAGACCGAGGCTCTATACCACTTCTGCAATCTCAGCGATTGTGATTTGATCATTACGGACGCCGGAATCAGACCCGAGAGCTTGCGCCGTCTTCAAAGAATTACAAAAGTCCGTGTGGCTGGCGAGAAGGGGTTTGCATTGCCCGATGGCGACGTTCACGAGGCCGGATGAACAGGCATTGCATTCATCAAACATTCCGGCATCCAACATGCCCGGACCAGCGTGTGTTGCGCGCTTATCGCAGCCCTGTTTCGAAAATTCGCAATACCCCCAGATGCGCCGCAGATCGGGGAAGCATTCGGGATCTCTCTCCACTTTGTCCCTAAGCTCACATGCTGCATCGTCAGCTGCCCCCACGGCCTGGAATACGAGAGAGTTGGAAAAGACGTCCAGGTTACGGGCAATGCTCCCGTAGCCCTCTCGTTTCGCTTGCGCCGCATCCTTGTTGAGGGAGTTCTTCATTCTTGTGCACAGGCGAGCAAGGAATGGAGACATTCGCGGGAAAAATGTTTCGCAAGATCGTTGTTCCCGGATGGCACCCTAATGCTTTAACATAGAAGTTCAGACTTGCCACAGCGTTTCAGCCGCCAACGTCGTGCTTCTATCCGGACTTTCTTCATTGAAGCTTGCTGATTGCGGACTGCCGGGCCTGTCTCGCAAGATATTCACCATCCCACTTTGTTCGTCGGAAAGGGCGGCCGTGGGTGGTTTGACTGGAAACCTATGACAAAACCAATTCGTAACATTGCCATCATTGCGCACGTCGATCACGGCAAGACCACGCTGGTGGACGCCATGCTGGGGCAAAGCGGGATCTTCAAAGCCAACCAGGAGATCGTCGACCGCGTGATGGATTCCAATGAGCTCGAGCGCGAGCGCGGCATCACGATCCTGGCCAAGAACACGGCTGTCTTCTACCACGGCGTCAAGATTAACATCGTGGACACTCCGGGCCACAGTGATTTCGGCGGCGAGGTGGAGCGGGCCCTGAGGCTGGTGGACGGCGTGCTGCTCCTGGTGGACGCAAGCGAAGGGCCTCTGCCGCAGACTCGCTACGTGTTGCGCAAGGCGCTTGAAGCGAAGCTGGTGCCCATCGTCTTGGTCAACAAGATTGACCGTACCGATGCGCGTCCGCAGGAAGTGATCAACGAGATTTACGATCTCTTCATCGATCTCGATGCCACCGAGGAGCAACTCGATTTTCCCATCCTTTACGCGAACGCCCGCCGCGGCATTGCGAAGACCGCGCTCGATGAGCCCTCAGAAACTCTGCAACCGCTTTTTGAGGCGATTGTGAAGCATATACCAGCTCCGGGGGGTGATGCGGCGGACGTTCTGCAATTGTTGGTGGTCAACCTGGATTACAGCGAGTACCACGGGCGGATCGCCATCGGGCGCATCTTTTCCGGCGCCCTCACTCGCGGCGACGACGTGGCCATTGTCAAGCTCAACGGCACGACCCAGAAGACGCGCATTACCAAGCTTTACAGCTTCGAGGGCCTTGCACGGATTGACGCTGACCGGGCCGAAGCGGGCGAAATTGTGGCCGTGGCCGGCGTCGAAGGCATCACGATCGGCGAGACGGTGACCTGTCTCGAAACCCCCCGGGCGCTCGTGCACGTGCCGGTGGACGAGCCGACCATCTCCATGGTGTTTACTGTCAACACCTCACCTTTCTCCGGACGAGAAGGAAACTATGTGACGTCGCGGCACTTGCGCGAGCGCCTTGAAAAGGAACTGCTGACCAACGTGGCCCTGCGCGTGGAAGAGACGGAGAACACCGAGTCGTTCAAAGTCCTGGGGCGGGGTGAATTGCAACTGGCCATCCTGATCGAAACAATGCGGCGGGAAGGATACGAACTTGCGGTCGGCAAGCCGGAAACCGTCACCCGCGAGGTTGAGGGAAAAGTGCAGGAGCCGATCGAGCAGCTTATTCTCGATTGCCCCGCAGAGTTCGTCGGTGTGCTCATGCAGAAAATCGGCACCCGCAAGGGCGTCAACACCAAGATGGTGGGGCATGGAAGGCCCGGCGGCCGGGTGCGGCTTGAGTTTGTCATCCCTTCGCGGGGTCTGATCGGGCTGCGCAGCGAGATTCTGAAGGATACGCGCGGCACGGCGGTGATGAATACGCTCTTCGACGGCTATAGCGACTGGCAAGGGGAGATGGGCCGGCGCCTGACCGGTTCGCTGATCTCCGACCGGACGGGACGCTCCACCGCGTATGCCTTGTTCAACCTGCAAGAGCGCGGTGAACTGTTTGTGGGGCCCGGAATTGATGTTTACGAGGGGATGGTCATTGGTGAAAACGCGCGCTGGGACGATATGGATGTGAACGTCGTCAAAGAGAAGAAGCAGACCAACATGCGCGCCTCGGTGGCGGATGAGGCTGTTCGTCTGGTTCCCGCTCGCCCCATCAACCTTGAGCTGGCCATGGAGTTCATCGCCGAGGATGAATACGTCGAAGTCACGCCCGCTTCGATCCGAGTGCGCAAGAAGATCCTGGAGGTTAATAAGCGTCCCCGGCGCCACCGTCAGGAGACATGATCCCCTCCCGAGTCGTTTCCTTTGAGTACAGCGAGACTTCACGCGGTTGTTGAGCCGCGGGTGAATCTTCGAAGTGATTCCGAAAACATTAGCCTTCGGTTGCGGAGGGGTGCAGCATGTCTCCTCATTCCACGCCGCTGGAGCACTCTTTATCTTGAAATCTCTTTGCTAGGATTCCAGAGGCGCCGGGTATGGCTGGAGGAATTCGAGCCCGGCTTCACCCGTCCCGTCGGAGCTGACGTCTGCCGTCCATACCACCAGGCAGCGCAACGTATCAGCCGGATTATCGGGTTGAATAAGCTGAAGAACCTGACCTGGAGTCAGCCGGGCATGTGCATGGACCCTGGCGCCATGCGGGGAGAGATCGAGGGTGGTGCCGTCGTGGGATGTTGTTTCCTCGCCGGACTCAACCAGGAGCACGATGGCTTTCCTTAAGGGTCTCCGTTCAGACCGGCGAAAATCGGGACCTACACTTTCTGCCATGCTTCGAAGCTATCTGATTCAGGCGGGCAATTGCAAGCGGTTTCCCGATTGCCTCCTGGGACAGCGATATCCGCTGGAGGCCTAAATTTGCCCTGCTCCAGGAACTCTTCCGGACGCTCGATATCACTCGGAGGCCGTCAAGAACCAGTTCCTTGTTGAGACGCCGGAAGCTAACGTCGCCGGGGAGGGTGATGGCGGTGGGTTCGGGAGGGAGCGTGGCCTTCCTGACGTGACGCTGGCGGTCGATATTGGAGCACTTTTTCTATGTCGATCCCCAATTTCCCCATCTCCTCGAAGCCCTTGGAGGTGATGAAGTAGCGCCGCTGGCGTTCTTCCTGTTCCTCCTCGATCCACGCTAGCTTCAGGGCAGCCTCAATAAAGACACTCCCCAAAATAAAAGGGCTGACCGGCCCCAGATGATCCTCGTTTTTACCTTTCGGTTTCATTGAGCCCCATTCTTGATTATTTTCGGGCGGGTACCTGCTCTATGGTTGTGTGAGCTTTGAAAAACTCAGACTCGGACCCAGCCGCGGGCGATCATCTGAATCTTGACAGCTAACAACTTTATTATGCTACTGAACCCAGGCGAATGTGGCAAGAACGTTATGACTCTCGACCTGACGGCTGCTTTGTTCGTTTTTGCCGGGAAGGGAAGTCTCGGCAATTGGCAGAGCAGGGAATTTGAGATACGCTACCGGATCTTCCCGCGCGCAGCGACGCGCCAAGTTCCTTGCACGTGCCCTCCGCGAAGGAGGAAAACTTCGTCATGCATGTTGACACATGTACAGACGTGGTTGGGAATCACCGTGAGGACGTCGCCCACACGGAAAGTGCGGGAAGAATGTGTGACGTCCAGGTAGCCGTGCTCCTCATTCAGTTTGATCAGGGGCGTGTCGGGGGCTTCCACGACGTACCCGCTCCCCGCCTCGGGCCCCGCATGCAGAGCTTCGGAGGAGAGAGTTTTCGACCCTGCATCGATTATGGCGCGCCCGGGGACGGCCGTTGAGACAACCGTCGTTACCACCTTGGCCGCGCAGTCCTCCAGCCCGCAGGAGCCCTGGTAATAAGTGTTCAGGTCGTTGTACGCGTAGGTTCCGGGCCGAATTTCCGTCAGGCCGGGAATTTGGTGGGACATAAAGGCAGAGGGCGTCGAGCCTCCTGAGACGATTTCCACTTCCATGCCTGCCTTGCGAAAAGCCTCTGTCACGCTCTCAAATCTCGCCGCAACCTTATTCACTTCTTTCTTCCGCTCCTCCGCAGTCCCCCAGATATTCCCGGGAAAAGCCATCAATCCCCGAAATTTCAGGCCCGGAAGCTTGTGAATCTTTTGCGCCAGTTCAACGCACTCCGAGCCGGGCGGCAAGCCACATCGCAAAAGTCCCGAATCGAATTCCACCAAAATCCCGATGGTGGCATCCAGCAAGCGGGCGGCTCGAGAAAGTTCTTGCGCGGTCGCCTCGTTATCAAGCGAAACCAATACCTCGCGGTCCTGCGCCAGCGTCGCAAGACGCCGGAGCTTCTCTTCGCCCCAGACAGGGTAGGCCACCAGAATCTGGTCTAACCCTGCCTTCGCCATCACTTCCGCTTCGCCCACCTTCGCAACGGTCAGGCCTGCGGCTCCGCGCTCCACCTGCATACGAGCCACTTCCGGGGTTTTGTGGGTCTTGGTGTGGGGGCGCAGGCCAAGCCCGTGTTCCCGGCAATATGCGGCCATCCGGTCAAGGTTTCGTTCGAGGACGTCCAGGTCGATCGTTAACGCCGGAGTCGGCAACTCCTGATAATCCATAGATTCCTCGGGTTCATTTTCGCTTGCGGGATTTGCGGACTCGCGCAATGCAATCGATTTCGACTTTGATTTTGGGCAGACTCACGCCTACCGTCGTGCGAGCCGGCGGATCTTTCGGGAAAAACTCCTGGTAAACCTCATTCATGGCTGCAAAATCTTTTATGTTAGAAAGAAAAACACCTACCCGGACGACATCACGGAGAGAGCTTCCGGCTGCTTGAAGAATCGCTTGAATGTTTTCAAGAGCGCGCCTGGTTTCGGAACGAATATCTCCCAATTCAAATTCGTTCGTAGTAGGGTTAATTGCGGCCTGCCCGGCAACGAAAACGAACCCGTCGGCAACAATGGCTGGAGAATAGACACCGCGAGGCTGGGGTATTTTCTTGCTTTGAATCACTTTACGCATTGGAACTCCTCCTCTTAGAGATAACAACACCTTCACAATTCAGAACTCATTAGGAAATTAAAGGCCCCTCAGGCCAGTTGCCCTCCGTCGACAAACATCAGGATCCCGTTGACGTAATCGGCGTCCCGGGAGGCCAGAAAGGTGGCGGGGCCCGCAATATCTTCGGGCAGGCCGAGCCGGCCCACTGGAATAAGGCTTTTGTACTTGCTGATAAATTTCTTGTCCTTGACGATGGGCGCTGTGAGGCGGGTCCGAATGAGGCCCGGGCCCAGGGCATTCGAGTTAATGCCGAACGGTCCCAACTCACGAGCCAAAGTCTTGGCCAGCAAAAAAAGGCCGGCCTTCGAAGCATTATACGGCGCCAATCCTGCTTCTGCATCCCAACTGTTGGTTGACGCCATGAAGACCATCTTGCCTTTCCGCTTTCGAACCATGTGGGGCGCCACGGCGCGAGCCACGAGAAAACCGCCTTTCAAGTTGATGTCCAGTGTCCAGTCCCAGTGTTTTTCGTCGCTTTCGGTGAAAGGCACCAGCTTCGCGACTCCTGCTACATACATCAAGACATCAATGCGACCGTGCCACTGGATTACCTTTGAAACCATTTGCTCAACCTGGCGCCGCCGGCGAACGTCGCAAGAGACCGTCCGAACCGTTCCGCCTTCCTGAGTGATTTCCTGTGCCGTCTGGGCCATCATGGGCTTGTCAACATCGCCGATCGCCACATTCGCGCCTTCGCGGGCCAGGCGCACCGCGATTGCCTTGCCAATCCCTTGGGCTCCACCGACCACTAGGGCGCACTGATCGCGGAAGCGATTGGGAATAAATTCCATCGAATTCTCTATCCTCGTGATTCGTAATTTATCCGGCGAAAAACTCTTCTATGCTGTAACGGCCGCTTCCCAGTATAATGGCGCGCCAAGAAGGCGTAAAGCTTTAGAACTTGGTGGTGAATGAATTCAAGCTCAAAAGATCCTCTCCCACAGCATGAGGTCGGGACTCTGCCCCGGGAAATCGGGATTTTAGGTTCGACGGCCATCGTTGTGGGAACCATCATCGGTTCGGGAATTTTTCTGGTTCCCCACAACGTTGCTCTCCAGGTCGGCAGTGTGGCCGCCCTGTACCTGGTCTGGATTGTCGGCGGGGCGCTGGCGCTGGCCGGCGCGCTCTCCCTGGCGGAGCTGGGCGCTGCGATGCCGGAAGCGGGTGGGATCTACGTCTACCTGCGGGAGGCGTACGGCAAGCTGTTTGCCTTTCTTTACGGATGGGGATCGCTGCTGGTCATTGACGCGGGCTCCGCGGCAACGCTTGCGGCCGCCTTCGGCATCTACGGCTCAGCTTTTATTCCCATGACGCCGCTCGAGCAGAAGCTGCTGGGCGCGGCGATGATCGCTCTGCTTACTTTCGTGAATATCCTGGGCGTCCGGAAGGGTACCGCGGTCCAAACCATCTTCACCATCGCCAAGCTCAGCGGATTAGCGGTGATCATCGGCTGCGCGTTTTTCCTCCCGCGCGTCACACCCGTGGCTTCGCCTGCTCCTCTTCCCATGCCTCATACGACCTTGAGTTCCTTCGGGGTGGCGCTGGTTGGAGTGCTTTGGGCGTATCAGGGGTGGCATCAACTTTCTTACACGGCGGGAGAAGTCAAGAATCCCTCCTGGGTTCTTCCGCGGGGGTTTTTCCTGGGAACGGCCATCATTGTGGTTGTCTATCTCGCCACAAACATGGCGTATTTGAGAGTTCTTCCTCTCGATGCAATGGCCGAGCATCAGCGGGTGGCGGCGACGGCGATGCGCTGGTTGATGGGGCCGCGTGGAGCACGGTTCGTTTCGGCGCTTATTCTCTGCTCGATTTTCGGCGCGTTAAATGGGACGATCCTTACCAGTCCGCGCGTGTATTATGCCATGGCGCGGGACGGGGTGTTCTTTAGGTCGGTGGCCCGCATTCACCCGCGGTTTAAGACTCCCGCCGTTGCCCTTATTCTCTTGGGAGCTTGGGCATCGCTGCTGGCAGTGAGCGGAACATTCGAAGAATTATATACTTACGTGATTTTCGCCATGTGGATTTTCTCCGGAGCGGCTATTGCGGGAGTGATTATCTTACGCCGTCGTTTGCCGAACCTTCATCGTCCCTATCGAGTTTGGGGATATCCGATTCTACCGGCTGCCTTTGTCGTCGCGTCCGTGGCGATTGTGGCGAATACTTTGGTCAGAAAACCCCTGGAATCCTTCCTTGGCTTGGCGGTGGTCCTGGCAGGCATTCCGTTGTATTTCATTTGGAGGCGGTGGGATGGCAGAAATCGGGTGCAAGCTGCGGGAACCCACCGCACCTAGGACAACAATAATAGCCTGAACCCGGCTTAGACGATTCAGGCTCCTGGCTTTGGTTCGATTGCCTCAAGTACATCATTAATTAGTCTCGCCAGCTTCACTTCAAGCCACAGAAAAAAAGGTCTTAACAAGATTACAAAATCTTGGGCTCTTGTTCCCGGCGAAAAGGAGAAGGATCTCTGTCTCGATGCAGACTCCTGACGGCGATTTCATGTGGTTGTGCGTCGATAAAATGTGAATAGTTCTGCGATTATGTGATGGGAATCACTAATAGCTGTGATCTGGATCACTGTACCGTTACAATCAGGTGGTGCACATTAACCAGGAGCAAGCGGACGTACAGTAAATACGGAATGAACGAAAGATTCGGTACTGTTATTATGGATCTCACACCCGGAACTGAAAAATTCGTGGCTTGGTGGGGAGAAATGGGGAGCAAGTGGGGCGTCAACCGGACGGTTGCCGAGATCCACGCTCTCTTTTACTTGTCTCATGATCCGTTGAATGCGGAAGATATTGCCGCTGCGTTGTCGTTTTCTCGTTCCAACGTTAGCGCAAGCCTGCGGGAGTTGGAGAACTGGGGGCTGATAAGCCCGGTGCACTTTCGCGGCGACCGCAAGCAATATTACGAGGCGATTAAGGACCCGTGGGAGATGTTTCGGGTGATTCTTGATGAGCGCAAGCGCCGGGAGATTGACCCGACCGTGGTAACGCTGCGAGCGTGCCTTAACGAGGTGACTGAAACCACGCCGGGAGATGCCTATACCCAGGAGCGTCTGCGCGATGCACTGGAATTTATCGAGGTCATGATTCCCTTATATGATGAGCTTCGGCGTCTGCCTCGGGGCCCCATTCAGAATCTTGCCAAGCTGACGGCGAAAATAAGGGAGGTCATCGGCTAGGAGTCTGTCGGAGATAGATTTGATTGCACTTATAATCAATAACTTACGAACTTTGCTTCGCTCGTAACTTATTGATTCTTCGTTCGGAATTTCTTTTCTCCGACACACTCCTAGAGGCTCAAATCGTATTCCGCTGGACTTGCCTGCTGGTTTTCTAGTGCCGCTCAAATGTTAGCAGGTTGCCGCAACAGGGAGCGGAGATTGCATCGATAAACTCGTCCGCCTGTTTTGGGCGGATCGGTAAAGTAGGGAGGATATTCGCGTTGGAGGTATATTGCATGGGTTTCAGCAAACGTTTCTTTAAGCTACTAGCGATAAGCATTGCGGCTATAACGGCGGGTGTGTTGGCCAGTCCTAACGCTCGTGCCATCACCAGCTTTGCCAGGCAAACGGGGCTGCCTTGCAGTTCCTGCCACACCATTCCCCCGGAGCTTACCCCCTTCGGCCGGGCTTTTAAGCTGAACGGTTACACGATGACCGGGATGCCGCAGATCCAAGCCAAACCCTCGCACGAGGAGGCGGGCTTGAACCTCAGTCGCTACATGCCGATCGCGGCGTTCATTCAAGTTTCGGACTCCGGAACCAATCGTCCGCAGCCGGGGACAGAAAACTGGAATGCGGAATTCCCGCAGTCGGCAAGCCTTTTCCTCGCCGGGGCGATGTCGGACCATGTGGGGAGCTTTATTCAAGTCACCTATGACGCACAAGGGGATCACTTCAGTTGGGATAACACGGATATCCGGTATGCGAACCGGACCAACTTTGCGGGTAAGGACCTTGTGTATGGCTTGACTTTCACTAATAATCCAACGGTTGAAGACCTTTGGAACGATACCCCGGCCTGGGGCTTTCCGTGGGTCGGCCCGAACCAAACACCCACGCCGATGGCGGGCACTCTCATCGACGGCGGTCTTGCTCAGGACGTGGGTGGGCTGGGCGGCTACGCGATGTGGAATAATCACCTGTATGGTACGGCTGCGATCTATCGGTCGGTTCACATCGGAGGCGCGCAGCCGAATTCAGGAGTGGGCTTCGGCATTAACATTCGTGGTGCCGCCCCTTACTGGCGTCTCGCCTGGCAACAAACGATGGGGAATAATTACCTCGAGGTCGGCACGTACGGGATGCACGTCGCCTCGACGCCGGGAACGGTGCTGGGACCGGAAGACTACTATACGGACGTCGCGGTGGACAGCCAGTACGAACGCATTCTGCCATCCTTAAACAACAACACCATCTCGATCCATACCACCTACATTCACGAATCGACCAACCTGCAGGCCACGTATGGTCTTGAGGGCGCCGCTTTCCCCCATCATGATCTGAGCACGTTCAAGCTAGACGGCACTTACCACTTTCGGAACAAGTACGGCGCCACCTTGGGGTACTTCAACACCTGGGGGACGGCGGACCCGGTGCTTTATGCCCAGGCTCCCATTGCCGGCAGCGCCAACGGGGACCCCAAGAGCGACGGATATATCCTTCAGTTTGCGTACTGGCCGTGGCAGAATATTGACTTTACGGCGCAATACGTCGGCTACCTCAATTTCAACGGAGGAAGTACGAATTACGACGCCGCAGGCCGGAATGCTACGAATAACAACGCAGCATATTTTACGGCTTGGTTTATTTTCTAAATCGCGGTTCAATGGTCTGGGAGGCCGGGAATCTTATTGGCAAGCGCCAAGCCCGACCGAAACGGCAATAGGCCGGCCTCCCATCGGACTTCCAAAGCCAGTGGCCATCGTTGGGCGGTCACGGCATGACCGTAATGAGAACGAAGATTCAGACAGGGTTATAAATTTTTGGCGGGGGTCAAGATTGAAATGAAGCATATAAAAAGCATCTGGACAAGTACCGTGATTATGGCGTTCTCTTTGGCAACTTGGGGTTTGACGGGGGCGGCTTTGCAGGCCTCACCCGCACCCGGCCCCCAAGGGGAATCCGTCAACCAGGCTGCGACCGGAGAAATCACCGGCAAAGTGCTTTTCGAGGGAACCAAGCCGCACCTTCCCAGGATTGATATGTCGAAGGACCCGGAGTGTGCCCGGGAGCAGCGCGGAAACGCGGTATCCCCGCCGGACGGGAGAGTGAACTCGAACGACACGCTTCCCAGCGTTTTCGTGTTTGCCCAATCGGGAGCGGGAAAACACCGCTTTCCAACTCCCACGCGGGCCGTTAGCTTGGACCAAAAGGGATGTGTCTATGTTCCGCATGTGCTGGGGATCATGGTGGGGCAGCCCCTGGAGGTTGTGAACAGCGACTTCACCACCCACAATATTCACGTCATGTCCAAGGATAACCCGTCTTGGAACCAGTCCCAGCCGCCCGGCGGGGCTCCCTTCTATAAAAAGTTTGAGCACCCGGAAATCATGATTGCAGTGCACTGTAACGAGCACCCTTGGATGAAGGCTTACATCGGGGTTGTCCGTAATCCTCTTTATGCCGTGACCGGCAAACAAGGAACTTTTACGATCAAGGGGATTCCGGCTGGTGAATATACGTTCGAAGCCTGGACCCCGACCTTCGGAACCCAGAAAAAGACGGTGACGGTGCAGGCCGGGAAGTCCACCACGGTTGATTTTACCTTCAGAAACCAGTGATGCAGGAACGTCTGACGGGGTGAAACGCGCGATTAACAGCAAGTCCGCCTGTCGCCTGAGAGTGCAATGTTGCAGGCGGATACCCGGTCAAGTCACCGGGGTACGGGAAAGCACTGCCCTTGACAGCTTTATTTTCTTGGCGAGCGCGCGATTCTCTCCGATGAAAAGCGGCTTGTACTGAAAGCAATCTCGGATATAATGCTCCCTTTTGTTATGGGGTATCGCTCTTAAGGAAAACTTGTGTCCTGATATGGTAGCTCTTAAACGTTGGTCCAGAGCCGTGTTGATTGTGATCGTGGGTGGCGGGCTGGGGGTATTCGTATCCTGTTCGGGCAGCAAGCGGCAGCCGTCCCCGCTCTCTTCTTATGTGACTTCGGGGCAATTTACGACGGCGCACCCGAGCGTGTTGTCGGCGGCCAGGGATTATTTTGATATCTATCCAACTCACGTGCGGCAGCCCATTGCTTTTAACCACCAAATCCATTTGAAGAACGGCATGCAATGTACCGACTGCCACAAGGGGGTCGCGCAAGGGCCGGACGCAGGAATCCCGAGCGACAAATTCTGCATGACGTGTCATCAGGTGATTGCCACCGACAAGCCGGAAATCAAGAAAATCGCCGCCTACTATAAAAAGGGTGAAGACATTCCCTGGCAGCCGGTGTTCTGGTTCTACCAATCGGCGCACGTCAAGTTCCAGCACGCCCCGCACATCCGGGCGGGAGTTGACTGCGCGACGTGCCACGGGGACATGAGGAAACGGACCGTTGCGGTGCGCAAGGCGGGTCTGACCATGGGATTCTGCGTGAGTTGCCACCGCCTGCACAAGGCGCCGACCGACTGCACAACGTGTCACTTTTAGGCGCTCCGGGTTCGCCGGAACGACAGGCGGACCGAGTAGGGCCATCTCAGTGAAGGAACTTATGGATCGTCGTAACTTTCTAAAATTTTCCGCCGTGGGCGGAGCGACTGTAGCGCTTGACGCTTGCGGCAAGCCGGAACATCACCTGATCCGCTTCATTCCGGAAGAGGAGCTGACGCCCGGGGTGGCCGTTTGGAAGCCAGGCGTGTGCACGCAGTGCGGAGCGGGGTGCGGGCTTGAGGTGCGGGTCATGGAAGGTGAGGCGGAAGTGACGCGCCAGGGCCAGGTGGGTTTGATTAAGATGGGCCTCGCAAAGAAGCTTGAGGGTAATCCCAATCATCCTGTCAACCAGGGCAAACTGTGTGCTTGGGGCCAAGCGGGATTGCAGGTAACCTACAATCCCGACCGCATCCGCTTCCCGCTCAAACGGTCTGGACCACGAGGTTCAGGAGAATATCAGGAGATTAGCTGGGAGGATGCGACGAAGGAGCTGGCGAGCCATCTAGCATCTTTGAACTCACAAGAGAAGAAGGATTCGGCACTCGCCTTTATGACTCGGCCTCTGCGGGGCCAGCGAGCGGTGCTGATCGGGCGCTTCCTTTCGGCCTTTAGCGGTTCCAGGCTCGTCAATTTTGAATTTTTCGAAGAGGCTGTTCTGCGCCGGGCCAATGCGCTGAGCTTTGGTCATTACCAGTTGCCGACGTTTGACTTGGCAAACGCCAACTATGTGGTTTCGTTCGGCGCCGACTTTCTCGCCACGTGGAACTCGCCGGTGGCGCAAAACCTGGGTTACGGAACGATGCGGCAAGGACGCCCGGGACAGCGAGCCAAACTCGTACAAGTTGAATCCCGGATGTCGTCGACCGGCGCGAACGCCGACGAGTGGGTTTACGCGCGGCTGGGTACGGAAGGAATACTGGCCCTCGGCCTTGCGAACGTGATGTTGAGCGAGAAACTGCGGCCGGCGGAAGCGGCGGGCCAGGCGGGAACACTCTTGGAAGGCTGGTCGAAAGGGCTCTCGGACTACGCACCCGAAAACGTGGAAAAGATGACCGGGGTTGAAGCGGCGAAGATTCGGCGCCTGGCGCGGGAAATGGCCGCGCACTCGCCAGCCGTGGCGGTGATCGGCGGCGCGCCGCTGGCGCAGACGAATGGTCTTTCGAACGCCCTGGCGGTGAATGCGCTCAACGCACTGGTGGGCAGCGTCGAAAAAACCGGAGGGGTATCCTTCACCCCGCAACCGCCCATGGCGGAGCTTACACCATCGAAAGCAGGCACATCCGTCCAGGAGCTTAGCGACGGGATTCTGAAGGGATCGGCTCCGGTGGAAGCTCTGCTGCTCTATGGAGCGAATCCGGTCTTTGCGAGCCCAGCGGCCTGGCGCGTTCGGGAAGCGCTCGAAAAGGTTCCGTTTATTGCCAGCTTTGGGAGCTTCGTCGACGAGACCAGTATCCTGGCTGACCTTATCCTGCCGGATCATTCCTATCTGGAATCTTGGATCGACAACGTGCCGGAATCGGGGACGAAGCAGGCGGTGGCCAGCCTCGCTCCGCCGGCGATGCTTCCGCTGCATCATACCCGGGCCATGCCGGACGTTCTGCTCGACGTGGCGCAAAAGCTTGGCGGAGAGGCAGGGAAGGCGCTGCCGTGGAAGACCTACGAGGAGATGTTACAGGCGGCCTTTGATCCTTTGCGCAACCACTCAGGATCGGTTTCAGCCAAGAGCAGCGATGATTTTTGGAGTGAAGTGCAGGCCAAAGGCGGATGGTGGAGCGCCGAAGTAAAGAGTCTTCCTGTGACAAAAACCGCCAAACTGCCCTCAGGTCCTGCCAAGGTTACCGAACCGCAGTTTGACGGCAGCGCGCAGGAATATCCCTTCAACCTGCTGCCCTATGCTTCGCAGCAATTTGGCGATGGGTCACATGCGAATTTGCCGTGGATGCAGGAGATGCCGGACGTCCTTTCATCGGCCATGTGGAGCACTTGGGTTGAAATCAACATACAGACGGCGGAGCGCCTGGGCATCGAGCAGGGTGATTTGTTGGAGGTGGCTTCTCAGCATGGCAAGCTGCAGGCGCCGGCGCTGTTGTCGCCGGGCATCGCGCCTGACGTGGTGGCGATTCCGGTGGGCCAGGGGCATGAAAACTACGGCCGTTACGCCAGCCAGCGGGGAGCGAATCCGATCAAGATCCTGGCGGCGCAGACGGAGCCTGAAACAGGCCAGCTAGCCTGGGCGGCAACCCGGGTGAAGATTACGCGCCTCGGCAAGAAGGGCAAGTTGATCCTGTTTGCCGGCGGCCTGCGGGAGTGGCCGCGGGAATTCCGGCATCGATAGGCAGTGGACATGAACAACGACCCAAACGGAGAAGGAAGCCGGAAGGTGAAAAAGCCAATGGAACATAAGTGGGGCATGGTGATCGATCTCGACCGCTGCACGGGCTGCGAAGCCTGCGTGGCCGCCTGCCATGCTGAAAACAATATTGCCACCGTCGGCGACGATCAGGCTGCACGCGGCCGCGCCATGCATTGGATTCGCGTGGAGCGTTACTACGAGGGCAACTTTCCGGACATCAAGGTGAAGTACCGCCCGGTACCCTGCCAGCAATGCAGTGACGCACCCTGCGAGCCGGTTTGCCCAACCTACGCTAGCTACCATAACCCGGAGGGCTTGAACGCCCAGATCTATAACCGCTGCATTGGCACGCGCTATTGCGCCAATGCTTGTCCTTATCTCGTGCGCTTTTTCAATTTTCTGAATCCGGTCTGGGACAAGCCTCTGGACCTCCAATTTAATCCCGATGTTTCCGTGCGCTCGGTAGGAATCATGGAGAAGTGCACGTTCTGTATTCAGCGCATCAAAACAGCAGAAATCAACGCGCAAGTGGAGAAACGCCCGCTCAAAGACGGTGAGTTCAACCCGGCATGCGTCGAGTCCTGCCCGACGAACGCTATGGTGTTTGGCGATCTGAACGACCCGGAAAGCAACGTTTCCCGGCTCTCCCGCTCCGCCCGTGGAACCAAGCTGCTGGAAGAACTCGGAACTCATCCAAAGGTGACTTATCTTAAACGCGATACCTGGCACAATGGACAAAACGCCTGAACAGATTAACGAAGATTTGCTCCGCCCGCTTGATCACGCGTCCTGGCGATTTTACGTAGCGCTGGTGATCCTGGGTTCCCTGGTGCTGGCGGCCTTTTTCGCCTGGGGCTATCAAATTTACAACGGCATCGGCGTCTCGGGGTTGGACCGCCCGGTTTTCTGGGGCTTTTACATTACAAACTTTGTTTTTTGGATCGGCATCAGCCACGCCGGAACGTTGATTTCCGCCATCCTGCGCGTCTCCAACGCCACTTGGCGGCGGCCCGTGACTCGATGTGCGGAGGCCATCACGGTTTTTGCGCTTTCGATCGGGGCTATGTTTCCGCTCGTTCACCTGGGCCGGCCGTGGCTGTTTTTTTGGCTGATTCCTTACCCGAGCGAGCGGGGCATCTGGCCGCAATTCCGCTCGCCGCTGCTGTGGGACTTTTTTGCCATCAACACTTACCTGATCGGCAGCGTCACGTTCCTGCTGCTGCCCAGCTTTCCGGACTTTGCGCTGATCCGGGACCGGGCCAAGGGCTGGCGGCGGAAGATTTACGCGGTGGCCTCGCTCGGCTGGCGGGGCACGCCCAAGCAGTGGCATCGGCTGGAGATGGCCATGCGCATCATGGCAGTGGCGATCATTCCGGTGGCTGTTTCCGTGCATACCATCGTCTCCTGGGACTTTGCCATGGCCCCGGTGCCTGGGTGGCATTCGACGATTTTCGGCCCGTATTTTGTGGCCGGCGCCATCTTCAGCGGCATCGCGGCGTTAATCGTTGCCATGGCCATTTTGCGCAAGCTTCTCCATTTGGAGGAATACCTGACGCCCCTCCACTTCGATAACCTCGGCAAGCTGTTGCTGGTGATGAGCCTGTTGTGGTTTTACTTCGTCTTTGCCGAGCGGCTGACCACTTGGTACGGCAACTTCCCGAGCGAAATGGCAGTTTTTTGGGTGACTCAAAGCGGACGCTTTTCCAAGCTGTTCTGGACCATGGTATTTTGCAACTTCATTATTCCGGCGCCTATCCTGGCGATCAAGAACCTCCGGACGAAGATTGGCTGGACGGTGGTTGCCGCCATGCCCATCATCGTCGGCATGTGGCTTGAGCGCTTTTTGATCATTGTCCCCGCGCTCTCCCACAAGTACCTGCCCTACAATTACGGGACCTACAAGCCAACTTGGGTGGAAATTACCATTACGGTGGGCACGTTTGCAGGCATGGGCTTGCTCTATCTTCTTTTTTCCAAAGTTTTCCCGATTATTTCCATCTGGGAACTGAAGCTCGGCGGGCAGAAGAAACCGGAGACGGCTCCGGCGCTGGCTTCGCAGAAGGTTGCGGGTGAACAACCCTAGCTTGCTCAATGGGCATCAATATAAGAGGCATGAGATGAAAGCCATATACGGACTCTATCCTGATCCCGATTCGGCTCAGCGGGCGCTCAACATGCTGGAGCGCGCCGGGAGCGACCTGGGCTTTAAGGATCGCGACATTGCGGTGCTCTCGGGCGAGCCTTACGAGGAATACGGCTTCGGGCAGCGTGACCACAAGACGCGTATGCCGTGGCTCGCGGCATTGGGAGGGCTGATCGGCGGCCTGAGCGGGTACTGGTTCGTCGCTTTCGCCCAGAAAAGCTATCCGATGATCTCCGGGGGAATGCCTCTGGTCACCAAGTGGTCGGACGGCATCATTACCTACGAGCTGACGATGCTGGGGGCTATTTTGGCTACCCTGATCACGTTGCTGGTAACGGCGCGCATCCCGGACTGGGGCGGCGGCAAGCTTTACGACCCTGCCATCAGTAATGGTAAAATTCTAATTGGGGTTACCAACCCGCCGGAGGGCGCGCGGGATGAGCTTCAAAATAAGCTGCGCTCGGCAGGCGCCGAGGTTGTCAAAGAATTTGAGAAGTAAACCTGAGGAGGCATGATGCAGGAACGTTCATGGAAACTGATCAACGGATTGTTCATTCTGGCGCTGGTTCTGGCCTTGCCGGCGGCTACGGTAAGCTGGGCCAAGGGGAAGAAAGCTGAGTTGACAGGCCCAGCCAAGGCAGGGCAGAAGCTGTTCGATGAAAACTGCACGATGTGCCATTTTGCGGACCAGACGACAAACAAAATTGGACCGGGGCTGAAGGGGGTGCTCAAGAACAAGGAACTCCCTTATTCGCACCGGCCGGCCACGGTTGCCAACGTGCAGGAGCAAGTCGAAAAGGGCAATCCTGAGGGGAAGCCGATGCCTATGCCGGGATTTGGCGGCAAGCTCTCCAAAGCTGATATCAACAACCTCATCGCTTACCTCAAAACCCTCTGACGGGCTTGGGTAAGCAGGTTCATGCGTTCAGGATTGAAAACTGAGCAGCGAGCGAATTCCACCGCTCGCTGCTCAGTTGTTTTTTGTGAAGGGTGCTTCAATCCCTCGATGGATCTGTTGCGGCCGCCTGCGGGCATAGGTTTCAGCTACAGACCTCGGCGGTCTTCACCAGCCGCGCCCCGGCGCCGACCATCTCTTCGATTGCTTTGCGTCCGCCCTCCTCGGTAATCGCCTTAATCGCGTCCACGACAACCTCGACGGGCCTGTTGCGCTGCCGCAGCGACAGCACGTCCGCGCGCACGCAATACTCGGTGGCGACGCCAAACACAACGTAGCTGCGCGGGCCCAGGGCGTCCAGGATGGCGTCGAACTTAGGATTCGCCGCCGTCTCATAGACGTCTTTCTCGATGATGATCTGCTGGGGCCACTTCTGAGGAGGGATGAAGGGTCCGGGATGCCACGAGACCGTCATGGCTCCGGGCAACAAAGTCTCTTTGATGCGCTGCTGGCCCCGGCTGCCCATGACGCAATGCGGCGGCCAGACTTTGAATTCGGGATCGTCGGGCGTGTGAGCATCGGCCGAGGAGAGCACCGGAATATTCCGTTCGCGCGCGTAGGCCATCAGCCTCCGCAGGTTCGGCACGATTTCCTCCGCGCCCTTTACATACAGGCTTCCGCTCGGGAGCATGAAATCCATTTGGGTATCCACGTCGAAAAAGACCAAAGACTCAGGCATCATTTCCCCGCGAGCTTTGGATTTTGTGGACCGCTTCGGAAGGCTTCCGCGCCGCCATGTATTGGTCTCGAAATTCATCGAGCAAACGCTCGAGGGCTGTACTGTACTCGACAGGATAGGGCGGTGCGTTGCGCAAGGCGTGATAGATCTCCGGCAGTTGCTCGAGGTTTGCGAGCGCTTGCGCACGGATTTGCTCGCTGGTTTGCCGCGCCTCAAGGCGCCTGCCGGCCTGCATCAAAGGCTCGATCAACGGCGCTGCGTTAGGATAAGTTTCCTGTGCGCGGGCGATAACGTCGTGGTGGCACCTGCCGTCTTCCATAAACCGAAACACCTGCTTTCGCCCGGGGAAGTAGACCTTTTCTTCGCTGAACTTGGCCTTGTATTCCACGCGGCCCTGCTGCTCGGTTTCCACTAGCTTGTAGATGACGCTCAAGGCCGGAACATCGCGGGAGGTCGCCAGATCCGTTCCCACGCCGAAAGAATCGATCGGCGCTCCAGCCTTGACCAGCCCCTCGATGCGGTATTCGTTGAGGTCGCCGCTGGCGATGATTTTGACGCTCTGCAAGCAGTGGTCGTCCAGGATCTTGCGGACTTGATGGCTGCTTTCGAGCAAGTCGCCGCTATCCAGGCGAATGGCGGGAAACTTTCTGCCCAGTGTTGCCGCCGTTTCTGCGCCCTCCAGCACGTCGTAAGTGTCAATTAGCAACACGCCTGTCTCCGGGAAAACGTCGAGAAGCGCTTCGAAGCTCTCGCGCTCTGTGGGGAAAACCTGCGTCCAGGAGTGCGCGGCGGTTCCTGTGACGGGGATGCCGTAAAGTCGCCCGGCTTCGACGTTGGATGTGGCCACGCATCCTCCCACGTAGGCAGCGCGAGCGGCGCGCAGTCCGGCTTCGGGGCCTTGGGCCCGGCGCGTCCCGAATTCGAGCACACTGCGTCCCGCGGCGGCGTGGACCACCCGCGCGGCCTTGGAGGCAACCAGAGTTTCAAAATTGATGACCGAGAGGAGGTAGGTCTCCACGATTTGCGCCTCGGCCACGGGAGCCGTCACCTGAAGGATGGGCTCTCCGGCAAAAATCAGGGTGCCTTCTTGAATGCCGTGAACATCTCCGGTAAAGCGAAAGGTGCGGAGGTAATCGAAGAATCCTCCGGATACCGTGCGAAAATTCGGAAGGTTCTTCAGAAATCGGATGTCGTCGTCTGAAAAGTGAAGATTTTCCAGGTAGTTGAGTGAATCCTCAACGCCCGCCGCAACCAGGTAAGCGCGTTCGGGGGGCAGGTGGCGGACGAAAAGTTCGAAGGTGGCGCGGCAATCCACGGCGCGCTCGAAATAGCCGGCCGCCATGGTGAGTTCATAGAGGTCAACCAGCAAGGCCCGGCTTGGTGGTAATTCGCACATGTGATTTCCTGCTGGCCTATTCGGTGGCAGCAATGACTCGCCACATCTTCGAACCCACTTACAAAAGATAGTTCACGCGATTTGAAAACACAAGACAGCACCCGGCGGCGAAGATGGCGAAACAGCCTTTGCCTGCCAGAGTTTCCGTCTGCAAGCGGCTTGATTATGCACTCATCCCGTGGGGGACAGATGCCGATACTATCCGTTGCAGGAAGCGTTGGCAATCGGGTGTTGCCCTAATTCGGCTCAGCCTTCGCAGCCTCAACCGCTACAGATATTGATGGCGTCGATGGGCCAGTGACCCTGAGAGACAGAGAAGAGGATTCGCTGTGAGATGGAACCTCAACAAGAAAGTCACCGTGGGATTTGCGGTTGTACTGGCCATTTTGGCCATTACAGAATTCATAACCTATCGGAGCACAGACCATCTTGTTGAAACAAGCCGCCAAGTCACCCACACCCAACAAGTGCTCGAGACACTGGGGAAGATACTGATCACCATGGATGACGCGGAAACAGGTCAGCGCGGTTATCTGCTCACGGAAAAGGATTCATACCTCAAGCCCTATGAGGCGGCCGTTGCCCGGCTTTCCGAAGTTCTTGAAAGCCTCGACAAGTTGACTGCGAGCGACCCCGTTCAGCAGCGTCACATTCTGTCGCTCGAGCGCCTCAGCAAGCTGAAGCAGGAGGAACTCGCCACCACCATCGCGTTGCGGAAGGCGAACAAGGCATCCGCCGCCTCCCATCTCATCCTGTCAGGCCGCGGAAAACAGGAAATGGACGACATCCGGGCGCTGATTGCGAAGATGCAGAATAGGGAAAGAAACTTGATGGTCGCCCGCAACGCGCAATGGGAATCCAGCGCCCGTCGGACGACCCGGGTTGTCGCTTCCGGAGTCGTAGTTGCGTTTGCCATCCTGCTGCTCGCGATCCTCGCCCTAAACAGCGAGACTTCAGGGAGAATTCGTGCCGAACAGACTCTGCGTCAAAGTGAAGCGCGTATCCGGCTCCTGGTTGAGAGCGCGCGAGATTATGCGATTCTGATGCTTGACCCCAATGGCCGGGTCGCGAGCTGGAGCCCAAGCGCCGAGCGGATCAAAGGCTATAAAGCCGGGGAAATTATCGGCCAGAACTGGTCCCGTTTCTTCCCGAGCGAGGACGTCCAGGCGGGCAAACCGGAAAGAGAACTTGAAAAAGCTCTGGCTGAGGGCCGGGCTGAAGACGAAGGCTGGCGGGTGCGCAAGGACGGCTCGCGCTTTTGGGCCAATGTGGTGATTGCGGCGGTCCGGGATGAACGCGGAAAACTGCAAGGTTTTTCCAAGGTGACGCGCGACGTTACGGAGCGCAAACGGGCGGAGCAGAGGTTCCAGGGGCTCTTAGAGACTGCGCCGGATGCTATCGTGGTCGTCAATCGTGAAGGCAAGATCGTTCTGGTCAACTCGCAGATGGAGAGGTTGTTTGGCTACAAGCGCGAAGAGTTACTGGGGCAAGCCGTTGAACTTCTGGTACCCGAGCGCTTCCGGGAACGACACCCGGGCCACCGGGAAGGTTTCTTCGCTGACCCTCGCGCGCGGCCGATGGGGATGGGTCTGGTATTACATGGTTTGCACAAGGACGGCACCGAGTTTCCGATCGAGATCAGTCTCGGCCCACTGGAGACCGAGGAGGGCATCCTTGTCTCTGCTGCCATCCGTGACATTACCAAACGCAAGCTTGTCGAAGAAGAAATCCAGAAACTCAATCGCGACCTCGATCGCCGCGCCAGCGAGCTTGAGGCCGCCAACAAGGAACTCGAAGCCTTTACCTATTCGGTTTCCCACGACCTGCGCGCTCCTTTGCGTCACATTGACGGCTTTTCTCAATTACTCGTCGAAGAATACGGTCCGCAGTTGCCGGAGGAAGTTCGTCGCTACCTCAGCCGCATCCAGGGTGGAGCCCGCCAGATGGGCCAGCTTGTCGACGACTTACTGAACCTGGCGCGCATCGGCCGCAAGGAAATCAAGCTTCAAGTGACCGGACTGGGCTCCGTGGTCGAACAGGTGGTCAGCGAGTTGAAGCCTGAAACCGGCGAGCGAGCTATCGACTGGAAGATCGAGTCGCTGCCCTTCGTCGAGTGCGATCCGGCGCTCCTGAAGCAGGTTTTTGCGAACCTGCTCTCGAACGCCGTCAAATACACTCGACCCAGGGAACGCGCCGTGATTGAAGTCGGTTCGATGACCGGAAATGGGCAGCCCGCCATCTTCGTCCGCGACAATGGCGTGGGCTTCAGCATGAAATACGCAGACAAGCTCTTTGGAGTCTTCCAGCGCCTGCACCGCGCGGAGGACTTTGAAGGGACGGGCGTCGGTCTGGCCACCGTGCAGCGGATTATCCACAAGCACGGCGGGCGCGTTTGGGCGGAAGCCGAGCTCGATAAGGGAGCCACTTTTTATTTCACCTTGCAACCCCCTGAGAATCAATTGCAGAAAACGGCCTGAGAGGAAGGAGAGACAAAACATGACCCCAAATCACGGATTGAATATATTGCTGGTTGAAGATAATGCCGATGACCTGGAACTGACCCTGCACGCGCTGCGGTCGGATAAGGTGGCGAATAAGATCGAGGTCGCGCGCGATGGAGAGGAGGCGCTGGACTATTTCTTTCGTCGCGGCCGGTTCGCCGGACGGCCAGAAGAGTCCCAGCCGAGCTTGGTTCTGCTGGACCTCAAGCTTCCCAAAGTCGACGGGCTGGAAGTTTTGCGGGCAATCAAGAAGGATCCGCACACGCGCGCCATCCCGGTAGTGGTTTTGACCTCTTCCAAAGAGGAAAAGGACATGGTCATGAGCTATCAGCTTGGAGTCAACAGCTACATCCAGAAGCCGGTGGACTTTAGTCAGTTCCGGGAGACTGTGAAACAACTGGGCCTCTACTGGCTGGTCATCAATCAACCGCCCCCGGCGAATGCGCACGAAGGAAATTGAACTTCTGAGAGGCAGGTTCCGTGGAAAGCTTCACCCAAGAGCCCCAACACGCTGACAAAACCCTCCGCGTTCTGGTGATTGAGGACAGCCTGGCGGACGCTGAACTGTGCCTGTGGGAGCTCAAGAAAATGGCATTTGAAATTTTGGCCGATGTTGCCCAGTCCCCTGAGGAATTCAAGGCCTTCCTGCGCTCGAAGACGTACGACGTGATTCTGTCCGATTATAATTTGCGAAACTGGAACGCCTTGGATGCGGTCCAGATCCTCCGGGAGGATGGGAAGGACATCCCGTTTGTTCTTGTGACGGGTTCACTGGGGGATGAGGACGCTGTGGAGTGCGTGAAGAAAGGAATCTCCGATTATGTACTGAAAGACCGGATGGCTCGCTTACCGTCTGCTATTCAGCGGGCGTTGCAAGAGAGGGTTGAGCGTAAAGAGCGGGGCCGTTTGGAAGAACAGTTGCAGCAGGCTCAAAAGATGGAGGCCATCGGGCGGCTGGCCGGCGGGATTGCGCACGACTTTAACAATCTCCTCACCGTCATTACGGGTTACAGCCAGCTCCTCCTCGACCATCTACCGGACGGCGATCCGATCCGAGCGCATGTCGGCCAGATCAAGAAAGCTGGAGACCGTGCGGCCTCCCTCACCCGGCAACTGCTGGCCTTCAGCCGCAAGCAGGTTTTGGCGCCGCAGGTGCTCGATTTAAACCGCATCGTCGCAAATACGGACAAGATGTTGACGCGGCTCATCGGGGAGGATATCGAGCTGGTTGCGGTCGCTTACCCGGACCTGGGGCGCGTGAAGGCCGATCCGGGGCAAATTGAACAGGTGATCATGAATCTTGCCGTCAATGCGCGCGATGCCATGCCCCAAGGCGGCAGGCTTACCATCGAAACCGCCAACGTTGATTTGGACGAAAACTACTCTAGCCAACGTCTGGTTGTCATCCCAGGCGCTTACGTCATGCTGGCGGTGAGCGATACGGGAACCGGAATGAACTCGGAAATCCAGTCCCGCATTTTCGAGCCCTTTTTCACCACCAAAGAGCAAGGCAAGGGGACAGGGCTCGGGCTGGCAACCGTGTACGGCATCGTCAAGCAAAGCGGCGGGTATGTCTGGGTTTACAGCGAACCCGGAAAAGGCGCGGCGTTTAAGATCTATCTGCCCCGCGTCGAGGAAGCCGCAGACGAAGTGAAAAAGACGGAGGGGGTGGTCCGCGTCACGGCAGGCTCTGAAACCATTCTCGTGGTCGAGGACAACGAGCCCCTTCGAAGGCTCGTGTGCGGGGTTCTCGAAGCAAAGGGCTACACACTGCTTGAGGCGGGCAGCGGCGAAGAGGCTTTGAAGGTGATCGAAGCCCACACCGGACCCCTCGGCCTCCTTCTCACCGATGTTGTGATGCCCCGGGTGAACGGCCCCGAATTGGCGGCGCGCCTGGCGCCTCTTCATCCGGAAGTGAAGGTGCTTTATATGTCGGGCTACACGGACAATGCGATTGTCCATCACGGGATTTTGGACAACGGCGCGCGCTTCCTTCAGAAGCCCTTTACCCCGGAAGCTCTGGCGCGTAAGATCCGCGAGGTTTTGGACAAGTGAGGCGGCTGAGCGCAAAGCTGAGCTTCCTTGAGCTTGCGGCCCAGGCGAGCGAACGCTTCCCCTTCCATCCAGCGTGGTTGTCAAGAATCGGAGGGTTGTAATCGGAGCGTCTCGACGGGCCGCGGCCTAGGGCCAGTCGATCTCCAGCGCCGCGCGCGGAATCGGAGCCCGGTACTCCCAGTCTGAAACAAGCGCAACCCTGTAGCGGTACAGCTTGCAGAACTCGCAAACTTGCGACACAAGGAAGGGGCTGTCTTGATCGACCCAGCGGTGCTGGCAATCCCCAGCGAGAGGTTTCACCGGTTCTGAAGTATCCGATGCAATATTCATAAATCGAGTCCACCTGCCACAAGGCGCTCCACGCCCCCCCCGTTAAGTTTGGGAGCGGCTTCCCGGGCGAACGGCGTGGTTATCTGATTTTGAGTAACACCACACCGTGCCCCGGCACCTCCGCGGAGTATCCCTCTTTCATGCGGCCCAGATCACGGTGCGCCCATAGGTCGCGCACTTGCGGAGTGCCGTGCATCTTGAATTCGTTCCACCGGACGGAGATCTGTGCGGGGGTGGCCGCGCGGTTAAACAAGGCCACAGCCATCGCTCCTCCCGATAACGGCTTTACCCACACCTCCTGGTCGTCGCCCCCGCCCAGTTCAATGGTCGAATTGCGAGCGAGCGGCAGCTTCACGTCGATT
>Ga0307373_10002935_pt1 | contig 30370 bp, 28 predicted proteins | sample OX2MG_FD_202534 | JGI IMG/M metagenome (GOLD analysis project Ga0307373, IMG submission 202534) | Soil microbial communities from Risofladan, Vaasa, Finland - OX-2 | ecosystem: Environmental > Terrestrial > Soil > Coastal area > Acid sulfate soil | place: Finland: Risofladan, Vaasa | collected... | reverse complement strand
TGATGCCAAAGCCAAGCCTAAGGGGCGGTTTCCGTGGTGCGCACAACTTTTTCACAACTCTGGGACGTACGGCTTCGCAAAGTAGATTACAAAAGCCGAATACAACGAGTGACCAGCCCTTTTACCCACTCAGAACGACGCCGAGTACCCTCTCGAGCTTCTCAGTGACCACTTCTCACAACTGCGGCTACAGCGGCATTACGATGTCTTCTGGGTTTTCTGGGCCTGGTCACGGTGAAGTGTCATCGTCGGGTAACGCCAATTGGAGTAGCGAGATGGCGCGCATGTCAAGCCATACTCGTTTGCGATTCTGCATTACACGCAAGAGCACGGCATCACACGACGAGCAACGCAAGATGACGCCAGGGGAGTGAAGGTAGGCGACAAGTTCACCAAGCTGTCGCAGCGCAGCGCAGTGGGCGCATCGTCCAGGTGGTTGGGTCGAGGTTCGAGGTGGTCATCTCAAATCCCCAACGCCGTCAACGCACTCTGCAATGACTGGATGAAGCCGGCACTGGTGTAGCTCGCACCTGAGACGCTCTGAATATTCGCGCTCTGGGCGGCCATCGCCTCCCTCGTGAGGATGGGGATCGACATCGAATCGAGGCTCTGGGAGTACGAATTGCCACCGTCGTTGAGTGACGGCACCGAGATGTTGGTGATGGTCTTGCCCTGGATGGTCACCGAGACCGCGAGCGTGCCGTAGTTGTAGTTGACTGTCGATCCGGTCTGGCTGCGTACCGCCGAAGGGGCGGCGGTTGTGCTGGAGTTGGCCGTCGCCGACGGGGTCGTCGTCGAGTGATTGGCGGACGCGGACGCGTTGCGCGACGTCGCCGTGGCCGACGTTGGAGCGGGAGCGGTCGTCGTCATGGAAAGTGCTGCCGGGCTTGTGCGGAAGCTGCCAATCGCGACGAGTCCAACGAGGGTGCCGAGGACGACCATGGGGGTGCGACGTGTAGTCATCAGAACGAGAACTCCTCTAGGTGGATTCGGCTGGTGGGTACGCCCAAACTGGCGGCGGCTTTGGCGACGTCATCGGTGAAACCCGCGGGCCCACAGACGTAGACGTCACTGTCGCGAACGCGCGGGGCCAGTTTGTTCAACGTGGTGCGATCGAGCCGGGCTCGTTGACGTGGCCCGAGGATGGTGTGGAAGGTTCCCTGGCGCTGCTCGACGAGCGTACGGACCTCCTCGGCGTGCACCAAATCCTCATGGGTCGACGCACGCAGCAGCACCGTCACCGCGACGTCCCCCGGGAGATCCTCAAGCAGGGCCCGCAGTGGTGTCACCCCTACGCCGGCGCCGATAAGCGTGACGGTCGGCGCTGTGATTTGGTGACGGGTGAAAACGCCGTAGGGACCTTCGATGAAGACGCGCGTGCCGGGGCGCAGGTGCGCGAGTGCTGAGGACTGGTCGCCTAAGGACTTCACCGTCATGCGCAGATAGGGCGGGGCGGGCAGTGCCGAGAGCGAGTAAGGGTGACTGTGGACCAGCAGCCCCGGAGCCAGAAAGCGCCACTGGAAGTACTGGCCCCCCGAGACTTTGAGGCGCTCGAGGTGACGGCCGCGCATTACGAGCGCGAACACACCCGGCGAGACCTCTTCGACCGAGGTCACGCGCAAGCGGAAGCGCAGATTCGCCACGATCGGGCGAACGATCCGTGAGAGCACCAGCACGCTCGCAACGGCGGCGAAGATCCTCGTCCACACCGCGACGCTCATCGGGTGGCCGAGAAAGATGACTCCGGTACGGACCTGGTGGGCGAAACTGAGCGCCACCGCGAGGTAGAACGCGAGGTGGATGGTCCACCAGGTCTCGTAGCGCAGCTGGCGTCGAATCTGAGGAATGGAGAACGCCGTTGCGAGGAGCAACAACCCGAAGCCGACGAAGGCCATCAGCATGTCGGGGTAGTGCTGGATGAACGTAACGGCCTGTTTCACGACGTTCGTCTTGGCGGCGGCGGCGTAGCCGAATAGCAGTGTTACCACGTGCAACGTGATGAGCGCGACCGGCCACGCACCGATGCGTCGGTGCCAACGAGTGAGCCGATCCTGACCGATTGTGCGCTCGAGCCAGGGGATGCGCGCCATCAACAACAGCATCGCGAGCAGCAAGTAGGTGCCCACCATGCCGCTCAGTCGTCCGAGGGCGTCGAGGAAACCCGCCATCGACGTCACCGAGTGCAAGGAATCTTGCGAGAGTGCGAACGCGGCGCTGGTGCCGAGGCCGAGGCCGCCCAACCAGGCGAACCAGTCGGCGACGCGCGGCATTGGCGCCGGTCCCGAACCGCGAGGCGGCCCCGCGGGCATGGCCGTCGCACGACCCGGGAGCGACGGTCGCTTCACGTGGTTCGTCGAAGTTGGCATGGTCAGTTGTCCGGACCGGAGGACGAACCAGCCGCGAACGACGAGTCGTCACCGCCGCCGGCGGGTGGAGATGCGAGCGAAACCGGTGTATTCGACGCGAGCGAAGAGGGCGACGCAGGCGGCGAAGGAGGGGTGGCGGTCACCGTGCTCGCCGTGGGCACGTCGAGCGTACCCATGGCGGTGAGGACACCGGCAAACGTGCCTAGGGAGATCAGCATGGTAAATATCCAGGAGGCGAGGTTCTTTCTTTTCATACCCGATTCTGTGCCGGGTCCCTTAAGTCGTTCGTAGCAACTGACTAATTCCACGCTAAGGAATTCCTGTGGTTCTCCTGAACCTCGAGGAATGCTCGAATCAAGTCTGACTTTCCGAATGCTCCACGGCACAAGTGATCGTGGTGGGCGCCGGTAGGTCGAAACGTGGTGTCTTCCCTCTGACCCCGTATGGAGTGCACGAGTTGTGATGAACCTACGACGCGACGTCGGGTCCGGACTCTCGGGACTTTCGTCAACAGATGGGGTCTAGTTTCGTGAAAACCCATTGGCTGGCTGGCGTCGTTGGCTGGTGGGGTGTTGACGAAACTTGCCTAGCCCATAGAACTTCGCGAATCTCGTCTGGCCGATCAAGGCGCTCCACACTTTGAGCCACTTCGCCCACACATTTCATCTGCATTGTCGGGTTATGTAGACCCAGCGTGGAAGTGTGGACCACGCGATGAATTCGCGCGTAAATCACGCAGATCGCGCCGTGCGGACCATTTTCCCGTGTCGACGAATCTGGAATCTAAGGTCAGGCTTCTGACTCAAACCGTTCAAATTCGGCGCGGTACCTTGCTTTTGGCTTCTGCAGGGTTTCCGTTATTAAACACAGGTTTCTTCCAAAATTGATACACTAAACACGTATAACTTCCGCAGAGGAGAAGAAAACCGTGGATAGTGAGATCATCCTCAGTGGAGAGCTACCGGCTGCCACAATCAATCGCCGCGTCGGGGCAGGTGAACTTGTTCGGCTCGCTCGAGGAGTCTATACCGACGCAACGAGCGAAGCCCCCGAGCGCGTCGTCAGGCGCAATGTGAATGAACTCGCCGGTCGGCTGTTCGATCGAGCGGTGATTACCGATCGTTCCGGACCCTCGGCCGGCCCGGTCGAAGGGATCCTCTACCTCGCCTATCCGGGGCGCGAACGCGTCGTCGACCTCCCGGGCGTCACCATTGCTGCACGCACTGGTGCGCCTCCCCAGGCGGACGACATCGCTATACCGGGCGAGGTGGCACTCGCCTCGAAAGCTCGTTGGATGGCAGAGAACGCGGTGCCTTCGCGCACCAGTCCACGTTTCGGACGCCGCCGCTTGACGACCGACGAACTCGCGACCTGGATTGACATCACGGTTCAGGTTGAAGGCGCCGACCGAATGCGTCAGACGCGAGCGCGCGCGGACGAGCTGGCGGCCGTCCTCGGAGTGAGCGATGAGAACATTGCGCGTTTCGACCGACTCGTCGGTGTTGCGCTCAACACGACGACCGTCGGCAACGCGCCACGTGTGCTCACGGCTCGCGGCTCTGGCCGACCCTTCGACCCGCGACGTGTCGGCCGCTTCGACACGCTAGCGGCCGCGCTGCGCCGCGCCCAGCCGCAGGCGCGCCCCGCGAATCGTGGAGAGACCCTTCCGTTCTTTGAGGCGTACTTTTCCAACTACATCGAAGGCACGACGTTCACGATCGACGAGGCCCTCGGCATTGTCTATGACAACGTGGAGCCGCGCGGCCGGCCCGCCGATGCGCACGACATCACGAGCACCTTCGCGATTACCAATGACCGCACGGAGATGGCGCGTCGCCCCACTTCGACCAAAGAGTTCTTGGATCTGCTTCGCGGGCGCCACGCGCGCATTATGGAAGCGCGACCCGAGGTCGCCCCAGGTGAGTGGAAGACGATTCCGAACCAAGCCGGGAGCACCGATTTTGCCGATCCGGCGTTGGTCGTGGGAACTCTCACGGAGGGCTTCGCTCGGATCGACGCCTTGGACTCACCCTGGGAGCGGGCACTCATGAGCGGCTACGTCGTGAGTGAGGTGCACCCGTTTGTCGACGGCAACGGGCGTATCTCGCGCCTGATGATGAACTCCGAACTCGAAGGAGGCGGTGAATCTCGGATCATCATCCCGACGGTGTTCCGCGACGACTACATCGGTGGCTTGCGTCGTCTTTCTCGCAACGACGAGCCCGGCGTGTACGTAAAGACGATGCGCATTGGCCAGGACTGGACGAGCGCCGTCGACTTCAGCGATTTGAACAGTGCGATCGAGGAACTGCGCTCGCTCAATGCATTCGTCGACGACGGGTCCGCCCGCCTCCTCATGCCGGCGCGATTGACCAGTGCCCTTCCGGTGGAATTTGACGTAGGCACCAACTGACACCAGCGTCACCGTTCCTCCGGCTGAGTGTCCACGTCCGCAATGTCGGCGACCAATCGTAGAATCAACCAACTACTACTCATCGACTCCCGCCTACACCCCGCCGCCACCCCAGCGTTACCCCAGCTACGCCAGTCGATCGTCTGGTCGAGGTGGTGGCCGCAGTAGTTCGAGCCTTTCGCATCGGTCGTCCGTCACGTACTCGACTCGCGAGCACCAGACGCTCAACCTTGTGCGCGAACAGGTCGTGCGTATTGCGCAGACCGGTCCCAAGGCAGAGAATCTCGACTTAGCTCACAAGACCGCTGTGAAATAAGGAGGTTTTCGGGTTTTCGGCTGTACAATTCGTCCATATCGTGTGGCGAATAACGCCACAAGGTGCCTATACTATGTACATGACATTGGAAGACCGTATTCTCGTAGAACTTCATCGAGCAGGGAATCTCTCCGGTCGACCGGGCATTGTCGTACCTTCGAATGATCTACGCGAAGTGAAAGAGCGACTTGGCGACCAGCGTGTCCGAGATGCGCTCAAACGACTCGTTCACTCGGGTCGGGCTCTTTCGGTGCGACAGGACCTGCTTGTTTTGCCTGACGCCACTGGACGAATAACAGTTGGAATCGCCGATCTCATTGATGCAATCGCCCCACGGCCATACCTCATTACCGGTGGGCGGGCACTTGAAGTGCACCACCTTACAAATCAGCACTCCTTCTCAGTCGTCACACTTGTACCTCGGTCGGTACAGGAGTTCGCCTTTCGCGGGGAGCGCGCCATCTTCATAGAGACACGCGAAACACGTATCTGGGGATGGGTTAAGGGCGGCCCGCACCTTGCTCTCCCTGAGCGAGCACTGCTCGATGCGGTGACCAGTCCGCGCTACGGGGTTCCATTCTCAATGGCCATCGAGGCACTGCATGGGGCAGCAGAGCGTGACTCAAACTTCATCAACAAGCTCGCGAGAGCGGCGCGGCGATACGACTCGGCTGCTGTTTCACGGAGATTGGGGCTGCTCGTCGAGAAGTGTTGCGGGCATGATGCGGCTGAACCGTTCCGCAACTTGCTCGGGGAGAGTCGGACTCCAGTATTACTACGCCCTGGCGGACTGCCGAACGGAAAAATCGACACCGCGTGGCGGGTGGTCGTTAACGCGAGCATACAACTTGAGTCGGTGAACTAAATGGGTCAAGTTTTCCCGAAGCGTCTCTGGGGCGACGCATTCGCCTTGTCGGACTTGATCGAGCAGGTCGGCGGTGGTCACGACTACGCAGTCCGAGACTTCGCTTTGCTGACTATCGCGGCGCAGCTCACGGAGAGATTTCCTAATCAGCTTGTCTTCAAGGGTGGATTCGTGCTGCGCCACGTTCATCAGGTTGAACGCTTCAGCGAGGACGTCGATTCCACCCGACATAATCCAGCCAAGCACCGACTAGAGGCCACAGAGGTGGCTGACGCGATTCGTGACGCAAGTTCGGGTGACATCATCCGCTTCTCGCCGCAACTGCCCGCCACGGATAGCGGCCGAAGTCTCGACTTCGATCAGGTACTTGTGACCGGTTCACTACTTCAAGAGACCCAAGTCCAAGTCGAGATCTCATATCGCGAGGAGGTGATCGACCCGCCCATGACTGAATTTGTTGGTGTACCTTTTTACGAGAATTTCCCGATCCTAGCGATGTCGCCAGTCGAAATGGCGGCCGAGAAGATGAGAACCCTCGCGCAACGAGTCAAGGTTACTGACCTCGCCGACTTGGCCGAGTTGTTGATGCGCGACGATGTTCTTGACCGTGAACTCGCACGACTGGCCACTCACAAGTTCGAATTGGTCAAGACGGGAGTGGCCAACCGCGAAACTAGAATCCACGAGAATCTTCTTGAGATGGCTGCTGACTATGACGCAACCATACGCATCTTCTACCCTGCGGCCCGAAGCTACGACGAATCATTTTCGAAGGTTTGGCCTCGTATTAAGAGGTTGATTCCTTAAGGGCAAAACGCAATGGATCGTTTAGTCGTTTATCGCAAGCACGCGCACGGTTATGCACGTCCCCGAAGCACTCGAACGAGAAAATCGTCGAGCTTCCGTCCTACCTTGCAGCGCCAAGGCACGGATGCTGGTGCGGAACGTGCTGACGAGGCGGCCGCGTGAACCCCGGTGAGATCTTGACGTTCGTCTCCGACGGGCTCGAACACTTCGTAGAGACAACCATCTCTGCTGGTGTACGCGAGGTGTTGAAGGTCGTGACTGCTTAGTACGTACTGCCGGACCAGGATCACCCACACCCCCTGGAGCGACGCTGAAACTCACGTATTGCGCCGTAGTGCTGCAGAGACGCTGATCGACAGAACGGCGACGTTTTGACCCGAAGGGCGAAATCCCGAAGACCCTGTGATGTAGGAGGGGTCGTCAAGGTCACCCCGTGCGTCGAGCGTCACACGTCCCATGTCGAGCTGGCGTGTGCAGAGCATGCATGGCCAGCCCGGGCGCACAACGTGCGATCGCCAGGTGGCGTTGCGCATGACGCCGTCAGCATGGCAGTCAATGGCCCTGGTGGTGGCCTGGCGGAGGAGGTGGGATTTGAACCCACGGAAGGTTTCCCTTCACACGATTTCCAATCGTGCCGATTCGGCCGCTCTCGCACTCCTCCTCATACCGGAATTCACTTTTCGGAAATGAATACCGGCTCGCAAGGCTACCTGAGTCGCCACGAGGACTCGTCCGGTAGCCTTTTCAACGCCGAGGTTCAGAGCAGTGGTCGGGTCCCGTGCGACGACCGTTTGTGAACCGAGTCAGGGGTGGAAGCCAGCAGCTCTCAGCAAATCGTGTTGGGTGCCACGGATCGCCTGACCACTGCTTTGGATCTCGGCATCTACCACCCTCCAATTAGGCTGCGCGCATGACAAAAGCGTCGACGACTCCGACTTCGATCGACGGCGTCACGTCGCTCTATCGTCGATTTCGACCCGGTCGCTTCGTGGAATTACGTGGTCAAGACCATGTCGTTCGCGCCCTTCAAGGGGCAGTGAAAAACGATCGTGTCTCTCACGCGTACTTGTTTTCTGGTCCCCGAGGAACGGGAAAAACGACCACTGCGAGGATCCTCGCCAAGGCGCTCAACTGCGAGAATCCGATTGACGGCGACGCCTGCAACGTTTGCGCGAGTTGCGTGTCGATCACCAAAGGAACCTCGCTCGATGTCACCGAACTCGACGCCGCCTCCAACAACGGTGTCGACGACATCCGCGACATCACCGCCGGAGCCTGGCATGGAACCCCCGGAAGCTGGAAGGTCTACATCTTCGACGAGGTCCACCAGCTCTCTAAGGCCGCTTCCGCTGCGTTGCTGAAGACGCTGGAAGAACCGCCGCCTCACGTCGTCTTCGTGCTCGCAACCACGGATCCGCACAAGGTGATGCCCACGATTCGCTCGCGAACGCAGCATCTTGAATTCCGTCTTTTCAACGGCGAGACGCTGAGTTCGTTGTTGCGCGAGGTCGAGCACGCCGCCGGACTTAGCGCCGACGACGCAACGATTGAGGCAGCAGTGCGACTTGGACGCGGCTCGGCGCGCGACGCGTTGAGTGCGCTGGACCAACTCATCGCCACCGGTTCGATCATCGAGACTCAGCCGGAGTTCGATGGACTCTTTCGCGCGTTGGTGGACGCTGACGCGGTAGCGGCGCTGAAATCGCTCGCGGTGTTGACGAGAGAGGGCTGGGACCCAGAACAGCTCGCTGAGAATTTCGCGGCGGAAGTACGACAGGTCTTCTTGCTCCAGGTCGCTCCGGAAGTCGCAGACGCTGTCGACAGTGACCGAGAACGCCTCACCGAGTGGGGGGCGAAGTTAGGGCTTCCGCGCACAGTGCGCGTACTCGAGACCGTTGGACGAGCCATGCGAGAAATGAAGAGCGCGCCGGAAAAGATCGTCATCCTCGAGGTGGCGCTCGTGCGCCTGATCAAGCCCGAACTCGACAACACCGTCGACGCTTTGGATCAACGCGTCACGAAGTTGGAACGTGATGGCGTTCGCGTGGAGCCGGCAGTTCCCGCGCCCCCGGCGGTACTGCGTCCGATTGGTACTGCGGTGCCAGTGACGCCACGATTTCCGGAGAAGGAACCTGCGCCGGCACCGATCGCTGAAATCGTTGCGCCAGAGTTGCCGGCGCAAAATGCTGGCACCGTCCTCGACCTCGACGACGTTCGCACGCGCTTCGTGGAACAAGTCATTCCGCGGACGTCGCGCGGTGCCCAGTTGTTGCTCAAATCAGCATTCGTGCGTTCACTCGACGGTACGAACCTCACGATTGTCCTCCCGAGCGAAGAGATGCGTCAGAACACGGAGATGATTGCCCAAGGACTTCGCAGTGCGATGGAGCACGAGTTCAAATCTCCCTTGCAGATCACCTGGGCCGTTGACCCGTCGCTGGCGAATTCCGCGGCACCTACGGCAACACCGCGACCAATTCGTGCGCGGGAAGCTGATACCGAGGAGACGTACTCTCGGGATGAGAAAGTCATCGTGGTCGACTCGGCCGGCGAACATTTGATCACCGAGATGTTTCCCGGAGCGACGGAAATCCAGTGAGTTACCCGCCGCCCCTGCAGGCCGTAGTCGATGAACTCGGACGCTTTCCTGGCGTCGGACCGAAGTCGGCCCAGCGCATCGCGTTCTGGTTGATGCGTCAACCGAGTGAGGACGTCGCTCGGTTGGCCGTCTCCATTGAAGAGATGAAGACCAAGCTCTCGTTCTGCGAACGTTGTTGCAACATCGCCGAGACCGGCGGGCTGTGCCCGATCTGTGCCGACGATCGTCGGGACCAAACCACGATCTGTGTCGTCGAAAATCCACCCGACGTGATGGCGGTCGAGCGATCCGGCGCGTTTCACGGGACCTATCACGTGCTGCACGGCGTCTTGAATCCGCTGGAGGGCGTGACGCCGGACCGGTTGCGAATCCAGGAGTTGATCCTGCGACTTCGGGGCCCGGTGAAAGAAGTGATCCTTTGTTTCAACTCCAACGTCGAAGGTGACGCGACGGCGATGTATCTCGGTCGACTGCTCCAGGTGCCGGGATTGATCGTTTCGCAGCCCGCGAGCGGACTACCGGTCGGCGGGGATCTGGAGTTCGCCGATGACCTCACCCTGGGGCGCGCCATCGACGGTCGTCGAGTGCTGACGGACTAAGCGAAACGAATCACGCAGAGGATTCCCGCGACGAGACTGTAGAAGCCGAAGGGGGTCAGGGTTCTGGTCGTGAACCACTTGGTCAGGAACTTGACCGAGATGAAGGCGGTCACCATCGCGCAGAGCGAACCCACCAGCGTTTGATAACGAACGCCGTCGCCCAGTGGTCCCATCAGATCGGGCAACTTCAAGACGCCGGCGAGGAGGATGACGGGCGTGGCCAGTAAGAAGGCGAAGTTCGCGGAATCTTCGTGGTCGAGTCCGTCCATCAGTGCGGCCACCATCGAGATGCCGCTTCGCGAGATTCCCGCGAAGAGGGCGAAGATCTGTGAACATCCGATGGCGAAGGCGCCCTTGGTCGAAAGGCTTGCAAGCTTCTTGTGTTGGACGTGGCGACCGCTGTTGCGTCGCAGGCGTTCGCCGACCAACAAGATCACGCCGTTGATGCTGAGGAAGATGGACGCCGCCAGTGGCTTGGCGAAGAGCACGCGAAATTCGTGCTCAAACAAGAGGCCTACGATTCCGACGGGCACCGTCGCCACGGCGAGAACGAACAACAAGCGGTAGTTCGGGTCGGTGTCGAGTTCATTGAGATGCCACAGCGACGAGACACCGGCGCTGGGCACGGCCGCCAACTGGCGAGCTAGACCGCGAAACAGCGCGACCCACGTCTTGCGGTAATAGATGAGCAGCCCGAGGGCCGTACCGACGTGGAGTCCGACGATGAAGGCCAGAAAGAATGACTCCGAGGCCGACTGTGAGTTGACGAGATTATGCCAACCGAGCAGCGCGGGTAATAAGACGCTGTGACCGAGGCTCGAGACCGGAAACAGTTCGGTGATGCCTTGCGTGAGGCCCATGATGATGGCCTGGAAGTACGTCAGGGACGCGTGCACCCCACAACGCTAAACGACCAAGAAGGTGGTGTCGGTGACGGTTTTCGGTCAGAATTCTCGGATGCGGTATCTGACGGTCGTTCGACACGCGAAGTCCTCACCGGCCAAACCCGGAGAGTCGGACTTCGCGCGAACGTTGAACAAGCGCGGGCGCGAGGAATGTGAACGACTACGCGCGTGGGCGAGCGACGCCAACGAACTTGGCAAATATGGTCCGACGACCGCGCTCGTGAGTTCAGCGGCGCGAACCCGCGAGACATTTCGCCGAGCGTTTCACGGTACCGCCTTCGTCGAGCGCAGTGAGTTCAGCGAGCTCATCTACAACGGGCGACGCGACGTCAGCGCCGAGGACCTGTTGATCGACCTCGCCGCCGTCGATCCCGTGACGACGTCGCTGTTGGTCGTCGCTCACAACCCCACGGTGCACGAGGTCATGTTCACCTTGGCCAAGGAGTTGCCGAAATCGTTGCGCGGGGACCACTACCCACTCGGTGGCGCCTACGTATTGGCACTGCCCGAGGACCGACAAGTCGGACTCGAACGCTACGACGTGGTGGCGAGCTTCATCCCTGTTTAGAGGCTGCGCAGGATCGCCGCGTCGCCCTGACCGCCGCCGCCGCACAGCGCCACCGCGGCCATGCCGCCGCCGCGTCGACGCAGTTCGCTCAGCGCCGTGAGCGCGAGGCGAGTCCCCGACATGCCGATTGGATGACCGAGGGCGATGGCGCCGCCGTTCACGTTCACCTTGACCTCGTCGATCCCGAGGTCGTCCACTGACGCCAGGCCGACCGCCGCGAACGCCTCGTTGATTTCGAAGATATCGATGTCTCTGATCTCGACGTCGGCCTTCTTCGCGGCTTGGAGTATCGCGTGCGAGGGTTGCAGGAGTAGTGAGGTGTCGGGACCGGCGACCTGGCCATAGCTAATGAGTTCGCCGAGTGGTGTGAGTCCTAACTGCTCGCAACGCTCCCAGGACATGACGAGCACCGCCGCGCCGCCGTCGGAGATCTGCGAGGCGTTCCCCGCGGTGATCGTGCCGGACTTCTCGAAGGCGCCGCGTAGTTGGTCGAGCGACTCGATGGTGGTGTCGCCGCGCACACCTTCGTCGATCGAGACCATGATCGGATCGCCCTTTCGTTGCGGTACTGCGACCTCGACGATCTCGTCGGCGAACTTGCCGGTCTTTGTCGCCGCCGCGGCGAGTTGGTGGCTACGCGCGGAGAACTCGTCTTGGCGTGCGCGGCTGATCTGCCCTTCGTTGTAGCGCTCGGTCGCCAGTCCCATCGCGCACTGATCGAAGGCGCACGTCAGGCCATCGAACATCATCGAGTCCACGACGTTCTGATCGCCGAGGCGGTAGCCGGACCTGGCTCCCGGCAACAGGTATGGCGCATTCGTCATCGACTCCATGCCGCCGGCGATGATGACGTCGGCCTCACCGGCCCGGATCATGAGATCGGCGAGGTAGATGGTCTGGAGCCCGGAGAGGCAGACCTTATTCACGGTGGTGGCATGGACCGTCAGCGGTATGCCTCCTTTAACTGCGGCCTGGCGCGCCGTGATCTGACCCTGCCCGGCCTGAAGTACCTGGCCCATCAAAACGAGATCGACGCTGGAGGGATCGACGCCGGTGCGATCGAGCACACCCTTGATCGCGGCGCCGCCCAAGTCCTGGGCGCTGAGTGACGCGAAGGCACCCGCAAGTTTCCCGATGGCCGTTCGTGTGCCGGCGACAATGACGCTTCGTGACATGAGACTCCTTTGTGTATTCCCGTGCAGCGATATCGACTTTAGACGCCGCTGTTCGAACTTCGTCTGGGCACCTCGAGAGCGTCCTTCGTCTCTGAATTCATCACGTTCGAACCAGTCGTGCCATCGAGCCAACTAACCTCGCCCAGATGAGTGGGATTCTCGACGCGGTGCGCGCTGGCGCTTCGGCCGAAGAGTTGACGTCGACCGAGATGCCCTCCATGACCCGCGCGGTCTTCGTACGCCGTGATGAACAGACAATGTTCGACGGGATTCAGAGTCGCGACAAGGATCCCCGACGCAGCCTTCACGTCGACGAGGTCCCGGTCCCAGAGCTGGCACCGGACGAGGTCTACGTCGCAGTCATGGCGTCATCCATCAACTTCAATTCCGTGTGGACGAGCATCTTCGAGCCTCTCCCCACCTTCGGTTTCCTCGACCGCCTGGCCAAGGAGTCGTTCTGGGGCCAACGCCACGCGCTGGATTACCACGTGATCGGCTCTGACGCCGCGGGCGTGGTGCTGCGAGCCGGTTCGGCCGTGCGCAATTGGAAGGTCGGTGACGAAGTCACCGTGCACTGCAACTACGTCGACGATCAGGATCCGTCGAGTCACGACGATTCGATGCTCTCGAGTAGCCAACGGATCTGGGGGTTCGAGACGAACTTCGGCGGCCTGGCGGACATCGCGGTAGTAAAGGCCAACCAACTGATGCCCAAGCCCACCCATCTCACGTGGGAAGAAGCGGCGGTCAACGCCTTGTGCAATTCAACGGCTTACCGGATGCTGGTGTCGCACAATGGCGCACCGGTCACCCAGGGGGACGTCGTGCTCATTTGGGGCGCCTCGGGTGGACTCGGATCATTTGCGGTGCAACACGTCTTGAATTCCGGTGGCACACCGGTCGGGGTCGTCTCGAGTGAGGCCAAGGTCGAAACGTTGCACGAGTTGGGCTGTGAATTCGTGATCGACCGACGCGCGAACGACTACCGATTCTGGAAGGACGAGCACACCCAGGACGAGAGCGAGTGGCGACGGCTAGGCAAGGACATCCGTGCGCTCGTCGGTGAGGATCCGGACATCGTGTTCGAACATCCCGGACGTTCGACGATGGGCGCGAGCGTCTTCGTGGCGAAGCGAGGCGGCATCATCGTCACGTGCGCCGCCACCAGCGGCTACATGATCGAGTACGACAATCGTCACCTCTGGATGAAGTTGAAGACGATCAAAGGTTCGCACTTCTCGAACTACCGAGAGGCGTGGGCGGCGAACCAAACGATCGTTGACGGCAAGGTCGTGCCGCCGCTCTCGGCCGTCTTTTCGCTCGAAGAAACCGGGGAAGCTGCTTACGAACTGCACCAGAACAAACACGAGGGCAAGATCGGGATCCTGTGTGCTGCCGCAAAGGAGGGTCTCGGCGTCACCAACCCCGAGATGCGCGCGCGTGTCGGCGAAGAACGTCTGACGATCTTTCGTCGACACGATCGTGAAGCGTCATGACGTCACAACTCACCGAGATCGACCACGTCGCCATTGCGGTCAATGACATCGACGCAGCGATCGCCTGGTACGAGTCCGTCTTCGGTGCCGTCGTCGTCCATCGCGAATTGGTGGAGTCCGATGGCGTCGACGAAGCGCTTGTCAAGGTGGCCGATTCCTACATTCAACTTCTCACGCCCACGCGCGACGACTCACCGGTCGCGAAGTATCTCGCGAAAAACGGAGAAGGGCTGCACCACATTGCCTATCGGGTCGATAGTTGTGCCGCGACGCTGGAGGCCGTGAAGGCGAGTGGCGCGAGCGTGATTGATGAGGTGCCGCGGCCAGGATCACGAGGAACGACCGTGGCCTTCGTGCATCCGAAAAGCTCCTTCGGAACGCTTATCGAGTTAGTGCAAGAGGGTCGCTGAGCGAGTCGTCACGTCTTACAGGGACTGCTTCCTGGCTCGAGTCAGAGCGGCCTCGGCGTCCTTCAACAGTTCGTTCACCGGCCTCAAGTGCTCGGCGTCCAAAAGAGCGAGTCCAGCACTCACGGTGAGAAAGCCGCTGGATGAGTCTTCGTGAGGAATGGCGAGTTCCTCGATATTGCGGCGCATGCGATTCACGGCGAGCGCCCCGGTTTCCAGTGACTGTTCCGGTAGAACGCAGATGAATTCGTCATCTCCGACGCGATAGACAGAGTCGCCCAATCGGGAGCGATTCGCGAGTCGTTCGGCGATGGCAACGATGGCTTTATCACCCGCCTCGCGGCCGTAGCGTTCGTTGAACTTCTTGAAGTCGTCGATGTCAATGAGCGCGAGGCAACTGCGCATTCCGTAGCGAGCGACCTGCCCTTCGTAGACGGCGAGGTCCTTTTCCAGCATTCGTCGATTGCCGAGACTCGTCAACGGGTCGGTGAGTGTCATTGTGTCAGCTCCGTAGGAAGGTCCCGGTTCATCCTGCACCGCTCACTGGGACCTGGCGAACGAAATCGCCAATTCGGCTCTCTCTTCGCGCCCGCATCATCTCGACTGGGCACTCGTGGCCGTCACGTTGAGGCGCGGCCGCCTCTACTCGTTTGTCCACGTTGGTGCAGTCGGATGCGGCGCGCGCGTCCATCACTCGATTGTTACACCTGACAGGGGGAAAGAGCGACTCTTGTGGTGGAGTTGTGGGCCAGATGGCCCCCGGGTTGCCAGGTTCCTCTGGACTTTTCCCTCGTGGACTTTCTCCGGCGCCGAAGGACGTGTCGCCGTTGACGTCCACCCGAGGTCCTACCGGGCGGTATTAATGCCGATTGGAACTGAACGAAATGCCTGCGACCTGTCGCTGACACTCCACGGAACGTCCACGTGATTGTTTGGGTAGCCTTGCTCACCATGGAACATTCAATGGCGGATCGGCTGGTTGACCTCGCCGCTCGCAACGCCGAAGCCCGGGTGGCTGGCGGCGAGAGGGCCATCGAGCGTCATCAGGCCAAGGGCAAGATGACGGCGCGCGAGCGCATTGAATATCTGCTCGACGAGGACACCTTCCAAGAACTGGACATGTTGAATCGTCACGTTGCTTCGGGCATGGGACTCGAGGACACACGTCCTTACACCGACGGGGTCATCACCGGCTACGGCAAGATCGACGGTCGAAAGGTCTGTGTCTTCTCCCAGGACTTCACGGTCTTCGGCGGCGCCGTGGGCGAAACCCACGGCGAGAAGATTCAAAAGATCATGGACATGGCGACGACCATGGGCCTGCCGATCATCGGACTGAACGACGGCGCCGGCGCGAGGATCCAAGAAGGTGTCGCCGCGCTGAACGCCTACGGCGGGATCTTCGTGCGCAACGCTCGCGCCTCCGGTGTCGTGCCGCAGGTGTCGGTGATCCTGGGACCGTGTGCCGGCGGTGGGGTCTACTCGCCGGCATTGACGGACTTCATCTTCATGGTGAAGGACACCAGTCACATGTTCATCACCGGTCCCGACGTCGTGAAGACCGTCACCGGCGAGGACGTCACTCTAGAAGAGCTCGGCGGCGCTCTCACGCACGCAACGAAATCGGGCGTGGCGAATTTCGTCATGCCCGACGAGAAGAGCGTGCTCGACGAGGTCCGCTACCTCCTTTCGTTCATGCCGTCGAACAACATGGAAGAAGCGCCGCGAATACTGAGCGGTGACGACCCCAACCGGCTCTGTGAAGATCTGCGTGACATCCTGCCCGCCTCGCCGAATCTGCCCTACGACATGAAGAAGGTCATCACCTCGGTCGTCGACGGTGGCGACTACATGGAAGTGCACGCCACGTTCGCCCAGCAGATCACGTGCGGCTTCGCGCGCATCGACGGGCACAGCGTCGGGATCGTCTCAAACCAGCCCAACGTGCTCGCCGGCGTGCTCGACATCGATTCGAGTGAGAAGGCGGCGCGCTTCGTACGCACGTGCGACGCGTTCAACATCCCCATCGTCACCTTCGTCGACGTGCCCGGCTTCATGCCCGGCACCGACCAGGAGTACGGCGGTATCATCCGCCACGGCGCCAAGCTGCTCTACGCGTTCTGCGAGGCGACCGTGCCGAGGATCTCGGTGGTCACGCGCAAGGCCTACGGCGGCGCCTACGTGGTCATGAACTCCAAGTCGATCGGCGCCGACCTCGCGTACGCATGGCCGACCGCGGAATTGGCGGTCATGGGTTCGGCCGGCGCCGTCGAGATCGTGCACCGACGTGACCTGCTCAACTCTGATGATCCCGCCACGTTGCGTAAGCAGTTGATCGAACAGTACGAGGAGCAGTACGCGTCGCCGTACATCGCCGCGGAGCGCGGGTTCATCGACGACGTCATCGACCCGGCCGATACGCGACGGATCCTCAGTCGTTCGCTCGAGCTGCTGCGTGGAAAGCGCGAGGACTTGCCGAAACGTAAGCACGGGAACGTCCCGCTGTGAACTACGGTCTGACGCCGAGACCGGTGTTGGATGGAGATGAGTTGGCGGCGCTGGTCGCCGCGACCGAAGAGATACTGCGCAGCGAGACAGCCCCGGTCCTCGTCGATCTGGTACCGAACTGGCGATTCTCCGGACGCTGGTTCAACGCCGCGCCGTTTTCCGATCGTCGACCACGACTCAGCTGAGCGATTCGACGATTCCCAAGAGATCACTCATGATGGCGCCGAGAGAGAAGTCCTTGGGCGTGTAGACCGCCTCGACGCCGAGATCGAGCAGGGACATGGCGTCCTCCGCCGGCACGATGCCACCGACCACGACTTTGATATCGAGGTCGTTCGCGCGAAGGCACTCGAGAATCCTCGGCACCAGCGTCAGGTGAGAGCCCGAGAGGATGGATATGCCGATGACGTCGACGTCTTCGTCACGCGCGGCCGACACGATCTCTTCGGGCGAGAGGCGGATCCCTTGATAGACGACTTCGAAGCCGGCATCGCGCGCGGCGACCGCAATTTGCTCTGCACCATTGGAGTGACCGTCGAGTCCCGGTTTGGCTACGAGCAGCTTCGGTGGTCGACCCCTCCGGTCTTTCAGCGCCTTGGAGCGCTCGACGAGCCTGGCGAAGAGATCACCACGATCTCCGACGCCAGCTCGAACGCCGGTCGGGGCTCGATACACGCCGAAGACATCGCGTAGGGCATTCGCCCATTCGCCTGTCGTGCCGCCAGCCTTGGCGAGCGCAATCGTGGGGACCATGATGTTGTCGGCTGGATCTGCACTCCTCGCCACGCGTGCGAGTTCGTCGAGGGCTGCGCCAACCGCCCCTTCGTCACGCGTCGAACGCCACCGCACCACATCGTCGATCAACTGACGCTCGATCGCCGGGTCGACCGTCATGATGCTCTCAATCGCACCGTCGCTGTTGAGTGGCGACTCGGCGGTCTCGGTGAATCGGTTGACCCCGACGACCACTTGCTCGCCGGACTCGATGCGCTCGACTCGCTCGGATTGACTCGCGACGAGTCGGCTCTTCAACTCGTCGATGGCCGCGAACGCGCCGCCGAGGGCCAGCACGTCGTCCAGTTCGTCTTGGGCGCCGTTGGTCAGTTCGTGGACCTTGGCTTCCATGACCGACGAGCCGGCGAAGATATCGGGGTATTCGAGGAGGTCGCTCTCGTAGGCGAGCACCTGTTGCATCCGCAGGCTCCACTGTTGGTCGGCGGGTCGGGGGAGTCCGAGCGCTTCGTTCCAGGTTGGTAGTTGCAAGGCGCGCGCTCGCGCGTCGGCCGACAGCGTAACCCCGAGCATCTCCAAGACGATGCGCTGCACATTGTTCTCGGGCTGCTGCTCGGTGAGACCGAGCGAGTTCACCTGCACGCCATAGCGGAAGCGGCGGAGGGAGGCGTCTTGGACGCCGTAGCGAGTGCGACAGATCTCGTCCCACATCGCGGTGAAGGTGCGCATCTTGGCGATCTCTTCGATGAAACGCACACCGGCGTTCACGAAGAACGAGATCTGTCCCACGACATGTGGCATCTGGGACGCCTCGACCTTGCCCGAATCGCGCACGGCGTCCAATACGTCGATGGCGGTCGCGAGGGAGTACGCGATCTCCTGGACCGGTGTGGCGCCCGCTTCTTGCAGGTGATAGCTGCAGACGTTAATCGGATTCCATTTGGCGACATGATCGTGTCCGTAGGCGATCATGTCGACGATGAGTCGCTTCGATGGTTCGGGCGCGAAGATGTAAGTGCCTCGTGACAGATACTCCTTCACGATGTCGTTCTGGGTCGTGCCCTGCAGTTGGTTGAGGTCGACGCCCTCTTCGTCGGCCAGTGCGAGATAGAGACCCCAGAGCCACGCGGCAGTTGCGTTGATGGTCATCGACGTGTTCATTTCGGCGAGGGGCAGGCCGTCGAAGAGTTGGCGCATATGACCGAGGTGGGCAATCGGCACGCCGACTTTGCCGACCTCGCCGGCCGCCGCCGGGTCGTCGGGGTCGTAACCGGTTTGGGTCGGCAAGTCGAAGGCAATCGAAAGGCCGGTCTGGCCCTTGGCGAGATTGGAGCGGTAAAGCTCGTTGGACGCGACCGCACTGGAGTGACCCGAGTAGGTCCGCATCACCCACGGTTTGGAACGTTGGGTCATCTCTCCCTTTTCGATCTCGTTAGTGACGGTAGTCGTAGAAACCGGAACCCGATTTTCGCCCGAGTTGACCGGCCGACACCATTCGTCGAAGGAGTGGACGCGGCGAGAAGTTCGGTTCGGCGAATTCGGCGAACAACGCGTCCAGGATCGCGACCGAGGTGTCGAGTCCAACCAGGTCCAATAACGCAAAAGGTCCCATCGGGAAACCGCAGCCGCCTTTCATGGCGATGTCGATACCCTCCTTGGTCGCCACACCTTGTTCGAGCAATCGCACCGCGTTATTGAGATACGGAAACAAAAGCGCGTTGACGACGAAGCCGGCTTGGTCCTTCACGTTGACCGGCTCTTTGCCGCACGCAATCACGAATGCGGTGACGGCGGCCATGGTCTCGTCGCTAGCGGAGATTGGACGAACTACCTCGACGAGGGACATCGCCGGCGCGGGATTGAAGAAGTGCAGGCCGCAGACTCGCTCGGGCCGCGCCATCTCCATTGCCAACTCGATGACTGACAGCGTCGAAGTATTGGTGGCGATGATCGCGTCGGAATTCACGACATCGTTGAGTTCGCGAAATACACCCCGTTTCACCTCGAGATCTTCGATCACCGACTCGATGATGAAGTCACAGTCGGCTAGGTCGTTCAAATTGGTCGTCGCCGAAACTCGAGCGAGAATCGCGTCGGCGCCCTCGGTAGTGCGCTTGCCCTTCTCCACCTGTTTGGCCAGCGACTTAGCCATGGTGGCGAGCATCGCATCTGCGGTCGCTTGGTTTCGTGAACGCACGATCACGCTGGCGCCGGTCGCGGCTGCGACCTCGGCGATGCCACTACCCATGATTCCCGAACCGAGAACACCGACTTTTTGGAAGCCCATGGGAGAACGTTACTTGTCAACATGATTCGTTCAAGATGTCAGACTCGACGAATGGGGACCTCGACGTTCGCGCTCGGATCACTGGACGCGTTGCGATCGATGCTTCGCGACGGACTACTGGATGTGCGATCGCAGGCTGATGTCGTGATCGTCCCCACGGCTGCCGCCTTCATCGGAGTCACCGAAGCCGCGCTCCTGACCGGTGCGGCATTCGATGACGTCGATGCTCGCGTCGAGGCGCTGATGGTGGGTGCACGCGCCGAAGCCAATGATCGGTACTGCGTGGACCGACTCGCGCGAGCCGAACTTGTGGTTCTGTGCGACGGATCGGCGTTGCACGCGCGTTCGGTGTGGCGTGACACCGACTTGGGCGAAGCCATCAACGCCGCTTCGAAGCTGGTTGCGATTGGCGAGGTGGCGTCGGTCCTCGGCGAGGTGATGATTGACCCGCGCGGCGGCGCGCCGACGACCGGACTTGGGTATCGCAACGGTGCGGCACTATGTCAACCATCGAGCGACGATCAGATGTTTCGAACTCGCTCGCTGTTAAATGACGTCACACTCGTGACGATTGGAGCTTCCGGCGTCGTCCATCATGATGGCGATCAGTGGACTGTCGTTGCTGGTGATGTCGTCGTGACGCGGGGCCACGAAGTGGTCGAGCTCTAAGCCTCGGTGATCGTCACCGATTCGATGACGACGGTCTCTTTGGGCTTTCCAGACGATGTCCCGATCGCCTCGATCGCTTCCACGACGTCCAAGCCCTTGACGACCTTGCCGAAGAGCGCGTAGAGCGGCGGCAGACGCATACCGTCAGGGCCGGAGATGACGAAGAACTGTGAACCATTCGTGTGCGGTCCGGCGTTGGCCATGGCGAGCGAACCAAGTTCGTAGCGACCGGGCTTGGGCAACTCGTCGTTGAACTTGTAGCCCGGTCCACCCGTGCCCGTGCCCGTGGGGTCACCGCCTTGGAGGACGAAGCCGGGGATCACACGGTGAAAGACGATGCCGTCGTAGTAGTGCCACCGAGCGAGGTACACGAAGCTGTTGACGGTCGTGGGTGCGCCTATGGCATCGAGGAGGATTTCGAGCGTGCCCTTCGATGTCACCATCGTGGCCGTGTAGCTCTTCGCGGTGTCAATAATCATCGGCGGCGCGGCGCTGAACTTCTGGCGCCTCTCGCTCGATCCGTCAGGGTTGGGGATGTGGTCGGTCATTTGGTCACCTTTAACAAGTCGATGATAAATACGAGTGTGTCGTTCGCCGGAATTCCTGAGGGCGGAGTGCTGCCGTAGGCGTCGACGGGCGGCAGGATCAACTCACGTCGACCACCGACCTTCATACCCACCATCCCGTACACCCAGCCGGAGATCAAATTGCCCGGGAGGAGAGTGTCGGAGAAGGGCTGAGTGGTCCACGACGACTGAAGGACCTTTCGCGACGCATAGTCGGCGAGGACGTACTGAGCCGTGAATTTGTCGCCAAGCGCCACTGCGGTCCCGGTGCCCGTGATCAAATTAGAGAACTCTGCCTTGGTCGGAGGGGCACCGGGCGGGACGTTGAGTGTCGGCGCTTGGCCCCAGACACCGGCCGGTGATGGGTCAGTGACGGGTGAAAAAGTAACGGGCTTGGCAACGGTCGTCGTCGTGACGGGAACCGTCGTCGTCGGAGTTGTAGTCGTGGTGGTGGTCGGCGACTTGCCCGCGAAAAGCAGCACTCCGGTGCCGAAGACCAGCACCGCGACGATCGCGATGATGATGCCGCGACGAGTGTTCCGACGACGCTTCGCGCGCTTTTGCATTGCCTCCATCTTGAGTCGGCGCGCGGCCTTCTGACGTTCTCGTTTCGTAGTTGCCATGGCTGCGACATTAGTCGGCTCCCTAAAGGGCTCCGAATTGCTCAAGTAACGTTGATTGCATGGCTTTGATCGTTCAGAAGTTCGGTGGCACATCGGTCGGCGACGCCGATCGAATCAGAGCCGTCGCCGATCACGTGGCCCGCACTCGGGCGGCCGGTGACGACGTGGTCGTTGTCGTCTCGGCCATGGGAAAATTCACCGACGACCTCATTCGCCTGGCCGACGATGTCTCGCCGACCCGACCACCTCGTGAACTCGACATGCTGCTCACCGCCGGCGAGCGGATATCGATGGCGCTGGTCTCGATGGCTCTGGGTGCGTGCGGCGTCGAATCGGCCTCGTTCACTGGCTCGCAGGCCGGAATCATCACTGACACGGATCACACCCGCGCCAAGATCCTCGAGATGCGACCCGACCGGATTCGCGAGGCGCTCGACGCCGGACTCGTGCCGGTCGTGGCCGGATTTCAAGGGGTTTCCACTGATCGCGATATCACCACGCTCGGGCGCGGCGGCTCGGACGTAACGGCCGTCGCGCTCGCCGCGGCACTCAAGGCCGACGTCTGTGAGATCTACACCGACGTGACCGGTGTCTTTTCCGCCGATCCCCGCGTTGTCATGAAGGCCCGGCGCCTCGCGAAGGTGTCGTTCGACGAGATGATGGAGATCGCGGCGACTGGGGGACGCGTCTTGATGCTTCGATCCGTCGAGTTCGCCCGGCGACACGGTGTGCCGATGCACGTTCGTTCGAGTTTTACCTGGGAACCAGGAACCTGGATTGTGGAGGAGGACCCCACTATGGAAGAGGCCGTCGTATCGGCAGTGACCGATGACACGTCGGAGGCGAAGATCACCGTCGGGGGAGTGCCCGACCGACCGGGTGTGGCGGCGCAACTCTTTCGTCAACTCGCGGACCGGGGCATCAACGTCGACATGATCGTGCAGAACACGAGCGCGAAGGGCATCACCGACATCTCGTTCACCATCGCCAAGACCGACCTCGTCACCGCGCGCGAAACGTGCGAGATGGTGAAGGACGAGATCGGTGCGACCGAAGTCACGAGCGACGACAACATTGGACGGGTGTCGATCATCGGCGCGGGCATGAAGTCGAATCCCGGCGTCACCGCGCTCATGTTCGAGACACTGTCGGAGAACGGCATCAACATCGAAATGATCTCAACCAGTTCGATTCGAATCTCGTGCGTTATGCGCGCTGAGAAAGTGGCCGAGGCCGTCCGTCACCTCCACACGGCGTTCGGACTCGACGCCGCGTAGGACGTGAAAATGACGGACCGTAGACTGCGCCCATGCGAATAGCCGTCGTGGGAGCTACGGGCCAAGTCGGTACCGCGATGCGCCAGATCCTTCGCGAGCGCGACTTTCCGGTTGACGAGATTCGTTTTTTCGCCTCGTCGAGGTCCGCCGGTTCCACCTTGGAATGGAATGGCGTCGAAGTCGAAGTGGAAGACGCCGCGACGGCGGAGTATTTCGGCATCGACATCGCGCTGGTCTCGTCGGGCGCCACCTCCTCCAAAGAGTTGGCGCCGCGCATGGCTGCCGCCGGAGTGATCGTGATCGACAACTCTTCCGCGTGGCGAATGGATCCGCTCGTTCCGTTGGTGGTTTCTGAAGTGAACGCCCACGCCCTTCGCGATATCCCTAAGGGAATCGTCGCGAACCCCAATTGCACCACGATGGCCGCGATGCCCGTGTTGAAGCCCTTGCACGTCGCAGCCGGTCTGCGATCGATCACCGTCGCCACGTATCAAGCCGTGAGCGGGGCCGGTCGTGAGGGCGTCGATGAACTGGCGAGTCAGTTGGAAAAGACCCAAGGTAACGACGCGCGCGCCCTCACCTTTGACGGCTCAGCGTCTCCGCTCGACTCCGGAGTCAAGTTTCCCGCGACGATCGCCCACAACGTGATCCCACTCGCCGGCGCGATCGTCGACGACGGATCACTCGAAACCGGTGAGGAGAAAAAACTGCGCGACGAGAGTCGAAAGATCCTCGAGATCCCCGGACTACTCGTTGACGCGACGTGCGTACGTGTGCCGGTTTTCACCGGTCATTCACTCGCGATCACCGCGAGTTTCGATCGGCCGCTTTCGCCCGAAGAGGCGACGGAGATTCTGAATGGCGCGACTGGTGTCGTGCTCTCTGAACTCCCCATGCCGCGACTCGCCGCGGGCAAGGATCCCTGTTACGTCGGGCGGATCCGTCGCGCCGAGACGGTCGCCAACGGGCTTTCGTTCTTCGTCAGCAATGACAATCTGCGAAAGGGCGCCGCGCTCAACGCCGTGCAAATCGCCGAGGAACTACTCGCGCTTCGTTAGTCGGGACCGTTGCGACCGACCTGGCGCCGCGCGAGGTTGACGCAGTGATCACCGAATCGTTCGTAGAAACGCGCGAGCAGTGCCAATTCCACTGCCACGGGTAACGTCATCGATCCGGACGTCAGTTCCGCCGTGAGTGACACATGCAGGTCGTCGAGTTCGTCGTCGATCTCTTCGATGGCGCCGGCCGCCTCGAGTTTGCCGTCGATGATGACGTCGGTCGCTTCGCGCCAGATCATTGACGCGACCTCACCCATGCGCTCGACGAGACCTCGACTGCGCGGAGACATCTCAACGCCAAGTCCGCGTGCTGCTCGCCGCGCGATGTGCTCGGCCAGGTCGCCACTGCGTTCGACCTCAGGGAGAATGCGTAGCAACGTCAACAGTCTCTGGCGGTCGGCGACGTTCAGCGACTCGTTCTCCACCAGTTGCAATTCGGCCCGTTTGACGATTGAATTCACCAACTCGTCGATCGCCATGTCCTTTTCGACCACGCTCTTGGCGAGCTCACGGTCGCCGGACAGGAGGGCGTGGGTCGCGCCGGCCATCGCTTCGCCCACCAGAGCGAAGATTTGCACGATTTGGGGACGGAGTTCTTCGTCGGCCGTGGCGACTAAGGGCGCCTCTTCTTCCGGCTCCGAACGGTTTCCGAATAGCCGATTCATGGCCAAAGACTACCGCTGCGTCACAGTCGGTATCTATGGTGGAAACATCCGCACGAAAGGGATCCCATGGTTGCTGTGATCAGTGCAGTCGTCGGTGTCGTGGTGGGTGTCGCCCTCACGTGGGCATTCATGGTGAAGCGATCGCAAGCACTCCGAGAAGACACCTTGAGAGCCGCCGCCGACCTAAAGGTCCGAGACTCCCAACTGTTGGAGGCGAGAGAGCGACTGGAGCGTCAACGCGTAGAGCAGGAGACGGCGATGACGCAGATGGGCCAAACTTTCAAGGTCCTCTCCACTGAAGCACTCGACGAAACTGTCCAACGATTCAACCAATCGCAAGAAGCAACGCACAAACTTCGTGAATCCAAGTTGGACTCGACCTTGAAGCCGCTCGAAGATTTGCTGGATGAGTACAAGAGGAATCTCGCCGACTTCAATACGTTGAACGCCGGGGCACTCTCTGACGTCAAGAGCAAGGCGGCCGAGCTTCTCGAGGCCCAACAACAAACGCAGTACGAGACGCGCCGCCTGAACCAACTCCTCGGACGCAGTTCACAACGTGGCGCGTGGGGCGAGATCCAACTCGCGAACGTGATGAACGCCTCAAGGCTTCGCCAAGGAATCGACTACGAACTACAAGTGTCGGCGACCAACGACGAAGGACGTTCCCTTCGACCTGACTGCGTCGTCAATCTGCCCAACGGCATTCGTCTGGCGGTTGACGCCAAGTTTCCCTACGACGCGTTCGAGCGCTCGCTGGACGAGGAGGACGGCGACCTACGACGTGAATTGCAGTCAAAGCACGCGCGTGATCTGCGCAGCCACGTGAAGACCCTTCGAGAGAAGAGTTACTGGGAGGCCGTCTCACCCGCGCCGGAATTCGTCGTCTGCTTCATCCCGAGTGACTTCGCGATGTCCGCCGCGCTCGATGCCGATCCGGAACTGCTCGCCTTTTCTGCGGCCGAGCGCGTCGTCATTGTCGGGCCGACGAATCTGCTGTCGCTGTTGTGGTCGGTCGGTTTCATCGTGCAACAACAACAGATCGCTGTCAACGCTGAACAGATCGCCGAGAATGCGAGTCAGCTGTTCGACCGAATTCGAAAGGTCGCTGAACCGGTCGCGAAGATGGGTAAATCACTTGATACCGTGGTGCGCGATTACAACACAATGCTGGGTTCGATCGAGGGACGTCTCCTTCCCGCGGCGAGGAGACTGCGTTCTTTCGGCGGCGCTCAACGAGCGAAGGACCTGCCCGAACTCGCAACGGTCGATCGCCTGACGACGCCACTGAACGAGGTCACGTGGGGGATCGATGACGAGAACGCGCTACCCGATGGTGCGTCGGAGATCCTCGAACTCGATATCTTCGACGACGAGTAAGAAAATCCCTGCGGAGTATGTTCTTTCTTCGTGGCCCGTACACGCGCGCAACGTCGCCGACATTCGCTGTTTATAACGATTGCCCTAGTCGTCACCCTCGTCGTATTGGTCTTCGCGAGGGATATATCGCGTGCAGGGCACGGTTCAATCACATCCCGGCGCAGTGAGAATCGAAGTTTCGCTGCGCTGGCGAACGCGTTGATCACTCAGGAGAACAACTTCGACTCACGTTTGGCGACGCTGCTGGGGAGCGGGCCGTCGCTCTCACGACCGGTGTTCGACGCCCAACTCAACCAACTCGACCAACAGTTGGCGTACTGGTCGACGGCCGCGGATTTACTACGACGACCCAAGCTCGATCACGACATCAACGACGTGTTCGCCGATCTCACGGAGACCCGAATTGACGATTACGAGTCGCTCTTCGCGTCGATCGCCCGTAGCTTGTCGTTGCCAACGCCGCCGTCGGCTCCCGGTAGCGCGCCGTCGGCTCATCCGGCGCAGTCGCTCATCAACACCGTGTCGTTGTGGAACAAGGTCCGAACTGACTTACGTAACGAACCCGGAACCGTGCGCCTCGACGCTTTGACGAGCTCGAGCGCGACGCTGTTCCTCCAGAGTGGTGTAACAGCACTGACGGCGTCGTCGTCGCTCGCGGTTGTGCGTGGGATCGGCATTGCTGCCATTCGGGTGACGCCAGCGCCGTTGCCGTCCGAAGGTGGAGAGTTGCTACTGCCGCCGGTCGGCGAGATGTACTTAGGGGTCTCGGTCATCAACACTGGATTCGTTACGCAAAGTCTCACGATGTACCTATCGATGACACCGTCCAACGGACCGCTGTCGCCGGTTCGCCAGACGTTCAACGTCGTGTTGGCGCCCCTGCAGTCCTACGCCTTCGTGCGGAGAGTCATTGCTGTGGTGCCGAGCGAACGCGCCATCTTGGATATAAGAATTACGGGTGCTCAGGCGTCGCCGAATCTCGTGCGCTCCAAGAGTTTTCGAGTCGTGATGTCACCCCCCGGTCACACTTGAGATGTGGGCCCTACCGGTGAGTTGGCATACGATGGACCTGCCCCCATATGAATCGAGGAATTGTGTCTGAGTCAATTACCGTGACCGATAACCGTACCGGTGAGACTCGAGATATCCCCATCGATCACGGCGGAGTCGCCGCCGCTGAATTCTCGAAGGCCGTACCGGGAGTCTGGTTCTATGACCCCGGGTTCCTTTACACGGCAGCTGCGGAGTCGGCCATCACCTTCATCGACGGCGACCTGGGGATCTTGCGCTATCGCGGTTACCCGATTGAACAACTGGCCGAACACTCGACGTACATCGAAGTGGCCTACCTCCTCAACTACGGCGAACTACCGAACGAAGCACAGGCCGCCGAGTGGGAACAAGAGATCACGCACCACACGTACATCCACGAGAACGTGCGCAAGCGCTTCCTCGAAGGTTTCAACTACGACGCGCACCCGATGGGCATGCTCGTCTCGGCCATCGCCGCCCTCTCGACGTATTACAAGGACGCAAAGATCCTGGATGACCCGGAGATCTTGCACCGCCAGGTCGTGCGCCTGATCGCGAAGATGCCGACCCTGGCCGCCGCGGCCCACCGATTCTCGGTCGGCATGCCCTTCGTCTACCCGGACAACAGTCTCGGGTACACGGAGAACTTCCTCTCGATGATGTGGAAGGTCGCCGAGCCCCGTTACGAGCCGGACCCGGTCCTGGCCCACGCGCTCGACGTCTTGTTCATCTTGCACGCCGACCACGAACAGAACTGCGGGACGACCGCCATGCGCATCGTAGGTTCATCACACGGCGACCCGTATTCCGCGACCGCTGCCGCGACGGCGGCGCTCTACGGTCCGCGCCACGGTGGTGCGAATGAGGCGGTCCTCAAGATGCTCACCAGGATCGGCAGTATCGACAACATCCCGGCCTACATCGAAACGGTGAAGCAGGGTAAGGCGTTGCTCGAAGGATTCGGTCACCGCGTCTATAAGAACTTCGATCCGCGTTCGACCATCATCAAGAAGACCGCCGACGACGTCTTCCAAGTGACCGGCAAGAATCCGTTGCTCGACATCGCGTTGAAACTCGAAGAGATCGCGCTCGCGGATGACTACTTCATCTCGCGTCGCCTCTATCCCAACGTCGACTTCTATTCCGGCCTGATCTATCAGGCGATGGGCTTCCCGCTTGAAATGCTCACGGTATTGTTTGCGATTCCGCGCACGTCGGGGTGGCTCGCGCACTACCAGGAGTTGCTGGCTCAGGACATGAAGATCGCGCGACCGCGCCAGCTCTACATCGGTGACGATGAGCGAAAGTACGTGCCGATGTCGGCGCGTATCTGATTCAGCGGTTCACCGCTTCGAGCAACTGCTCGGCGTGCGTGCGCGGATGTTGGGTATAGACCTCGAGCCACATGGCGAGCGTGTAGCGACCGGATTCGGTGTGCTCGCCGTAGCACTCGAGATCAGACTCTCGTAGTCGTCCGAGGACGTCGAGCGACGCCAGACGCACGGCTTTGAAAACCTCGAGCGGGTGTGCGACGGGTAGATCCCGGTAACCGAGTGCGTAACACTCGGCCCACGCCGCCTCGTCGTAACCCTGGATGACCGACCCGGCGGGTTCGGCGAGCAGTCGTCGAAGTCGTGCGTAGGACTGCGCTTCGGAATCGGCGACGTGGTGAATCACTTGGCGCGCGCTCCAACCGCCTTCGACGTGGCGGTCGAGGTTTTCATCGTTGACGATGGTTGCATCGTGCAGGAACTGCGAGGTGGCCATGCTGTAAGCCGCGACGTCATCACTGAGACTCACGCCTGCTCCTTTACTTTGGTGGGATCGATGATGCGAGTGAGACCCTCTTGGACCATCGAGGTCATCAACTCGCCGGCCTCATTCCACAAGAAGCCGCGCGCGAGACCTCGGCCGGCGTGAGCGATCGGCGAGTCGGTGTCGTAGAGCAACCACTCGTCAGCGTGCACTTGGCGATGGAACCACATGCAGTGATCGAGACTCGCGCCCATGAACGTACCCAGGTCCCAGCTGATTGAATGGGGCGCCAGGATCGAGTCGAAGAGGCTCATGTCACTGGCGTAGGTGATCACGCACGCGTGCAACAAAGGATCTTCCGGCAACTCGCCGTCGGCCTTGATCCAGATCTTTTGGTGGGGCTCTTTGCTGCGCGTCGGACTCCACGGCAGTTCCCCGACGAAGCGCTGATCGATCGGGTGTTGTCGTTTGAACCATTCGTCAACATTGCCGCCGTCGTCCTTGATCCGCTCGTCGAGTCGAGCGATCGTCTCGGGTCGAGGAACCACAGGCATCTCGAACTGGTGCTCGATACTGACTTCGTCGGTGTGGAAGCTGGCCTGCATGTTGTAGATGGCGCGACCATGTTGGATCGCGACGACTCGGCGGGTGGTGAAGCTCCGGCCGTCACGGATCCGGTCAACTTCGTAGAGGATCGGAATGCTCGGGTCACCCGGTCGAAGGAAGTACGAGTGAAGTGAGTGCACGCTGCCAACCTCGACGGTTCTCCCCGCCGCCATCAGGGACTGGGCCGCCACCTGTCCTCCAAAGGTGCGCTGGCGTTCTTCGACAGGGTGTCGTCCGCGAAAAGTATTGACCTCGATTCGTTCGAGATCTAGCAAATCGACAAGCAACGCAAGGGCTTCGGACATATTCCATTGTTGCATCTGGACCCGTCGTCCCCATAGGTCCGAGGTGGGCGGCGAATTAGACTGTCCCCAATGCGCAGACGATTTGACTCTTTCGTGGCGTGGTCCAAAACCCACCAGGGTAAGAAGCTCATTCGTTACTCCGCGAGCTCAGTGATCACGACCGGCGTCTCGTTCTCGTGCATCGTCGTCTTCTACGGATTCAAGATCATCCCGGGCGTCATCTGGGCGACACTCGCCGGCAATGTCATCGCGACCTTGCCGTCGTATCACCTCAACCGCCTTTGGGCCTGGGGCAAGCGCGGTCCGAGTGCCTTTCGAAAAGAGATCGTTCCTTACTGGTCGTTGGCCTTCGCCGGCATCGCCTTCAGCCAGATCGGTGCGTTCTCGGCGC
>Ga0307373_10002933_pt1 | contig 30379 bp, 26 predicted proteins | sample OX2MG_FD_202534 | JGI IMG/M metagenome (GOLD analysis project Ga0307373, IMG submission 202534) | Soil microbial communities from Risofladan, Vaasa, Finland - OX-2 | ecosystem: Environmental > Terrestrial > Soil > Coastal area > Acid sulfate soil | place: Finland: Risofladan, Vaasa | collected... | reverse complement strand
GGGCCTTACACCATCGACACCACGTTCCGCGAGCCGCTGCTCATGTTCTCCTACGTCGCCGGGTTCACCGACCTCGCCTTCGCCACCTCCATCCTCATCGGGCCGCAGCGCCAGACCGCACTGCTGGCCAAGCAGGCCGCCGAGCTCGACCTGCTCTGCGGCGGCCGCTTCCGGCTCGGGCTCGGCATCGGCTGGAACAAGCTCGAGTACGACGCGCTCGGCGTCCCCTTCGAGGAGCGGGCCGCCATTCTGGAGGAGCAGGTGGCCGTGTTGCGCGCGCTGTGGACCGAATGGAGCGTGACGATCGACGGCCGCTACCACCACATCCGGGCCTCGGGGATTGCGCCGCCGCCCGTGCAGCGGCCGATCCCGATCTGGATCGGCGGGCACGCGCCGGCCGCGTTGCGACGGGTGGGTCGCATCGCCGACGGCTGGTTCCCCATGGCGCGCCCCGGGGGCGGCCTTGAGACCGCGCTCGAGACCATCCGCGAGGGCGCGGCCGAGGTCGGGCGCGACGTGTCGAACCTGCAGTTCGAGGGGAGGCTCGAGTACTCGGTGCGCGACCACGACAAGATCGCCCAGCACGCCCGCCGCTGGGAGGCGGCGGGCGCGAGCCACCTGTCGGTGAACACCATGCACGCCGACCTCCCCACTGCGGATGCACATATCGCCGCGCTGGCCGAGATGGCCGACCTCCTCCTGTAGGCATCCGCCGGCGACCCGAGCCGTGGCCGCGGTGCGGGAGTGACTCCAGCCTTTGACAGGATGGGGAGATGAGCGAGCACAGCGGCTACCCCGGCGCGCCCCCGGGGTGGTACGAGGACCCGGCCGGCGGACCGGGCCAGCGCTGGTGGGACGGCTACGCCTGGACGGAGTCCACCGTGCTCCCCCAACAGCCACCGCCGCCACCACAGTGGGCGGGCGCGGCCCCGCCACAACAGGCGCCCGCGCAAATCGCACCCTGGGCGGCGGCATCGGAACGACTCAATATGTTGGCCGCGGCGCAAGCGGTGGACGACGAGCAGCGCATGGTGGGTTGGGCGCGCTTCGCCGTGGCCATGCCCGGCGTCTACTTCCTCGTCAGCCTGCTGCTGCAGCGGGCGAACACGAGCCAGCTGCTCTCCGCCGGCCACCAGCTGCGCATCGATTGGGACAAGGCACAGGCGGGCCAGCCGACCCCGGCGTACCACGCCCCCCCGAATTCGTGGGCGCCGATCGGCGCGCTCGCCCTGGCACTCACGATCGCCGCCGTGATCATCGCCTGCGTGTGGCAGCACAAGGCGGCGACGGCCGGACGCGCGCTCGATATTGCGTCGCGGTATTCCCCGGCGTGGGGCGTGGGTTGTTGGTTCGTGCCGATCGTCAACCTGTGGATGCCCTACGGCGCGATCCGTGCCTGCCTCCCGGAGGGGCATCCGCGCCGGACGCGTGTGCTGCAGTGGTGGCTGGCCTTGATGCTGGCGTGGAGCCTCAGCTCCGCGGCCGGCATCGCCGCACTGTTCTCGACCGGAACCGGGCTCGTCCTGGCCATTCCCGCCGCGCTGGCGTGCCTGGCCGTCATTGCGTGGGCGCCCGGCGTGGTGGCGGCGATCGCGGCGTCGCATCAGGAGGCGATGACCGCGCTCACACGGGAAACAGGGGTGTCCCGAACAGGAGCCACACCCGGCTGATTCTCGGCCCCGCCGAGCACATCGGGAACTCACGAACTGTTCACCTCGGGGTAGCGCTCCTGTTGCTCCACGTTCATTTGGGCTCGCTACGTTCCTGGTAGTGGCCGACGGAGAGATCACCCAGGCAAGTCTCAATCCCGTTACGACTTCGGCGCAGTCCGATGTCGAGAAAGCGTTGCGCTCACTCGACCCGGACGCTGCCCGTCCCGAATGCGTGATGCGCTCCGTCAAGCTGAGGCTTGGCTTCTCGGGCCGGACCGTCCTCGACGACGTCAACGTCGACCTGAAGCGAGGATCGATCACTGCGCTCATCGGACCGACGGGTTCGGGTAAGTCCACCTTCCTACGCACGCTGAACCGGATGAACGACCGCGTCCCGGGCTTCGAGCGCAAGGGCGACGTGACGCTCGATGAGGAGAGCCTGTGGGCGCCGCACGTCGACCTCCTCACCTTGCGCCGCCGGGTCGGCATGCTCTTCCAGCGTCCGAACCCCTTCCCGATGTCGATCAAGGACAACGTGGTGGCCGGCGTCAAGGCCCACCGCATCGCCAAGGGCAAGCAGCTCGACGTCGTCTGTGAGCGGCGACTCACCGAGGTCGGCCTGTGGGACGCCGTGAAGGACCGGTTGAACGATTCGCCTTTCCGGCTTTCCGGAGGCCAGCAACAGCTTCTCTGCCTGGCCCGCGCTCTGGCCGTCGGGCCTGAGGTGCTGCTCCTCGACGAGCCCACGTCCTCGCTGGACCCGGTGACGACGGAGTCCATCGAGGCGCTACTCAAGATGTTGACCCCCGCGCTCACGTTGATCGTGGTCACACACAACCTGGGCCAGGCGATGCGGGTCTCGCACAACACGATCTTCTTTTACCAGGGCCAGCTGATGGAGTACGGACCGACTGACGAGCTGTTCAATCGGCCCAAACACCCGGACACCGAGCGCTACGTGACGGGACGGATGGGCTAGTCGCCCCACGAGGCGGTGGATCACCGCCCGTCGCGCGAGCGATCCCTTCGCGGCGGGTTTGCCCCAACTGTATTTACGGAAGCACATACCAAACAACCCCACAAGGAGAGAACCTGTGAAGAAAGTGCAGCGCGCCACACGACTCAATCGGGTCATGATTGCCGCCGCGGCTGGCCTCGCACTGAGCTCGATCGTGATCAGCTCGGCCGCCTCGGCGTCCAGCGTGAAGATCCCGAAGAGCGGCGTGGAGACGCCGCCGAGCGCGACGCTGTCCGAGACCGGCAGCACATTGCTGTACCCGCTGTGGAACATCTGGACGCCGGCCTACCAAGCGAAGTACTCCTCCGTATCACTGACCACCGCCGGCACCGGATCGGGCACGGGCATCGCCGACGCCGCAAACGGCACCGTCGAGATCGGATCGTCCGACGCCTATCTCTCGCCTTCGCAGAACCAGTCCGACCCGACCCTGAAGAACATCCCGCTCGCGATCTCGGTGCAGGTCATCAGCTACAACCTCCCCGGGATCACGGCGCACCTCAACCTGAGTGGCAAGGTGCTCTCCGAGATCTACCAGGGCAAGATCGTCAAGTGGAACGACTCGGCCATCGTTTCGGCCAACCCAGGGGTCACCCTGCCGAACATCCCGATCGTGGCGCTGCACCGCTCCGACGGCAGCGGCGACACCTTCATCTTCTCGCAGTACCTGTCCAAGGCCGATCCCTCTGGCTGGGGCTCCAAGGTGAGCTACGGGACGACGGTCCCGTGGCCCAGTACGCCTGGCGCGCTGGCCGAGAACGGCAACGGCGGCATGGTCTCGGGCTGCAAGGCCACGACCGGGTGCATTGCCTATGTCGGGATCAGCTATCTGTCGCAGTTGCTCGGTGACGGGCTCACCTACGCCGCTCTGGGCAACGGCAAGGGCCAATACGTGCTGCCAACGCAGTCGAACGTGGCGGCGGAAGCGGCGTACTTCCTCAAGAAGACCCCTGCGAGCGGCACGATCTCGCTGATCTACGGCCCGGTCAAGAACGGGTACCCGATCATCAACTACGAGTACGCCATCGTGAACACCCATCAGGCGAGCTCGTCCACGGCCAAGGCGATCCGCTCCCTGTTGGAGTGGGCCATCAACCCCAAGGACGGCAACAGCTCGCAGTACCTGAGCCAGGTGAGCTTCCAGCCGCTCCCGCCGAAGCTGTTGAAGCAGTCGCTCAACCAGATCAAGCAGATCCAGTAGGCGACCGCTCTGTGACTGCAGTCGGCGACGCCGCCACGGGGAGACCCGTGGCGGCGCAGCCGTCTCCGGACCCCCTCGTGTCGCGGTTCAAGAGACGGCTGCAGACGAACGAACACCACATTTGGGCGTGGGGCGGCCGGATCGCGGCCTTCGTCCCTTTGATCTCCCTGGTCCTTGTCGTCCTTGTGCTCGCCATCAAGGCGTGGCCGGCCGTTAAGGTGAACGGACCGGGGTTCCTCACGCGGTCGTCGTGGAACACCGGGAGCACGTACGGTGCCACCGTTTACACCCACGGCGTGGCTCACCCTCTCGGCGCGTCCTACGGTGCGTGGCCGGTGATCATCGGCACCCTGCAGTCGTCTGCCATCGCCGTCGTCATCGCCGTGCCCGTCTCGATCGGCGCGGCGTTCGCGCTCACCGAGCGCCTCCCCCGCTACATCTCGGAAACGCTTCGCTACGCGATCGAGATCCTCGCCGGGGTGCCGAGCGTGCTCATCGGCCTGTGGGGCATCTTGACACTCGGCCCGCTCCTGGCGAACCACGTCTACCCCATTGTGGCCAACCACATGCCGGACGTGCCCGTCCTCCGATACTTCCGAGGCCCTACTGGCCACGGCGAAGGGTTGCTCACGTCCGGCATCGTGCTATCGCTGATGATCGTGCCGATCGTCACGGCGACGACGCGGAACCTCTTCGCCTCAGTGCCGCCTCTGCCCAAGGAGGGGGGTGAGGCACTCGGCATGACCGACTGGGAGGTGGGGCGCAGGATCACCATTCCCTGGGTGCGCTCGGGCATCATCGGCGCCACCGTGCTCGGACTGGGGAGAGCGCTCGGCGAGACCATTGCCGTCGCGATGATCTCCGGCTCCCTGCTCAACACCATCTCCCCCAACATTTACGGGACGATGGGCACCATGGCCGCGACCCTCGTCACCCAGCTCGACTCGGCCTTTGCCGACGGCACAGGGTTCGAGGTGCGCACTCTGGCAGAGCTGGCTGTGGTGCTCGTCATCGTGCTCCTCATTGTCAATGCCATCGCCCGGATCATCGTCCGCCAGACCGGGCGGAACGCGGCGCCACTCGGGGTGGGGGTCTGACATGGCCATCACACCCGCGAGCGCTGCCATCCCCAGCTCGCGCCGGAGGCACATCACCAACATCGTCTTCTTCCGGGTCGGCGCCATGCTGTCCCTATTGATCATCGTCGTCCCGGTGGCCTGGGTGATCATTGATATCATCGCCCGAGCCATCCCGCACTGGCAGTGGTCGGTGCTCACCACCAACACCGTGGGTGCAAGCGGCGGGCTGAAGAACGCGATTCTGGGGACCCTCATACTCATGGCGGGGACCTTGGTCATCGCGGGCACGATCGGTGTAGCTGGTGGCGTGTTCCTGGCAGAGTTCGCCGGCGTCAATCGCAAAGGGAAGGAGCGTGGCGGCTTCCTGCGCAGCTCGACCGAGATCCTTTCGGGCGTCCCCTCCATAGCTCTCGGGCTGGTCGGCTACCTCGCGCTCGTCGTCGGTTTCCACTGGGGATTCTCTCTGATGGCCGCGCTCATCGTGTTGTCCGTCATGGTGATCCCCTACATCGCACGCGGGACGGAGACGGCAGTCCGCCAGGTGCCGACGGCGTATCGAGAGGGTGCCGAGGCGCTCGGCATGCCCGGCGGGTACAGCCTGCGCAAGGTGGTCTTGAAGTCGGCGCTGCCCGGCATCATGACCAGTCTCCTCCTCGCACTTGCCATCAGCGCAGGAGAGACGGCCCCGCTGCTGTACACCGCCGGGTGGTACACGGGCACGCCCAAGGCGGAACTCTTCCATCAGCCCATCGGCTACCTCACCTACCCAGTGTGGACCTTCTGGGACTATCCCTCCAACGAGGCGCACTACCTCGCCTACGATGCCGCGCTGATCCTCCTGGTGCTGGTGCTCGTGCTCCTGGTGATTTCGAGGATTATCGTGAACCGTACGCAGCGCCATGCGGAAGGAAGCCGTCGTTAGGGCGACTTCTCGCTAAGGTTGCGAGAAGTCGCCGCCGCACCGTCGCCAGGTGCGCGCGCGAGCAGACAACCGTGAGGAGGACCGTGAGCGCAGGAACTGAATGGGGACCACTGGCCCGTCTGGCCGGCATCTGGGAGGGCGAGAAGGGCGAGGACGTCGCCTACGCCAACCAGGACGGGAAGATCGGCCTGACCCCGTACCGCGAGCACGTCGATTTCAAGCCCTTCGGCCCCGTGGAGAACGGCAGCCAGGTGCTCTACGGCCTCGACTACCGCATGGCGGCCTGGCGGGCCGAGGAGGACAGCCCCTTCCACACCGAGGTCGGCTACTGGATGTGGGACGCTCGCGACAGCGAGGTGGTCCGCTGCTTCCTGATCCCCCGCGGGTCGGCGATTGTGGCCGGCGCCGTGGTCGGGGCGGACGACACGAAGTACACCCTCCACGCCAGCGTGGGGAGCCAGACCTACGGGATCCTCTCCAACAATTGGCTGGACAAGAACGCCCAGGCCATCCGCTACGAGGTGACGATCGACACCAGCGTCGATGACGAGTTCACCTACACCGAGACGACGGTGATCAAGCACGCCCGGCTGCCCGAAGAGGTGGTCCACACGGATCTCAACACGCTGCGCAAGATCGCCGACGCTTAGGCCGGGCGACCGGTAGGGTCGGCCCCCGGCGGGGGCCAGAGGCCGTAGGGAGGCACCACATGTTCGAGTGGTCGGATGAGCAGCTGGCGATCCGCGACGCGGTGCGGCGGTTCGTCGAGGAAGAGGTCAAGCCGAACGTCGAGGAGCTCGAGCACGGCGACACCCCGCCCTACGAGGTGATCCGCAAGCTCTACCGCACCTTCGGGCTGGACGCGCTGGCCCGGGACTCCTTCAAGCGGGCCCTCGACCGCAAGGTGTCGGGCGCGCCGGCACCCGAGCGCGCCGAGGGCGGCGGCAACGCCGCCATGACGCTCATCCCCATCATTGAGCTGTGCCACTACTGCCCCGGCATCGTCACCGCGCTCGGGGTCAGTACCGGCCTGGCCGGCGGCACCATCATGAAGGGCGGCACGCCGGCCCAGATGGAGCGGTGGGCCCTCGACCTGCTGACGCTCGACAAGGTCGGCGCCTGGGCCATCACAGAGCCCGACTCGGGCTCCGACGCTCTCGGCGGCATGAAGTCGTCCGCCCTGCGCGACGGCGACGAGTACGTGCTCAACGGCAACAAGACGTTCATCACGAACGGCCCCTACGCCGACACCATCGTCTTCTACGCCAAGCTGGACGACGGCAGCGACACGCCACTTCGCCAGCGTCCCGTCCTGACCTTCATCCTCGACCGCGGCCTGCCCGGGCTCGAACAGTCCAAGCCCTTTCGCAAAATGGGGCTGCACTCGTCGCCGACCGGCGAGCTCTTCCTCACCGACGTGCGCGTCGGCAAGGACCGGCTGCTGGGCGAGACCGAGGGCAAGGGCGGGAACGAGGGGCGCGAGAGCGCCAAGGGGAACTTCACCACCGAGCGGGCCGGGGTGGCCGCCATGGCGCTCGGCCTCATCGAAGAGTGCCTCAAGCTGTCGGTGCAGTACGCCAAGGACCGACTCCTGTGGGAGCGGCCCATCGCCGAGTTCCAACTCATTCAACTGAAGCTGGCCCGCATGGAGGTGGCCCGCCTCAACGTGGAGAACCTGGTGTTCCGCCACATTGAGCTCAGCTCGGCCGGCAAGAGCCTGACCCTGGCCGAGGCCTCGGCGATGAAGCTGTACTCGGCCCAGGCCGCGTCGGAGGTGGCCATGGAGGCAGTCCAGCTCTTCGGCGGCAACGGCTACATGTCGGAGTTCCGGGTCGAGCAGCTGGCCCGCGACGCCAAGGTCTTCCAGATCTACGCCGGCACCGACGAGATACAGGTGACCCACATCGCCCGCGACCTGCTGGGCCGCTGACGTGACGGACCTGTTCGGTCCGGCCCCGGCCGACGCCGTCTTCGACGACATGGTCGACAAGCGGCACGCACTGCACCGCCGGCCCGAGCTGTCCTTCGCCGAGCACGAGACGACGGCGATGATCCGCGACCACATGGCGACGCTCGGGATCGCCGAGACGCTGCGCACGACGGAGACCGGCGGCATCTTCACCATGGAGGGCGGTCGACCGGGGCGCAGCGTCGTCCTGCGTGGCGACATCGACGCGCTCCCGGTGCAAGAGGACGCGGCGCGCCCCGTCCACTCCGAGGTCGAGGGGGTCATGCACGCCTGCGGCCACGACGTGCACGTGGGCTCCATGCTGGGCGCCGCCTCGGTGCTGGCGGCGCGCCGCGAGGACCTGCCGGGCACCTACATCTTCCTCTTCCAGCCGGCGGAAGAGGCCCTGTGCGGGGCCAAGGCGATGCTCGAACGCGGCGCCCTCACCGCCATGGAGGGGGCGCGGCTCGTCGGGTTCCACGTCACGTCCGCGCTGCCCTCGGGATTCGTCGCCCTGCGCTCCGGCATCGCCATGTCGGAGGCCAACTCCTTGCGCATCACGCTGACCGGCCCGGGCGGCCACGGCGCCATGCCATCGGCACAGGGTGACGTCATCCGGGCCACGGCAGAGTTGGTGAGCCGGCTGGGCGACGTCGCCTCCGGGCTGCGCTACGAGGAGACGGACTGCGTCTGCAGCGCCGGCACCATCCACGCCGGCACCGCGGTCAACGTGGTGCCGACCTCGGCCAGGGTCACCGGGACGCTGCGCACCTTCACCGAGGCCCAGCACGAGGAGGCCCTCGTCCGCCTGCAGGACCTGTGCGACCAGGTCGCCGACGACCAGGGCGTGCATGTGGAGCTCGAGGTGCCCGAGCACACCCGCGCCGTGGTCAACGACGCCGAGGTCACGGCCCTGGTGGAAGCCGAGGCCGGCGTCGTGCTCGGCCCTGACCAGGTCTTCCGGGGGCCGCCGGTCGGTCCGAGCGACGACGTGAGCGAATTCCTGCGCCACCTGCCCGGCTGCTACTTCTTCGTCGGCGGCGGCGCGACAGACGGCTCGAGCGGCGTGCACCACAGCCCGACCTTCCTCGTCGAGGACGAGTCCCTGCGGGTCGGGGCCAGCGTGCTGGTGCGCAGCGCCCTGGCATTGGCCGCGCCGTGACCCCGACGGGCACAATGGGCCGATGACCGCCTCGGACCTCTTCGACATTGCGGGGAAGACGGCCCTCGTCACCGGCGGCAGCCGCGGCATCGGCCGCATGATCGCCGAGGGTTTCGTGGACGCCGGGGTGAAGGTCTACATCTCGTCGCGCAAGGCCGACGTGGTGGCGGAGGTAGCGGCCGAGCTCTCCCGGAAGGGCAGCTGCATCGGGATCCCGGCCGATCTCTCCACCGAGGCCGAATGCCGACGCCTGGCCGACGAAGTGGCCTCGCGCGAGGACTCCCTCGACATCCTCGTCAACAACGCCGGCGCCACCTGGGGCGCGCCGCTGGCCGACTTCGACGAGGCCGCCTTCGAGCGCGTGCTCGCCCTCAACGTCAAGGGCGTCTTCCACCTGACCAAGTTCCTGGTGCCGCTCCTGGAGAAGGCGGGCACGGTGGACGAGCCGGCGCGCGTCATCAACATCGGGTCGATCGACGGCATCGGGGTGCCCACACTCGAGACCTACTCGTACTCCGCGTCGAAAGCGGCGGTGCACCAGCTCACGCGTCACCTGGCCAAGCGGCTCGCCCCGAGCATCACGGTGAACGCCATTGCGCCGGGCCCCTTCGAGTCGAAGATGATGGCCGCCACGCTCGAGGCCTTCGGCGAGCAGATCGCAGCGAACGCCCCGCTGCGGCGCATCGGCCGGCCCGACGACATGGCCGGGGCCGCCATCTATCTGTCTTCGCGGGCGGGGGCCTACCTGACCGGGGCGATCATCCCGGTGGACGGGGGAATCGCCACCACCCGATAGTGCGTCGTACCGCGGTACCGACAGTTCCGATCATTCGATCGAGAGTCCAATAGGGGGTTCCACCGTGTTGCTGCTCCACGAAGTCCACCGGGTCGCCGGCGCCAGGGAAGACGCCTTCGACGACGCCTACCGCGACGAGTACCTCCCCGCGTTGGCCAAGTCGGACGGGAGCAGACTGCTCTGGTACCTGCGCCTGTCCCACGGCAGCGGGCGGGCCTACACGGTGGTCACCATCACCGGCTGCCAGGACGCCGCGGCGTGGGGGGAGCTGGCCGAGCGCGTACGGGGCGGCGACCTGGCGGCGTGGTCGGCCAAGGTGGACGCGATGCGGCACGCCACCGAAGCCAAGATCGTGCAGCCGGTGGCGTGGTCGCCCCTGCAGGACATCGACTTCAACAGCGTGCCCGTGAACGCCGAGACCCACAAGAACTCGCTCTTCATGGAGGACACGGCGTGGCCGTTCAAGGGCGGCCTGCAGGCCTACCTGGCCAAGGCCGGCACGCTCTACGACCACACGTTGAGCAGCCAGAAAGAGGAGGGCACCGGGATGATCGAGCTCGAAGCCGCCTTCCAGCCCGTCTTCGGGACGCACCAGACGACCGAGGTCATTCTCTGGCAGCGGGTGGTGAACACGAAGGCGGTCATGTGGATGCTCGGCCACGACCTCCCGCCGGAGGCGTCGGCCCCGGGGACCTGGCTGCACGATGCGCTGGAGGTGCGCGACCAGTGGGAGAGCCGGCTGCTGCGCAGCGCGGCGTGGTCCCCCCTCTACTGAGCCCATGACGCCCGGCGGCGACGCCTTCGACCTGGTGCAGGAGCTCAATGGCGCGGATCACCTGGTGGAGCTACGGCCGGGTGAGGCCATGATCAACCCCGCCAACGTGTGGCACACGGCGCGGGTCCACGAGCCGGGACTGGCCCTCTTCATCACCCCTGGCGAAGACACGGAGCACCGTCAGCTGGCCTGACGCTGGCCTGTCGACACCTCTGTTATGGCAGAGACGCGCAACCGGAGGACAAATTGCCGCCCGCCGGCGAAGCGTTCCCTTTAACGTCGTACGCGTGACGACGGGGGACGATCAGCCCTGGCTCCGGCCTTCGGCGGGTTTGTGGCGCATGCGGCGGGCCGAGGTGGCGGTGCTGTCCGTCCTGCTGGCCGCAATGTTCGGGCTCATCTTCTGGGCGGCGGGGGGCGCCCTGCCCGGAGTGATCAGTGCCGTCGTCGTGCTGGCGCTGGGCGTGCTGTCGGCCTGGTTCGTCCGGCGCCGGTTCGGGGCCTGGCGCTACCAGGAACGCAACGAAGACCTCATCGTCGCCCGTGGCGTCATGGTGCAACGGCTCTCCGTCGTGCCCTACGGCAGGATGCAGTTCGTCGAGGTCACGGCCGGGCCTATTGAGCGGCTGTTCCAGCTGTCGACGGTCAAGCTGCACACGGCGGCCGCGGCCAGTGACGCCCGCATCCCCGGATTGGAACGAGACGAGGCGGCGCGCCTGCGGGACCGGCTCACCGAGCTGGGCGAGTCGATGGCGGCGGGCATGTGACCGGCGCCCCAGGAGAGTCGGCACCGCCCGAAGGCGAGTGGCTCCGGCTCCATCCGCTCACGCCCATCGCCCGGATCGGCCGGCTCGTCCCGGCCCTCGTGCTGCTCTTCCTCGTGTCGACTGTGCACTCGAAGGCGGAGAACGGGAGGGTCGAGACGGACTACCTCATCGCCTTCACGCTGCTCTCCGCCGTGTACGGCTACATCCACTGGATGGTCACGCGCTGGCGCTTCGAGGGTGACACCCTGCGCATTGAGACGGGCTTCATCCGCAAGGACTCGCGCCGCCTGCCGCTGGCGCGGGTGCAGGCGGTCGACATCGTGCGGCCCCTGTTGGCCCGGTTGTTAGGAGTGTCGGAACTGCGCATCCGCCTGGCCGGATCGGGCGGGACCGACGGCAAGCTGGCCTACCTGTCCGAAGCGCAGGCGGCGGAACTCCGCCTGGTCCTCCTGGCCGGCCACATCGACAGCGAAGCGGCCACCAGCAGCAACACCGGTCTCCCCATGGCCAGCGTCGACACGGCCCGCCTGCTGGCGTCGGTCTTCCTCTCCTTGGTGACGATCGTCGTCATCTGCACCGTGGCCACCCTGGCCGTCCTCGACCAGTTCGAGCCGAAGACGGCCGCCGCGGTGGCCGGGTTCCTCGCCGTCTACCTGCTCAGCGCCGCCGGCGTGATCTGGCGCCGGCTGTCGGGCCAGTACAACTTCATCGCCGTGGAAGCCGCCGAGGGGGTGCGCATCCGGCGGGGACTGCTGCAGACCATCTCCGAGACGGTGCCGTACGGCAGGATCCAGGCGGTGCGCCAGGTGGAGCCACTGCTCTGGCGGCCCTTCGGTTGGTGCCGCCTGGAGGTGGACGTGGCCGGGGCGACGGCACGCAACCAACGCGGTGAGGGCACCAGCGTCGTGCGCAAGGCGCTCCTGCCGGTGGGATCGCAACAGGACGCATGGCACCTCCTGGCGCGCCTGCTCGGCGCGCCCGACCCCGTGCGCACGGCCCCACCGGGACGGGCCCGACTGAAGGCGCCGCTCAGCTTCCACTTCCTCTCCGCCGGCCACGACGGCGCGCATGCCGTCTGCGTCACGGGCCGGCTCAACCGGGCCACCACGTGGGTGCCGCTGGAGAAGTCGCAGAGCATCCGGCGGGTCCAGGGACCGCTGCAGCGCACGCTCGGGCTGGCCACGGTCCACGTCGACGTGGCAGGCAAGCGGTCCCGGGCCGAATTCCGCGACCGCGAGGCGGCGGAGGCCGACCAGCTGGTGGCGGAGCTGACCGCGCTCAGCCGGTCGGCACGACAGCGCGGCCGCAGGGCGACACCGGTGCCGAGCGGTGCCGGTGGCGATGCGCCGTCAGGTTGGTACCCCGATCCGGCCGGCCGGCACGAGCAGCGCTACTGGCACGACGGCCGCTGGACCGAGCACGTGGCCGACGGCGGCCGCCGAAGTGCTGACGCGCCTACGCCCGGGCCTTGAAGCGCATCGGGAAGTGGTCGATGGAGCGGATGCCCGTCGTGTAGACGAGCTCGACGCCGGGCTCGATCTCATAGTCCGGAATGCGCTTGTGCCATTCGCGCAGGGCGACCCGCAGCTCCAGGCGGGCCAAGTGCGAACCCAGGCAGCGGTGGACGCCGCCCCCGAAGGCGATGTGGCGGTTCACCTCGCGGTCGAAGCGCACCGTGTCGGCGTCGGGGAACTCGGCCTCGTCGGTGTTGGCCGAGCCGATCACCACAATGGCGTGGTCGCCCTTGTGCACCGGGCATCCTGCGAGCTCGGTGTCCTGCACGGCGACACGCGACACCATCATGACCGGGGTCTCCCAGCGGAGGAGCTCCTCGATGGCGTTCGGGATGATGTCGGGGTTCTCGACGAGCTGGCGCCGGTGCTCGGGGTGCTCCGCCAGGAAGGAGAACATGCAGTCGAGCGTGGCCGTCACGGTGTCGAGCCCGGCGATGAGGAAGAGGAAGCAGATATCGAGGATGTCCTCACGCGAGAGGCGATTGCCCTCGACCTCGGCGCCCAAGAAGTGCGACAGCAGGTCGTCCCTGGGCTCCTTCTCGCGCTCGTCGAGCACCTTGTCGAAGTACTCGTAGACCGAATCGGCGATCTCCTGCTGGTACGCCTGGGCCTTCGCCGACCCCTGCGCCGTCCCAGTCACGTGCTCGGGCCTGATGATGCCGTCCTTCATTTTGAGGAACGTGTCGAGCTCGTCCATGGGCAGGCCGAGCAGGGTGAGGAAGACCTCGGAGGGGAAGGGCACCGAGAACTCCTTGGCGAAGTCCACCTCTCCCCGCTCGATGAATCCGTCGATGAGGTGATTCACGAGGTCCGAGACCTGCTGATCCATGGCGGCCATCTTGCGGGGAGCGAAGATCGGATCGAGCAGCTTGCGGAACTTCTTGTGCTCGGGCGGGTCGATCTGGAGCGGGATCATGGGCCGCTTGTTCTTGAGGTCGACGGCATCCACGTTGGAGGAGAAGATCTCGGTGTGCCGCAGGGCGAAGTCGATCTCCTCCTTGCGCGAGATGAGGACGCCGGGATTGGAGCCGACGTCCATGGACATCACCGGCATGGCGTCCCGGAGCATTTTGAAGACGGGCTGCGGATTGGCCGCCATGCCGGAATCCATCGCGGCCAGCGGGCCGGCGTCGCCGTACCCGCCTGCCTCGGTCTCGGTCTCGGTCTCGGCGTCACTTGCCATTGGTCTCCTCCGAACTGATCTGCAGAATGCGGTTGACTGATTGCACGAGCGAGGCGTCGTCGGTCTCGGGGATGATCCAGCTCGACGCGAAGAGGCGGACGATGACGTCGGCCAGCTCTTCCCGGCCGAGCGTGCCGGCGGCTACGGCGGGGACGGAGTCGAGCGCGTCGCCGAGCCGCTGCACCAACTCGGCGCGCAGCTCGGGAAGGTGGTCAAGGAGATAAATCATCACGAACCCGGGCTCTGACTCGAAGAGGGGCCGGCAGGGATGGGACCGGATGAAGTCGAAGGCGTAGGCCATGAAGGAGGTCACGCGCTCGGAGGGAGTCTCCGCGGCGGCCAGGACCTCGTCGAGCCCGTCGGAGAACCGTTGTCCGTCGTACTCGGCGGCGGCGGCCAGCACGTGGTCCTTGCTCGGGAAGTAGCGGTAGAGGGTGCCCCGGGACACACCCGCCGTCTCGGCAATCTCGCGCATCCCGAGCCGTCGGACGCCTCGGCGCCCGATGAGGGCCAGGCCGGCAGTGAGGATCCGCTCCTCGGTCGGGCTGTACGGACTGCCCGGAGCGACGTCACGGGGGGCTTCCTGGAGGGTCACCGTCACTGGTGGACATATTAGACACTTTCTGTTCTTTCTGTCCCTTTCTGCCCTTCTGCGCTCCGGCCCCGGGATCCATCCACGGTGCGGTTCACCGGGATTGAACCGGCGCAGCATTCAGTCCTGCGCTGTCCACCGTCCCCGTGGCGCAGACCCCACCGGCACGTTTGTTGCGGGTGACCGGGGGTACCGCCGTGAAGACGGCCCGGAGGGGACCACGTGACGGCGTCCCCGTCGGCCTCTCCGGAAGGTGCCCGGCCTTACGCGGCAGTTGGGGTCGTCGCCGCCCGCCGCTGTCGACGGCGCTGCCAGGAAGGCACGACGAAAAGCCAGATCAGAGCGATCAACCCGATCAGCGTGGCAACGATGCCGAGATAATTCGCGCTCGAAGCCCCGTAACTGAGCGTCACGTCGTGGCTCGTTGGGACGACCACCATGAGGTTGGGCGTCACGCGCCACGGTCCATCAGCACCGCTGGCGTGCCAGTTGGGGAAGTAGGACACCTTCACCAACACCGGTGTCCCCACCCGCGAGACATGGAAGCTGAGGGACGAGTCGCCCTGGGCCACATTGCTGACCTTGGTCGTCCTGACATGTTTCACGGGCGGCCGAACGTCGTTCACTGATGTCCGAGGCCAGTCCGACGGGCCGCTCTGGGCCAACTCCACGCTCCATTTCTTCGGATCGGCGTACCAGCTCATGGCCGGTCCGCTCGCCGGTTTGGTGCTGGTGCCATTGCCCAGCCAGCTTGCAGGCCCCGGCTTGACCCCCGAGAGCACAACCGGGTCGTTGACCAGCGGTGTGACGAGCGGGGAGTCCTTCACCAGGTAGATGTTCCAGGTGGTGGTCGTAGTGGTGCCGCTGTAGTTGTAGGTCCACGGGCCTGTCTTGGCGACGAGTTGCAGGCTCGGATCGACAGCGGCCTCCTGCTCGACCTGGGGAGTCTCAGCAATGAAGTACTTCACCCCGAGCAGCTGCAGGTGCTGTACCCCGAGCGTCACGTTCAGGCTGCCGTACGGGAGTCCCACCTCGGGCTCCGACGGTCCGGCAGACAGTTCGGCCTGATTCAAGAAGTGATAGGGCGTCGTGGCGGAGGACTCGAAGAGCAGCCCTTCCATCGAGTCGATGCATCCATTGGTCTCGTAAGGCAGGAGCATCAAGGCTTCCGGCGTACCGAAACGGTTTTCGCTCGAGCTGTACTCCCACATGGCGCGGCCACAGCCGTAGCGCTTGCCCATGGCCGCCATCGTCTGCATGAGGGACTTGAACTCGGGGTACGAGGGTTGGTTCTCATACCCTTCGTAGTTGTAGCTGGACCAGTTCGTCACGAGGTTGGGCCCGACGGTCACCGGAAGGGACGACGCCGAGAAGATGAAGGGAGGTACGACCGCCACCATCACCGCGAGCAGGCCGAGGATGGCACCACTGACGGCTGCCGGGCCCCACCGCCTGGGTCGCGGGGCCTCCACCGGAGCCCACGGGGCGCGCTGCCACTGCGGTGAGCCCTCTTCCGATGTCGACTCGCTGGACGGACGGGGCTCGTCCCAGGGGCGTTGCGGCGGCGGCCCATCTGACGCTTGCGGCGCGCCGGCTGTGTGCTCCCATCGGCTGTCCCGCGCCCGGCGCCAGGCAATCGCCACGATCATGCACCAGGTGCCGAAGGCCCAGGCGGCCATGAAGTAGACGGAGATGAACCACAACGGCAGGAGTCGGACGTTGTAGAGGGCGCCCTGGGGATCGACGGCCGTCGCCACCGCCGACATGATGCCGAGCACCGTGATGGTGATGCCGAAGCGGCTCCGCGTCACCACGGCCGTGATCAGTCCGATCCCCGCCAGGACGAGCGCCCACGCGTCCGCCTCGCGGAAGTACTGGGCCCAACCCTCCACGTTCGTGTAACCCATCGACGACGAGTAGGCGCGTTCCAGCCCGAACGGGACCAACCACCAACCGGTGAGCAGCAGCCCGATCCCCACGGTCGAGCCCGCCCACCACAACGTGCGCGTCCACGGGACCAGGATCGCAGCGCGGTCACTGCGCCACACGTGCAGGGACGAATCGGCGATGCCCCAGCGTGACGGCAGCAGTTCGACGACGGTCAGGATGACTGCGCCACCCAGGGCGTACATGCCGGGAACGATGTGGGAGAGGACGCAGCCGGCCAGCACGATCGCGGCCCAGCCGCGGTACCTCCCTTCCCGGATGGCGCAGGCGAAGAGCCCGAGAAACAGGACGGCCAATGACAAGCTGAAGGAGTAGGCGTACTCCCCCGCCAAGGTCGAGAACAGATTCCCGCCGTAAATGGTGAAGGTGTAGTCGAACAGGAACGGAAGGGTGGCCGCCGCCAGCAGGGTCGGGAGGGGGGCGCGGAGCCGGAAGAACCGGCCGCACGCCCAGGCGCAGATCGGCAACATCACCGAACCGAGGATCGTGCCCAACTTGAACGCCACGCCGTACGGGATGATCCACCCGCCGATGGCGATGAAGAGGTCAGGGATCGTGAAGTAGAAGGTGTAGAGCGGGAAGCCGTCGTACCAGCCCGGGTCCCATCCGGTGAGATGGCCGTGGCTGACGAGGCTCTCGAGGTACTTCGGCATCGCGATGTGGGCGCCGGTATCGCCGCCGGTCGTGGTGGTGTTCGTCAGCAGCATGTGAGGGTCCAGCTGCGACAAGGTGACGACAATGACGCTGGCGATCGTGATGACCGTGATGGCGCCGGGCACCCACCACCACGTCCCCCGCGACGAGTTCCCTCGGGCTGGCGCGTCCACGTCCGCCTCCGCCTGACGCGGTTCGGGGTGCGGCCACTGCTCGGATGCGGCTCCTGGCTCGACGACTTCAGTCATGTGCAACCACGGGCGATACGGCGTTGTCATGGAGGCCACTCGAACCACGGTCGTGCGGCCACATCCGGCTTACGTTATCGGCCCGATCCTCGCCCGAGGGCTCAGGTCGACACCGGGCGCAACTCCCCAGCCTGGGAAAACACCGCCCGCGGCGGAACCTGAATCGTTCCGCCTCGTTCCGGACTCAGCCTGCGGCCGCCACGGGATTCGCCGTCGTAGGGGGAAGGGAGTGGGGCTGCTGGACCGAGAGAGCGGAGCGGAGAGGGCCGCAGCTGCGATGTCGGTCGCGAGCGCATCGTCGATCTGCCGGTACAGCCCGAGGGCGGAAGCCACGATCCTCCCCGTGGTCTTCCTCCCTCGTTGCATCCGCCTGGTCGCTGAACGCAACCGTCCCTGCCGGTGTTGCTGCTCTGCACAGACTCCCTCGGGCCAGGCAATACCCGGAAACCCAGATCGGGAAACTGCTCAGCCCCGGACCCGGGACGAAGTCGGGTCGTAGAGCGCCCCGAATTGGACGTCCATCGGTGTCACCTGATCGCCCGCCATGACTTCCCAGATGCCGTTGGCCAGGTCTCCTGCCTTGATGGGCCGATCGTCACGTCGCCACACGTAGGCCAGCCCGAGCGCAGACCCGACGGTGGCCGACCACGCCGCCGAGCTCACCTGACCGGCTGGCGCGCCGTCGTGCAGCACCAGTTCGCCGCCCCACAGCATGGCTTCGGGATCACGGACCTGGAAAGAAACCAGGCGTCGCCTGGGTCCGGCCGTGATGGCCGACTCGAGAGCCGTTCGGCCCACGAAGTCGATCGGCGTCGCCAGCTTGCAGGTGAAGCGCAAGCCCGCTTCCAGAGGGGTGGAGTCGGGTGTGAGGTCGGATCCGAAAGCTCTATAACCCTTGTCGAGCCGGAGGCTGTTCATTGCGTAGTACCCCGCGTCGACCAGACCGAGATCGGATCCGGCCGCGAGCAGATCCTCGTACACGCCGACGGCGAACTCGGTCGGGACGTAGAGTTCCCAGCCCAACTCACCGACGTAGGTGATCCGGGTGGCCCGCACGGTGGCGTAGCCGAGCGCGATCTCCTTGCTCGTCGAGAACGGGAAGGCCTCGTCGGACAACGGGGCCGGACCGAGACGGCCGAGCAGGTCCCGTGACGCCGGTCCCATCACACCGAAGACGGCGAAGGCCGAGGAGACATCCACCACCGAGACGTGCTCGCCGACGCGGAGGTGGCGTTCTATCCAGGCCGCGTCGCGCACCGGCGAGGCCGCACTCGTCACCAGGAGGTAGCGGCCCGTTGCCAATCGCGTCACCGTCACATCGGCCTCGTAGCCGGCGCGCTCGTTGAGCATGCCCGTGTAGACGGCGCGGCCCGGCTCCACTGCGACGTCGGCCGTGCACAAGCGCTGCAGCACGGCCTCGACGTCCCGGCCGACCACGAGCAGCTTGCCGAAGGACGACTCGTCGAAGACCGCCACGCGCTCCCGGGTCGCCGTCTGTTCTTCAACCGACCAGGCCAGCCAATCAGGCTTGCCCCAGGTGTAGGCGAGCCGGGGCTCCTGCCCGATAGGGGCGAAGGTGTTCGGACGTTCCCAGCCCATCTTCGAACCGAAGACAGCCCCTTTGGCCGCGAGCAGGTGATGGAGCGGCGAACGGCGGAAGGGGCGGGCCGTGGCCAGCTCCCGGTTGGGCCAGGGCACTGCGTAGTGAAGCCCGAGGACTTCCCCCACCCGGTCACGTAGCCACTGGTTGTTGGCGTTGAACGGGGCGAACCGCCGGATGTCGACGGCCGTGAGATCGCTCGTCGGTTCCCCCTCGACGATCCACTCCGCCAGCGCCCGGCCGGCGCCCCCACCCGAGGCGATGCCGACCGAGTTGAAACCCGCCCCGACGAAGAAGCCCCGGAGCCCGGGTGCCTCGCCCAGGATGAACTGATTGTCCGGCGTAAAGCTCTCCGGGCCGTTGAACAGCTTCTTGAGACCCGTCTGCTGCAGCACGGGGAGCCGATGGACGGCCGACTCCATCAACACGCTGAAGTGGTCCCAGTCTTCTTCGAGCAGCTGGAACTCGAACGGGTACGGCAACGCATTCGGGGCGACCCACGGCTTGGCCTTGGGCTCAAAGCCTCCGACCACGAGCCCGCCCACCTCCTCCTTCACGTAGGTGTACCCGTCGGGGTCGCGGAGAATGGGCAGGTCGGGACGGACTCCCGCGATGGCTTCTGTGACCACGTAGAAATGCTCGGCCGAGTGCAGCGGCACGTCGACTCCGCACAGGAGACCGACCGCCTTTGCCCACTGGCCGGCGCAGTTGACCACGACCTCCGCCTCAATGGCGCCACGGTCGGTCTCGACGCCCGTCACCCGTCCGTTGCTGGTGACGACGTCCGTGACGCGTGTGCGCTCCGCGATGCGCACGCCCCGCATGCGCGCCCCGCGAGCCAGCGACGCCGTCACGTCGACCGGATTGACGGTGCAGTCGCCCGGCAGCCAGAGGGCGCCGAGCAGATCGCCGATCTCCAGAATGGGGTAGCGCTCCTGGGCCTGCGCCGGCGTCAGCAATTCGCACTCGAGGTCGTAGGCCTCTGCCGTGGCCGCCGTGCGCCGGAGCTGGACCAGGCGGTCGGGCGTGCGGGCCACCGTCACCCCGCCGCACCGCTTGAGGCCGGTGGCGAGGCCGGTCTCGGCCTCGAGCTGGCCGTAGAGGCGGGCCGAATACTGCACGAGCCGGGTCCCGGACTCGGTTGCCCGCAGCTGGCCGAGAAGACCCGCGGCGTGCCACGTCGTACCGCTCGAGAGCTGCCCCTGTTCGAGCAGGACCACGTCGGTCCAGCCGAGACGAGCCAGGTGGTACGCGGTCGAGGTCCCGATGACGCCACCCCCGATGACCACGACGCGGGCGCGGTCGGGCAGCTCGCCCTCCGTCGGTGCACCTTCCACGATCATCCCTTCCGTCACGCCGGCGAGGCTCAGTCTGCCCGCGTCACGTCGACCAGGAGGCGCTCGAGGTGGGGCCCGGCGAAGGTGGCCTCGGCCCGCTCGTACTTCTCCATCCCCCAGCCCCAGAAGTCGAAGTCGATGGCGCTGGTGCCGTCCTGGATGGACGCCCACAGCGTCCAGCCGTACTGCGACATCAGGCCCCACAGGCGGGCGCGCGCCAGGTGGCTCCGGGAAGGAGCCCCGTCGTAGGCCTGCACCAGCTCTTCCAGCTGCTCGAGCGTGAGGTGGCACTCGCTCCAGATGTTGCCGAGCTCGAAGTAGGGGTCGTTGTTCCCCGAGTACTCGTAGTCGATGATCCACACGGCATGGCCGTCGTCGATGAAGTTCGCGGCGAGCAGGTCGTTGTGGCAGGGCCGGAGCGCCACCGGCTGGACGGCCAGGGCGGCGCGAATCCGGTCCACCGCGTCGGCGTGGTCGTGGTAGCCGGGTGGGAGGCGGAAGCCGCGGCGCTGGACGCGCGACAGGTACTCGGGCTGGAGCTCGAACATGTCGAAGCGGTTCACGAAGGCCGGGCCGGCGTGCAGCCGTCGGCAGGCGTCCGCCAGCCGCGACAGCATGCCCGGCCCTCGCAGATGCTCGTCGCTGAGGGTCTCCCCTGCGATGAACCCGATCACGAGCACGCCGTCGTCGGGCAGGAACTCGACGACAGGTGCGCCCACACCGGCGGCGGCGGCGCGCACACTGTTCTCGTACTCAGCCCGGCGGTCGACGGCCAGTTCGTCGGCCGACGATGGCGTCGAGTGCCGGAGCACGTACGTGCCGCCAGCGGTCGACACCTTGTAATTCTGGTTGGTCAAGCCGCCCGGGAGCGGCTCGATGTGGCATTCCTGCCCGCGCAGCACCGCCACCCGTTCGAGCAGCGCGGTATCGAGGCCTGCGCCGTCGCCGGCGTTCACCGCAACTGCAATGACCCGCTGCTCAGGGCAGCGATGAGACGGGCGTCTCCGGAAGGACGTCGATCGTGTGCTTCGGCCCGGTGAACCAGTTCTTCACCGACGCGTGCCAGTAGATCCACAGGAGGATCAGCGCACCCGGGAACACGAGGATGGTGTAGTTGACGAACTTCCAGGAGAAGCCCGAGACCCACGGCACGCCGAGATTGACGTTCGGCAGGAACGCCATGAACGACACCAGGACGATGTCGAGCAGGGCGATGACCGAGAGCCACTTGTACTTGGAACCGAGGCTCCAGCTGCCACCCTCGAAGCTGTCGCCCATCCGCCAGCGGTGCCAGATCGGCACGGCGAAGCACCAGTAGAGCCCGATGACGCCGATGGAGACGACGGCGTTGAAGGCCACCGGCACCGCCACGCCGTTGACGTTGACCTTGATGAGCGCCGGTGACGTGAGAATCAGGGCGATGACGGCGACGGCGATCACCCCGTAGACCGGGACACGACGGGAGTTCAGCTTGGACCACACCTTGTTGCCCGGGACCGCGCCGTCCCGGCTGAAGGCGAAGAGCATGCGGGTGCAGCTCGTCATGCAGGCCATGGTGCAGAACAGCTGCCCGATCGTGGCGATCAGCAGCACCGTGCCACCCCACTTGGAGGTGAGGGCCTGGGCGAAGATCGTCGCCACACCGCCCCCGCCCTTGGTCACGCCGGCCTCGTTCTGCACCGCGAAGAGGAAGGACAGAAGCAGGATCCAGCCGCCGATGGCCGAGTAGAAGATGGAGCGCCAGATGCCCTTGGCAGCCGAATCGGCGGCCGAGTGGGTCTCCTCCGACAAGTGGGCCGAGGCGTCATACCCCGTGATCGTGTATTGCGTCAGCAAGGCGCCGAGGGGCAACACAATGAAGATGAAGCCCCACCCGTTCGTCTTGCCGCCGAAGAACCCGGTGTTGTTGACGGTCGAGGTGAACACCATCTTGGCGCTGGCGTGGTGGTCGGGGAGGAAGATCAAAATGAGCACAATGGCCGCCGCTCCGAGCACGTGCCACCAGACCGAGACGTTGTTGAAGATGCCGAGGAGGTGGCTCGAGAAGATGTTGATCACCGCGGCGATCGCAAGGATGGCGAGGAAGTAGAGGAAGATCGTGTCGAGGTTTCCCGACGTGTAGCTGCCCGGAGCCAGGAATCCGAGGGTGAGGTCGAAGAAGGTCGCGCAGCCGTAGGCAACCGAGGCGACAATGGCGAGGAGGCCGATGAGGTTCAGCCAGCCCGTGTAGTAGCCCGCCTTCACCCCGCCGAGCTTGGACGCCCACCAGTAGATGCCACCCGATGTCGGGAACGCCGACACCAGTTCCGACAGGCACAGTCCGATGCAGAGGACGAGGGCCGCCAGAATCGGCCACCCCCAGGCGATGGCGGCCGGGCCACCACCGTTCCAGCCGGCATAGAAGGTGGTGAAACAGCCGGCGAGGATGGAGATGATGGAGAAGCTGATGGCGAAGTTGGAGAACCCGGACCAGGAGCGGTTGAGCTCCTGCTTGTACCCCATCCTCGCCAGTTCCTGCTCGTCCAGGGAGAGCGACGAGAAGTCGACCTCTTCGTCTACGACACCTTCGGGCACGTGCATCCCCCTTTGTTGGGCGACCGTTCGGCCGGGATAGCAGCGGGTGTTGCGGGCACGATAGCAACCCAGTTCGTCGCGTGACAGGAATAGTTGCGATCCAGCCCTCGGGAGCCCCTTCCCGCCTGTCAGGATGAGCCGAGGGGGCGGGAAACGCCGCCCATGGCGCTGGAAGTGGAGCCATCCGATGCCGGAAATCGAGCGCGTGCGGTGAGAATCCTGGCGATCGACCAGGGGACCTCTGCCACCAAGGCGGTCGTCTTCGGCGACGACGGCGTCATCGTGACCTCGGTCGAGGCCGCGGTGACGCCACGGGCGGTGCCGGGGGGCGGTGTCGAACAGGACCCCGAGCAGTTGTGGGACTCGGTCTGCCAGGCGGGACGCGAGGCGGTCGCCCGGGCGGGCGGCGGCGTGGGGGCCGTCGGCTTCGCCAATCAGGGCGAGACCATCCTGGCCTGGGATCGCGAAACGGGCCGCTCCCTGAGCACGGCCATCTCGTGGCAGGACCGGCGGGCCGCGGTCATCTGTGCCGACATGGCCGGCCGGGCCGACGACCTGACGCGCACCACCGGGCTCCCTTTGGATCCGTACTTCGCGGCGCCGAAGATGACCTGGCTCCGGCGCAACGTGACCGCCGACGGTGTGGTGACGACCAGCGACGCCTGGCTCCTGCACCGCCTGACGGGCTCCTACGTCACCGACGTCACCACGGCATCCCGCACGATGCTCCTCGACCTGGCCGGGCGCCACTGGTCAGAAGGGGCGTGCGCCGCCTTCGGCCTGGACGCGGCGGACCAGCCGGAAGTGGTCGGCTGTGCGCAGGAGATCGGCCGCACGGACGCCTTCGGCCCGTCCCTGCCGGTGAGCGGGCTCAGCGTCGATCAGCAAGCGGCCCTGGTCGGGGAGCACTGCCTGGCCCCCGGGGAATCGAAGTGCACCTACGGCACGGGGGCCTTCCTCCTGGCCAATGCCGGGCCACGACCCGTCGCGTCGTCCGGTGGCCTGGCCGTCTCGGTGGCCTGGCAGCTCGGCGAGACGGCCGCCTACTGCATCGACGGCCAGGTCTATGCGGCCGGTGCCGCCATCGCCTGGCTGCAGCGCTGGGGCTTCCTGCGACGGGCCGAGGAGCTCGATGCCGTTGCCGGCTCGGTCGACGACAGCGGAGGTGTGCGCGTGGTGCCGGCCCTCAGCGGCCTGGGTGCCCCGTGGTGGGAGCCCGACGTCCTGGCCAGGATCGAGGGCATCGGCCCCGGCACCGGTCCCGCTCATGTCGTCCGCTCCACCGTGGAGGGTCTGGCCGCGCAGGTGACGCTTCTCGCCCGCGCCGCTGCCATCGATCTCGGACGGCCGCTCGCGCTGCTACGCGTCGACGGCGGTCTGACGCGTTCACGCGTCCTCATGCAGATGCAGGCCGACCTGCTGCAGATTCCCGTCGAGGTCGCCGCCTCGCCCCATGCCACCGCGGCCGGCGTGGGTGCGCTGGCCCGGCTCGGAGCCGGTGGCGGGCGCACGCTCGACGACGTCGTCCGCTGGGACGAGCCCGACGCCCGCTACGAGCCCGTCATGGGCGCCGACGAGGCGGTCGAGCGGCTGGCGGGCTTCGAACGCGCCGTGACCCGTCTCATTCGGACGCCCCCGTCGGCGCCGTGACCGACGACGGGTGCTACGACGTCGCTGTCATCGGGGCCGGGGTCGTCGGCACAGCCATCGGTCGCCAGTTGGCCCGCTACAGCGTGCGCACCGTGCTGCTCGAGCGCGCCAACGATGTCGGCACCGGCACCTCGAAGGCCAATACCGCCATTGTGCACACCGGCTTCGACACCCAACCGGGAAGCCTGGAGTCATCCCTCGTCCGCCGCGGTCACGAGTTGCTGACCTCGTACGCCCGGGCCGCAGGCATCGCGCTCGAGGTGACCGGGGCCGTCCTGGTCGCCTGGAACGCGGAACAGGCGGCGCGGCTCGACGACGTGCTGGCCAAGGCCCGCGCCAACGGCTACGAACGGGCCGCCCGGATGGACCTGGACGAGCTGGCCCGTCGGGAGCCGCACCTGGCCGCGGGTGCCACGGGTGCCGTCTCGGTCCCGGAGGAATCGATCATCTGCCCGTGGAGCCCGAGCGTCGCCTTCGCCACCGAGGCGGTCGGCGCCGGCGTGGAGCTCCGCCTCGGGACCGAGGTCACCGATGTCGGGCGCGACGAAGACGGGTGGCTGCTGCACACCTCAGTGGGACCGGTGCGGGCCGAGTGGGTGGTCAACGCGGCCGGGCTGGGCGCCGACCTCCTCAACCGGCGGTTCGGCCACGACGAGTTCACCGTTGCGCCCCGGCGGGGCCAGCTCATCGTCTTCGACAAGCTGGCGCGCGGGCTCGTGTCCTCCATTGTGCTGCCGGTCCCAACCGAAAGGACCAAGGGTGTCCTGGTGGCGCCGACGGTGTACGGCAACGTGCTGCTGGGCCCGACGGCGGAGGACATCGAGGACCGGGACGACACCGTCACCACGGCGGTTGGTCTCGATGGCCTGCTCGACGCCGGTCGTCGGATCCTGCCCGACCTGGTCCACGAGGAGGTCACCGCGACCTATGCCGGCATCCGGGCCGCCACCGAGCACCGCGACTACCAGATCACCGTCCACGAGGAGGAGCACTACGCCTGCGTGGGCGGCATCCGCTCGACCGGCCTGACCGCGTCGCTGGCCATCGCCGAGCATGTCGTCGGCCACATGGAGGCCGCCGGGCTGAGGTTGGTCGAGGCGGAACAGGAGCCGGCCATCCCCCACATGCCCGAGCTCGGCGAGCGCACAAGCAGGGCCAGGGCCTTCGAGGACGAGCGGTTGACGCAGATCGACCCCGCCTACCGCCACATTGTGTGCTTCTGCGAGCGCGTCACCGAGGGCGAGGTGCGGGACGCACTCGCCACCGCGGTGCCCGCCAACGACCTCGGGGGCCTGCGCCGCCGGACCCGGGCGACGACCGGGCGCTGTCAGGGCTTCTTCTGCGGCGCCGACATCGCGGCCCGGTTGGCCGAAGGGCAGCGGTGAGCCCGTGACGCGCGCCGTCGTCACGGTCGACGCACTGGTCGTGGGTGCCGGGCCGGCCGGCCTGGCCGCGGCGACGGCGTTGCAGGCGGGCGGTGCCGGACACGTCATGGTGCTGGACCGGGAGGACGAGGCGGGCGGGACGCCCCGCCTGTGCGAGCACACCGGCTTCGGCCTGCGCGACCTGCGGCGGATCCTGAGCGGCCCGGCCTACGCCCGCCGCTGGGTGGAGCGGGCGTCCGCCGGCGGCGTGGACATCCGGACCCGCTCCATGGTGACGGCATGGGCGGCTCCGGGGCGGGCCGACGTGACCGGCCCCGACGGGCTGCTGCAGGTCGAGGCGCGGGCCGTCGTCCTGGCCACCGGGGCGCGGGAGCGGCCGCGGGCGGCGCGTCTCGTGCCGGGCACGCGCCCCTCGGGGATCTTCACGACCGGCCAGCTGCAGCAGTGGGTGCATCGCCGGCACCTCCCCCTCACCGGACGGGCGATCATCGTGGGAGCGGAGCACGTCTCGTACTCGGCGGTGCTCACGCTGCGCGAGGCCGGTGTCCGCACCGTGGCGCTGGTCACCGACCTGCCGAACACGCAGACGTTCCGCTCCTTCGACCTGGCCACCCGCGTCGGCCTCCGTGTGCCGGTGTGGACGCGGACAGCGGTGACGGGGATCACCGGTCGCGACCGTGTGGAGGCGGTGCTCCTGCGCCACCCCGACGGCACCGGGCGCACGGTCGCCGTCGACGTCGTCGTTTTCAGCGGTGACTTCATCCCCGACGACGAGCTGGCCCGCCTGGCGCACCTCACCATCGACCCCGGCACCAAGGGTCCCGCCTGCGACATCGACGGCAGGACGACCTCCCCCGGCGTCTTCGCCACCGGCAACCTCGTCCACCCCGCCGAGACGGCCGACGTGGCGGCTCGGCGCGCCATGTCGGTCGGCCGCGCCGCGGCCACGTGGCTGCGCGACGGTGACGGCCATACGGTCGATCCCGCCGCGGTACGGCTGCGGGTCGCCCACCCGCTGCTCTGGGTCGTGCCGAACCTGGCCGGACCGGGTCGCGCCGGGGCCGAGCCCCTGCTCGTCAGGACGCGCACCTTTCTCGACCGCCCGCTTCTCGAGGTGACCCAGGGCGCCCATCGCCTCGGCTCGTTCCGCCCCCGCCGTCTGATCCCGAACCGGTCGTATGCGCTGCCATCGGACTGGCTGCGGCTCGTGCAGCCCGGAGAGGACGTGCTGCTCTCCGTCTCGTGATGTCCCGGGACGCGAAAAGTGGCACCCCGCAAGGTGCCACTCGTTCGCAGACGGACCGGCATCAGCCGGTCGCACAGCTCTGCCGACTCAGGACATCTCGGCCAGGATCTTGGCCTTCTGGTCGTTGAACTCGGCCTCGGTCAGGATGCCTTGGTCCTTCAGGTTGGCGAGCTCCTTGAGCTTGGCGATGAGGTCGTCGGAGCTCGGCGCGGCCTCGACCGGCGCCGCCGGAGGAGCGGCCTGCTGGGCGGCGGCATTCTGCTGGGCTGCCGCCTTCTGCTGCTGGTGGCGGTTCACGCCGCCGGCCACCACGGTGGCTGTGCCGGCGATCACTGCTGTCCTGCCGACCGTCCGCAGGACCGGACGACGTCGCATCATGGGCATGGTGGTGCTCCTTCTCTCTTCAGTCTGTTGGTTCTAGCTCTTCAGGGCGGTGGACAGGTCCTCGAAGGCCGCCTCAATGAGGTCGTTCGGGATGCGGGCGCTGTCGATGAGCACGCCACCCGAGGCGCGGATCGCCTCGACGAGCGGGACGGCCCACTGGTCCTCCCACAGGATCACCAGCGCCGAGTTCCCCTCGGGGAGGTTGGCGGCCACGTGGTCCAGGTCCTCCATGTTGACGAGGCCACCGACCTCACCGTCGATGTCGTTGAAGGCGGCCAGCTCGTCCATCTGGTCGAACTCCAGGCTGACGGTGTCGCCCTTCTCGTCCTTGGCCACGAAGACCAGGTCGAGGATGCGCACGGTGTCGTTGGCCACCAGCCGGGCGATCTCGGGGGCGATGTCGCCGTTGAACTGGTTGCCGGGGAAGGCGATCACTGTGTAGCTGACGGGTCCGATGGTCATGGGGTCTCCTGTTCTCGTTCTCAGTTCTATCGGTCTCGGTGCGGGTGCGGCCGGCGTCCCGAGGGTGCTCAGCTGGCCAGGATCTTGGCCTTCTCGGCCTCGAACTCGGCATCGGTCAGGATGCCCTGGTCCTTCAGGCCGGCCAGCTTGTGGAGCTGGTCGGCACTCGTCTCGCCGGGCGTGCCCGCCGCCTGCCTGACGTACTGGTCGAAGGCCTTCTGCTGCTGTGCGGCCTGCTGCGCGGCCCGCTCGTGCATCTTGCCGCCGCGGGCGATGAGGTACACCAGCACGCCCAGGTAGGGCATGACGATGATGAAGATCACCCAGAGTGCCTTCGCCCACCCACCCATGTCGTGGCTGCGGAAGATGTCAATGAACACCATGAAGAGCAGCCAGATCCAGATGATGAAGAGGAAGAAGTACAACGTCGTCAAGAAGATGTCGAGGATCGGATACTGGGTGGCAAGCATGGTGAAGCTCCTTACTCGTCGGATGTCGTGGTGCGAACCGCGGAGTGGTCCCGGCGGTGCAGTCGCTTAGCATCGCACATCGGCAATAGGGGTGGAGCAGCCACTCTTCCCAGCGCTCTCCCAGCCGGACGCCGGCCTCCACCGAGCGGCAGCGTCACGGCGCCTACATCCCCACTTCGGCGTGCAGCCGGCCGCTCTTGCAGGCGGCGGCGAACGCCTCGTAGTCGCGCTCGTTCTGGTCGGCGTAGGACTCGGCGAACTTGGCCAGCGCCTTCTCGAAGTTGTCGCTGTTGCCGAGGTAGGCGGCGATGGCGAAGCGGTCGCCGGACCGGGCGTGGGCGCGGGCCAGGCTGAGGGCGCACAGCTTGCCGTAGGCCTCCAGGCCCTCGGGCACCATGTTCTCGGTGTCGATCGACCCCTTCCAGTCCTGCAGCTGGCGGACGTAGTAGTCGTGACTGGCACCGTCGACACCGTCGGTGCGCTGCCAGCCGAGGAAGATGTCACTGCTGGCCTGCATGAGGCGCTGGCCCGCCACGACCCGGGCGCCGTGGTTGCCGTACTGGCTCTTCTTGGTGAAACGCTCCAGGACCGAGGCCTCGGCCTCCTTGGCCTGCAGGAACAGGACGTCGTCCTCGCCGGGCCCGCGCATGAGAATCACCCAGACCCGGGTCCCGACGCTCCCGACGCCGACGACCTTCCGGGCCATTTGGCTGAAGTGGTACTCCTCCAGCAGGTGGCGGCGGTCGGTCGACAAGCTGGCCCGGTAACGGCGCAGGAGCTCGCGGAACATGGTGACGAACCGATCGGCCTCCATCTCGGGGAAGACGTCTTCGATCGGGACGAGGAGCGGGGGATCGTTGATGATCCGGCGCTGGCCGTCGACGACGGTGGTCAACTTGTCGAGGGCCTTCATGCTGTCCTTCGTCCGCGCCTTGGCGATCGCCTTGGTGGCCGTGGCCGCCATGTGCGACTGGACCTTCGATCCCGAGGCCGCCGCCTGGGACTCCAGCTCGGACACGACCGTGGACACGTCGACGTGGAAGTACCAGACCTCGAGGTTCGAGAGGCCGGCCATCTGCCGCATCGACTCCCGGTAGCTCCGACCCAGCTCGACGATGGCCGCCGCCCGCACCGACTTGGCGTGGCCCTTCTCGCGGCCCGCCACCACCACGCTGGCGGCCAGGCGCTTGACGTCCCACTCCCACGGCCCCGGCAGCGTCTCGTCGAAGTCGTTGCAATCGAAAACGAGCTGGCGCTCCGGTGAGGCGAAGACGCCGAAGTTCGAGAGGTGGGCGTCGCCGCAGATCTGGGCCGTAAGACCGGAGGTCGGGGTGGTGGAGAGATCCGACGCCATGATGAGGGCGGCGCCACGGTAGAAGGTGAAGGGCGACACCAACATCCGGCCGTAGCGGATGGGCACCAGCTCCTGCACCCTGGTCGTCGCCTGGTCCTCGAGCAGCGTGACCGGGTCGGGTCGGTCCGCCGAGGGCTCGAAGGTGGCGTGGCTGCCCCGGGGCACCGTGACCCTGGCCTCCTTGCCGATGGCCCGGCTGTCCGCCTCGCTCCGGTGCGCCACGACCGGAATGGTGCGTTCGGCCAGCCGGACTCCCTCGTCCTCGACCATGCGCTGAGACCTCCCCGACACGCCACCGCGTCATTGCTCCGCCCCCGAGGCTACGACCATGGCCGGCCACGGCGCGCCGCGACCGGCCCGACCGCCTGCAGGCCGTCTCGCCGCCTCACCGGGTCACAATGAGGAGGGCGGCCTGCGCCCGCGCGGTGCCCCGGACCCGGGCCGACAGAATGGGCGGCA
>Ga0307373_10002932_pt1 | contig 30380 bp, 28 predicted proteins | sample OX2MG_FD_202534 | JGI IMG/M metagenome (GOLD analysis project Ga0307373, IMG submission 202534) | Soil microbial communities from Risofladan, Vaasa, Finland - OX-2 | ecosystem: Environmental > Terrestrial > Soil > Coastal area > Acid sulfate soil | place: Finland: Risofladan, Vaasa | collected... | reverse complement strand
TCCCGTGCTGTCGGAATTCGTCGTTGGGTTATCGCCGGCATATGAGCAGCCGTTAAGCTCCTGGGGGCTTGTTGCCTCGAACAGGGGGTCCAGGCTGATGAACCGTCCGGTGACCGGATCGTACTGACGGGCGCCCACGATCGTAAGCCCGGTGCTCGCATCCTCGGGCTTGTTGAGGAATCCGTGGTTGTCTATCCAGGTGGTGGTCGTTCCTCGTGATTCGTCGAAGGGCGTGAACTGCCGCCAGGTCGGGATCTGAGCCGTGTTGTCAAGGGTGAGGAACGGGCTTCCGTGCGGGTCGGCGAATTCGAAGCCGTAGCTGCTGCCCGTTCCGGTCCGGTAGCAGGTTCCGCCGCCGGGCAGGCTGTAGTACCGAACCCCGGTGGTCGCCAGAGTGGACGTGTCGAGGGTGATCTGCTCGCCCGGCAGGTACAGCGTCGTCTTGCCGGGATCTTTCTGGAGGAGCAGGCTGCCGCTCGCGTCGTAGACGAAGTGAGTGTCGCCCGCTGTGCCGCCGGTGATGGCCGTGAGCTGCCCGGCGTCGTTCCAGGTGAGCGTCTGGCTGCCCTGGGCCGCGTTCCGCGTTGTCATGTCGCCTGCGCCGTCGTAGCTGTAACTGGTCGATCCGGTTACTCCGCCGGTAGTGCTGGTTGCAGTCAGAGTGCCAGGCTGGGCAGCGCCGTTGCCGTCATAGGTGTAGCTGGTGGTGGTGTCCGTACCGCCGGTCAGGGAGTGCTGGACCTGGCTGGTGCGGTTGCCGAGCGTGTCGTATCCCCAGGTGGTCCAGTAAGCGCTGGCGGCACTGGGGTTGTCCCCGACCATCGAGTGGTTCGATGAGCTTGGCGCTGTCGCGCAGTTGTCGGTCGCCGTCCACGCCGAGGTCAGCCGGTCGATCTGGTCATAGCCGTAGCACTGGGTCTCGGAGGTCGACGAGGACCCGAGGCGGGTGCCGGTCTGGGAGGTCACGTTGCCGTACCGGTCGTAGGCGTAGGCCTCCTCGTCGAGGCTGGCCGGGGTCGACGGCCCTGGTCAACAGCTGGTCGGTGAGGTTCCCGGTGCGTAGATCGTAGGTATTGGTGAGGTAGGCGAGGTTGGAGCCCATGCCGATGGTCTCCTGGTTGACCCGGCTAAAGGCGTCGCAGGTGACGCCCTGTGCATAACCGGTCAGCCCGGCGCCGAGGGTGGTGGGCAGGTCGAGCACGGTCGCATAGCCGTGGTTCACAGTTTCGGAGGGCAGACCGCCTGCCGCGGGGTAGGTGCCGGTCAGCGGCAGGCCAGTGGTGGCGCCGTAAGTGTGGCCGAACTGGTAGGACGTGCCGAGCACGGTGCCCTCGGTCGAGGAGGGGATCGTGATCGTCTCGCCAAGCGATTCGCCGAACGCGTTGAAGCCCTTGGCTTGGGTCACGTAGGCTGCGCCGCCAGCACCGCCTGAATATGCGGTCTGGGTCGTCAGCTGACCAATAGCGTCGGTCATGCCAGACACGGCATTGTTGGAGTTGTCATAGACCCATGCTGCAAGCTGGTTCGAGGCGGACTGCGAGCCCCGGCGCAGCAGCCCGGTCGCATAGGTATGACGCCACTGATGCGGCCCGAAATCGATCCCGGTCCGTTCCCGCAGCCGCAGCACCAGGTCATAGACCGCGGCATAGGTCCACGACCGGCCATACGGCTGCGCCCACAAGTTGACGAACACGTAATCGGAATCCAGCGATCCGTACTCGCGTGTGAGGTAGTCGGCATAGAGCCGCATCAGCTCGCCGCTGGCCGGGATCGTGCGCGCAATCCCCGCCTTAGCGCGGGCCCCGCTGTCGTTGGCCCGGGGCACGATCGCGACCGTCCGATCGGCGATCCCCATGTCCTCGTGCCGCAACCCGAGGGCCTCGCCGATCCTGACCCCGCAGTCCAGCAGCACCGCGAACAGGAGCCGGTCACGCAGGTGCTCGCACCCGTCCAGGACAGCCTGCACCTCGGCCGCGGTCAGCACCTTCGGGCGCGGCCGAGCAGCGTAACCTGGGCCACCTGACCAGCATCTGGCACTGGGTGTGTTGGATCACGATTCGGGTCGAGCCGCCTGATTGAACCTCTCTAAGCGCCTTGAGGACTTGCTCTTGGACTCCGAGTTCCCACTCGGTGATGAGCCGCGCCGCCGTCTCGCGCTTAAGCAGTCGGCGATCTTCGGCCGTTGGGAGCCACCGTCCCACGTTGCCGCTGTCGGTCTCACGTTTCACCCGCTCGTAGAAATCGTCGCGGTCCTGGTGCCGACCCTTCGCTAGCCCGGCCACCACTAGCCAGTGAGCGCCGGTATCCGGGTCTCTCCATACGCCGCCACGCCACTGGGCGATCTTGATTTCCATCAGGCGCAGGTCTGCGCTGCAGGCGATCGGGCCAACGTAGTTGTCGTTGGCGGCGTCCAACCCAAAGGACTCCGCTGCCTTGGTGATGATCGGATGCGGCAACTCGCTGAGCGGGTGGAGCTCATCGTGAGCGCCTTCAGCCAGGAGCCTCGGTGGTTGGGGAGACTCCCATCCAACGGTCAGGTCTTCCGCGAGCAGGCGGAGGGTTGGTCGCGCGCGACGGCTATGCACTCAACCAATGGTTGTAGGTCACGGCCGATGCCGCGAACCACCCTGTTAGAGGCGGCTCGCGACTTCGTCGATGGCTCCGGCGAGAGTCTTCTGCTGGGTCGCAAAGCGCTCAGCTAGTTCGCGGCGGTCGCACTGGCGCTGCGACTCGAAAGTGAGTAGATCATTCAGTCGGATGCGGCGATCACGACCAACGCGGTGGGACATGATCTCACCTCGATCCAGAAGCTTGTACAGGTGCGTACGGCTCATTCCAAGACGCTCCGCAGCCTGACTCGGAGTGAGTACGGCAGATCCGTCAATGACTGCAAACTCCGCGCCGTCACGGACGCAGCGACTGAGGCTCAGGAGCACGTCGCGCAACTCGGGGTCGAGGCTGGTCAACGCCTACTTGATGTTGGGGTCATCAGTCAAGGCCGCGATACGTATGGCTACCGGCTGACCATCGACGAGGCGATGCCGCCTCGTCGCCTGCTGCGTAGCAGCATCCGTCATCGCCGATTTGGCGCTGTCGCCTCGCCCGCCAGCGGTGATCACGAACACAATAGATCGACTTCAAGGAACAAACCGACGCACGTTCGCATGAGTCAACTGGCGTCTGACCTAACCCGGGCGGCTTGGAGTCGTCTGGTTCGGCTGAGTTGATCGACGAGCAGACGCAATCGTTCGCTTGATCTCCCGGTCGGTCAATCCGGTAGTCGCAGCAGCTGCGGCCAGGCCGTCGAGGAGGTGTTCCTGGTCGGCTTCGATGGCCCGGCAGGCGGCCCAGAACAGGCCACTATTGCGATTGCCCTCATCCAGACGCCCCACCCAGGAGGCCAGCCGAGCCCCATCCGTAGGCGCGGCGCTCCATTCGCTCGCCACCTGGCCACGACGGGGTTCCAGCAAGTTATACACCGCGGCCCAGTCCAGGATGGCGCCTGCGGCACCGGACTTGCTGAGCAGTCGGTATGACTTCCCGCCGACCCGCGATGGCAGGGCGAGCACATAGCCGCCAACGGCCTTGAAGTCCAGATGGTGGCTAGGCAGCCGCCGGGATGGCTGCGCGGTGCCGCTGAAGTAGGCATGCAGGCCGCCGCCCGGGGTGGCGACGATCGCGATGGTGCCGTCGAGCAGGCCGGCGGCAGTGAGGCGGCGCCAGGCCGCGAACCCGTTCCCTTCGTCGTGCTGGTCGACGTCGAGCACGTCGGGTCCGAGCGAGCCGGTCGCTATGGCCAAGTTCGCCTGCGCCTGGCGGCTCCACCAGCGCCGGATCTGGCCGGGGTCGGTGCTGGCGTCGCGGAATCCGTGCCGGGTGGCGGGTTGCTTGCCGTCGGGCTGGCATGGGAAGACAGGCCAGCGTCGCAAGGCGTACTCGAGCGCCCGGCGGAGCGTGGCGTCTGCTGCGGCGTACATCACGGAGTACCTCTCGTTCGAATATATGTGCTAATAGCGCCGCAGCGGAAGCTGGCCGTGGCGAGCCCTGTCCGTCCGGGCGTGGCTAGGTGAGTGACGGCCGAGCTACGGCGACCGGAGATACCGGTACAGGGCCGTCGGCGGGCAGCAGCGGGCGGCCGGCGGCCCTGCACGCAGGTGTCGTGGTCAGGCGGCTTGGGCCGGTGAGCCCGGTCCCTGTGCACGGCGCCCGCCACGACGCGCACGCCTTCGCCGCCTCCGGCCTCAAAGACCTGATCGCCGGCCACGACACCGTCGCCGACCTCGGCTATACCGGTGTCTACGGATCACCATCGTGCCCGTACGCACCCCGCCCGGCGGGAAACTCCACCACTCCCAGGTCGCGTTCAACCACGACCTGAGCGCCATCCGCGCCGCCATCGAGCGCGCCGACGCCCACCTCAAAACCTGGCGCATGCTCAGTGAGGAAGGCGGCTGGTACCGGCCGCCCATCAGCAAATTCGGCGGGATGCTCACAGCCGTCACCGGGCTCTTCTTCTTCTGCAACTACTTTCAGGCTTATGAATAAGCCTCCCGGTGCTGGCATTTTCTAAGCGTTTATGGCGCGGGCTGATTCACGGTTCCCCGCGTGCGGCGCCTGCCTGTCGTCTCAGATGATCATGCCCAGCGGATTCTCGATCCGAGTCGTGAATGCCGCTAGCCAGCGGGCCGCGAGGGCACCGTCGATCGCGCGGTGGTCGACGGAGAGCGTACACCGCATGACGCAGGCCACGGCCGCGGCGCTATTGATGACAACTGCCTGTGGTTTGGCCGCGCCTACGGCGAGGATGCCTGACTGCGGCGGGTTGATAATCGCGGCAAACTCCAGTGTCCCGTACATGCCGAGGTTCGATATCGAGAAAGTGCCGCCTTCCAGTTCCGGCTGAAGGATACGCCGGTCACGGGCACGCTGAGCGAGGGATCGCGCCTCCGCGGCGATCACGGAAAGACGCTTGGACTCGACGCCGCGCAGTACCGGCGCGACGAGGCCGCCGTCGGTCGCGACGGCGATCGACAGATCGACGGACGCGTGCGCCACCAGTCCCTCGTCGGTCCAGGTGACGTTCGCTTCCGGCACGTCGCGGAAGGCCGCGGCGACCGCCATGATTACGAAGTCGTTGACCGAGATCCTTGCCAGTGCTGTCTCGTTGATCCGTTTGCGCAGCTGGAGCAGCTCGTCGACGACGCACTCCGCGGTCATGTAGAAGTGCGGCGTCGTCGCCTTGCTCTCGGTGAGACGGCGGGCGATGGCCCGCCGCACGGGCGTGTGCGGTATGAGCGCTCCGGCAACGGGCATCCGGGCACCTGTCGGCTGCCGCGTCGGCTGGCTGCCATCAGCAGTATTGGCCGCTGTCGGCCGGTGCTGGTCAGCAAGCCGTTCGATGTCGCGGCGGACGATCCGGCCGTTCGGCCCCGTCCCCGCGATTCCGGCCAGGTCGATGGCGTGCTCGCGAGCGATCCTGCGCACGATCGGGCTCGCGAACATACGGGTCTGGGAGGCAGCCGGGATCGCATGACCCCCGGCCGGCTTGCGCGGAACCGCGGCAGGCACTGCGCCTGCCAGGGCAGCATCGATATCAGCGTCCGTCTCGCCGTCCCCGACGATAACCGCGATAGGCGCGCCGACCTCGCCGGACTCGCCCGCCGCCAGCACGATCCGCCCGATGACCCCAGCTTCCTCCGCGCTGTACTCGACGATCGCCTTCTCGGTCTCGATCTCGGCGACCGGGTCTCCGACCGCGACCTTGTCGCCGGGTGCGACAAGCCAGCCGGCGATCGTTGACCCCGTCGCGCCGGCGAGCACGCTCGGCATCCGCACGACCGACGCCATCAGTCGACCTTCCCGAGGCCGATGCGCACCCGCTCGAGGCCCGCGGCGACTTCCTCTGTGCGGGCGATCGCCGCGCGCTCGAGCACCTTCGAGATGGTCGGGCTCGCCTCTGAGCCTGCGACGCGCTGCACGGGCTGGTCGAGCCAGTCGAAGAAGCGGCGCTGGATCTCATCGGCGAGCCAGCCGCCGTAGGAGGTGCCCTGCGCTCCCTGCTCGACGATGAGCACCGCGTTCGTCTTCATGATGCTGCCGCCGACAGTCTGCCAGTCCAGGCTCGCCCGGTCGAGGAAGCGCAGGTCGATGAGCTCGGCATCGACGCCGGTCTCCTCAATCGCCCGCCGCGCGTGCTCGACCATCGACAGGTACGTGAGCACTGTTACCTCGCTGCCCTCGCGCCGAACGGCGGCCTTGCCGAAGGGGACCTGGTAATCGAGGTCGTCGGCCGGGATATCGCCCTCGGAGCCGTACAGATCCACGTGCTCGATCACGACCACCGGGTCGCCGATCGCGAGCGCGGCGTTCATCAGGCCCACATAGTCGTAAGGGGTCGAGGCGGCCATTATCCGCCAGCCTGGGCTCGTCGCGAACGTGCCTGCGGGGTCCATGAGGTGCTGGGATCCGTAGCCGGATCCGAGGGCGACCTTCGTGCGCAGCACGAGCGGCACGGGGTTGCGGCCGCCGAACATGTGGCGGGCCTTGCCGATCTGGTTGAACACCTGGTCGGCGGCGACCCAGAGGAAATCCGGGTACATGAATTCGATGACCGGGCGGAAGCGGCCGTCGAGCGCGAGGCCGCCACCGAGCCCGGCGAAGGCGTTCTCGCTGATCGGCGTGCCGAGCACGCGGCCGGGATACTTCTTCGCCAGGCCCTTGGTGGCGCCGTTCGTGCCGCCGCCCAGCCGGTGCACGTCCTCGCCGATCACGACGATGCGGGAGTCCTCGGCCATGCGCCGGTCCATGACGGCGGCCACTGCGTCTATGAACCTGCTTTTCTTGAGCTGGCCGGCGAAGTCCCGTTGCTCGACCGTGCGCGCGCCGGCCAGCTCGGAGAGGTCGCCGCGGATGCCGACGTCGACGAAGGCAGGGTCCGGCCACAGCCCCGGGCGGATGCGGCGGGTGCCGGGCTTCCCGTCGGGATCCTGCTCGACGAGCGCGTCGGCGGCGAGCCGCATGGCCTTCCGTGCCTGCTCGCGGACCGAGGTCACTCCCGCCTCGCCGATCAGGCCGAGCCCGGACATCTCCGCCGCCACACGGGCAAGCGGGTCGCGGGCCCGCCACGCGGCCTCCTCTTCCTTGGTGCGGTAGCCGAAGGCGCTGCCGGGGAAGGGGCCGTTCTGGTGGAAGTAGCGGTAGACGAGCGCCTCGATGACAACCGGGCCCTCGCCCGCGCGCAGTCTTTCCTGGGCTCGCCGCATCGCGAGGTGAACGGCGAGAGGGTCCATGCCGTCGACCCGCCAGGCGGGAATGCCGAAACCGGGCGCGCGCGCCGACAGCCGCGGCTCCCCGGTGGCCTCTTCCACGGTGGTCGAGACAGCGTAGAGATTGTTCTCGATGAAGAAACACAGCGGCAGCCGCCACGCGGACGCAAGGTTAAGGCTCTCCAGCACCGAGCCGATGTTGACCGCGCCGTCGCCGAAGTAGGTGACCGTCAGGTCGTCGGTGCCGGAGTGCATCTGCGCCCAGGCGTTGCCTGCTGCCATCGGCACACCCCCGCCGACGATGGCGTTGGTGCCGAGCGCTCCGGCCTCGAGCCATTGCAGGTGCATGGAGCCGCCCCGCCCGCCGCAGTAGCCCTGCGCAAGCCCGAGGATCTCGGCGAGCGTGCGCTGCAGTACGGCCTGGACTTCCGGTGTCACGAGGTCTGCCAGGTCGAGCACGCCCTTGGTCACGTGCGTGATGGCCTTGGCGAGGAACTGGTGGTGACCGCGGTGCGAGCCGTTGACGGCATCACTTGACCGCAGCGAGACGACGGAGCCTACCGCGCCGCCCTCCTGGCCGATGCTGGAGTGCGCCGGGCCGTGGACGAGCGCCTCGCCGGCGAGCTCGAGGACCGTCTCCTCGAAGGCGCGGATGAGATGCAACTGCCCGAGCATGGTCGCGAGCAGCGCGGGATCGGCGGCCTTCCAGTCGGCCGCCGTAGTGCTCAGCTCAGTCCACTCCGCGGCTGGGTGAAGGCGCTTCTCGCGCGGCATCGCGTCTCCCTCGATGTGCTGACCGCCTGACAGGAGGCTATCGCGCTAATGTATCCATCTCAACGCACAGTTGTGATCAAACTAGCCGAGACATGCGTCAATCCTTGAGATAGTGGATACATATTGTGAAGAGGAGGGCCTATGGGTGCCGGCATCCCCGGATTGCGCGTCGGCGTTACCGTCCCGGACATCGAACAGGCGCACGCCTTCTTCGTGGGCGTGCTGGGCTGCGATTACGCCTACTCGCTGCCGGAGATGCGGCACGGCGATGACTGGATGCTCGATCACCTTAACGTCGACCCGCGCGCGGTCGTCAGGGAGATCCGCTTCTACCGCTGCGGCCACGGCCTCAACTTCGAGGTCTTCGAGAGTACGAGCCCATGCCGGACCAGCGCCCGCAGCCGCGCAACAGTGACATCGGCGGCCACCACGTTGCGCTCTACGTCGACGATATGGATGAGGCGGTCGGCTACCTGCGGGCGAAAGGCGTCCAGTTGCTAGCCGGACCAGTCGCGAGCCGCAACGCCTCGGCCGGCCAGCACTGGCAGTACTTTCTCAGCCCGTGGGGCATGCAGTTCGAGCTGGTGAGCTTTCCGGCGGGCAAGGCTTGCGAGAAGGAGGCCGCCGTCAGGCTCTGGCACCCGGGGTACCCGGCGGAATGACGAAGTCGGGTCATGACAACGGCCACCGCGAGAACGTAGTGAGCCACCGGATCGCGGACAGCCTCCGCACCGCGATCCTGGGGGGAAGCTACCGGCCCGGCGAGCGCATCAGGCAGGAGGATGTCGCGGAGCGCTCGGGCGCAAGCCGCATCCCCGTGCGCGAGGCACTGCGGATGCTCGACTCCGAGGGGCTCGTCACCCTCGTCGCGAACTCGGGCGCCTGGGTCACGAAGCTGACCATCGGCGAGTGCGTCGAGACCTACCTGATCCGCGAGCGGCTGGAACCCCTCCTGCTGCGCACCAGCCTGCCGTGCCTTGTCGCGGCCGCCGTCGACAGGCTCGGCCGGCTCGTCGGCGAGATGGAAGCAGGGGGCGGCCTTGACGCTTTCATGCGCGCCGACCGGGAGTTCCACCTGTCCAGCTACGCAGGCGCGGCGTCGAGCGAGATGTGGAAGATCATCCACCGGATGTGGAACACGACCCAGCACTACCGGCGCGAGTTCACCAGGCTCGCCCTGGCGGACGGCCTGACCGCCACGCATCTGGAGCACCGCCTGCTGCTCGACTGCATCCGCAGACAGGATCCAGATGACGCCGAGCGGGTGCTCATCATGCACATCCGCCGCACGCGGCTGGCGCTGGAGAAGCATCCGGAGATCTTTGCCTGACCCGATAGGACGACAAGCTAACGGAGGTCCGCGTGACCGCACATCAATCGCCAGGTGCCCGGCTGAGGGTTCTCTTGCAGCATGAGGGCCTTCTGGTGATGCCGGGCGTCTTCGACGGCCTGTCGGCGAAACTAGCCGAGCAGGCCGGTTTTGCGGCAAGTTACATGTCTGGCTATGCGGTTGCCGGGGCCACCGGCCTGCCCGACGCCGGCATGATGTCGATGACGGAAATCGCCGAGCGCGCCAGGATGATCTGCCTGGCCACCAGCCTTGCGGTCCTCGCCGATGCAGATACCGGCTACGGCCCGCCCGTCAGCGTGCAGCGCACCGTTCGATTCTTCGAAGATGCCGGGCTCGCCGGCCTGGAACTGGAGGATCAGGTGGAGCCCAAGCGCTGCGGCTTCGTCTCAGGCACTGAGGTGATCAGCACGGCTGCCATGCAGCAGAAGATCGCCGCGGCGGTCGATGCGCGCCGCAGCGACGACTTCGTCATAGTCGGGCGGACCGACTGCGTCGCGTCGCTGGGCTTCGCGGAGGCGCTGCGCCGAGTGCGTGCCTACGAGGAGGCGGGTGCCGATCTGGTGATGGTGATCAGCCCTGGCACATTCGACGAGCTGGATGCCCTCCCCCGGGCAGTTTCGGTGCCCGTCGCGATCGTTCTGTCCCGGTCGGCGCCGTTGCCGACCATGAGCCTGGACCGGCTGGCGGAGGCTGGCTATAAGGTCGCGGTCGTCGCCTCGCCGCTCGTTCTGGCTGCCGCGTCGGCCATGGCAGCAACGCTCGCCGAGCTGCGCGGGCTGCGGGACGTGGCCGCGCTTCACTGGCCGGACCTGAAGAACGAGGCATTCAACGACCTGGTCGGCCTGGCCGACTTTCAGGAACGGGAACGCAGGTACGCGGAGCGGTAGCGGCTACGCCGGCGCCTGGGGACTGCCGCCGGAAGCCAGGTACGCGTCCAGGTCGAGCACCCGCCTGGCCTGGCGCGCGACGGGCAGATCCACCATGCGGCCGGCCTGGTCGGCGAAGGCTCCTGCTCCCGCTGCCTCGAAGGCCGCGACGACCGCGCGGGCCGCAGCGACCTCCTGTGCTGTCGGGCCGAACACCTCGTTGGCGAGGGCGACCTGCGCGGGGTGAATGCACGCTCGGCCGCGAAATCCCATCCGCTTGAGCCGCAGGCACGACGCCCGGAACTGATCCGCATTCCGGAAGTCCGCGGCTACGGGCGCGAGCGGGGGTCCGATGCCGGCTGCCGCGCTGGCCAGTACTACCCAAGACCGGATCCATGACATCTCGCTTTCCTCCGGACCAGGCATGATGCCAAGCTCCGCCCGCAGGTCGGCCTCGCCGATCTGAAGGCGCACGACTCGGGGAGCGGCGGCGATCTCGCGGGCGTTCAGCACGGCGGAGGCGGATTCGAGGATCGGCGCGAGCCTGGCCTCGCTTCCCAGCGCGGTGAGCAGCCGGTCGAGGCCGGCGATCTCAGCGGCGTCCTGGGCCTTCGCCAGGCAGAACCCGGTCAGAGCTGGCGCTGCGGCGAGCGCGCGCAGCTCAGCCTCGCGGGGCTCCCCCGGATTCACCCGGACCCAGATCCGGGCCCTGCCCGTCGGCGCCTGTGCGAGCCAGGCCTCCGCTGCCTGGCGCGCTACGTCCTTGCGGTCCGGAGCTACCGCGTCCTCCAGGTCGATGATCAGGGCGTCTGCCCCCCGGTCACGTGCTCCGGCAAGCTTGCCTGGCTGGTCGCCGGGCACGTAGAGCGCGCTCCGTTCGATCATCATCTGATGGCCATGGCATTCGGAGGGGACCCCACGCCGCCGATGACGTTCAGCGGTTTCGCGGTGAGGAAGAACTCGTACCGCCCGTCCGCCAGGCAGGCGGCCGAGAGTTCCTCGAGATTCCACAGCTCGCCGATATAGAGCCCGAGCAGGGCGATAATCGGGCGATGCAGCATCCCGTTGTGCGACACGCCCCGCTCGGGTGCCGGCTCGGGAGGTCCCGCGATCCCGGGCGAATCGCTGACAGGGAAGGCCTCCAGAGCCGGGTTATCGGCTGCTACCAGCGAGAACTGATGGTCCCACAGCCAGGCGATCATGTCATGCGACTGGATGAGCCCGGGGCTGCGGATCGAGCCGCCGACTGACGCCCGCTGCTGCGGTGTCATGGCAAGGTAGTACGGCGCCCAGCCGGTACGGATCAGCACGATGTCGCCCGAACGCAGGTCCATCCCGCAGGCAGCCGCCGTGTCCTCCAGGTCCTGGACCGTGATCATGTAGTTGGAGCTCAGATCCAGCTCAGTGCCGCGGCTCGCCAGGTGACGAGCGACGTCGAGCAGCACGCCGCGCCCGGCGATGCCCTTCTCCGCGGCCAGCTGGATACCGAGATCTGGCAGGCCGACCCCGACCGCCTCGTCGGGCACGCCTGCGTAGAACCCGTGCAGCGGATCGCGGATATGGCGCAGGCCGTCGATCTGGGAAGTGGATTGCAGATAGAACGAGTCGAGCCAGTCGTCGCGATGGTAGGGATTATTCATGAAGATCTGGTGCTTCGCGGTCTTGCGCGTGCCGCCGACAACCGGGTCGAACGCGTTGACCGGGTAGTCGAGGTTGAAGACGCGGCCGTCACGTACTAGGCCAGCGGCGTCCACCGCGTGGTCGGCGGTCAGGAAGTTCAGCGACCCGAGCTGATCGCCCTCGCCGAAGACGTGCCAGGACGATCCGGCCGGGGCGTCCGTGCGGGCCCGCAGCTCGGCGTAGGTGGGTACCTGCCGTCGGCGGACGACGTGCTGCGAGGCCAGGCCGGCATCGGACAGCAGGCGGGCCACGGAAGGCATCGCGGGCAGGGACCGGACTCGGTCAGCGATCTGCCTGGACTGGTCAGGGCTCGCGGCATGCTCGGCGTTCATCAGGAACTTCCGTTCCAGTTCCTCCAGCGTCAGCGGGAACTCGGGCCCGCCGCGCGAGGAACTCACCCGGTGCTCGAGCACCGCGCCGGAGGTCGTGCCGACGCGCAGTACGGCGCTGAAGGAACTGGGGAACTGCTCGTCGCAGATGGCGTCGGCCACGACGGTGATCTTCTCGGCGAGTTCCAGGCGGTGCCGATCGCCGACAGCCGCGGTCGTGAAGTCGTTCAGGCCAAGGCCGAGCCCGCCGCCGCCGAGGAACGCTGACGCGACCGTGTACGGACCGGAGAACTTCGCGTGGTAGCCGGATTCCGGCCTTATCTTCTGGTCACGTGGCTCGCCGATGGTACGCAGCGGGGCGGCGGCGACGCCGAGTTCGGCCCATGCGATGTCCGCGGCGCGCAGGCCCTGCGCGCGCAACGCCAGCGCGCAGTCGATCCCCGGGTGCGTGAAGTGATTCGATGGATATGGCTTGTAGACGGTGCGCAGTGCCTCCCACTGGCCGCCCAGCCCGGCCAGCAGCGCGCCGAGATCGTAGTCGTCGTCCAGGTAGGCGCGCAGGAACCCGAAACGGCCTTCCAGGACCGTCGGCGGCCCGGTGATCCCCTCGGCGGCGAAAGCCGCCGCCTCGATCCCGGCATGGGCGGCCCAGCCGCAGTGAATGCGCTTGACGCTGCCCCCGGTGCGGTTGGCCTCGATGAGGCCCGCTCCCATGCTCGCGGCGATTCCCAAGGCAGAAGCGGTCTGGGCCGCGTCAAGGCCGTAGATGACGCTGGCCGCCGCTGCGGCACCCACGGTGCCGCAGATGGAGGTCGCGTGGAATCCCTTCTCGAAGAAGACCGAGTTGCGCATTGGGGCCGAGTAGCCGGCGACTCCCAGGCGGACGCAGATCTCGTTGCCGATCGCCACGGCGCTGAGCAGTCGCATGCCGGACGCGCCGCAGGCTTGCGCTGTGGCGAGGGCGGCCGGGACGACGGAGGAACTCGGATGCAGCACCGACGGCAGGTGCGTGTCGTCGAAGTCGAGCGCGTGCGCCAGCGTTCCGTTGACCAGCGCAGCTGACGACGCGGGCAGCATCGTTCCCGAGCCGATGACTCCGGCCTCGGGTCGCCCGCCGCGTTGCGTCATCACGCGCAGGACCGCGGTGTGCGGTTCGGCGCTGTCCGCCAGAGCCGTCGCGGCGAGCGCGTTCCCCACGACGTCCAGGATGCGTCCGACCGCGTCCGCAGTGACCGGATCGGGCAGGGCATCACGGCTGTCCACGGCGAACTCCGCGAGCTGGCGGACCGGTGTCGTGGCGCTCATGCGGACACCAGCGCCAGGGGGCGGACCGGGGCGCCGGTCGCACCGACGAGCGGCAGCGGGTTCAGCACCAGGACGAAATCGGTGACGCTCTCATCCAGGAGCGGGAACAGGCGCATCGTTTCCACGATGTGAACGCCCTGCTCGACCAGCATGATCCGGTGCACCGGCAGCAGCGCGTGTCCCTTGCCCGCGGGGATGTGCTCGAAGGCGATGGACTCGCCGCCGACCTGGCGCGGGCGGTGCCTGGCCAGCCAGCGCGCTGCGGCCTCGCCGGGACCGGGCACGCCATGGACTTCGCCGATGAAGTCCTGCTTCTCCGCCCACCGCCGGGACCAGCCAGTGCCGATCAGGATCGCCTCTCCCGGCCGTATCTCGGTGCCAGCCGCATCAAGCGCCGCGTCCAGGTCGCCGGGCGTGATCTCGTATCCGGCGTCAAGCACGGGAACCTGGTGCACCGAGGCGACATCCAGCAGGACCGCGCGGCCGACGTAGGGCGCGAACTCGTCGATGCCCATCCTGGCGAAGCCGGCATGTGACTGGAGCGCCGCCGCGTCGGTGCCGCCGTGCAGCAGCCCCTGGTAGGAGACGTGCGCGAGGGCATCGACGTGGGTGCCTACGTGGCCGCCGGTGATGACCAGCTCGTTGGCAGCCGATGACCCGTCCGCCCTCACCGTGTCGCCGTGGCGGCGCTCGATCGTCATGCGGAACGGGGGATGATTCGGGGACTGAGGCATCCCGGTCCGCATGGGTTGTGCCAGGTCAATCACCCGCGTGTTCGAGATCGCCTCGCACAGCGCGTTCATACGACTCCCGCCTCTCGCAGCTTGGCCAGTTCATCGGCCGTCAGCCCGAGCCGGCCGCAGAACACGCTCTCGTTGTCCGCGCCGACGGACCGGCCAGCCCAGCGAATGGCCCCTGGGGTGCCGGACATGCGGAACATCACGTTCGGCATCCGAAGCGGCCCGAAGTCCTCGTCGTCGATAGTGGTCACGGTGCCGAGGGCCTGGTACTGGGGATCGGCGAGAACGTCACGGACGTCGTAGACGGGTGCGACCGCAGCTTCGGCTCGCTCGAAGGCCTCGATTACCTCGGACCTTGTCCGCCGCGCGATCCAGTCGGCGACGTAGGAGTCGAGTTCTTCCGCATGCCGCGCGCGGGACGTTCCGTCAGCGAACCATGGCTCGTCGATCACCTCAGGATGGCCGACCAGGCGCAGGACGCGCTCGGCCACCGACTGCGCCGACGTCGACACCGCGACCCACTTCCGGTCGGCAGTCTGATAGGTGTTGCGCGGCGCGTTGTTCCCCGACCGGTTGCCCATCCGCTCCGGCAGGAGCCCGAGCTGGTCGAATACGGTTGTCTGCGCGCCGAGCAGGGTCACCAGCGGCTCGATGATCGCCAGGTCGATCACCTGACCCGATCCGGCGCCGGTGTCCCGCCTGTACAGGGCCATCAGGATCGCGATCGCCGTGGTCAGCGCGGTCACGCCGTCCGCCAGGCCGAAGGGCGGCAGGGTCGGCGGCCCGTCAGGGTCGCCCGTCATGGCGGCGAAGCCGCTCATCGACTCGGCCAGCGTCCCGAATCCGGCCCGCTGAGCGTATGGCCCGAACTGGCCGAATCCCGTGACCCGGGCCATCACCAGCCGGGGATTGATGCTGAGCAGTTCGTCTGGTCCCAGTCCCCAGCGCTCCATCGTCCCGGGACGGAAGTTCTCGATCAGGACATCGGCGCTCGCGACCAGGTCCCGGAAGATCTCGGCGCCCCGGGATCTGCCCAGGTTGAGGGTCACTGTCTGCTTGTTGCGGCCGAGGATCTTCCACCACAGGCCGATTCCGTCCTTCTGCGGCCCGTGACCGCGGCTAGGGTCGCCCTTCGCCGGATGCTCGACCTTGATGACATCGGCTCCGAAGTCGCCTAGGATCGTCGCGGCCATCGGCCCGGCGAAGAGCGTCGCGCAGTCGATGACTCGGACGCCATGCATGCTGGCGCGCGGGGACATCACCGTCAGCCCGCGCTCTCGGCGGCGCGGCGCTGCGGGCGACGCAGATACCGTCCTGCCGGGTCGCCCTCGATGGTCCCGTCGTTCAGCACGTGGCGGCCGCGGAGGAAGACGTGCCGCACCTTCGCGTCGATCACGGTGCCCTCGAAGGGCGTGTACTCCTGCTGCGAGGGCGAGTCCGCCGCGCGGACAGTCCACGGTGCCATCGGGTCGACGAGCACGATATCCGCGTCGAAACCCTCCGCGAGATGCCCTTTGCTCTCCAGGCCGAATCGCTGCGCCGGACCGGCCGATACCAGGCGGGCGACCGCGTCGTACCCCAGGCCGCGCCTGCGGCCTTCCGAGACGAGCCCGGGCAGCAGGTACTCGGCGCCGCCGAAACCAGACTTGGCGACCCACACGTCGCCCCGCGGCTCGCCGAACTTGACTTCGTCCGTGCAGCACGCATGGTCACTGGCTACCCAGCTGATGTCACCGGCGAGCACGTGCTTCCACAGCGCCTCGACATCCTCCCGCGACCGCAGCGGGGGGTTGACCTTGCCGCCGATTCCGGGTGCCGATTCGATGTCGGCGAGCAGGTGCCCGATCGTCACCTCGCGGCGGAAGTCCACTGCGGGGAAGGTCCGTGCCATCATCATCGCCGCGTCCACTGCCTTGGCCGATGACAGGTGCAGCAGGTTGATGGTCGGCAGGCTGGTCTCGTGCGCGAGGTACGAGGCGATCGTGACGGCGAGCCCTTCGCTGTGAGGCGGCCGCGACGCGCTGTAGGCAGCCAGCCCGGTGAGGTCGCCAGCCTGCTGCACCAGGCGCGTGTAGGCGGTCATGATCTCGGCTGTCTCGCAGTGCAGTGACAGTGAGATCGAGTCCGCGAGGTCGGGCCTGGCCTCGCGGGCGGCCTGGATCGCGCGCATGACGAACTCGAAGTGGGCGAGGTCGTAGCGCTCGCCTGGCGGCGTCATCAGGAACGCCGCCTGATTGTCGGAGGCCCCGTGCAGTCCGTGCCCGCCGTAGAACATGAAGATCTTGAAAGAGGACACCCCGAACTCGTCGATCAGCACCGGGATCTCCGCGATGTGCTCGTTCATCATCGGCGCGAGGTGGAAGCCGTAGTCGATGTACGAGCGGCCCGCGGCCCGCTCGAGTACTTCGGGGAAGAACTCGCAGTACGGCGCCGACTTGTTGAGGTAGTACTGGCCGGTGCGCATGTAGGTCAGGCCCGTGGTGACGCCGCCCTGCAGTGCGGCCTGGCTCTCCGTCCGCACGTCCTGCTCGAGCGGCCCGTAGATGCCCCAGTGCTGGTGCGCGTCGACCGCCCCGGGGAACGCCAGCAGGCCTGCGGCGTCCATGGTGAACGCAGCGTCCTCGCACGCCAGGGACGACGCGATCCGCGATATCCGCCCGTTCCGCACCGCGATATCCAGCACCTCGGTGCCGGGACTGTCGGCACGGACCACGTGCGCGCCCCGGATCAGGACATCAACCGACGACACAGTTCTCCTCCTCTTGCTGATTCCGGCCGCAGGCCGCTAACGGACGCGCCCGGCGGTCCGCTGACCTACCCTCCTTGCGCGGTTGATGACGGCGGGCTGCCCATCCTCGGGCGCAGCTGCAGCTCGCCGGGATAGAAGCAGGCGACCGACCGGTCCCCGGCCGATTCGGTTGGCGGCCGTTCCGCCGCGCACCTCGGGCGGGCGATCGGGCAGCGCGGGTGGAACGCGCAGCCCGCGGGAATGGCCAGGGCCGACGGAGGATCGCCGCTGAGCACTATCCGTTCCCGGCGACCGGACGCCGACGTCAGAGTCGCCGACAGCAGCGCCGTCGTGTACGGGTGCAGCGGCTCGCTGACCACCTCGGCTGCCGGGCCTTCCTCGATCACGCGGCCGAGGTACATCGTCACGATCCGGTCGGCGATCTGCCGGACCAGCGCCAGGTCATGGGCGATGATCAGGTAGGAAAGACCCTCGAGCTCCTGGATCCTGGCCAGCAGCCGGACGACCTGAGCCTGCACGGACACATCCAGCGCGGACACCGGCTCGTCGGCGATCAGCATGCTCGGGCGCAGCCCGAGCGCCCGAGCGATGGCGACACGCTGCCGCTGGCCGCCGGACAGGTTCGCCGGGCGCCTCCGAGCGACCTCAGGGCCGAGCCCGACCTCGTCGAGCAGCATGCGCACCGTGTCGGGTATCTGCGGCCCGGCCACGACCTTGTGGGAGAGCAGCGGCTCGGCAACGATGCGCTGGACGGTCAGCCGCGGGTCCAGGCTCGCATACGGATTCTGCAACACCATCTGCAGCCGCCGCCTGACCGGGCGCAGCGCTCGCTCTGACAGGGCCGTGATGTCCGTGCCCTCGAAGTAGACATGCCCGCCGGCCAGGGGCTGGACTCTGGTCAGCGCCCTGGCCACGGTGGACTTGCCGGATCCGCTCTCGCCGACCAGCGCCACAGTCTCGCCGCGCCGCACGACGAGCGAGACGTCGTCGACCGCCACGAGCGGCCTGCTGCCAAGGCGGAACACCGCCCGCAGGTTCTCGGCTCGCAGGATCTCCTGCGCCGCCGCGGACTCAGTCATGCGGGTTCCAGCAGGCATAGCTGCGGCCGGATGGTTCGGTGGTGACATCGGGCTCCTCGCGGTGGCAGCGGGCCTGTGCGCGGGCGCAGCGCGGCGCGAACGCGCAGCCGGGCGGCCTGGACAGCGGAGCCGGCTGGCTGCCGGGGATCGGGATCATGCCCGGCCGGGACGGGTCGAGAGTGGGGGCTGCGGCGAGCAGGCCCGCCGTGTAGGGATGCCTGGGGTTATCGAGCACCTCGCTGGTGCGCCCGTTCTCGACGATGACGCCCGAGTACATGACCAGGATCCGGTCGCAGGCCTGCGCGGCGACGCCCAGGTCGTGCGTGATGAGGATCAGCGAGGCGCTCGCCACCCGGAGCTGGAGCAGGTCGAGTATCTGTGCCTGGATGGTGGCGTCCAGCGCTGTCGTCGGCTCGTCGCATATGATCACCGCCGGCTGGTGCAGCAGCGCCATGGCGATCATGACGCGCTGCATAAGGCCGCCCGAGAGCTGGTGCGGATAGGCCCTGAGCCGCTCCTGCGGCGACGGAATGCCGACCGACCGCAGCGCGGCCACCGATGCCTCGTGTGCCTGGCGCCGGGTCATCCGGCGGTGCCGTCGTAGCGCCTCCCGCATCACCGAGCCGACGGTCCTGACCGGGTTCAGGCCCGTGAGCGGGTCCTGGAACACCATGGACATCTGGGCGCCCCGGATCTGGCGCATCCGTTCCTCAGGCAGCGCGCTGAGCGAGAGCCCGCCGAGCTCGATCGTGCCTTGCTGGCGCATCGACTCCGGCAGCACCCGCATCAGGCTCAGCGCAGTAAGCGACTTGCCGGAGCCCGACTCGCCGACCAGGCCGAGCGCCTCGCCCTGGTGCAGGACCAGGTTCACCTCCCTGACCAGTGCGACCTCGCGGCCATCACTGCGCCTGGTGACGACGGTGAGGCCCTCGGCCCGCAGCGCTACCGGTGCCTGGCCGCTCATTCGAACTGCCCCTCATCCGAGCTGGCTCCGTGCGCGATGCCATCGCCGATCAGGTTCGCGGTGATTACCGCCAGCACGATCGCCGCCCCGGGTATCACGGTGAGCGTCGGCGCCGTCACCATGTAAGTGCGGCCGTCGGACAGCATCGTGCCGAGCGACGGGGAGCCGAGCGTTGCGCCGAGACCCAGGAATGACAGGGCGCTCTCGGCCACGATCATGTCCGCGAACAGGAAGGCGGTCATCACCATCGTCACCGTCTTCAGTCCGGGGATCACATGGGTCAGCACCGACTTGTACGGGCGGACACCAGCCAGCCGGGCGGCGAGCACGTAGTCGCGCTGGAGCAGGCTGCGGCTCTCGGTGTAGATGACCCTGGCGAAGATGGGCCAGCTGACCACGCCGAGGGTCAGGCACAGCGGGACGAAGCCATGCCCGAGCACGGCCAGGATGACGACTGCGATCACCAGGTAGGGCAGGGAAATGCTGAGGTCGATCGCGCGCACCACGACCTGCTGCACGATCCCGCCGACGGCGGCCGCGATCACCCCGGCAAGCCCGCCGATCAGGATCAGCACCGTCGTCGCGGTCGCGGCGACACCCACCGACCAGCGGAAGCCGTAGACCACGCGGGCCAGCACGTCACGGCCGAGGTCGTCGGTCCCGAGCGGGTGCCCGGGCGTGTTCAGGGACCGGAAGCGGTCGAAGAGGTTGACCGCGCCGGGGTTCAGGTGCATCACCAGCGGCAGGCCAACGTCGAGCACCACGAGGATCACGGCGAGCGCGACGCCTAGCCGCAGCGCGCCACTGTAGCCGCGGGTCAGCCGGGTCGACCGGCCAGCGAGAATGCCGCCCTGGCGGCGCGGGCGCGCGGCGGCCGGTGCCTGCGTGCTCAACGGGCGTCTCCCCGCTTGATGCGCGGGTCGATGACCAGCACGAGCAGGTCGACCGCTGAGTTGACCAGGAATACGAGGACAGCGACCACGAACACGAGTGCCTGCACCACCGGGAAGTCGAGTGTCTGCACGCTGTTGATCATCAGCAGCCCGATGCCTGGCCAGGCGAAGATGACCTCGGTGATCAGCGCGCCTGACATAAGTTGCGCGAACTGCGCGCCCAGCAATGCGGTAGCTCCTACTAGAGCGTTCGGCAGCGCCTGCCGGAAGGCGATCGCCCGCGGCGACGCTCCGCCGGCCCTGGCGACCCTGACGTAGTCCTGTGCCATGGCTTCGCTCACGCTGGCGGCCAGGACGCGTACCAGCCGCGGAGTGATGTAGGCCGCCAGGGTCAGGGTCGGCATGATCCAGCTCGTCCCGCCCGCCTCGCCGATGCTCGGGAGCCAGTGCAGCTTGACGGCGAACAGCTCGATCAGGAGCAGGCCCACAAGGTAGCCGGGGACGCCCTGAGCGACGAAGATGACCCCGGCAGCGGCCCGGCGCGGCGCCGCGCCCGGCCTGGTTCCCAGCCAGACGCCCAGCGGGACCGCGACGAGCATCTCGGTGACCAGCGCCGCCAGCGCCAGTGTCACCGTGTAGGGCAGTGCGGTGAGCACCATGCCGAGTGCTTCCTGGCCGGTGAACAGCGAATGGCCGAAGTTGAGCCGCACCGCCTGGGACAGGAATCGCCAGTACTGCGTCCACAGCGAGCCGCCAAGGCCGTATTCCCTTTCGATGGCCGCGAGGTCGGCGGGCGTCGCGTTCCTCCCGCCGAGTATCGCCGCCGGATTGCCCGCCAGCCGCAGCAGCATGAACAGCAGCGTCGACACGCCGAGCAGGAGCAGCAGCAGCTGAGTCAGCTTACGCAGTACCGCGCGCAGGGCCGCCCGTCCCCTGCCCGTCCGTCCGCGGGCGCCGCTCGCGGTGCCGATGGCAGGACCATACGTCAGCAAGTCAGACATCGAACTCCTCCCGAGCTTTGCGCGTAGCGGATAGATGGACAGCGGGGACGGGCGGCGTAGCTGCTCCTGGCCCGCTAAGAGGAGAGCCAGGCCGTGTTCCAGGTGAACATGCCGTTGACGTCCTGCATCCCCTGCAGCTTCGATGACAGGCCGTCGATCGAGATCATGTCGGTCAGGAAGATCGCCGGCGGGTTGTCATGGTCGATCTGCATAACCTCTTGCAGCAGCTGCGTGTGCTTGCTCAGGCTCGCCGTGCTCGCCGCCTCATTCAGCAGCGGCACGACGGCCTTGTTGCAGAAGATCGCGGGAATCTTGAGGCACGAGTAGTAGGTCGCCGCTCTCTGGATGTCCAGCGCCGGCAGGTTGCTCCACCCGAGCTCGTTGATCTGCGTGGGGAAGCTGGCCTTGAGGTAGTTGGTCAGCCAGATGCTGAACGGCACGGCGTCCAGCGTGAGGTTGACCCCGACGGCCTTGAGGTTCGCTGCGACGGCCTGGAACACCTCGGTGTCGGCAGGGAAGGTGCCGTCGATCACCTGGGCGCTCAGGCTGAAGCCGTGCGGGTAGCCGGCTTTGGCCAGCAACTGCCTGGCCTTGGCGGGGTCGTAGGGATACGCCGTGACGGCCGGGTTGTAGCCGGTGGTGCCCTTGTCGGCGCCCTGGCCGACGGGGGTGACCTTGCCGAGCAGCAGCTTGTCGGCGATCGCCTGCTTGTCGACAGCGTAGTTCAGCGCCTGGCGGACGAGCTGACTGTCGACCGGTGACGGCTTCTTCGACGCGGTGTCGAACTCGAGGGCCTCGATCACCGGGAGCTTGCTGATCAGCGCCTTCGTCGTACCAGTGAGCTGCGGCACCTGGTCAGGGGAGACATCGGGAGCAAGGCCGATCTGTCCGGACAGCAGTGCTTGCAGCTGAGCCGCGGAGTCCGGGAGCAGGTCGAACACCAGCTGGCTCAGATGCGGCTTCTGCCAGGAGCCGGCGAAGGCGGTCAACGTGATCTTGGACTGTGCCCAGCTGGCGACCTTGAAGGGACCGGTCCCCACCGGATGTGCCGCGATGGCTGCCGCGCCTTGCTTGAGTATGTTCGGCGCGACTATCCAGACGACGCCGAGCTGGCGCGGCAGGATCGGGTCCGGAGACGTCGTGGTCAGCTGCAGCGTGCTGGCGTTGAGCGCCTTGGTGCTCGCCACGTAGGTAAAGCTGAGGCCGACAGCGGACGTCTTGCCGCTGGTTACCGTGCGAATGTAGTTGAAATTGGCCGCGGCGGCGGCGGCGTTGAATTTCTCTCCGTCGGAGAACGTGACACCTTGCCGCATGGTGAACGTCCACGTGTCGGCTGAGACCTGCTTCCAGCTCGTTGCCAGCTCGGGCACGACGGTCCCGTTCGCGCTGACGTTGGTGAGCGGGTTGAAGATCGCGTCGGCGACGTATTCCGCCGGCGCGCCGATGCCGGCGAACGGGTTGCCTTTCTCCGGCGGGAAGGACGTCAGGCCAACGGCAAGCATTCCGCCCTGGTGGGCGGCCGTGTTACTGCTTCCGTTGCCTGACGGAGAATTCGATGAACACGCCGCGACGAGCAGGCCGGCGGTCGCCGCTAGGACGACTCGCCTGGCCATCGGACCGTTCATGGACATGCACCTCCAGTGATATGAGTAGCTAGCGAACCGAGGCTTGAGGCGGGGAGAATGAGTAGGAACGGGGGCTAGTCGCTGGTCTGGATGGACCACCAGCTCTCGCAGCTCGGCTCGAGTACCTCGCTGACCAGGGTCTGGTGGGGCTGGGATGTCAGGTATGAGGCGAACGCCTCGGTGCCGCCGAATCGGACGCGCAGCAGCGCGTCGCATCCGTGCGGGTTCGCGTCCCGCAAGCCGAGATCGGCGAGTACCGTCGCCGGCCCCTCGGCGAAGGGTGCTTGCGCCGCGAAGGCGGTCAGCGCGTCGATGAGCCTCATCCTGGCCGCGCCGTCGCTCGGGCGGCGCAGGCGGAACAGGACCAGATGTGTCAGCAAGGCGGGCCTTTCTTCACGACTTGTCGGTGGCGGCGGAGGGACGCGGCGGGCGCCGCAGGTGGAAGCTGGTCAGCCGCTGGTAGGCGTCAGCGACCCGGAGCACGGCCGCTTCTCCGAAGGCCGGGCCGACCACCTGCAGGGAGCAGGGCAGGCCGCCTTCGCCGAAACCGCACGGAATCGCGATGACCGGGTTCCCCGCCAGGCTCCACTGCGCGAGGAAGTTCGGGCCGAGCCGGCGCCGCTCGACCTTCATGTCGGAGAATCGCTCGGCCACGCCGAGCGCTGAAGGAACGATCAGCACGTCGATGTCGGCGAAGATCCTCGCGAGCTCGGAGCGGAACCGGTTCTGGACCCGCTGCGCCTGCACGTAGTCCGCGGCCGAGTAGAACGCGGCCTGCGCTAGCAGGGTCCGGGTCGGCCTGCCGTAGTCGGACCAGCGCGTGAGCAGGTTGCGACGGTGGTAGGCGTATCCGTCGCATATCCACAGCAATGTGCTCGCGTCGCGCGACTCCCTGGCCAGCGGCACCTCGGTGTCCACCACGACAGCCCCGTGGTCGCCGAGCAGGTCAATGGCGGCGATGACCGCATCGCGATACTGCGGGTCGAGTTCGGGGCTGTCGAAGAAGTACCTGGCCGGCACGCCGACCCGCGTCCCTTCTACGCTGCCCGTCAGCAGCTGGGCATAGCGCGGCACCCGAACGTCCGAGGCGGACGGGTCGCTGGCGTCGGCGCCGGCCAGCACCTCGAGCAGCAGGGCGCAGTCCATCGCGCTGCGTGCCATCGGGCCGACTGTGTCCTGGCTGTACCCGAGCGGAATGACGCCGCTCTTGGGCACCCGGCCGTGACTGGGCTTAAGGCCGCTGATCCCGACCGCGGCGGCCGGTGCGCGAACGGAGCCTCCTGTGTCGGTGCCCAGGGCGCCGAGTGCCATTCCCGCCGCCACGGCTATCCCGCTGCCCGAGCTAGAGCCGGCTGGGGTCCGCTCGGAGTCCCAGGGGTTGCGCGGCTCGGGGAAGCCCTTGCTCGGGTCACCCAGGCCGCTCGCGAACTCATTCGTGGTGGTCTTGCCGATCACGACAGCCCCGGCGCTGCGCAGGCGCCGCACGGCCGGAGCATCTGTGCCGTTGCCCCAGCCCTGATCGGTGACCCGGCTGTTGCCGAAGGTGGGCATCTCCCGCGTGCTGATGATGTCCTTCACCGCAAGCGGTATTCCGTGCAGCAGGCCGCGATCCCGCCCAGCGGAAAGCTCTGCGTCGGCGCGGGCGGCGGCCTCCGTGGCGCGCTCGCGCGATACGGTGACGAACGCGCCGAGGTCGGGGTCCAGCTGCCCGATCCTGTCGAGCAGCGCGGACGTGAGACCAGCCGACGTCAGGTCGCCCGCCCTGATGGCACTCGCCGCGGCGGCGATCGTCTGCGGGATCTGCTCAGTCATCGGCTGGCCCGTTGGACAAGGACGGCTCGCCGGCGCGGTGCAGGTGCGACGGCGGAGGGCCGCCGTCTGCGGTCTCGACCAGGTAGAGCTGCTCTACCTGATCGCGCAGCGCCTCGTAGAAGCGGGAGATCTCGGCGATCTCCTCCGCGGGAGCCTCGATTCCCGCGGCTGTCAGCAGTGCCGCGGGCAGCTGCGCGGCTGTCATCTCGGTGGTCACCGCGGTCAGCTCGCGCTGGAGGCGGACGGTGCGGTGAGGCCGAAGATCCTGGCCGCGTTCCCGCCGATGAGGGCTGCCTTGACGTCAGGTTCGAGACCGAGCCCGTGGACCTCGGCCAGCGACTCGCTGAAGAGCTGGATCGGCCAGTCCGTGCCCCACATCACCTTGGTGTGACCGTCAGATGCGTTGCGCCCGCGACCGCTGATGTAGTCGATCAGCTGTGGTTCGAAGGACGCGGGGTTGTGGCCGTCGGCGATGATGTAGACGTTCTCGTAGTTCTTGCAGAGCATGATCATCTCGTTGGTCCACGGAATGCCGATGTGCAGGCCGATGAGCGTCAGCTCGGGGAAGTCGAAGGCCACCCGGTCGAGCCATTCGGGCTTGGCTACGAGACGAGCGCCGGCGCGCAGCGTCTGGGTGCCGACTTGCAAGGTGATCGGCACGCCAAGCTCGGCGCACTTGCTGTAGATCGGGTAGTAGACCGGGTCGTCCACCCGGATGCCGAACCAGTGCGGATAGCAGTGGACGCCCTTGAAACCCAGCTCCCGTACGGCGTGGTCGATGTAGCGCACGGTTTCCATCGGCTTCTTGGACGGGTTGATCCCGACCCAGCCGAAGGTCCGCCCCGGCAGCGCGTCAAGGAGCGGCTTGACCTCGTTGACGTGGATCGGGTCTTCCGCGCCGCCGACGCCGTGGGTGGCCACGCTGGCGATCAGCCCGACGACGTCCACGCCCGCGCTATCCATCTCGGACCGCAGGGTCTCCGCGGTCCAGGCAGTACCGCCCCGTGCCATCGCAGCGGGCTTGAGCTTGTAGAACGGCAGGCTGGTGTGGCCTCTGAGATTGACCGAAACATCGACGATCATGAATTAACCTCTGTTTCCGCTAATTCGTTCTGGTTGCCGATTCCGATGCCGTGCCAGGCTGGGCCGACTCGGTCGCCGGGTCCGGCGTGGGCTGGTGCGAGAGCAGCGGAGGCAACCGGTGATGCCAGCCGGTAGCCCGCTGGTATGCGTCGGCGGCGCGGAGCAGGAGTGCCTCATCGAAGGGCCGGCCCGCTAGGTGCAGGGACAGCGGCATTCCGGTGGCGCTGAAGCCCATCGGCAGCGAGATCGCCGGGTTTCCCGGCAGGTTCCAGTACTGAGTGAAGATGAAACGGAACGCCTCGGCGAAATCGGCCGATCCGTCGGGGGTGAAAGGAATGGCGGCGATCGTGGCAGTCGGCGAGGCGATCAGGTCGACCTCGGTCAGCAGTTCGCGCAGCGCGTGCTGGACGACCCGGCGTACCCGCTGCGCCTGGACGTAGTCGGCGCCCGACACCAGTGCCCCGCGGGAGATCATCCAGGTGGTACCAGGTCCGTAGTCGTCCCACCTGGTGAGCAGGTCAGGGCGGTGATACGCCATTCCTTCCGCACCGCCGGTCACCCGGGCGGCACCGATGGCGGCGTCGTAGTGCGGGAGCGTGACCTCGACGGTCGTGGCACCCATGCCGCGCATGACATCCAGCGCCTGCTCGAACATCTCGCGGGCTGCCGGGTCGGAACCTTCCGGGAAGTGGTGCGCGCGCTCGACGCCGATGCGCACGCCGTCCATGCTGCCGCTCAGCGCGGCCAAGTAGTCTGGAACCTTGTGGTCGCGGCTGGCAGGGTCCAGCGGGTCGAATCCCGCCAGCGCCTGCAGCATGATCGCGCAGTCGCGGGCGGTCCGGGCGAGCGGCCCGACCCGGTCCAGGCTGTAGCTCGCAGGTACGCACCCGGCCTTCGACACCAACCCGAACGTCGGCATCAGGCCGGTGACTCCGCAGAAAGCCGCCGGGATGCGGATGCTCCCGCCGGTGTCGGTGCCTATGCTGGCCAGGAACATGCCGGTCGCCACGCCGATCGCGGCTCCGGAGCTTGACCCGCCTGGCCAGGTGTCCAGCCGCCACGGGTTGCGGGGTACCGGGAATGGCTTAGTGGGGTCCGGGACGCCGCAGGCGAACTCCATGGTGGTCAGCTTCCCGGTGATGACCGCGCCGACCGAGCGCAGGCGGGTGACCGCCGTCGCGTCCTTCCCGGCGCCCCAGGCCGGATCGAGTACCAGGCTCTGGGCGGTGGTGGGGCCCTCGCTCGCCGCGAGCAGGTCCTTGATGCCGACCGGGATTCCGTGCAGGTAGCCCTTGTCGGTGCCAGCCGCGCGCTCGCGGTCGGCTTGCCTGGCTGCGGCGAGGGCGTGCTCGTCGAACCGCGTGATGTAGGTGCCCGTGCGAGCGTCGAGCTCGTCCGCGCGCTGCAGCACCGCACTGGTCAGCTCGACGCTGCTCAGGGTGCCCGCGCGAAGCTGATCTGCTGCCTCGCTTACCGAGCCCGGGATGTCAGCCATAGCTCCGGCTACCATTCGGATGCCGGGGCATCAGCCCGGAAGATCAGCGCCGGTGACACGTAGCGGGTCTCGCCGACGGCCCAGACGGCTTCGATGGCGGCGCGGAGGTTCGCGTGCGAAGCGACCAGCCGCTGCACGGCGTCGTCGCCTGCTTGCAGGCCAGCCGCGTCGAGCATGGCCCGGACCGACGCCTCGTCCCGGGTCCTGTCGGCGTTCATGTTCTCGGTCATCGGGCTCCCGCGCCTCCTGCTGGGATCGGCGGGCCGCTTGGCAGCGCTGGCGAGCTCATGACTGCATCGCCGCCACGTGCGCGGCGAAGTCGGGGACGACCATGCGCGGCTGGACCACCAGCAACCGGTATCCCGCGGCGAGCCGGTCGCCGATCGTTTCCTCGGTGGCCGTGATCCCGCAGGCAACTCCCGCCTCCTGGCATTCGGCCAGCACGTGCGCGCACGCGCCGGCGACGACAGGATCGCTGTAGCGCCCGTGCATGCCGTAGCTCTGCGACAGGTCGCCAGGCCCGACGAAGACCGCGCCGATTCCCGGAACCTCGGTCAGGATCTGCCTGATGTTGCTGACGCCCGCGCCAGACTCGATCATGATCACCACGAAGACCTCGCCCGAGGGGTCAAGAGGCCAGACGCCGCCGAGGGTGGCGTAATACTCGTCGATGGGCACGCCCATGTAGCGGGCCGCCGCGAACGGACCGCAGCCGCGCGAGCCAAGGTCAGGATGGCGATCCGAGAAAGCCGGGTACCGGCAGGCGCTGACCGCATGCCTGGCCTGCTCGACGGTGTCGATGTGCGGCCACACGACTCCGTACGAGCCGGCGTCGAGCACCTGCTTGGCCATCCACTCGTTCGACTCCGAGCCGTTGGCCGCGATCCTGACGACGGGAGTGACGCTGGGAGCCGGCCCGGTGGCCGCGATTGCCTGCGGATCGAGTAGGTACTGCAGGTAGTCCTGCGCGCCCTGTACATCGAAGGGCGTGTGCTCCATGTCGATGATCACGCCGTCGTAGCCGGAAGTGCTCATGCGGACCGCGTTCTCGCGTCCCAGCTGGGAGAAGGCAAGGAATACCGGCCGCTCGCCCGCCAGGCCATCGATGAGCTTGTTCCGCCGCATCTGTCGGCTCGCACTCCGATCACGTTCCCGCCATCCACTGCGTACCGGCCAGTACCTCTGACGAGATTGTTTCGCTCTACGGATAACTGTTCCGCGCGGCAGCCTAATCAAGGGTCACTTCGGTTGTCAATGAGTGCTCTGGTAACTGAGAGGCGTAGATAGGCGGTTCGAGGAAAACCGCAGATCCGTGTTTCACCAGGTCACCGGCCAGTGCGCCGCACCATGAGAGAGAGGGCCCCGTTGCGACGGTATAAGCCAGCACAGTGTCCCGCCTGGCGGTACTGGATTCCGAGGCTGCAGATCGGGCGTTCGCCGGTCCTGAGCTGCTCAGCGGGCCCGCGGCAGCTCGTTACCGAGACAGGACACGGTGGCCAAGGCGCTCCGAGAGGCGTCCGGTGACCTGGAGGAGCTGATCAAGGCAGTAGTCGAGGTTCTCCATGAAGCGGGTGCTCGGTCCGCACACGCTAATGACGGCAGCGGGCAGGTCCTTATGGTTCAGGATCGGTGCCGCTGCTGACGCAGCACCGGACTGGCGTTCCTCGACTGAGGACGCCCAGCCCCGGCTCCTGATGGTCCGCAGTTCGCTCTCCAGCCGTCGGCGGTCCGTGACAGTGGCGGCGGTGAGCCGCACCAGTGTCACGGACAAGTAGCGCTCGATCTCCTCTTCAGGCAGGAAGGCGAGGAAGGCCTTTGACGAGGCTCCGGCGTGCAGCGGGAAAGGGACGCCGAGAGTGACCGACATGATCACCTCGCGGCTCGGCGTCATCTGGTCCACGTACATCCGCCCTTCACCAGCGCGGATCGACAAGGTGGTCGTCTCGTTAGTCAGCGCTGACAGCGCCCGCAGCTCTGACGAGGCCATGTGCCGTACGTCGAGTTTCTCTAGTGCTCTGAGCCCGAGGGCGAGCGACATCGGTCCCAGGGAGTACCTTCTCGTCTCCTCGTCGAGCAGCACGAAACCGCGGGTGCGAAGCGAGGCGAGGAGCCGATGCACAGCTGCCTTGGACATCTGCAGATCCTGGGCAATATCGGTGACACCGAGGCTCGGCCTTGGATCTTGGGCGAAGTGCAACAGCACGTCGGCCGCTCGTTCGATTGCCGCAACTGTCTGACCGGCTCTGACATCCCCTGACTCGGTCATATGTCAACAGCTACCTTCCACGGCTGGCCGACTTCGGGCGGGAGCAGCCCGCGGGTCGGGAATCCTCAAGACTTTGTCACGCATCACATCCCGGCAGCCACGTTCCGCCGGTCACCATGGAACGGCGCAGCAGAATGGGCTGACATCCGGACGGGCAGCCCCTCCGGAGGAGAAGCCGACCTGGTCGATATCCCTCGCATCTCTAGCGCAAGGCATCGCGTAATGCCGGGCATGTCCGCAGTCGCTCGAAACTCAGCCTGTAACGCTCTGCACAACAGCGTTCCGCTACAGTACGCTGCGCTGATCGTCCTGTCCAGCCCCCTCGGACATGCTCGTCCGCTCTGGTGGTCGCGGCGGCGCGGGCCGCCGCGCGAACGCGGCCTGCTCGCTCAGCGGTGCCGGTTCACGACGGTGCCAGCCTCATGCCCCCGTCGCTCGGAGTTCCCGTCTACCAGCAGGTGATCGGCCTGGCGACGCTGCTCGATGAGCCAAGGGTCAGAGGTCACGCCTCCAACGCAATGGATAACTTCTGCTTCGACGTCACGCTGGGTTACCGGCGGATCGAGCGGCCGCGGCGGCCGCGATGACTGATCGGGTGCCGGGTACTGGGCGCGGCTGCGGGCGGTCAGGGCGCGAGCGGGCCGTGCCCTGCCCGGCGGGCGCGCTCGGCGCCGGTTGTCCCGGAGGCGATTCCGCCACGGCGGCGGTAGGCCTTCTGCCGGCAAGCCGGCGAACAGTAGTCCTGGCGCCTGCCCGGCCTGGGAGCAGGGTGACCCGCAAGGTCTTTTCTCCTGGTCATGAGGTGTTCTCGAGGCCGAGAATGGCGAGGAGCAGGGCCGTGTCGTGCCTGATCTTGCGGATGACGGGGGCGATGCGGGTGTGGCCGGCCTGGCGGGTGAGTCCGATCGCGAGGCGCAGTGTTGCCATGATGCGGGGCCGGGAGCCGGTCCGTACCCGGGAGGAATCTTCACGGAACGTGACATCGCGGACCCAGTGGGCCTTGTTCCCGGTCGTCCGCTGGCCGCGTAGGTGACAACTTTGAGTTCATAATCGGTCGTGGTAGGCCCATCCAGGCTGAAGGGCCAGAGGGAGGACTGCGATTT